>Ga0326728_10026801_pt1 | contig 10150 bp, 9 predicted proteins | sample MB3enrmetagenome_FD_207602 | JGI IMG/M metagenome (GOLD analysis project Ga0326728, IMG submission 207602) | Lab enriched peat soil microbial communities from McLean, Ithaca, NY, United States - MB31MN | ecosystem: Environmental > Terrestrial > Soil > Wetlands > Peat | place: USA: New York... | reverse complement strand
GCTTCGCAAGAGGTCAGTTGTTAGTTGTCAGTTGTCAGTTCAGGCGCCAACTGATCCCTGGCACCTGACACCTTCCTCCCTACCGCCACCACACGCAACACGGCTTGTCGTGGAACTCCAGTTGCCACCAGCCGTCGTCCCATTGCAGCGAGACTTTCCGCCATCCCAGCGGGACCTGCGGATAGGGGTAGAAGGGCCCGATGTAGGGCCAAGCCGTCGGTGAATACTGTTTCGGGTAGGTCACGGCCGCATAGTTCGGATACGCGGAGTAGGTCGGCCAAGCGGTGGCCGGCATGCTGGGCTGATCGGTCCGCATGGGGGCCGGACCGCCGCCGCTGCCCGGATACATCGGGATCGGACCGCCCGGCACGCCATTGCCGGCCATCATGGGCGTCTCCGTCGGCGACGGCAACGGGGCCGGCGGAACCGGCTTCATCGCAGGGGCCGGCAGCGGGGCCGAGGGCGGCACCGGCACGGGCTGCATCATGGCCGTCGGCACGGCCTCCCTGGAGGCCGGGAAGGCAGTGGCCACCGGCTGGGCGTGGGCGTCGTCGTCGGCCGTCCGCCGCAGGGGATTCAACGCGGCCAGCGACGCACTGATCTTGCTCATCGTGCTGGGGCTTGTGGAAGCCTGCTCCGCGGAGGCCAGGGTCATCTCGTCGACGACCCGCGCAACTCCCGGTGTCTGGAACACGACCTTGAGGATGTGGTCCCTTTGCTGCTGGTCGTGGATTTTTCCGTTGAGCCAGGCGGTGCCGTCGCAGAATTTCACGCCGACTTTGCACTGGCCTAGTTGGCCGCTGGCCCGCAGATTGCCGGCAATCTGCTCGGCGACCTGCTGGTTCCCCGCCCACGCCAGCGTGGAGCCCAGCCCGGTGATCAACGTCACCGAGAGAACGATCAACAAGCGTCGCATACTTTTCCCTCCTTCGACTCGTGTGCCTGAGGTACAGACTTCGAGAGCGGGCGCGTGCAAGGAGGGATGACGGCGACGCACCGCGGACGCGGCGGTCGGGAACCGGCATTGCCCCCCTTGGCAACGACCGTCTCGGAGGATTGCCCGACTATAGGTTTCGGTATGCCGGTTGTGGCGAAAGGAACATTTTTTTGGATTTTGCCGGGCTGAACGGTTATAGCGAAACGTCGCTTTTCGCGGCCGGCGATGCAAACCGCTTTCGGGAAACGGTTTGCGCGGCAGACGGGGGATTAGGGATTGGGGATTAGAGAACAGGGAAGTCGGAGGGCTGGTAGTACATCTTCCGCCCCCTTCGCGCGGTATATTCGAGCCGCAGCGAAAGGGTTCACGGAACCCACGGGAACGAACTCTGCGTCCGGGACTTGAGCAATGAAAGCACTGGCGTTGGGTCTGTCGTTATTGTGTGCAACGGTTAGCCTTGCTGCCGACCAGGCCGCTACGGCTCCGCCCACTACGTCGGGGACTGCGCCGACGAACCTGACGATGACTGCTCAACGAGCTGACAGCGTTTCACTATCCTGGACCGCAGCGAGCGGGGCGGCAAGCTACAAGATCTATCGCAATGGCTCTGTGATCGCATCCGGCGTTGCAGGTACCACGTTCACCGATCGCACCGCGACCAATGCGACCAATCCGGCCTGGACTACCGCCGCAACCCCGTACACGTACACCGTCTCTGCGGTGGATTCTTCCGGAGCCGAGAGCGCCCGGGCGCCGCTCACGTGCTGGATGTACCACAATGGCGTGAACGATATACCCGGAGATTTCTCTTCCACAGTTCAAGACTACAAGGACACGACTGGCGTTCCGCAGTCGGGAACTACGGATATTTCGATCACGTCAAAGAGCATGTGGGGCTACACGCAGCCCTATTCGGGAGCGCCGCTCAGCCCGGCGTGGGCGCTGGACATCAACGCATTCACGTACATGACCCTTGACCTGAAGCCCACCCTGCCGAGACAGTCGTGGAACTTGAGCATCAATTCGCGGGTGCCGCCGGGGGATGTTTACCCCAAGGCGCAGGTTATCCTGCCGGGCAAGTATGGCCCAAGGCCCGTTGTCGGCAAGTGGGCAACATATAAGGTCCCGCTTGCGGACCTGGCGATCGGCAGCGGGTCGTTCGTGGGCTCGATTTCCGGTACGACGTTGACCGTCACGCGCCTGGTCTCGGGTGTTACGGTTCAGCCGACCATGTTTATCAAAGGGCCGGGGATTGCGCCGGGCACCTACGTCGCAGCGTGCGGCAGCGGTTCCGGGGGGGCGGGTACGTATACGGTGAACAATGCGCAGACGGTTCCCAGTGAGACCATTCATGGCCAGCGCACCAACATGTACAAGTTCTGGCTGCGGGATAACCAAGATCCTGGAGTCCCGAACAACTTGTACTATCTGGACAACGTTGGCTTCACGGCCGATTAGCGGGGCAGGCAGGTGGTAACGGCCCGGCTGGCCCCGGCCGGCCGCCTACGGGGCTTTCCGCGGGCCGACGGCGGCCTGCTCGGGCAGACCGTGCTGGTAGGCCCCCAGGTCCGGCGTCTTGCCGGCGTATGCCAGCGAAACTTTCTGCCCGGCCTGCCACGAAAGCGGCCGGTCGAGCGCGAGCGTGCGGCTGCTGTAGTCGATGGCGACCACCCGCGCGGTCCGGTTCTGGCCTGCAATCCGGATGAGGTCGCCCTGCTGGCCTTCGATGCCGAAACCGTCGAAGAAGAAGCCCACGTCGTCCAGCACCAGCTTCCGGCTGTTGCTGGCGCCCGCCACGGCAACGGCCAAGTGCGCGCCGGCCTCGATCATCGGGCTGTCGTCCTGCAGGCGGAAGTCGCCCGCCGCGGGATCCACCAGCAGCGGGTCCTGCTGCAGGTTGCCGGCAAAGCTGCCGGGATAGGTCTGGTTCATCTGCTCCGCACTGCCGGGCGGCGGGTACTTCGACGTGTGGACGTAGATCAGCTCGTCTTTCCACGGGCCGGCCGCGAAAAAATCGTTGTTGATGAACTTGACGGCCGTCAACAGCCCCTCGGCCGTGACCGCCACCGGCTTGCCGGCGATCTTCGTCTGCCAGGTCCAGGTGGTATGGGCCCGATAGGGCCCGGGCAGGAAGATGTTGTTGACAAACTGGTTGTCGGCGAACGCGAATTTCTTGTGGAACAGCCGGGCGGGGTTCTTGTGCTCCAGCGGGGGCGGATTGGGCAGGGCCGCGACGGCACGGTCCGGCGGGATGGTCACGCAGCCGTTGTCGTAGCCGTAGAAGGTATTGTGGAAGACGCGGTTGCCGGTGACGAAGCCCGCCTCGTGCCCCTCGCCCATCCAATAGTTCTTCCGGGGATTCCAGCCGTCCCAGGAGCCGCCCCAGCGCATAATGATGGCCGAGCCGCCGGCCACGGCGTCGGGGTGCGCGCGATCCGGCTGCTTACGGAGGGGGTTGCAAAACACGTTAAAGCGGATGATCCCCTCCTGGCCGGAATACTGCATGGCCGACGGCTGGGCGGCGCGCTCGGGGTAGAAGGGGTGATAGCCGAAGAAGTTGCGCTCGAAGAGATTGCGCTTGGTGCTGTCGTAGGCCGGCTCGGCGATGCGGCCCGGATCGTCCGCTTCGCGGCGGTCCGGCTTGAGGTCGTAAACTTCGACGAGTTTGTTGGGCCGGCCCTTCTCAAAATAGGGATTATCGAAGCGGCAGTTGCGGACCACGTTGAAGCTGCCGCCGCGGAGTGCCAAGAGGGAATGCTCCGCGGTGTCGAACGTGCAGTCCTCGATCAGGCTGCGATCGCACTTCTCCAACTGCACGGCATCGAACGGTGAATTGCGGAACGTGCAGTGGTCGATGACCACCTGTCGGCATTCCAAGAACCGTGCGGTGCCCTTGGCGCCGTGCAGGGCATCGCTGAACAGACAGTCGCGAAGCAGCAGGTGGTGGCAGTTGCGGGCGAAAACCCAGCCGGCCACCCGGCTGAACTCCAGGCCCTGGATGGTGACGTGCGAAACGTCTTTCAGGGTCAGTACGCCGCGGTTTATCGAGAGCGGCAGCTTGTCGCAATCGGGATACTCCGGCCCGGCCTCGCCCAGCACCACCCGCTCGCCCTGGTAGGCCCGGAAGACGATCGGCTTTTCCGCCGCGCCGGAGTTTTTGGGCCAGAGCACGTCGTTCTCGCGCACGTTGTTGCCGGCATGATACACGCCCGCGCGGAGCAGGACCACGTCGCCGGCCCGCGCCGCGCCGGCGGCCTCGCTGACGGTCTTGTATGCCGCGCCGTCTTGGCCCGAGGCGTCGCGGCGGGCGACCGAGTAATCGTCTGCACAATTCTGCGGAAGCTTGTTATCGACGTAGATCACCGCGGCCGACAGCGTGCCCGCCGGCAGGCCGATCGCCCAGCAGCAGAGAAAGGCCGCGGCGCACGGTTTCCGGAAAGACCGGTGAGCAGTCATAACGTTCTCCTGCCGATGGTTCATTCAGGCGGGAAGGGAGCAGACGCCGGGCGTTAACTGCCGGTTGAACCTGTTGATTCGCAAAGCCGAGAGGGGGCGCCAACAGCCGTGTTCAGCGGGCCACCGTTCAAAGCGGCGATTGCTGGCACCTTTTCCGATCCGTGGGCGCCAGTACTCACCAATTCATCCAAAGCGTTTCCTTTTTTCTCGCTTTTGATCGACCTCCCGCCGCATGATTGGCGATGTCGAACTCAGTTGTTCGCCACGTTCCATACAATTCGGTATACAGGTCGGAGGGATAGCCACTGAGTACAACCCGCCCTTTGCATTCCTTCAGAACTCTTGCCAGTTGTCGGTGGTCGCTCGCAGTCATTTCACAGCCATACACCTCGCGGCTCCCCTGATGTCTTGTGCCGGGCAGATATGGCGGATCACAGTAAATCAGAGTCCCAGGGCTGTCCCAGGTGCCGATCACCTCAGCCGCGGGTCGTTGAATGATTTGGACACTACGCAGCCGATCAACGATGAGCGGCAACTGCTCGTCAATCATCGAAAGGTAACCGGAAACTACGTCCGCCATTCTTCTCCGAACGCGATGCAGGGTGAAGCTGAATGAGTCGCCGCGGCCCCCCAGCGACAGCCGCCATCTAACAAAATCGCGTCGTGCCTGTTCAACTTCGTCCTCGGCGGGCGCGACGGCCGTTTTGAACTCGATCTCGCTGTAGGGAGTCAAGGCCAGCCTGCGACGAAGCTCCTCGCCCCTGTCCCGAAGCACGCGGAAGAGCCGAGTAATCCGCTGGTCCAGATCGTTGTAGACCTCAACCTCGGAGGGAGGCTTGTTCAGAAGCACGGACGCACCGCCGCCAAACGGCTCCAAATAAGTGTGGTGCGGCGGGAAGCTCTCAATTATCCACCGACAGAGATAATGTTTTCCCCCGTGCCACTTCACCGGCGGCCTCAATGCTCCCTTACTGGCCCGCTCCTGAGCGTCCCCTGCCATCCGTACCTTCCCTCTTCGATCATGTGTTCAGGCTGCGTGAGACGGGCCGTACAGGTAGTTAAAGATCGGGCGCAAATCCCTAATGCCCCTCAGTTCCATAGCCCTCCGGGTTGTCGAACGGATGCCCGGAAGATGAGCGATCCCCAGACGAACAGCCCTCCTGCCCGGATCGTAGAGCCAGTCGGGGAGCCCTCTGTCTTCGCTCGTATCAAAGTGACGTTCAATGCGATGTCGCAGGTTGTCAGTCTCGCCGAGGAAAATCGCCTCGTCATCGCATTGGAACAAATAAAGTCCCTGCTCGGTTGGTAAGCGGCTCGGGCGAACTGTCTTTGTACTGCCGAGCATTTCTAGCTTCGGTAACTCGACAACCTCGGTACTCGCGGTTAGGCGACGGGCCGCCTTACGAAGACCGAGGGCCACCCACCGATACTCGATGGGGCTGAAGCCTGACGCGATTCTGCTAGCGAGCCTATCGAACTCTGCCGCAAGCTCAGGGTCGCAGATGATCTTGTCAAGCGACGCCTCGCAGTGTTCTCTTTCCTGAACCTGACGCTGCACGAACCGAACAGCCATTTCGCTCGCGTACTCGTACTCGTCTATCCGTGAGACCGTGAATCGCTTGGTCTTTGGGATGTCCGTGAGATGGCGATTCTTCCTCGCATTGAACAGCGCCCAGTTCAGATCGAAATCAGTGCCAGCAGCGCCGAGTTCTCTGCAGCGGCGTAGGAAGCGACGATTGAAGTCAGGATCGGCGACGACAAAATCCGTGGAGTAGCCTTCTCGGACTTCCAGGTAAGACTGAATAACGGTCCCCATCTGGCTCTGCGATCCGGAGGACAGATTAGACAACTGGACTGCGAGTTTGACAACGACAAGCTGATTCAGGCTCACCCCTTCCTGTTCCGCCTCATGCTCGAGTGCGGCGTGCAGTGATTGCGGAAGTCTAACGATGAATCGGCCGCTCTTCTTGGGAGTAGCCCCTTCGACCCTACCAGTTCGAGCGACTGCAGCCCCGAGCAGTTTGCGGATTTGCTTGTACTCGTCGGATTGAACGAAAGCTGCCCGCTGTTCCCGCGTCGGAAATGCCTTCGCAAGAAGTCCGTCAATGGGATCGAACAGGGCATTCGACAAATCTGCCCACGTGTCAGCAGTGGCGGCGAGCGTCTTCGCGGATTCTAAAATAGCGAGTGATTTGCTCATGGGCTTTCTCCTTCAATCCAGAGGAGGAATGAGGTCGAGCGTCGTCCCGGCAATCCGTTCCAAGTACATTTCCTCTTGACCCAGTGTCCTTCCGAACTTGGCTACCAACTGCCTCAAATCGGGTATCTCTTCCTCGCAGACCCATATCCAGATTTGCAGTGAGTCGTCGTCCTGCCTGGCCCCGCTCGCCATCCGGTAAGCCCCCCGCACCACGCCAGCCTGCGAAAACCCACCTGCGAGCACGTAGATCTCGTCGAGCATCCCCTCCAAAATATCCTGCGGCACCGGCGGCCCCTTGCCGGTCTCCCCGTGGGGGGGGTTGTAGTTCAGCGGGAGGAGCAAGACATGTTTGATCTTCGGCTCGCCCATAGTAATTATGATACCATATTTAGTATCACTGTCAATCCGGGCAGTCGCGAGCGATTCCAGCGTCCGCTCACCGGGCCTGCCCGTACCGATTGGAGTGCCGCCCTAACGTGATGCTATCCCAGAGCATACGTCAAGAGGGGGCGGCATGAGTGCTGGAGGGAGACTTTCTGAAAACCAGGCCGGTGGGTTCTGCCCGCATGGGCTGGGACATCCGGTAACCGGCGCCGTTTATCGCTGGACGTCCATCTTGTTTAGGACCATGCCGTGGATGAGATTAGGACGCCAGGCCCTTTGTCTCCCCTTTGCCTCCCTTTCTCTTCATCCCCCTAACAATCCATTAACGACCGGCTTTCGCGCCGGTCCAGCGTCACTCGGCGGACCGGCACTTGGAAAAGCCGCGACAGTTGATCCACTAGATCAATCCGGCGACCGAAAAGCGGGATGTCTCTTGCCAACTCGCGGAACAGGGGATGAAGCTCGACGTGCCCACCTGGAACCCGAACCAGAACCCCCGCTTGTCGCGTCGATTCCCACGGCACGTGGCCGTAACGGCACCACCGGGATACCTCGGTGAAAGCAAGGATGTCATGGGCGCTGAAGGTCCGGCGAACCCCGCGAATCTCAAGTGTCCGCGCCGACTTATCGACCCTGAAGTAATCCCCCTTCTTGGCAAAGGCGCGGTTCATGCAGGCCATCAGGCCCAGAAAGGCAGGGAGGGCCAATAACCACGTCCCTCCGATCAATAACCAGAAGGCGGGAACGGAAACGGGATTAGGCAGGGCATTCCTGTCGAAGTGCCGCACAATCCACGGCGAGGCGGTAATCAGCAATCCTATGAACAGCATCCAGGGCACGAGAAACCTCATGGGAATTAGCCCGGGCCGCGCCACGAGTGTGTTAGATGCCTCGATCACCTCGATCCTTCCAGGGCAATCGCTGTCGCCAAGCAGGCACACAAGCTCCGAGTCCTCGGGAAAATGGTCGAAACGCTTGGACGCCAGCGAGAAGACTTTTTCCATCATGGCACCTGCCGTAACCGTTCGCCAAGATACCGACTCGCCCAACGGGAGGCGCCCCCGAGGCGCGGCGTCCGCGAAGCGGCGCTGCGGGAACGCTGCTGTCGGTCAACCTGGTTCACCGCAATGGTTCTGAACTTGCAACGCCATTTGCGCAGCAATCGCGTCCGCCAGTTTGCCCGCCCGTGTAGGGTTTGGGCAGCAAACCAGCCGGATGGATGCGGCCTGCGCCTCGCAGCTCACGATGAATTTCCAACTGCTCGTGAAAAGACCTCGCGACAACTCGCGCCTGACACAGACCCAGTCGAACCTATCGAATCCGTAACGGCGAGGCCGAACGACGACACCAAACCACCGTGGCCGGGCCGACAGTTGCCGCTGTGATTGGTCGAAGACGTACTCGCACCGCTGGCCAAGGATTTTCGCTGCGCAATATAATGGGAACACGACAAGGGCGGCAAAGATCAACCCGATGACTAAACACCCTACGAAGGCTATCCACCAGGGGGCGTCAAAGGGGTGGAAAGTCCCGCTGAGGAACGCGGCCAAGACCAGGCCTCCGCAGCCAAGGTAGAACAGGCCAAACAGCAACCGCAAAGCCAGGTTTGCCAGGCCAACCTCGTGCAGGATGGCCCCGCTGGGTCGAGGCGTAACAGCGGCGGACTGGGGGTCGTCGTAGATCATTTCGTAATTGGCTCATCCACGCAATGCCTGATTGGCGGGAGGGGCACAGCCTTGCCAACGCGGGCTCGTTCGCGGACGAAGTTCCGCTGAATTTCAGTCCGATCCCATCAATCTAGCGGGTTGCCGCCGGGCGTCAAGAATCGCTGAAGGTCCGAAACGGCCGGGCAGCGGTAGCGCGCTGGGTGTTGACAAGTTGCAGAACCCGGTGGTCCGGTGCCCGCTGGGCACGCGACGACGCGGCGGGGCGGCAGCGGCCAGATGCCGGCGCTACAGCGAGGCCTCGCTGTCCGCCGAGCGGCCGCAATCGTAGGTCGCCATCAGGACCATCAACGGCAAGGTCGCGCTGGCGACCATCCAGCAGCCGGAGCCGGCCTGCGGCACCGCCACCGCGGCCAGACCCACCAACACAAGGCACGCCATGAACAGCCGCTGGCAGAGGGCCTGGCGCCGCGACCCTGCGCTCAGCCGGGCAACCAAGGCACTCAACAGCCCCAGGATCTGCACTGCAGCCATCCCCCAAACGACGTAGGTCGACGGCAGGCCGGTCATGAGCGTTACCTTCCTTGGTCTGTGCGAGGCAATCCCTTGCCGACTGGCGGGCCCGAGAACCGCCACGCCCGGCCGAGAATGAGATCAACGATGTCAGGTCAACGAGGTTTGCACATCTTACCACTAGCCCCGGCTCGCATCAAGAACGAATCCGTGCGGGACAAAGGACTGGGAATTCAAGAGAGTTTTCAGTCTTCAGCCATCAGTTTTCAGTCTTCAGTTTACAGTTCTCAGTTTTCAGCCTCCAGGACAGCCGCTGACGAATGAGTTGAAAACCACCAACTGTCAACCGTTGTTCCCCTCCACGCCTTTCACACCATTCTCGCACCCTTCTCACACCTTCCTCACGCTCTTAACACACCCGCCCGCGAAAATCCGGCGATCTAACCGTTCACAGGCAGGCGAAGGGGGCAGGTCCATGTTTTCGGGCAGGGCCCATGTGCGGGTACACGTCCATTGGCCGAAAAATGGACCCGGGTACCCTCTGGGCGTTAACCGCCCTGCGGACGGTCGCGCGGCAATGGGAAGAAAGTCCGCACTGGGGCTGGCGGCGGTGGCACTCTTGTTGTTGGCGCCGGCGGCCGCTGGCGGCGCCGTCTGTTCTTGGGCCGCTTCGTCCGCCGATTGGTTTGGGCAGAACTCGTGGAGCGGGGGCGCAACGCCGACTCCCAGCGACTACGCCTACATCGTCAACGGCGGCACGGCGACCGTGGGCGCAACGGAGCTGCCGACTTGCAACACGCTTATGCTCGGCACCACCGCCGGCGCCGGCGCGCTGCAAATGAGCGGCGGCTACCTCTCCGCGCCGTATCAGCACGTCGGCGACTCGGGCAGCGGGAACTTTGTGCAATTGGGTGGCACGAACTCCGTCGGCTGGTATCTGTACCTCGGTTACAGTTCCAGCGGCAGTGGAAACTACACGCTCGGCGGAGGCTCCTT
>Ga0326728_10026799_pt1 | contig 10150 bp, 5 predicted proteins | sample MB3enrmetagenome_FD_207602 | JGI IMG/M metagenome (GOLD analysis project Ga0326728, IMG submission 207602) | Lab enriched peat soil microbial communities from McLean, Ithaca, NY, United States - MB31MN | ecosystem: Environmental > Terrestrial > Soil > Wetlands > Peat | place: USA: New York... | reverse complement strand
GGTGAGGCTGGGGCTGATGACGGAAGCCCCCAGCACGCCCCAATTCCGCGTGTGGCTCAATCACGGCGTCAGCCATCCCATCGGCTTGAATGTTCACGACCCCGGCGGCCGCGAGCTTCGCGATGGCATGGTCGTGACCGTCGAGCCGGGGTTGTACTTTCGCGCGGATGCCCTCGACGGCTTGCCGGCGACGCCCGCCAATGAGAAATTCATCGCCGCCGTGCGCCCCGCTTTCGAACGCTACAAAGGCATCGGCATTCGCATCGAGGACGACGTGCTGATCTCAGCCGGCGAGCCGAAAGTCCTCTCGGCGGCCATTCCCTCGAGGCTCGAAGAGGTTGAGCAGGCCATCGCGCGGCTCCGCCAGGCGCCGCATATCTGACCGCTGCCGTAGCGTTCCAGGCGTCAACTGCTACAGCACTTCCTCCGACCAGCCCTCCAGCACCTGCCGGACCTTGCTCATGAACTGATCGGCCAGCGCGCCATCGATCAGCCGGTGGTCGAAGCTCAGCGAAAGATGGCAGATGGAGCGTATGGCGATGGCATCATCGATCACCACGGGCGTCTTATCCACCGTCCCCACCCCCATGATGGCCACCTGCGGCTGATTGATGATGGGCGTGCCCACCAGACTCCCGAAGCTGCCGAAATTGGTGATCGAGAACGTCCCGCCCTGCACCTCCTCGGGCTTGAGCTGGCGCGAGCGCGCGCGTCCGGCCAAGTCCACGATCGCGCGCTGCAACCCCAGCACGTTCTTCTCATCGGCGTTGCGCACCACCGGGACGATCAGCCCGTTCTCCAGCGCCACCGCGATTCCGATGTTGATGTCGTTGTGATAGACGATATTGTTGCCGTCGAGCGAAGCGTTGAGCAGCGGGTATTGGCGCAGCGCCACCACCGAGGCGCGCACGATGAACGGCAGGTAGGTCAGCGAGAAGCCGTAATTGGCCTGGAACCGCGCCTTGTTGTGCGCGCGGGCGTGCGCCACTTTCGTCATATCCACGCGATGAATGGTGGTGACGTGCGCCGAGGTGCGCCGCGAAAGCAGCATGTGCTCGGCGATCTTGCTGCGCATGGTGCTGAGCGGCTCGATGCGCGTCCGGGCGGGACCGGCCGGCGCGAGGGGCTCGATCGCGGGTGCAGCCGGTGCGGCTGCCACCGGCCTGGGCGGCGGGGCGGGCGCTGGCGGAGGTGCGGGCGCGGCTGGAGCAAGCGCGGGCGCCTGCTGTTTTCCAGCCGCATAGCTTTCCAAATCCTGCTTGGTGATGCGCCCGTTGGCTCCCGTGCCCTTCACCTGCCTCAGATCGATGTTGAGCTCGCGCGCCATCTTGCGCACCAGCGGCGAAAGCGGCCCCTGCGGTTCCCCAACTGCCGCCGGCTCGGGCCCGGGCTCCGCCGCGGCTTCGGAAACCGGCGCAACCTCTTCGATCTGCTCCGGCGCCGGGGTTGGATGGACGGCCTCCTGCGCTGGCGCCGGCGCGGCCTGGGCGCCCCCGCCCGCGCCGTTCTCGGCGATGCGCGCCACCACCGTGTTGATCCCCACGGTCTTGCCTTCTTCGATCAGCACTTCCGCCAGCGTGCCGGCCGCCGGCGAAGGGATCTCGGTATCCACTTTATCGGTCGAGATCTCGAACAGCGGCTCGTCCCGCTCCACCTTCTCGCCCGGCTTCTTCAGCCAGCGCGTCAGAGTTCCTTCCACGATGCTTTCGCCCATCTGGGGCATCACCACGTCGGTCATGTCACTTCTCCCTTTCCGGAGCCGCGAGGACGATCTCCTCGAGCAGCATCTCGCAATCGAAAACGCGGCCGAAATGCGCCGCCAGTTTCCCGGACACCTCTTCGAGGGTCGCGCCCGCGCCAAGCTGGGCCATGGAAGTCACCGGCTTGGTCAGCCCGCAGGGGACGATGTACTGGAAATACTTCAAATCCGTGTTCACGTTCAGCGCGAAGCCGTGCGACGTCACCCACCGGCTGATGTGCACCCCGATGGCCGCCACCTTGCGCTCTCCCACCCACACCCCCGTCAGCTTGGGGATTCGCCCGGCCGCGATGCCGTATTCGGCCAGCGTGTCGATGATGGCCTGCTCCACGCCGCGCACGTAAGCGCCCACGTCGCGCTGCCACTCGCGCAGATCCAGAATCGGGTATCCCACCAGTTGGCCGGGACCGTGATACGTCACGTCCCCGCCCCGGTCGGTGGGATAAAACGCGATGCCCGCGCGCTCCAGCACCTCGCGCGAGGCCAGCAGGTTCTCCATGTGCCCGTTGCGGCCCATCGTGATCACGTGCGGGTGCTCCAGCAGCAGAAGCTGATCCGGAATGGCGCCCGCCTGGCGCTCTTCCACCAGGCGCTGCTGAAGCTCGAACGCTTTGCCATAATCGATCCGGCCGAGTTGGCGAAGCGTGCACTTACGCATTGATCGCCAGGCCATAGACGGCGTTGAAGGCCTCTCCCACGGCTTCGTAAAGCGTCGGATGAGCGTGGATGGCCTGCATCATCGTCGGGACGGTGGCTTCCGCCTCCATGGCCGCCACGGCTTCCGCAATCAGCTCGTAGGCCTCCGGGCCGATGATGTGCACTCCCAGGATCTCGCCATACCGCTCGTCCGCCACTACCTTGACAAAGCCCTCGTGGTGGCCCAGGATGGTGGCCCGGCTGTCGCCCGCGAACGGGAACCGCCCCACGCGCACCGCGTATCCCTGAGCGCGCGCCTGGGCTTCGGTGAGACCCACGCTGCCAATCCCCGGTTCCGTGTACGTGCAGCCCGGAATGCGGTTGCGGTTGATGGGCACGGCCGGCTTCCCGGCGATGTGCGCCACCGCGATCATACCCTCGCGCGTGGCCACGTGCGCCAGTTGGGGCGTGCCCGCCACCACGTCCCCGATAGCGTATACGCCAGGCTCGGCGGTCTGCTGGTGCTCGTCCACGCGAATGAAACCGCGATCCAGCTCGACGCGCGTCTTCTCCAGGCCGATTCCATCGGTGTTGGGCTTGCGCCCCACCGCCACCAGAAGCTTCTCGGCTTCCAGTTCCTCGGCCTTCCCTTCCCTTGTGGTCAGGGTCAAACGCACGCCGTTTTCCGTTTTGCGGATGTTCCCGGCGCGCGCCCCGGCTTCCACGCGGATCTTCTGCTTGCGGAAATTGCGCTCCAGCTCCTTGGAAACGTCTTCATCCTCCACCGGCACGATGCGCGGCAGCATCTCGATCACCGTCACCTCCGTGCCGAAGCGCCGGAACATGGAGGCGAACTCCACCCCCACCGCGCCCGCGCCGATCACGATCAGGCTCTGGGGGACCGCCGTGAGATCCAGAATCTCGATGTTGGTGAGGATGCGCTCGGCGTCCGGCTCCAGGCCGGGAAGCATGCGCGCCTCCGAGCCCGTCGCGATTATGATGTTCCGCGCCTCTAGTGTCTGGATATCCGAATGCGTTTGCACCAGAACTTTGCCGCCGCCCTCGAGCGTGCCATAGCCCGCCACCCGCTCCACTTTGGCGCGCTTCAGCAGCATGGCCACTCCGTTCGAGTGCTTCGTAACGATCGCGTCCTTGCGCGCCTTCACCTTGGGGAAATCCAGGCGCGGATTCTCGCACGCGATGCCCTCGGCCTCCGCGTGCACGAAACGCTGCCACACCTCCGCGGTTTGCAGCAGCGACTTGGTGGGGATACAGCCCACCAGCAGGCACGTGCCCCCCAACCGGGGCTGTTTCTCCACTAATGCCGTCTTGAGTCCGTATTGTCCGGCGCGTATGGCCGCGGAGTAGCCGCCCGGGCCGCTCCCAATCACAATCAAATCGTAAGGCACTGGTTTTATTCTACATGGAGATAACTCGTTTTCACGCTCGTGCGTCTACCATGGAAGTATCGAGGTATGAACTGGCTGCTCGTTTTTGTGATGCTGGTCTCGGGGTGCGGATTCGCCCAGACGCGCCCCGCCCGGAAGAAGACAGCTCCACCCGCGCAGCCCGCCACCGAGTGGCCCATCCAGACGCTGGCCGTGGAAGGCAACCACATCTACACCGCCGAACAGGTTCTGGCCGTGGCGGGACTCAAAATCGGCCAAATGGCCGGTAAAACCGAGTTCGAAGCCGCCCGCGACCGCCTCGTGGCAACCGGCGCCTTCGAAACCGTGGGCTACAAGTTCGAACCCGGACCGAAAGGCTCCGGTTACGCCGCCAGCTTCCAGATCGTCGAGGTGCAGCCCGTTTACCCCGTCGAGTTCGAGGAACTGGGCGTTCCCGATTCCGATCTCCAGGCCTTGCTGCACTCTAAGGACCCGCTCTTCTCGATGGCCGCCATACCGGCCACCAAGCCCGTGCTCGATCGCTACGTAAGCTGGGTCGAGGAGTACCTGGCTTCCCAAGGCAAGCCGGAGACGGTCGCGGCGCGCGTAGTATCCACCGCCACGGACAAGTTCGCCATCCTCATACGCCCCGCACGCAACCGCCCCTCCGTGGCCCAGGTCACCTTCGAGGGCAACCAGGTAGTGCCGCAATCCGTGCTGCGCGCGGCCATCTCGGGCGTGGGGATCGGTTCGCTCTTCACTGAGGCGGGCTTCCGCGAGCTGCTCGATGCCGCTGTCCGCCCGGTATACGAAGCTCGCGGCCGCCTGCGCGTGGCCTGGACCAAGATCCGCACCGAGGCCGCCCCGGATGTCCAGGGCCTGCATGTCTTCGTCACCGTGAATGAAGGCCAGAGCTACACCTTGGGAAAGGTGGCCATCCCCGGCGCCACGCCCCTTCCGCCCGCGCAACTGCTGCGAGCCGGCGATTTCAAATCCGGCGACGTGGCCAATTTCGACCGCATTAACGATGGCCTCGAGCGCATGCGCAAGACCCTGCGGCACGCCGGCTATCTGGAAGCTAAGGCCACCACCAAGCGCAACATCGACGACGCCAAGAAAACCGTGGACCTGACGGTAGCCATCGACCCCGGCCCGCTCTTCGCCATGGGCAAGCTGGAGATCAAGGGCCTCGATCTCGATGGCGAAGCCGAGATCAACCGCATCTGGACCCTCAAGGAAGGCAAGCCCTTCAACCCCGATTACCCCGATTTCTTCCTCGGCCGCGTGCGCGACGAAGGCCTGTTCGATAACCTGGGAACCACCAAGGCCGACACCCAGATCGATCCCAAGACGCATGTGGTCAATGTCACGCTCAACTTTTCGGGGAGCCAACCCGGCCGCGGCGGTCCGGGCCGGCGCGGAGGCCGGGGCCGGGGGATGTAGCGACGCCATGCGATCCTGAGAGAGTATGCCGTTTGTTTTTTCCTTCGCGCCGGTCTTATTTTTCTTTCTAGGCGGCCAGATCTACTTCCTCCTGCGCGCCGGCCTCTTCATCGGCCGTAAGATCCCGAGGCGCGCCGCGCGGATGGCGATGTGGGCGGCGCTCGCGGCGGTGTACACCGGCTGGTTTGCGCTCGGCGTGCACGCCGAAAGAGGTCATACCCCCACGCACCTGACCCTTTCCGAGGCCCTGATTTCGGCTCCGTTCCTGTGGTGGCTTTTCAGCTCGACGATAGCCTTCTTCGTGGTCGTACTAGTCTGGATCGTGAAGGCCATCGCCCGCGCCGTCGCGTGGCTGGCGCGCGCTTGGCACCCCCGCCGTGAAGCTCCGGCGGCGGACCTGGCCGCTCCCTCGCGCCGGCACTTTCTCGAGCAGGCCGTGGTGGCCGCGCCCTTCGTGGCGGGCGCCTACGGGCTCTTCTACGGACGGCTAAACCTCGAGGTCAGCCATCCGCGCATCCGGCTGCCGCGCCTTCCCCAAGCCTTTTCCGGTTTCCGCATCGCGCAGCTCACCGATATCCACATTGGCCCCTTCATGAGCGAGCAGCAGATCCGCAAGTTTGTCGAAATCGCCAATGCCCAGAAGCCCGACCTCATCGCCATCACCGGCGATTACGTCACCTGGGACCCCTCCACGCAGCAGGCCGTGGTAGCCGCCCTCTCCGGCCTGAAGGCGCCGTTCGGCGTGTTCGGCTGCCTGGGAAATCACGAGGCCTGGTCCGGCACCGAAGATTCCATAACCCACCTCTTCGCGCTGGCTGGCATCCCGATCCTGCGCGGCGCGCGCCTGTCGATCTCCACCGGCGGCGAGCAGTTCAACCTGATGGGCGTGGATTACGGCGCGCGCCGCCCCATGATGGTGCCTCACAACAAGGCCTTCGTGCGCCAGTACCTGCACGGAGTCGAGCGGCTCATGGTTCCCGGCGCCACCAACATCCTGCTTAGCCACAATCCCGAGACCTTCGACCGCGCGGCCGAGCTGGGCATCGATTTCAGCCTGGCGGGCCATACCCACGGCGGCCAGTTGGCGCTCGAATTCATCAGCCCCGAGATCGCCCCCAGCCGCCTCATTACACCCTACGTGGCCGGCTGGTTCGGACTGCCCGGCGGCCAGCTCTACGTGAGCCGCGGCATCGGCACCATCGCCGCGCCCATGCGCGTCGGCGCGCCGCCGGAGATCCCGGTCTTCGAGCTGATCCGCGAAGCCGCCGGCTGATATCCAACCTTACCGTGCGTTAAAATCTGTACTCTGCGGCCGGCGCGGGCGGAATCGCCGGGACGGCCCCCCGGATGCCTTCAATCCGGTCTTCTCGAAGGCGGAATTCATGCCCGACGCGGTCCTCTCTATCCTTTCCATCGACGTTGCCAGCGCCGCCGGCCGCGCCCGCAGCGAACTCCTGCGCCAGTCGGGATTCGAGATCGTCGAAGCGGCCGACGCCCCTGAGGCCTTGCGCCTGGCATCCGAAACGCAGCCCGCGCTGGCCGTTCTCGCCATCGACGCGCCCGAAATCGACGGCCTGGATCTCTGCCGGAGGTTGAAGGCCGATCCCGCGACCGCCGCTATCCCCGTGCTGCACATCGCCGCCCCCGGCGAACCCTACCGGCACTACGCGGAATCGCTCGCCAGCGGTGCCCAGGCCTACTTGCAGGAGCCGGCCGCTTCCGGCGCCCTCGCCGGCGTCGCGGCGGCCTTGATCCGGACCCGCTCCGGCGGCGCCACTACTGCCGCCCGCGACATCACCGAACGCCAACAGGCCGAGGAGATTCTCCGCGCCGCCCAAGAGCGCAACCGGTTTTTGGCCGATCTGCTCGAGCGCGCCGACCAGCCTTTCGCCATCGGCTTCCCGGATGGCAGCCTCGGGTACCTCAACTCCGCCTTCGAGCGCCTCACCGGCTACACCCGCGAGGAACTCCGCGCCATGGACTGGGTTGCAGCCCTGACCCCGCCCGAATGGAGGGAGGTCGAACGCGCCCATCTCGAAGAGCTTCACCGCGCCCGCCACCCGGTCCGCTATGAGAAGGAGTACCTGCGCAAAGACGGCACGCGCGTGCCCATCGAGCTGCTGGTTCACCTTTCGAGCGACGATCGCGGACAGCCGCTCTACTATTCGTTCGTAACCGATCTCACCGCGCGCAAGCAGGCCGAACAAGCCCTGCGCGACAGCGAAGCCCAGTTTCGCACCCTCGCCGACGCCATCCCCCAGTTGTGCTGGATCGCGAATGCCGATGGCTGGAGGTTCTGGTACAACCAGCGCTGGTACGAATACACCGGCACGACGCCCGAGCAGATGGAGGGATCGGGCTGGCAGTCGGTGCACGATCCCGAGGCGCTGCCGCGCGTGCTGGAACGGTGGGAGGCATCGATTGCCACCGGGCAGCCGTTCGACATGGTCCTTCCCTTGCGAGGCGCCGATGGCTTGTTTCGCCCGTTCCTGACCCGCATGATGCCCGTACTCGGCCGCGATGGCAAAGTGGCCCGCTGGTTCGGCACCAACACCGATATCGGCGAACAGCGCCAGACCCAGGAGGCCCTGCGCCGGCAGGGCGAGTGGCTGCGCGTCACCCTCAGCAGCATCGGCGATGCGGTCTTAGCCACCGGCGCCGATGGCAGCATTACCTTCCTCAACCCGGTTGCCGCCGCTCTCACCGGCTGGAGCGAAGAGCAGGCCCTCGGCCGGCCCGCCCAGGACGTCTTCCAAACCATCAATGAAGAGACGCGCGAGAAGGCCGATGACATCGTCGCGCGCGTTCTCTGCGAAGCCCGCCACGTCACGCTGGCCAATCACACCGCATTGGTCGCCCGCGACAGCCGCGAGATCCCCATCGAGGATAGCGCCGCCCCCATCCTCGATGCCGCCGGCAACGTGATCGGAGCGGTGCTCGTGTTCCACGACGTCACCGGGAAGCGCCGCGCGCAGGAAGCCCTGCGGGCCAGCGAGGAGCGCTACCGCACCCTCTTCGAGACCATGACCGAAGGCTTCTCGCTCGACGAGATTATCTGCGACGCGTCTGGGAAACCATGCGATCTTCGCTACCTGGCGGTCAACCCCGCATTCGAGGTCCAAACTGGACTCAAGGCAGAGGACATCCTGGGACGGACCACCCTGGAGTTGTTCCCCCAATCCGAGCCCATCTGGTTCGAACGGTATGGCAAGGTGGCTCTGACCGGCGAACCGGCGCGCTTTGAGGAATGGTTCGGCGGCCTGGGGCGCTGGTTCGAGGTGTCCGCTTTTCAGACCGAACCCGGCCACTTCGGCGTGGTATTCACGGACATCACCGCGCGCAAGCGTGCCGAAGAGGAGCGCCAGCGCCTGGCCTCCGAGTTGGCTGACCGCGTCGGTGAGCTTCAAGCCGTGTTGGACGCCGCACCGGTCGCCATCTGGATCGCCCACGACCCGCAAGGTCTCCGGATTACCGGCAATGCCTACGCGGATGAGATCATTATGCAGGCCGCCCGGGGCGGCAACGTCTCGCATGGCGCGCCCGCGGGCGAAGCGGCCGTCTCCTATCAGGTCTTTCGCAATGGCGTTCTATTGCGCTCGGAGGAACTGCCCAATCAAGTCGCCGCCGCCACCGGCCAGCCGGTGAAAGAAGAAGTACTGGACATGGTCTTCCCCGATGGCCGCACGGTCCACCTGCTCATCGGCGCCGTGCCTTTGTTCGATTCCGCGGGACGCATGCGCGGCTCCATCGCGGCCGGCCTCGATGTGACGCGGCACAGGCTGGCCGAAGAGGCGCTCCGCGAAAGCGAAGCCGTTCTGCGCAGTTTCTTCGACAGCGCGGGCGTGCTCCGCGGATTCGTGGACCTGGTCGATGGTGTCATCACCCACGTCTCTTGCAACGCGGCCGCGGCCGAGATGTTTGGCGTCGATCGCAATTCCATCGCGGGCAAGACCGCTGAGCTGACCGGCGCTTCGGAGCATGTCGTGGCCTCCTGGATCGCTCTCTATGAGGAGAGCCGCGTCACCGGCCAGCCGGTCTCCATGGAATATTCCCGCCGGGACGCCGCCGGCCAGGAACGCTGGATGCACGCCACCGCCGCCTACCTGGGAACCGGACCTTCGGGACATCCCCGCTTCGCCTACACAATCCTCGATCTCACCGCCCGCAAGCGCGCCGAAGAAGCGCTGCGCGAAAGCGAGGAGCGCCTTCGCCTGGCCCAGGTCAGAGGCTCCGTCGGCGTCTGGGACTGGAACCGGCTAACCAATGCGCTCTATTTCACTCCCGAACTCGAACAGCTCTACGGCCTGGCGCCGGGGACCATCAAGACGTATGCGGATTGGCGCCGCCTGGCCCATCCCGACGACATCGCCGCGGTCGAGGCCGAACGCGACGCGGCCGTCGCCAACCACCAGCCGTTCGATCTGGCATTCCGGATTCTCCACGCCTCCGGTGAAATTCGCTGGCTCTCCGCCAAGGGCGGCGCGATTTACGACGATGCGGGCGAGGCCGTGCGGATCTTCGGGGTCAATATAGACATTACCGTCCGCAAGCTCGCCGAGGAGCGCGTTCGTCAGAGCGAGCTTCAATTGCGCAACCTGGGCGACAACCTCCCGCAAGGCGCAATCTACCAATACCGCGTCGATGCCGCCGGCCAGCACCACGTCGATTTCATCAGCGCCGGCATCGAGCGCCTCACCGGTGTGCCCGCGGCTGAGTTCATGCAAGATGTCATGGCGGTCTTCCACCACATCGTGCCCGAAGACCGCGACAAGCTCCAAGCCGCGATAGCGCTCTCGCGCGAGGGGTTGACCCGCTTTGAAATGGAAGTGCGGCACATCCATCGCCAGACCGGGGAACTGCGCTGGTCGCTGTTGCGCTCCACGCCTTCCCGCCTTCCCGACGGCTCTACCGTGTGGGATGGCAT
>Ga0326728_10026798_pt1 | contig 10151 bp, 6 predicted proteins | sample MB3enrmetagenome_FD_207602 | JGI IMG/M metagenome (GOLD analysis project Ga0326728, IMG submission 207602) | Lab enriched peat soil microbial communities from McLean, Ithaca, NY, United States - MB31MN | ecosystem: Environmental > Terrestrial > Soil > Wetlands > Peat | place: USA: New York... | reverse complement strand
CGAGTTACCTGCTCGGCGACAGCGTCTTCGAGTTTTCCACCATCATCGGCTGCTATCTGTTCGCTATGGGCGTGGGCAGCTTCCTTTCGAAATATCTGGTGCGCGGACTGGTGGCGCGGTTTGTCTCCATTGAGCTGATGGTCGCGGTGGTGGGCGGATTCTCGTCGTCCATGCTGTTCCTCGCCTTCGCCTACACGCAGGGATTCCAGTTGATTCTGTATGCGGTGGTGATCGCTATCGGGATTCTGGTGGGGCTCGAGATCCCGCTGCTCATGCGGATTCTCAAGGACCGCTTTCAGTTCCGCGATCTGGTGGCGCGGGTGCTGACGTTCGATTATCTGGGAGCGCTGGGGGCGTCGATTCTGTTTCCGGTTCTGCTGGTGCCGAAGCTGGGGCTGGTGCGCTCGGCTCTGCTGTTCGGGCTGATGAACGCCGGCGTCGCGCTGTGGTCCACGTGGCTGTTTCAGGAGCAGATCGGGCGTGTTTATTCGTTGCGCGCGAGCTGCGCAGTGGTGGTGGCGGCGCTGGGCGTGGGCATGATCTATGCCGACTGGATTTCCGCGGCGGCCGACAACAGCCTGTATGCCGACGGTATCAGCACATCGTTCTGACCCGCTGGAAGGACGACCTGCGTCTGTTTCTCAACACGCATCTGCAGTTCAGCTCGCGCGACGAATATCGCTATCACGAAGCGTTGGTGCATCCCGGGCTGGCGTCGCTTCCCGGCGCTCGGCGCGTTCTGGTGCTCGGCGGCGGCGATGGGTTGGCGGTGAGGGAAATTCTAAAGTATCCGAGCGTGCAGAGTGTCACGCTGGTGGATCTCGACCCGGAGATGACGAGGTTGTTCTCGACGCATCCGGTGTTAGCCGGACTCAACCAGCATTCGCTGACCGCGCCGCGCGTTCACGTGATCAACGCGGACGCCTTTCCGTGGCTGGACAGTAACTCGGATGCCTTCGATTTCATCGTGGTGGATTTTCCCGATCCCACCAGCTACGCGCTGGGCAAGCTGTACACCACGGCCTTCTATCGATCCATGAGCCGGCATCTGAGCCGGGGCGGGCTGGCAGTGGTGCAGAGCACGTCGCCGTTGTTCGCGCGGCAGTCGTATTGGTGCATCGCGGCCACATTGAAGGATGCGGGATTCAAAACCTGGCCGTATCATTTGTACGTCCCGGCGTTCGGGGAGTGGGGTTTTGTGCTGGCCGGCTACGAAGACTACCAGTTGCCGCGAGCGCTGCCGGCTGGCCTGCGGTTCCTTTCGTTGCAAAACGTCTGCGAGATGTTCGTCTTTCCCAACGATATGCTGCCGGTGGCGGCCGAGCCCAATCGGCTGAACAGCCAGGTGCTGGTCCATTACTACGACCGGGACTGGAAGGACATCGTGCATTGAAGAGGCGGGCTGCGAGCCCGCCGCAGCCTGAGAGGCTGCCCCACATGGAATCGTGACGCGACGCACCTTACTTTCCGCTGGGCTGGTCGGCCTCACCGTCAAGGCGGAGCGCAGGATCGCGGGCTCGTTCGTGAACGAGGCGTTCGTGCTCGGCCATCACATCCGCGACGGCGTAGCATTCGCGCGGCCGAGGCAGCAGGTGCGCGTGCCGGTAGTCATCGTCGGCGGCGGGATCGCGGGACTCAGCGCGGGATGGTGGCTGGAGCGCAACGGCTTTCACGATTTCGCGCTCGTCGAAATGGAGCGGCAGCCGGGCGGCAACGCGCGCTGGGGCGAGAACGACATCACCGCGTACCCGTGGGCCGCGCATTACGTGCCGGTTCCCGATGCGAAGGTCGAGCTGGTGCGCGAGCTTTTTCGCGAGCTGGGCGTGCTCGGCGAGGATGGCAAGTGGAACGAGCGTTATCTCTGCTTCGAGCCGCAGGAGCGCTTGTTTCTGCATGGCCGGTGGCAGGAGGACATCGAGCCGCACATTGGCCTTACCAGGCGGGACATCGAGCAGTTCCGTACTTTTGAGCAGCGCATGGCCGAGTTTCGCGCTTTCGGCGAGTTCACCATTCCCATCGCGCGCGGGGAGAAGCCCTCCGATCTGGACAAGATCTCAATGTCCGAGTGGCTGGCGCGCAACGGGTTCGATTCGCCCTATCTGCGCTGGTATCTCGACTACGCCTGCCGCGACGATTACGGCGCGCTGGCGCGGGAGACCTCGGCGTGGGCGGGAGTGCATTACTTTGCGTCGCGCGCGCCTGAAGAGAAGGGTCCGCTGACGTGGCCGGAAGGCAACGGCTGGATCGCGCGGCGGCTCATTGCGAAGCTGGCGTCGCGCATCCAGACGGGGCAAGCGGTATTTCGGATCGAGCGCGCGGGATCGAAGCAGAGCGTTATGACAGTGGGAGCCGATGGGGGCCCCGGCGTCGAGTTCCTGGCCGATTTTGTGATCTTCGCCGCGTCGACATTTCTGGCGCACTACGTCGTCGAAGGGGCGCCGCCGGCGGCGGGATTCGTCTACTCGCCGTGGTTCACGGCAAATCTGCGGCTGGATCGGCTGCCGCAGGAAGTGGCGGACGCGGAGCCTGCCTGGGACAACGTCGTCTACGATTCGCCGTCGCTCGGATACGTGAACGCCACGCACATGAGCGTGGCCAGCCACATTGACCGCACGGTGTGGACTTATTACTATTCGCTGGCGGAGTTCACGCCCGAGCAGGCTCGCCAGTGGCTGCTCGCGCACGACTGGGACTTCTTTGCCGGGCTGATTCTGGACGATCTCGAACGAGTGCACCCGGACATCCGCGCCTGCGTCTCCAGAATTGACGTCATGCGCATCGGCCACGCCATGGTGCGCCCCGCCGTCGGCTTCCAGTTCGGCGAGCAGCGGCGGCGCTGGCTGAAGCCGATGGACCGCGTGTACTTCGCGAACTCCGATCTGAGCGGGATCTCCATTTTCGAGGAAGCGCAGTATCGGGGAGTGGAAGCAGCGCGAGCGGTCCTGCGTGCGCTGGGCCGTGGATAAACCGACTTGGTTGTACAGTAGGTCGAAGATGCATCCAGCCCGTACGCGGCTCTTGCCGAGACCGTCGCCGAGTTTCTGAGGCGACACAAACGAGAGCAAATGCTGTTCCGTCTGAACCAGGTCTATGGGGACGCTGCGGAACCCGCCGAACGCGCGCTTCCGAAGGGCATGGAGGCGAAGGTCCGCCGCACGTTGAGGGAGCGCTGGTGAGCGAGATTCGGCAGGGACAAGTTTACTGGCTTGCCTTTGGATCGGTGGCCGGTTCAGCGCCAGCCAATCGACACTCCTGCGTGGTTGTACAGAACAACATTTTCAACCGGAGCGCGATTGCAACAACCGTTGTGTGCCTCATTACGTCGAATCTCGGGCGAGCGAAAGCACCCGGCAACGTGCTTCCGGAGAAGGGCGAGGCCAATCTTCCCAGGCCAGCGTAGTGAAGATATCCCAGGTCTTAAACTGACGCCCGTCGTCGCCGCAGGCAGGGCAGTTTGGCGGCGCGAAAACCCGGCTGGGGCGACTCGCGGTCTGAGCCGCCACAGAAGTCTGTGATAGCATTCTGCCAACATGCCAGCTCAACGCTCCGCGGGCGTGACCGCCGCCGCCGTGATCAGCATTCTCGGGTCGGCGCTCTGCCTTCTGTTTGCATTGTTAATGCTGCTTACTTCGTTCTTGTTCCGGTCCCAGGCGCCAACACCGTCTTTCACGCGCGTGGCGGTGTTTTTCGAGTGCGCACTGTTCGGCGCGCTGGCTGCCTGGGGCATCGCCACGGCGATCGGCTTGTTCCGGTTGCGCGGGTGGGCGCGCATCTCGGCCATCGTCTTCAGCCTGCTGTTGGCTTCCACCTGCGGATCCGGCGCACTTTTTCTGGCATTCTTCAGGCCTCCTCCACAACCAGGTGCGCCACCCGCGGTCATGACCGTTGTCATGGTGGGCATCGCCTGTTTCTATGCCTGCCTGGCAGCGCTCGGGGGCTGGTGGCTGTACTTGTTCAACACTCTCTCAGTCCGGACGCAGTTCGGCGCGGAAATCTCGGAGCCGGGAGGCCGCCCGCTGAGCATCTCCATCATCGGCTGGTGGTTGCTGGCTGGCGCGGTGGGGTGCTTTGCCGGCGCCTTCACCAGCTTCCCGGTGATGGTGGGCGGATTCGTTTTTCGAGGCTGGCCAACTCACATTTTCTTTCTTGCGTTTGCCGCGATCCAGGGATGGCTGGGCGGCGGATTGCTGCGCCTGAAACCGCTGACCCGAATAGTGGCCATCGCATTTTACGCCTTCGCCGGAGTGAGCAGTTTGCTGTTCGCTTTTCTGCCTGGTTATGAACAGCGCATTCGCGACGCCATGGACAGCATGCCCTTCGGCTTCAACGAGGCTTTCCAGGCCAGCAGCGCTGCATCGCTTGCCGCCATGCGGCCAGGCCTGATTGTGGGCGCCTTGACGTGCGTGCTGCCGATCTGGTTTCTTGTCGCGCGCCGGAGGGAGTTCAGGGGGCAGTAGGCGTTCCTGGTATCCTGGAATTGGAGGACCGCCCATGCGTGCGCTGGCTGCCGGATTCCTGTTCGTTTCGCTGGCCATTGCCGCGCCCCGGATTCCGCCGCCGGCGACGGACGCTCCGCTCGCCAGCCAGCCTGGAAAAGAGACTGCCGTCTTCGCGGGCGGTTGTTTCTGGGGTGTGCAATCGGTATTCGAACGAGTGCAGGGAGTCCTCTCCACAGCGGCCGGATATTCGGGAGGGTCGAAAGAGACCGCCACCTACCAGCAGGTGGGCGCGGAAACCACGGGCCACGCCGAATCGGTTCAGGTTGTTTTCGACCCTTCGAAGATCACCTATGGTCAACTCCTGCGGGTGTTCTTCGCGGTGGCCCACGACCCGACGCAACTGAACCGGCAGGGGCCCGACATGGGCACGTCGTATCGCTCGGTGATTTTCTACACGAGCGAAGACCAGAAGCGCCTGGCGACGGCGTACATTGCGCAGCTCGATGCGGCGAAGGTTTTTCCGCGGCCCATCGTGACCGAAGTCACGCCGCTGAAGGCCTTTTATCGGGCCGAAGACTATCATCAGGACTACGCGTACTACAATCCCGGCAACCCCTACATTCAGGTGTGCGACCGCCCGAAGGTCGCGGCACTGAAGGAGCAGTTCCCGGATCTTTTCGTGGATTACAGGCCGAAGAAGAAATAGCCGGCACAGGGCGGAGCCGCCCACAAATACTCAGGCGAAGCCGGGCGGTCCGCTCCGTTGTGCCGGTGTTTGTTCCGACGCTACCGCTTGTACACCACGCCGCCCTTCATGACGAACTCCACTTTCTGAAGCACACCAATGTCGGCGAGTGGATCGCCGGACACGGCCACGATGTCGGCGAAATTGCCGGGCTTCAGCGCGCCGATTCGGGCCCAGCCGAGCAGCTTCGCGCCGTTCAGCGTGCCTGCCTGCAGCGCGGCCAGCGGCGTCATGCCGTATTTCACCATCAGCACGAATTCGCGCGCCTGCGTTCCGTGGGGAAACGGTCCCACATCCGATCCCATGGCGATGGGCACCCCGGCGGCCAGTTGTTTACGGAACTCCGCGGCGTGGTAGTCCAGGATGGCGCGCTCGCGGGCGGCGGCTTCGGGCGTTGCGGCGTGGTCGGCGAAATACTCGCTGATGGTGAAAGTGGGGACCGCAAAGATGCCCTTGTCGTGCATGATCCGCATGGTCTGGTCGCCGAGCTGGAAGGCGTGTTCGATGGAGATCACGCCGGCCCGCGCGGCGTAGAGGGTGCCCGGTTCCCCGGTCGCGTGCACGGCGACGTGCGTGCCCACGCGCGCGGTCTCCTGCACCGCGGCAGCCAGCTCCGGCTCGCTGAACTGATAGGGAGTTTTGAAATCGGCGTCATGGATCGAGTCGCGCCCGGTTTCGTAAATCTTGATGAAATCGGCGCCGAGTTTCAATTGGCCGCGAATGGCCATCACCAGTTGCGTGACGTTATTGGCCCATGTGGCGTTGGGGAGCACATGCTGCTCGGGATTGAAGCCGATGGCATCCTCATGGCCGCCGAGAATATCGATGGCGTTTCCGCTGATGCGCAGGCGCGGACCGGGCACCAGGCCCTGATCGATGGCATCGCGCACCGCGGTATCGGCGTTGCCCGCGCCTTCCGTGCCCATGTCGCGCTCGGCGGTGAAGCCGGCCAGCAGATCGGCACGGGCGGCGAGAACGGCCATGATGGTGCGCTGCGGGACGGATTCCTGCACGGTCTGCGAATCCTCCGCGCCGGGGTGCAGGAACAGGTGGACATGCGCGTCGATCAGGCCCGGCAGCAGCGTGCGGTCGCCCAGATCGATCACCTCGACGCCGGCCGGGCGCGCCAGCGACGAGCCAATTGCGGCAATCGTGTCGTCCTGGACGAGCACTTCACCGGGCGTCAGGTACTTCCCGGGTTCGACGTCGAGCAACCGCGCGGCGTGCAGCACAACGGCGTGTCTGGGCGCTGCGGAAACGCAACCGCACAGGAGAAGAAATGCGCAAAGGTGTTTCATATTCACCGTTGCGCAAAATCATACCATTTTGCGATGCAGACTGAGCCGCGACCAGAGGAAGCGGTCAGAACGCGTAGCCGACGGTCGCCTGATACGTTCGCGGCGCGACAAAGTGGGTGCCGCTGAACGTGGAGAGGAAGTTATATAGCGCCACTTTGTTAGTCAGGTTCTCCACCGAAAGCCGCAGCGTGACCCTGTTCCGCGTTTCGCTATGCAGCAGGTTGTCGGTGCCCACGGCGATATCGAAGAGGTTACGCGCTTTCACCCGATCCGGGTTGTGGTCGTCGTTCTCCTGTCCGGTCTGCGGCAGGGTCAGCAGCGTGGACCGCACCGTGCCGGTGCAATCGGTGATGGGCGCGGCTACCGTCGCGTACACTCCGTTGCAGGACAGCCCGATGTCTACCTGCTGATTGGGCGTCAGCATCATCGCCGCGGCGGCATCGGGCACGCCGCTCACCACCAGGCCGCTGTCGAAGCGCCAGATGAAGTCCGTCCAGAGTCCGTCCTTACCATGCTGGTAACGCAGATTGGTGGTTTGCTGGAAGGCCTGGTCGTGATCGATGCGGAACACTCCCGATTGCATCGCCGTGCCCTGGAAAATCAGTCCGCCCACTTCGGGCGGGAAGTAACGGGCGCGCGTGTGCCCAAACGTCGTATACGCCTGGAAACCGTGAATGCTGGTGGTGCTCAGGCGGCCGGTGACGCCATCGAGCTTTGAGTTGTGCCAGGCAATGGGGAACGTGATCGGCGTGTTGAACAGCACGTCGAAGTCGTAGGCGTTGTGCGTGAACTTCCAGAAATAGTCGCCGTCGAAAACCAGAAAACGGCCGATTTTCTGCTGAAGGCCGCCGTTGAACTGATTGCGGCTGCCAGGCTGAATGGGTACGCTGCCGTTCGCGCCAAACACATTCTGGGCCAGACCGCCCGAGCCGGTGGCGCTCGAAAGCAGCAGGTTCTCGTTGAACGGCGTCTCGAAGGTGCGTGAATAGGCGGCGCGCAGCACCGTACCGGTGGGCTTCAACAGGTACGACAGGCCCAGCCGCGGCTGCGGTCCGTTCGCCGAGACCAGACCGTCGTATTGGTCGTCGCGAAAGCCGGCGTCGATGGTGAGCCCGCCGAAGTTCATCTGATCGGTTATATAAAACGCCGCCTGATTGATGGCGTGAAGCTGGTGAAACGCGAACAGCGATCCGCCGCGCGTCAGGTCGTAGGGGACCAGGCCCGGCAGCAGGGTCGGATTCGCCTGGTATGCCGGGTTGATTGTGCTGCAGGCGTTCGGATTGGTTACGCCGGGCAGCAGGAGCGCATTGCCGCTCGCGTCGAGGCATACCGGGTTGAACGTGGGATCGGTCACTCCGAACGCGAACGTTTCGTCCAGCCGGGTTTGCACCAGTTCGGTGCCGAACTTCAGGTTGTGCCGGCCGTGAATGGTAGACACATCGGCTTTGACGCCGTAGTTGGTGAGGAAGCGGGCCTGGGACTCGGTCACCGGCGTGTCGTCGAATGGATCGCGGCTGCCGTAGTAGTTCACCTCGTCCCGGCGTACCCACGGATTGACAGTCAGCAGCGTCTTCGGGCCGAAGGTGTGCTGATAGCCGGGTGCGGCGCTCCACGTCAGCACGCGCTGTTTCTGATCCTGGCTCAACTGATCGAAGCTGTTGGGAACCTGGAACCAGTTGCGGGCGACGAAGAGGTTCAGGTGGAAGATGTCGTTCTCGTGGGGCTGAAAATCGAGGCGGTCGAAGACGCTCTCGTTGTTGCCGATGTCGTGAATGGGGAACAGTTCCGGAGTGTCCAGGAAACGGCCGGTGCGAATGCCGTTCACGGCAACGAACTCCCCGAATTTCGGACCGCCGAAGCCGGCATCCGCGCTCCCGTTCCACGTGCCGAACGACCCCCAGCCAGTCTCGACATCGCCAAACGGCTGCTGCGAGCCAAGGCCGGATTTCGTCACCGCGTTCACCACCAAACTCGATTTGTCTCCGTATTCGGCATCGGGTGCGCCGGTAATCAGCTCCATGCTCTGAATCGCGTTCGGCGGGATTTGGGTGGAGAAGACTTTGCTCTGCTGATCGCTGATCGGTTGTCCGTCAAAAACGAAGCTCACCTGAGCGTGATCTCCCAGCGGATGGAAGAATCCGTTGGCGTCGCTGGCCGTGCCACCCGTGCTCTCGTTGATCACGTCGCTGAGCCCGGCCGCGGGATCGAAGGTGGGCAGTTTGGAGAAGGTGACTGAATCCGTATCCGTGTGCGCCGAAGTGTCCGTCTCCACCAGCGCGCCCTCCGCCTGCACCTCCACCGTGGTGTTTGCAGTCGCCAGACTGAGGCTGACGTTAGCGGCGACAGGAACCGTGCTGCGCACCTCCACCACCTGAACGCTCCGCAGGAACCCGCTGGCGTTGACCACAACCCGATATTCGTTATACGGAACGTTAGTGAAGCGGAATACACCGGAGTTGTCGGTGGTCGTCGCCTGTTGATAGTTCGTGTTGGGGTTCCGCAACTCGACCGAGGCGCTCGACACCACCGCTCCCGAAGGATCAGATACCGTTCCGCTAACGGTGCCGCTGGCAATCGATTGAGAAAAACCCGGCGCGACCATCAGCAACGCCAGCAAAAAATACTGTAGAAATCGAATGACTTGCACGGCCCATCTCCTCTTTGTTTCGGCCAAAGCCGGTTAGAGTAATCCTCCGCCTCGCGGTGAAGGACAAATCAGGCGGAGATAGACATGGAAGGCGGGGCGCGGGAAGGACGGAGGGCGGCAGTCTGTTCGGTGGGACGCCGGCGGGCTTCTGACACGGCCCGCCATTCGACCGGGCGGGGCGGCGCCAGGCTGACAACAGCTACCGCGACGCTGACCGGTAAGTGACCTGCATTACAGATCAGGCAGCCGTGATCATGGGAGTCCTGGTGCTCGTGAACGGCGTAGGCGCTCTGCAGCCCGACGAAACAAAGCAACAGCAGCGCAACGAGCAATGCTCGCCGCCATCGCCGAACTGAGGACAGACCTGTCACAGCGCTCTTATTAGACGACCTACCGATGGCCAGGGTTGCTGGAATGTTGCGGTTTACCCCGGCTGAATCCCCTTGCCTTCGGTACAAACGTACCGTCCGGCCCCGAGGTTCTTGTATTCCTCGGTGCGTCCGCTGGGCCAGGCGATGACGGCGCGGTCGATTCCAGCGCGATGCGCGAGGCCGAAGGTGACCGGCAGCTCCGATTGGGAAAGAAAACTCGATCCGCTTTTCACCAGCCGCGAGCTGGTCTCGCTGCCGGTATAGATTCGCACCATCGCCCCGATGGCATCGCGATTGGATTTCGTGCCCACCAGACGAAAGCGGATGCTGCGGTTTCCCGTTAACTGATCGTTGCGGTAGAGAAACGCGGGGCCGTGGTTGGTGGTGATCAGCACGTCGAGGTCGCCGTCGTTGTCGAAATCGGCAAAGGCGGCGCCCCGGCCGACGCGCGGAGTGTCGAATCCGCCGCCAACCAGGCTGGCCACATCCTCAAAATTGTTGCGGCCTTTGTTCAGGAACAGATGCGGCGGCTGCTCGTAGCGGGCCTCGCGGCTGATGCGGCGGAAGGTGTCGTCGATGTGGCCGTTCACCACCAGCAGATCGAGGCGGCCATCGAGATCGGCGTCGAAGAAGAAGCAGCCAAAACCGAGG
>Ga0326728_10026796_pt1 | contig 10151 bp, 10 predicted proteins | sample MB3enrmetagenome_FD_207602 | JGI IMG/M metagenome (GOLD analysis project Ga0326728, IMG submission 207602) | Lab enriched peat soil microbial communities from McLean, Ithaca, NY, United States - MB31MN | ecosystem: Environmental > Terrestrial > Soil > Wetlands > Peat | place: USA: New York... | reverse complement strand
CAGCATCCCGCGGCAGCGTTGCGCCTCCTCGTCCATCACCCGGCACTCCTGTTCCTTATCGGCGGCCAGGTCCAGGATGTACTGGCGCAGCTTCTCGCGGTCGCCGGCCGCGGAGGTAAGCGCCACGAGCAACTGTTCGGCCAGCGCGCGATTCTGGTACTTGCGAATGCCCTCGGCGTACGACCGCAACAGCAGATCCAGGCTCTGCATCCGGAAGTACGTCGTCAGGGCGGATGTGAGCGCCTGCGGGTGTCCGGCCAGGGCTTGCGCCGCCCCGATCAGATAGTCGGTTTCGGCGCCGACTCGCTGGCCCTGCTCCACATACGCGGCCGGCGCGCCCTGCCAGTTCCCCGGCTTGGCCTGATCCAGAATGGACTTGAGCCGCTGGACGTGCTCGCACAAAGTAGCCATGTCCTGCCGCACCTCCCACTCCGGAGGCAGCCCGCCGGACTGCGCCAGGGCCGGCCATGCAAGGAGCAAAGCCCAGAGCCCGCACAGCCCCACACGCATCGCCACTGCCCGATCTGCACGCAAATTCCAGTTTCGCACAGCGGGAAGCTGGTGGCCGGCCGGCGGGTCTACGGCGCGGGAGCGGGCGGTGGCGCTGGCGCTGGGGCTGGCGCTGGCGTGGTGCTTCCGCCACTCGGTGGGGGAGCCGGCGCGGGCGTCGTAGTTCCCGTGGTGGGCGGCGGCGTCGGCGCCGGCGTGGTCGATTTATGGTCGCCCGGCATGCCGCCACCGGTCGATGTGGAGGTGCCCCCAGGCGTCGAGGTGGGGTTGCTCAACACCACGCAAGCGGCATCCGAGGCGGCGCGCAGAATAGCCCTCAGCACCGGGCCTTTCTGTACGGACCTCTGCGCCAGCGGCTCGTTCCGGCTGACCCGCAGCCATTCGCCGGGGTTGAGCAGCTTGGAGCCGGGGATGTGCCGGTGGGAGACCTCCACCTGTCCCTCTTCCACCACCACCAGCGTAGAGTCGCCGTCATCCACCGTGACGTCGAAAATGGTGCCGCGCACCGAGATGATCGCGGTGGGCGTGTGCACGCGGTTGTGGTTGGGCACGCCGCCCAGATGCTGGATGAAGACCTTGATCCGGCCCAACTCCAGGTCCAGCAGATCCCCCCAGGTGCTCGGGTTTCTGCGGAACATCACCTTCGAGCTGGGGAAGACCTCGAAAGTGCTGCCGTCGGAGACCTGGAACTTCGCGTAGCCGTCCGGGCCCGTGACGATCGTCTGCCCAGCCCGCACGGAGCCGCCCTCGGCGAGCGCCCAGGGATACGAGTCGCGCAGCACGGAGACGCTGCCGTTAATCGCGATCACCGTGGCGGCGGAATCGGGGGAGACGACGGGAGGGGCTTGGGCAAAGCACACCACCAGCGCGGCTATCAGGAATAGCCCGCGCACCGTGGCTAACCCTATCCTGCGCAACATACGAGCCTCTAACCGCCGTTCCACTTCGCCGGCTCGTTTCGACCCTCTAGTTTACACTATGATTGCATAGCAAGAGGGGGGCCGTACAGACTTTTTTTGGAAAGCCGTTTGCATGGAAGCACTTTGGCCTTATATCGGCCGCGCGTTGGGCGGTCGATAGGTTAGAATGGACTCATCCGATGTGTCATAACGCCCCAAGTCGCGGCGGGGGAGTGCGTTGGATCGCCCTGCTCGCGGGCGCGCTGGCGGTCTCGCTCGCCCAGGCTCAAGTCCGCCCCGATTGGCGGCACATCGGGAACTCGGCCGTCGAGATGGCGCTGGCCTCCCCGGCTTCGGGAGCCGCCGACCGCGTCTGGTTCTCCGCCGATGGCGCTGTGCTGTTCGTGCGTACCGCTGCTGGACGGGTGTTTCAGACCGCGGATTTCGAGAGTTGGCAGCCCACGGCGGCAGCGCCGACGGCTATACCGGAAGGCCAGGCGATCCGCTCCAATCCCCTGAATCCACAACGGGTTTACAAGTTCAGCCAGAACGTCCTGCGCTCCGATGATGGAGGCGGCTCATGGACCAACATGACCGCCTACGGGCGGACTTCCATCATCGGCCCAGGGATGCGGGATCTGGCCGTGTCGCCCCGCGACGCGGACGATCTGGTGGTCGCCAACGACCTGGGGGTCTGGCGGTCGCTGGATGGCGGACTGACCTGGGCGGGTCTGAACGACGCGCTGCCCAACCTCCCGGCTCGCAAGCTCAGCGCCCTCCCGCAGGGCAGCCGGGGCCTGCGTCTGCTGGCCGATGGCCTGGGTCTGATCGAATGGGCGCCGGGAGAGAAGCAGGCCTGGCGCACGGTGACCGACCCGGCGGGCTCCTCGGATCTGGATGCCCAGCGCGCCCTCCTGGCGACGCTAGGCGTCGAGGTCACCTCCATCGCCGCCGCCGGCGATCTCCTCTACGCGGGCTCCAAGGACGGCCGGCTGTGGACCTCGCTCGACAAGGGGCGCACCTGGAGCGTTCCGTCGGCGGTCGAGCGGGGGCCGGTCGAGAGCATCTGGGTGGATCCGAAGGACCCGCGCACGGCGCTGGCGGCATTGGGTGGCGCGAAGGGGACGCGCGTGCTGCGCACCGTCAACGCCGGCCAGTTCTGGGACGACCTGACGGCGGAACTGCCCGAGGGCCGGGCGCACGGCATTGCCGCCGACCGGCCGACCGGAACCGTCTACGTAGCTACCGACCGCGGCGTCTTCTTCACCCATGAGGACCTGAACGCAGCGGCGCCTCCGGCCAATTGGACCGCGCTCACCGGGCTGCCCGAGGCGGCCGCGCTGGACGTCCGGTTGGATGGCGACGGCAACCAGCTCTTCGTCGCGCTGGAGGGTTACGGCGTCTACGCCGCGCTGGCGCCGCATCGCTGGGGCAACCTGCGCCTGGTGAATGCCGCCGATTTCAGTCCGCGCCCGGCGGCGCCCGGTTCGCTGCTCAGCGTGCTGGGCGGGCGGGTCGTCGCCGCGCGCGCAGGCAGCCTGGAGTTCCCGGTGCTGGCGGCCACGGACACCGAAACACAGATCCAGGTGCCGTTCACCGTCCCCGGCGGCTCGCTTTCGGTAGCCCTGGACACCGGGCAGGGCAGCTACCGGATGGCGCTGCCGGTGGAGAACGTCTCCCCGGCCGTCTTCATCGACCGCGATGGCTCGCCGCTCGTGTTGAACGCGGATAGCGGCGTACTGCTGGATGCCATGAATCCCGCGCATTCCAACGGACGCTTGCAGATTCTGGCGACCGGTCTGGGCCGGGTTCGCCCGGATTGGCCCGCGGGTATGGCCGGTCCCGCCGAGGAGCCGCCCCAGGTCGTGGCGCCGGTGCACGCCTACCTGGACCGCACGCCGCTGGAGGTCGGCCGGGCGGTTCTCGCGCCGGGCTACATCGGCCTGTACCTGGTGGAGGTCCAGTTGCCCGCCCTGGTCAACGCCGGCCCCGCCGAACTGTACCTGGAGTCCGAGGCTCACGAGAGCAATCGGGTCCGGGTGTGGCTGGAACCGTAGGTCAGGGGAGCGGGTTCAGCGCGAAGAGGTAGTCTTCCACCGGCCGGCCGCCGATCAGGTGCTCCTGAATGATGCGCTCCAGGACCTCCGGCGCGGCCGAATGATACCAGGCGCCTTCCGGGTACACGACCGCGATCGGCCCGTGCTCGCAGATGCGCAGGCAGTTCACCTTGGAGCGGTAGACCGTGTCCAGGCCGAGCTCGGCCAGCCGCTTCTTCAGGTAGTCCCAGCTCGCGTTGGTGGTTTCGCGGGCGGCGCAGTGGGGATTGGTCTGGTCGGCGCACAGCAGGATGTGCCGGCGCAGGCGGCCGATGCCCCGTTCCCGCGCGATCTGCGCCAGCCGCTCCTGGAGACTCGAGTCCATCATAGAATGTGAGTGCGGATGAGCCCGGCGGAGTTCGACAAGCTGGTGGAGAAAGCCATGAAAGCGATCCCGCCGCGCTTCCGCCGCCGCCTGAAGAACGTAGCCTTCATCGTAGAGCCCGAACCCCCGTCACCACGCCTGCTGGGGCTGTATCAGGGCCGCCCCTTGCCGCACCGCAGCGTCGGCGACAGCTTCACCCTGCCCGACCGGATCACCATCTACCAGGGTCCGCACGAGCGCCTGGCCCGCGACCGCCGCCACCTGCTACGCATGCTCGAAGATACAGTATGGCACGAGGTGGCGCACTATTTCGGCATGGACGAGGCCGAAGTGCGAAGGGCCGAGCGTGAGCGCCGGAGGCGGGAGCGGATCTGAGCGGGGCTAATGTTGGTTGGAGGTTTGGGAGCCGAAGCTGGTGATGGGGCTCGGGGTGGTCTGGCCGGGCTGTTGGCCGGGTTGCGAGGTGGCGCCGGGCATGACGGGTTGCTGGAGCGCGTTCTGGAGCGCCCCCATCTGCGCGGCCATCTCTTTGCGGGGATCGTAGATGAACTCCCACTCGTTGAACTTCTTGCGGTCGTTGTAGATCATGATGCCCTGGGCTTCCATCTTGCTGGCGACGCCGGCGATGCCGCCGCCGATGGTCATCGCCCCCCCTCCGAGCGTGTTCTGTGCCGGGGGGTTTCTGAGCATGTTGTTGATGAGGCCCGGCACGGGCGTGGCGCCCGGTCCGGCGGCGGAACCATCCGTCGGACCAGAGGGAGTCATGCCCGCGGGGCTCGTCCCCATGCCGGGCGGGGCGCCGGGTATCATTCCGGGCTGCCCCGGCTGGCCGGGTTGGCCGGAAAAGGGCAGGCCAGGTTGCCCCGGCTGGCCGGGCTGGGCGCCCAGGTACGGCGGCTGTCCGGGCTGCCCAGGCTGGGTGGGTTGGGCCGACTGGCCGGGCTGCGCAAGGGTTGGCTGCGCGGGCTGGCCGGAATCGACCGGCGGAAGCTGCGCCAACTGGTCGGGCGGGCCCGTTTGCCCGGGATTCGGATTGGCCGGCTGATCCGCTCCGGGCGGGCCCTGCACACCCTCGCTCGGCCGGCGCCGCGGTATCATCGAGACCACCGGCTGCTGCGAATCCGAGTTGGAGGAGGCCGCCATGTCGGAGACGCTGGTGAATATGCTGTCCTTGTTCTGCTGCTGCTGCGGCTGGGCCGGCTTCTGGGTCAGCGAGTCGGTGAAGATCCCGCCGGGGCCGGCGTGGATCTGCCGCCAATCGTCCTTGCCGGTCATGGGGTCTTTATAGCGCCGCCGGATGAAGCGGATGTTGTTGGTGTTGTCGAGGGCCTCGAGCGAGGGCGGATAGCGCTGGAACCGGCGGTAGAAGAGCTTGATGGCGTGCTTGTACTCTTCGCCGCGCTGGATGAGCGTCTCCTCGCGGATTCGTTCCGCCTCAAAGGCCACGCGGGGCACTTCGAGCCAGAGCATGATCCCCACGACGGCGGCCATGGCGAAGACCAGCAGGAGCGCGAAGCCGGAGTCGCGGCGCCGGGGCGGTGGGGCCGCGGGGCTGTAGTCGCCGCGTCGGGGCGGCGGGGCCGCGGGGCCGGAGTCGCGGCGGTGACGGAGCGGGCTCATCCGGGCTGCTGCTCCTCCAGCTTGAGCGTCTGCTGGTTCTTGAATTGCGTGTCCTCGACCACGCAGGAGTCGATCCCGATCTTCACCACCTTGTAGCGGCGCTCGATCAGCTCGCCCTCGGCGGCCACGACGATGTCGTCGCCCTGCAGGAAGAAGGCCCTTCTGGTTCCGGTCCGAGGATTGGTGGAATAGCCGTAGAGCTTGAAGGGAACGGGCGGAGGGGGCACCTTGACTTCCGGAAGCTGGGACGAGGTTTCCGGGGCGGCAGCCGTGCCGGAGGGCGGCAGCGTGGGGAAGAGGCGCGCCTCAGCCTTGGAGGGCGGAGGCGGCGGGGCGGCTCCGAACTGGAACAGGTTGCGCTCGCCGCCGGCGAGGTTGACGGTCTGCACTTTGGCCAGCAGGTCGATCCGTATGGTGGGATCGACGGTGGCGGGGTCGGCGTGCTGGTCCTTCATGCTGAGCCGCAACTGGCGGGATTCGGAGTGCGCGGACGGGTGCGAGCGAGTGTCGGCCGCGGTCGGCTCGGGCGCAATCTCGGCCGGAACGGCTCTGGCGGCGGGGCGCGACGCGGCGGCGGCGCGGGCCGCGGGCGGCCGGTCGTCGCTGGTCACGTTGATGACGATGGAGACCGCCAGCACGGCCACCAGCACGCCCAGGATGACGAGCTTCTTTGGCTGCGCTCCAAGTTTCATCGGACGACTCCAGGAACCCGCCTGCCCCGCTGTATGGGCGAGAACCCAGCCGGTGCGGGCCCCGCGGGGCCGGGCGCCGGTGGCGGCGAAACGACAGAGGGTTGGGGCGCGGGCGGCAGGGAAACCGTGGTGGGCCGAGGGGCGGGCCGCGGGGGCTGCACGAAGGCCGGCGCCGCCGGACTCTGGGGCTCGGCCTCGGCGACCTCCTCGGGCGGCGCTCCGCCTTCCTGCACGAAGGCGCTGAACTTGATGGTGGCGCCCAGCAGCATTCCGCCTTGCTGCGGCGCGGCGCCCAGACTCTCGAGGATGAGGAAGCGGTCGGAGCGGTCCAGCCGGTTCAGGAACTGGATCAGGTCCGCGTAAGTGCCCTCATAGACGGCGGTGATGACTACCTTGGTGAGCGTATCGCTGCCCTCGACCGGCTCGAAGGAGAAGGAGGTGTCCTTCTGGTGGATGCCGGCCTGGCGGGCCATCTGCGCGAGGTCCCCCAGCAGGGTGGAGGCCATGGAACGCTTGCCCAGCAGGTACTTCTGCATGAAGCGGTCGCCATCGGTGCGGGCACTCTCGACCTTGCCGACCACCACGCGCAGCCGGTCCAGCGTGGCTTGCTTCTGGCGAAGCTGCCCTCGGAGCGTGGCGGCCTGCCGTTCCAGGTCCTCGACCGAGCTGGCCCAGGGCTTGAAGACCACCGCGGCGGCCACCAGGTCGGCTGCCAGCAACACAGCCAGGGCCAGGCGGACCAGAATCCGCGGGTCCTTCTTCCAATTGGCGAGGTCGAGGTGGAGGGCGCGTGCCATAAGCTAGAGTTTCTGGGTGTAGTTCACGCTGATTCGGTATCGAAACAGAGGTTCGGATTGGGAGGGTGGCGCGAAGTTATGGATCAGCGTTTCGCCGAACTGGGGCGAACGCTCCAGCAGGGTCAACATGCGGATGACCGGCTCGCTGGAATCGGCGCCCACCACCATTTCGAGAGAGATCTGGTTCTGAGAGTTCACCTGCGGGCGCACCTGAATGAGGCGCACGTTGTAGGGCAGCACCTTTTCGAGGTCGTCGAAGAGGCGGGTCCAACTGATCCCCTTGGCGTAGAGCAGGCTGTTGAGGAACAGGCTGCGGTCGAGCACCTCGGCGTTCTCGGGCTTGCGCAGGACGCTTTCGAGCTGGGCCTGCTGGCTGGAGAGCGTTCTCATCTGGGCTTCCAAGCGGGCGATAGTCTGGCGGCTTTGCGCGGCTTGCCCGGTTTGCATCACCGATAGCGCGATCAGGAACCCCAGCAGGCCGGTGAGCAGCAAGGCGGCCAGACCGCCGGCGGCCAGCATCGGCCGTACCCGCCGGAAGGGCTCGCTGGCCAGGTTGATGGAGATGGGCGCGCTCATGCGGAGAGCTCCTCGGCAGATTCCAAATAGCCCAGCAGGCCGGCGTCATAGTGGTGCGGCACGCCAAATTGCGAGCGCAACGGCTCGACGGGGATTCCGGTTTCGCGCTCGCACTCCTGGAGCAACTGCCGGGCCAACGGCTCGGGGCCGCAAACCAGCACCTTCTCGGGTTTGGCGTCCAGATGATCTTCGATGTAGGCGAAGGTCGGATAGAGGTGGGAGACGATTTCCTCGGCGGAGCCGTCGGAGAGCTCGAGCGTGCGGAGCAGTTTCAAGACGCCGTGGCCGGCCACGGCGAGCGTCAGCGCGCGCCCGGCCAGCTTGACCAGCACGGCCAGGCCGGCGTTGCGCATCAACTGGAGCGCGCACAGCGCGGAGGTGGTGACCAGGCCGGGATGCAGGCCCGCCGCGCGGAAGGGCGCCTCGTAACGGGCCAGAATCTCCATGGGCGCCACGGCGACTACGACGTCCCGGCGGGTGCCCTGTGTCCCGTTGGGCTGCGGATAGTAACTGAGACCCGCGCTTTCGACATCGAAAGGCAGACTCTTGCGGAGGCGGAAACGAACCAGCGACAGTTGTTGCTCCGGCTCGCTGGGAAAGGCGTCGAAATCGAGCACGACCACGCGCACGCAGAAATCGGGCAGGATCACCACCGCGCGCTGGCGCTTCTTCGCGGGGGGCCCGGCCAGCGCCTGCACACGGGAGGAGAGCGCCTCCATGCGCAGGACGTTATCGCGCACCGGGGAGACCGAGAGCACGTCCGGCTCCAGCGGCTGGAAGCCGATGCTGGGCGGACGGCCGGTCTCCGCCACCGCGATGCCGGCTTCGGAAAGCTCGAAGACGAAGCGGGGCGGCGGATCCTGGAAGAGTCGCGATATGGCGCTGGGAAATTGCATAAGCCGTCGTTTCAGGCCTCGATAAAGGTGACTTTGTTGATCTCCTTGAGGCTGGTGACGCCCGCCTGCGCCTTGTCGAGAGCGCACTCGCGCAGGAAAGTCATGCCCTCCTCGCGGGCGGCCCGCTTGATTTCGGAGGTGGGGCGCTTGTTGAGAATCATCTCGCGGATGCGCTCGCTCAAATCCAGCAATTCGGTGATGGCGGTGCGCCCGCGGAACCCCGTGCCGCCGCACTCGAAGCAGCCCTCGCCCTCATAGAAGGGGAAGTCGCGCCACTGGGCCGGGTCCAGGCCGCTCTCGACCAGGTATGAATCGGGGTGATTCGCCTTGCGTTTGCAGAACTCGCAGATCACGCGGACCAATCGCTGGGCCAGGATGCAGTTGAGGGCGGAGACGAAGTTATACGGCTCGACTCCCATGTTGAGGAAGCGGCCGAGGACGTCGAAGACGTTGTTGGCGTGTACGGTCGTGAAAACCAGGTGCCCGGTGAGGGCCGCGTTGATGGCGATCTGCGCGGTCTCCTGGTCGCGGATCTCGCCCACCATGATCTTGTCGGGGTCGTGCCGCAGGATGGAGCGGAGACCGCGCGCGAAGGTGAGTCCCTTCTTCTCGTTGACCGGGATCTGCGTGATGCCCTTGATCTGGTACTCGACCGGGTCCTCGATGGTGATGATCTTGTCTTCGTCGTTCTTGATCTCGCTGACCGCGGCGTAAAGCGAGGTGGTCTTGCCGGAGCCGGTGGGACCGGTGACCAGCACCATGCCGTAAGGTTCCTTGATGTAGCGGCGGAACTTGGCGAGATCGGACTCGGGGAAGCCGACCACGTCGAGGGAGAGCTTGGCGAACTTCTCGCTCATGGACTCCTTGTCGAGCACGCGCAGCACCGCGTCCTCGCCGTGGATGGTGGGCATGATGGAGACGCGGAAATCGATCAGGCGGTTCTTGTAGCGCACGCGGAAACGGCCGTCCTGGGGAACGCGGCGCTCGGAGATGTCGAGTTCCGACATGACCTTGATGCGGGAGAGGATGGTGGAGTGCCAGTCCTTGGCAATGGGCGGCATGGCGTAGTGGAGGACGCCGTCGATGCGGTACTTGATGGCTACCTCGGAGTCGCGGGTCTCGATGTGGATGTCGCTGGCGCGCCGTTCCAGGGCGTTGAAGATGGTGGTGTCGACCAGGCGGATGACCGGGGCGATGTCGCTTTCGGCGGCCGAAAGGCGGTCGATGGAGAGGGTCTCGTCGGAGACATCCTCCTCGGCCACCACGTCGAGCGCGAAGCCTTCGGTGACTTCCTCGAGAACGCGCTGGGATTGCTCGGTCTTTTTGAGGAGGTCGGAGATCTGGGAGAGGGAGGCGATTTTGACCTTGAGCTTCTTCTGAAGCAGGATGGTCAGCTCATCGATGAGGTTGAGATTGCGGGGGTCGGAGAGGGCGATCTCCAGGGTTCCGTCTTCGGCGCGGAGGGGGACGAAGTTGTAGCGGAACATGAGGTCGACGGGGACGGAGCGGAACAGGTCGTGGTCGATGTGGCCCTCGCGGAGGTCGACGAACTCGTAGCGGTAGCGGCGGGCCAGCTCCTGGGCCTGGGCGGTCTCCTGGGCTGGATCGGTCAGTTTGGTCCGGTCGGTAGCCATATCAGGCTCCGGGCAGGCGCTCCCCTATCGGCAGTCGTGTCACATAAGGGTTGACGCGCCGGGCGGCGGAAGCGTGGACCGGAAAACGGGGCGGGAGTGGGGCGGG
>Ga0326728_10026795_pt1 | contig 10151 bp, 9 predicted proteins | sample MB3enrmetagenome_FD_207602 | JGI IMG/M metagenome (GOLD analysis project Ga0326728, IMG submission 207602) | Lab enriched peat soil microbial communities from McLean, Ithaca, NY, United States - MB31MN | ecosystem: Environmental > Terrestrial > Soil > Wetlands > Peat | place: USA: New York... | reverse complement strand
TAAATCTCCGGCGGCTCGAGGCACTCCGCCCCGTTAAAGGCGTGACCGCCGCCGGTCTGATCGCACACGTAGGCGCCCCCGAAACCTCGGGACAGGAGCTTCCTCACCTCTGCGTTCCCCGCCCCCGGCTCTCCAACGGGGAACAGCCACTTCAAACCAAGCTCACTTGCTTCTTTTTCGATGAGCCTGGGGCATTGCTCCAATAAGTACTGTGCGAAAGAAGGGGTGGTAAAGAACGCATGAGGCTTGGTAAGCCGGATAAAATCGAGGACCCTTTTGGTGCCGCCTTCGGCTCCGACCGGCACCGCGCACGCCCCCATATGCATTATACCCTGAGATAAAGGCAGACCGCCGGTAAACATGCTCAGCGACAAGCCTTGAAGCACCCTGTGGCCGGGCCGGATGCCCACCATCCAGAGCCTTCTCGCGTGCAACTCGTTCATGATCTCAACGTCGTGCCCGGTAAGCGCGTACAAGGTGGGAGTGCCCGTCGTTCCGGATGTCGAGTTGATTCTCACCAGCTTCTCTTGAGGCGCACAGGTGATCGTGCCCGGTCCGAAAGGGTGCCCCAGCTCCGCGGTTGACGCTTCCTGGGTCCTCTTCTGCTCATCTTTTCCCGTTAACGGGATGCGGCGGAAATCTTCCCAGCTCCTCACATCCTCGGGTCTCATGCCCGCCTGCTCGAACTTGCCGCGGTAGAGCAATGAATTGTCGTAGTTATAGGAGAGCTGCCTCTTCAGTCTTTCGAGCTGAAGAGCCTCCATCTCGTCAGAAGACATCGTCTCTGCTTTGGGGTTCCAATACCGGTCTGTCGGCTTTCTGGACATGAAAGTACTCTCCTCGCTGGTCTGTCTATAGTGTTTCAGCAGAATTCATTCCCGTTACCGACCGGCTCAATCTTTTCCTTCGCTACGCTAGGCTTTCGCTTTAGGAAAAGATTACGCCGCGGCAATCGTTACTTTATTCTGCGGAACGCTCTAATTGTCCGGTCCCGAAAGGCCTATGGGCACCTCGGGTTATACTCCTTCGTCGCCGGCAGACTTACCTTGTCCGCCGGGAATTCCTCTACTTTGGACCCTTCCCAGGGGAACGTGTAGTATGGATTCGGCCCGGCCGCTATGGAGCCTCCATACATGGGCAGCAAGACCTGATGGTCGCATTTTCGCATGGTCCACATTCCAACGGGAGACTTCCACTCGAAACCTTCGTAAGCCGCGATGATCTTCTCCGGGTCAAGGGAGCCCGCCTTTTCAACGGCGGCAAACGTCATCTTCCATCCGAGTATTGCCATTGCCGGGTCGGAGAACGGCCACTGGGTGAGGAAGTCTTTGTCATCCTTGTGCTTGTCGTGGTACCTCTTGATGAACTCCTGGTTTTCAGGGGTGTTCACGTTCAGCAGGTACTCCGAGGTGTAATACATGCCTACGGCTGCATCCTTCAACTCGCCTATGCTGTACGGGTGCAGACCGAGGGGAGCGAATATGGGAAAGGGCGCCTTGAGGCCCATGGAGCGGGCCTGCCTGATCAGGTTAATGAGGTCGGAGCCGAACGTGCCGCTCACGATTACATCCGCCCCGGAGGCGATGACCTTGCTGATGTAGGGCGCGAAATCCCTGGTCGCAAATGGGTGAAAGTCGCTTCCCACGACCTTGCCGTCGGGGATATATTTTGGCAGTTCCTCCCTGAGGTCCTTGTCCTGGGAATGGCCCGCCAGGTAGTCGGGCTGGAGGCTGTAAATTTTCCTGTAAGGCGTCTTGGCCAACAACATGATCAGGGAGGTGAATTGCTGGTAGTGATTCTGACAGACCCTGAATGCGTAAGGGGTGAACTCTTTTCCCTGTATCTCGTCGGCCATCCCTGAATAGTTGAAATAGAGGACTTTCGAGCTTGTAGCCACCCTTGCCAACGCAATGGCGACTGGACTAAGCTGACCCCCGGTGAGAAAATTGACCTTATTCTCGAGGATGAGCTTTCTGGCTTTTCGGGTAGCGACATCCGGCTTGGACTCGCCGTCTTCAGCGATGAGCTCCACCTTTCTGCCGAGAAGGCCCCCCTTCGCGTTCTGCTCGTCGGCGGCGAACTGCAAAGCCGCGAACCAGGTCCGCCCGAAAGGCTCATTCTGGCCCGAACGCGGATCAAGGACTCCGATTTTGACCGTGTCGGCCGCATGACCTGCGCTCCCTGCGGCGCAGACGAGAGCAGCGACAAAAATACAAAGCATGATACCCTTCGTGAGAATTCCTCTCATACCCCCTCCTTGTTAGTAGCGATCATCGAATTCATACCCCGTCAAACTTCCAGGTACTTCTTTCTGACGTCCTCAGCAGCTTGCAGCTCTTCACTGGTCCCCGCAAAGACAGTTTTCCCTTTTGACATGACGTACGCCCGCTTCGCGAGGGCGAGCGCAACGTCGATGGCGTGCTCCACGAGCAGGATCGAGCGTCCTTCCTCATTGAACCTGCGAAGTACTTCGACGACTGCCTCCACCATAACGGGACTCAACCCTTCCATCGGCTCGTCGACGAGGACCAGTTCGGGATTGCCTGCGAGAGCCCGGCCGATGGTGAGCATCTGCTGCTCGCCGCCCGATAGGTTGCCCCCTTTCTGCTTATCCCTATCTTTCAGGCGGGGGAAATATGTATAGATCTTCTCGATTGTCCAGGGATTATCGACCCTCTGCTTCGGCTTGATCCCAAGAAGGAGGTTCTGGCGGACCGTCAGATGGGGAAAGATACGACGCTCTTCCGGCACATACCCGAGACCCTTGCGGCAGACCTGGTACGGCTTGAGGCGCCCTATTTCCTCTCCGTTGAACGTGACGGCGCCGCGCTTGATCGGTGTGAGGCCGACGATTGACTTGAGCGTTGTCGACTTGCCAACGCCGTTCCGTCCCAAAAGAACAGCGATCTCTCCTTGGCCCACTTCAAGGGAAACACCGTTCAGGATGTGGCCTTTGCCAAGATAGGTATGGATTTCGTTCACCGCGAGAATCACACTATTTCCTTCCAAGGTAGGCTTTTCTCACCCCTTCATTGTTCTTGATCTCATCCGGGGTTCCCGTGGCCAGAATCACCCCGTAGCCAAGCACGGTGATCCGGTCGGCCAGGTTGAAGACAACCTCCATATCGTGCTCCACCATGAGGAGCGTTTTCCCCTCGGTCAACTCCCGAATCAACCGGACGGCTCCCCGCGTTTCTTCAGAATTGAGACCCGCCGTCGGCTCATCGAGCATGATGAGCAGCGGCGCCCTTGACATCGTCAGGGCCAGCTCCAGACGGCGCTGCCTGCCGTAGCTCAGCTCGACGGCTGGGACGTCCCGAACGTCGGTCAGCGAGAGAAGATCGAGGACCCGCAGGGTTTCCTCGGCGATCGTCTTGTCCCGGCTGAGCAGGCTCAGGCAGTTGGAGCGGCGGTTCAATTTTGAGACAACCGCGCTCCGGACGTTTTCGTAGACGGTCATTTTCGGAAAAACGTTGATGATCTGAAAAGACCGGGAAATCCCGAGACGCGTGATCCTGTGCGCCGGCCACCCGCTGATGTCCTGATCGTAAAAGTAGATTTGTCCATGGGTGGGGCGGTAGAGGCCGGTGATGATGTTGAACAAGGTCGTTTTGCCTGACCCGTTCGGTCCGATCACGGCGTGGCGCTCGCCCTCAAAGACCTCCAGGGAGACGCCGGCAAGGACCTGGACGCCGGAAAAGTCCTTGAAAAGATTATGCGCCTTCAATATCGCTTTCATGCTCTTTCCGCCATCGCCAGCCTTTCTCCGGGGCAAAGAGACTGACAAGGCCGCCTTGCGCGTACAGGATTATCACGATGAAAATGCCCCCCATGACGATCATCCAGTAGCCGGTCATGCTGGAGAACCAGTCCTGGAACACCACGTAAAAGGCAGCCCCGAGGACAGGTCCCAGGAAATAGCTCGACCCGCCGATAACTACCATAAGCACGGGTATCATGGACATGTTGTTATCGATGCAAGTAGTTGCGACGACTTCCTGGTAGATCGCATAGAGACCTCCCGCGAGACCCGCCATAAGGCCTGCTGCCGCAAATGCCGTCAGCTTAACGCGGAACACGTTGTATCCGAGAAAAGAGGCGCGCACATCCTTTTCGCGCACGCAGATTATGGCGTTCCCGAGAGGGGTCTTCAAGAAAAGGTAACAACCCAGTATCCCTAGTGCGACGAGGATGATGGTGAGATAGTAGAGGTTGCTAAAGTTTTGCAGGGATATCTTGCCAAGGAAAGGCAGGTAGAGGTCGGGCCTCGCGATGCTCATGCCGTCGTCGCCGTTGGTGACGGAGCGCCACTCGTAGGCGATGGCGAAGAGGAACATCTGGAAAGAGAGGGAGATGAGGGCGAAATAAGCGCCGCTCAGGCGGACGCACACTGCTCCGATGACGATGGCTGCGACGAAACCTGCGACTGTGCTGATCAGGAGGGTGGCGAGAAGAGGCATGCCGGGGAAATGGCTGATAATTAAGGCAGCGCCGTAGGCGCCAACCCCAAAAAACCCTGCGTGACCGAAGGGGAGAAGACCGGTGTAGCCGAAAAGAAGATTGAAGCTTACCGCAAAGAGAGCGTAGATAAGCACTTCGATCGCGATATGGACGCGAATCTCGCGGAAGAGGTAGGGAAGCAGCACCAGAAAGGCGGCGAAAAGGACCCATGCGATCGGCCGGACGGGGAGCCTCTTCATTCCTTTTCCCCGAACAAGCCCGTAGGTCGCACGATGAGCACGACCGCCATGAGCAGGAACTGGAAGACAAGGGCCAAGCGGGGTATCCACAAGATCCCGAAAGATTGAAGCTCACCAATCATCAAGGACGCGATAAAGGCGCCGTAGAGGCTGCCGAAACCCCCGAGGACTATCACGACGAAACAGTCGAGCAAGGCATCGGCGCCCATGTTGGGATACATACTGGAAAAGGGGGCGGCGATCACGCCCGCGAGGGCTGCGAGGGCAGCGCCTGCACCGAAAACTGACATGAGGACCACGGGGACGTTGGCGCCCAGGACGCCCACCATATCCGCATCGGTCACGGCGGCACGGATTATGATGCCGATGCGGGTCTTCGTCAGTAGGAGGACCATGCCCGCGAGCACCAGCATAGAAAACAGGAGGATAAACAGACGATAAACGGGGTACGTCAGGCGTCCGATTTGAATGTCTCCGGCCAGGATTGCAGGAGCGGGCACTGAAAGAGGGGCGCCGCCCCAGATGAGCCGGACAAGCTCGCCAAAGATAAAGAAGAAGCCGAAGGTCAGGAGGAGCTGCGAGGAATGGCCGCCCCCGTAGGCTTTGCGCAAGAAGAAGCGCTCTATGACGACGCCGAGAAGGCCCACAAGGAGAGGGCAGATAAGGAGACTTAGCCAGAAGCTTCCCAGGAAGGCCGACAGCGTATAGGCGACATAAGCACCGAGCATGTAGAAAGAAGCGTGGGCCATGTTCAGTACGCCCATCATGCCAAAGACGAGGGTGAGGCCGGATGCGACAAGAAACAGGAGCATCCCGTATACCAAGCCATGGACGACCTGGACTACATAACCTTCGAAGCCTAGGCCCATCAGAACTCCTTTTGGAAAAGTCCCGTCTGTCCCCTCTTGTTTCTTCGCTGTTTTTGTTTTTCTCGTCGGATGTCTATGTGGAAAATTACCTCTATGAAAGAATTGTTGTCAAGAAAAAAAATATCTGATATATCATATATCGTACTTCGGCAATCCGGGCGCCCGGGCGTTGTTGATGCTCCGGCTATGAACCGTAGAGGCGAACATGCAAAAAACGATAACACAAAACAACGAAAGCTCCGGCGTGGCGGTGGAATTGAGAAACATTTCCAAGACGATGCTCCGGGATCAGACATACGCGTCGTTGAAGAAGGCGATCCTTACCGGCCGGATTGCCCGTGGGGAAAAACTGAACATCAGAAAACTGGCAGCGGGCAGTGATCTCAGTTCCACCCCTATTCGCGAAGCCTTTCTTATGCTTGAGCATGAGGGCATCATAGTCCGCTCGGGGGGCGGCCAGTTTTCCGTGCGCCAGTTTTCCCAAAAGGAGGTCGAGCAGATTTTTCGGCTGAGGGGCCTCCTGGAGCCGTACGGCGCCGCCGAGGCCATGGAAAACATGACCGAGCGAGATATCGCCTTTCTGGAAAAAAACATAAGACAATCGGAAAAAGCCCTTGCTCAGGGGCTGCTGAGCGAGCTGAGCGAGCTTAACGCCGAATTTCATAACTACCTCATCGGCGTTTCAAAGGACGAAGTGCTCCAGGTAGTATTTCAGGGGATCAGCGACAAGATCTGGATCAGCAGGTCGATAGCCATTTACGCTGCAGGCAAGGCGGAGAATTCCATCACGGAGCACAAGAAGATTGTCGCGGCGATAAAGGACAAGAATATGAAGGCATTGAAACGGGCCGTAAGGGAACACATAGTGACGGCCCACCGGATAGTGACTGAAGAAACCGCAAAGGCGGCTGGAAAGATCGGGTGAAGCGTTTCCAAGGTACATCCAGCTGGAGGGCAAAGCTGAAAAGGAGGGGATGAATCGTGGGCACAACCGAGAAGCCGAGGGCCGCGGGGCCGGGCGACGACCTCTACCGCCTATTGATGAAGAGAAGATCGGCACGAGCTTTTCAAGACCGGGAGATCCCCGAAGCACTGATCGAGCGGCTCGTCGATGTGGCTGCCAATGCCCCTTCCGGCGGCAACATGCAGCCCTTCAGCATCATTCTTGTCAGAAGTCCGGAGAGGAGGCGGGAGCTATGCCGCCTTATAGGGGACCAGCCCTGGGTAAGAAATGCGCCTGTCTCTATGATCTTCTGCCTCGATTTCTACCGCATCAAGAAGTGGGCTGGAATGTGGGAGACCGATTTTATGGGAGAAGCAGCGGTCAACCACTTTCTCATAGGTTACGCGGACCTCATGATAGCTGCCCAGACCATCGCGGTCTTTGCAGAAAGCTGCGGACTCTCGTCCGTCTACATCGGGACTGTCCAGCACGAGGTGGACAAGGTAAGGGAATACTTTAGGATACCTCAATTTGTTCTTCCCCTGATGGTCCTCTGCGTCGGCTACCCGAAATCGCTTCCCCAGACCATACCAAAATTGCGTAGGAACGCCATTCTTCACGAGGAGGAATACCGGGAATCCGGACCGGACGAGATCCGGAGGGCTTTTGACGAAAAATACGGCGCCATCGACCAGGTGGTCGAAAAATACCTGGAGAGGGCTTTCGTGGAAGCGGTGGAACATGACAAACAGGAGGAATCGAGTCATGTTGAGCGCGTCAAGGAGGAGATGAAGCGGCTCGATATCAAAAACAGCGCGGAATTCCTCTTCAAGATCAGGTACCCCGCGAGCGTCATGGTGAGCATGAACGAGAACCTTATCCGATCGTTCAGGAATGCCGGGTTCAAAATGTTCGACGTGCCCCGGAAGAAGAAGAATGAGGGGTATGCGCGGCAAAAAGGGGCGGAGGCAAAGCCGGAACCAGACGGACCGCTCATGTTCCCTGCGGGCGCTACTCGAAAAAAGGGACGGTAATGCAAAATCGACATTATCCCAAGGGGGAAAATACATGAAACAGAAAATCGGATTTATCGGTGTAGGGACCATGGGCAAACCAATGGTGGCCAATCTGCTGAAAAGCGGATACCCCGTGGTCGTCTACGACATCAACCCTAAGCCCATGGAGGAGCTGAGGGAAAAGGGAGCGGAGATCGCGAAATCAAGTAAAGAGATCGCCGAACTGTCTGAAGTCGTCGTTACCATGCTCCCCAAGTCAGAACACGTCGAAGACGTGGTCCTGGGACCAAACGGGGTGCTCGAAGGGGTGCGGAAGGGCGCCCTGGTCATCGACATGAGCACTATCGATCCGGCGGTTACCCGGAAGACGGCCCGGGCTTTGCTGCAAAAGAGCGTGGAAATGCTGGACGCCCCGGTGACGGGTGGAGAGACGGGGGCCCAAGCAGGCACGCTGACCATCATGGTCGGAGGAAAGGAAGATATCTACCGCCAATGTCTCGACATTTTCAAGGCCATGGGAAAGAACATCTTTTACTGCGGTCCCATCGGAAACGGCGAGATCGTCAAGCTCGTCAATAACTTTTTCGGCGGCGTTCATGCCGTGTCAACCGCCGAAGCCCTTTCTCTGGGCGTCAAGGCAGGTGTCGACTTCAAGGTCCTGTGCGACGTTATCGGCGAAGGTACGGGCTCTACGGGCTTCATGAAGTATCACTGCCCGAACAAGGCCTTCAAAGGCGACTACGAGCCGGGCTTTATGACCGAGCTGATGCAGAAGGACCTGGGACTCGTGGTCAACCTCGGCAAAGAAACCGGAGTGCCGCTACTCATGGGCGGGCTCGCCTTTCAGATGTTCACGCTGGCCACCGCGTCAGGCCTCGGAAAGAAGGATTTTTCAGTGCTGGTAAAGATGTTCGAGGATTTGCTCGATATCAGAATGAAGCTCGAGTAAGATACCTCCTGCATCCGGCAATGAATGGCGATCGGCAGACGCACGGATCAGGATTCACCCGCCGGACAGTGAGGAGAGGGAGCGAAGACGGCTCCCCCTTGTCCGGTATATTCCCACATCAAGAGGAGGAGATAGACATGAAGGTTATCAACATCGACCAGACGCCGAAGGTGCCCGCAGTGGATCCCCTTTTCACGGGACCCGTGACGATGCAGTTTATAGTAAAGGGTCTCAGCCAGCAATTTCTGATTCAGCAGGTCAATTTTTCAAAAAGCGTCAGGAATAAGTTCCATACCCATAACACGGACCAAATACTTATCGTTACGGAAGGGAAAGGAATCGTCGCCACGGACAATGAGAAAATTACCGTCGGCCCTGGAGATGTGATCTTTTTTCCCGCAGGAGAGAAGCACTGGCACGGGGCTGCTGAGGGTCACACTTTCTCCCATCTGTACGTCGTGTCTCCCGACACGGACATGACTCAACTCGAGGATTGAGAGATATTCCCAAGAAGGGGAGATCTGACCGGTCAGTTCCATGAACGGCCGAATTGCAGACCCGCGGGAGTGGATCATAGAATACTCCCATCCGGACCTTTCTCACGCCGGATGGGAGCCAATTTGCTTGCAAACTGGAGAGGGAAAGAGAATCGGTGAACGCAAGCTCCGGCAATGCGGGAGCCGTCTACTGTGGTGGAAGTCTGGAAATGAAGTTGTTACCATCGAGGATAAGGCGAATTTCTTTGGAAGAGATGCCTTCTATCGGCAGGAATATGAGGATGGATGAGAACAGGGAGCCCATTACATGAAAGATCGAATACAAACCTTGAAAGAAATCAAAGAAAGGACCCTTCTTGGCGGTGGTCAGGTCAAAATCGACAAACAACACAAGGCCGGAAAGCTCACCGCTCGGGAGAGGATAGATCTTCTCCTCGACCCGGGAACGTTCTTTGAGTGGAACATGTTGTCGGGGCATGCCACCAATGCGCCTGCGGAGGGAATCATCACAGGTACGGGCATGGTCAACGGAAGAGCAGTCTGCCTCTTCTCCCAGGACGCTACTGTGCTTGGCGGCTCCATGGGCCACGCGCACGGAGTCAAGATGTACCGGACCATCGAAAGAGCCCTCGAGATGGGGATTCCCGTTATCGGCCTCTTAGACTCCCCTGGCGGCAGAGTGGAGCGGCCTGATGACAGGGGAACCGAAGGGGTGGTACCGAATAATGAAAAACATGAGGCCTCCGTCTTCTATCCTAACACCCGGGCCTCAGGAGTGATACCTCAGATATCGGTGATTCTTGGTAGCTGTGCCGGCATAGCCGTCTACTCACCGGCCCTGACCGACTTCATATTCATGGTCGACGGCATCAGCCATATGTTCATTACCGGTCCCCGTGTCGTCAAGTCGGTTCTGGGCGAAAACATCAGCATGGAAGAGCTGGGCGGGGCAAAGGTGCACACTAAGGTCTCAGGCGTGGCAGACCTGAGGTTCAAGAACGAAAGGGAGTGTTTTTCGGGCGTGCGGAAACTTTTGTCCTATCTTCCTCAGAACAACGGGGAGAACGTGTCCGATGCGAAGACGGAAAACGATCAGGAAGGCCGCGATGAGGCCATCTCTACCCTCTTGCCGGATTTGCCAAACAAGGCCTACGACATCCATAAAGTGATAGCCCGC
>Ga0326728_10026791_pt1 | contig 10152 bp, 8 predicted proteins | sample MB3enrmetagenome_FD_207602 | JGI IMG/M metagenome (GOLD analysis project Ga0326728, IMG submission 207602) | Lab enriched peat soil microbial communities from McLean, Ithaca, NY, United States - MB31MN | ecosystem: Environmental > Terrestrial > Soil > Wetlands > Peat | place: USA: New York... | reverse complement strand
CCCGAGAACCTGGAACGGGAAATACGCATGCATTTCTTGGTGCATAACCTGGTGCGCAGGCTCATGCTCGAAGCGGCTCGCAGGCACCGGGTAGCTCTGGAGCGAATCAGCTTTGCGGGCAGCCTCGCCGCCGCACGCCGCTACGGCGAGGCGCTTCTCCAAGCCCGTTCCGAACGCCGCCGCCGCCAACTGCAGCGCGGACTCTTCTGCGTCCTAGCCGCGGATCTGTTGCCCCAGCGGCCAGGGCGCCGTGAACCTCGCGCCGTTAAGCGCAGGCCAAAAGCCTACCCCCCTCCTCATGGCTCACCGCCATACGTTCCGCGAGATACAGCACCAAAACAGATATGCAGCCCCCTACGCCGCCAATTCAAAGCATCTTATATTTACGAGCCCCTAACTAACCGCCATTCGGGTCAGAACCATATTTAACAGCTTGGCCCACGACGCCAGAACGGGCGTATCGGTCGGAGAGAAGGCGGCGCTGGTGTTGAAGGCGACGAATAGGTAGTCAACAAAGCTCGGCGACCAGGTCTCAACCCCGAAGGCGGATCGTTCCGAACGCTCAATCTGCATCTGAGGAAACAGAAAAGCGCGACTGCCGTGGGAGCCCCGTCGACGCCGAGCGAAAGGACCACCTCCGTCCAACCGCCAATACCAGAGGGCGAAGGTGAGAACGTTGGTCAACCAGAGTGATGCCGCCGATACGAGGAGGGGACGCGGCGCCTCTTTGTGGCTCGGCAACCCACTGATGAGCAATGCCAAAGACCCGACCAAGCTGGCGGTGATGATACTGTTGATGATGATGCCCAGGAGACGATTGAGCGAATGCCGCCCGGTTCGATGGGCCACCACCGTCGGCACCAGGAGGATCAGTACGACGGTCAGTAAAAGCCACCTGGGTCCGACGCTCAACTCGCTAGGCAAAGCCGTGTAAATACCTCCCACGGCGATCAGGGCCAGGATCGCTTGCCACCGCGGTTCAGGTTTATCGAGGGTGTTTTGCACCCTTCGTCCATAGACAATCGGTGCGCGTTGAAGGAGCTAATTCAACATCCTGGCAAAGGCACCCTCAGCTCCTAGGCTGGCAGGAGGTTGACTCCCAAGCTGGTAACCTTAACATTGGCGAGGCGCAAAAGCACGATGGCCACGAAGCGAAAGAGAGCGGACGGAATGAAAGCGGCTGAGGCCGCCGCTGACCAGATCCACTCGGTCTCTCGGACGATAGCCCAGGAACACGGCGAAAAGGCTGCCGTGATCCTGCAATATCTGGCCCATCACGTCAGCAAGAGCAAACACGTTCATGGCGGTCGAAAGTGGTTTTACAAGACGCTGGATGATCTGGCCGTGGTTTTCCCCTACCTCAAGCGCAGCACCATCCACGCCATCCTCCAGAGGCTCGGCAAGGAAAACGGGCCCTTGGCGATCGGCGACTACAACAAGAAGGGTTACGACCGGACTTGCTGGTATGCCTTCGCTGACGACACCGTGCGAAAACAGGCCCAATCGTCAAAACCGGTCTATTTCCGGGTCGAGGATGCGGTCAATTATGGCATCGTGGCGGCCGTTCTCCTGGGCAACCTGGTTCATTGGATCAGGGAAAACCGGAAATCTGACCCTCAATACACGTGGCACCAGATTCTGCCTGGCGACCTGGTTGAACATCTGCCTTTCTCCAAATCGACCATGCAGCGGGGCTTGAGGGCGCTGGTGAACGCGAAGGTGCTGAAGATCAAAGCAGTGCCGGGTAAGGGAGAAACGGCTGAGTATGCCCTGGTGGATGAAACGCGCCTGACCGATGAGGAACCGGGAAGTGGGTCAAAACTGGACGAGGGTGGGTCAAAGCTGGATATGCCTGGGTCAAAACGGGATATGGGTGGGTCAAAACTGGACAACAATACCACATTAATAGATAACCTGTTGAAAGATGACCCGTTGAAAGATCCCAGTTACGTAGAGCCCGGCGTTCCTAGCCAACCAAAACACACTCTCAAAACCGACAAACTAAATGGGGTCAAAGACGTTCATCCGTTCGCTCGTATGGTGGCCTCCGGCACCAATACCCAGAAACCAATGTCCAGCAAAGGAACAGGTTCAGCAGAGTCATTAAAGTTACCAAAGTCACCAGAGTCAGCAAAGTCTCAGGAGTCTCAGAAGTCAGCAAGGTCACCAGTCTCTTCTTCAGTTTCGTCTGGTGAAGGTCCTGTTGCTACGTCCCTGCCTTCGGCCCCAACGTCAGAATCCGATCGCTTCACCTCTGGTCCCAAGAGCAAAACTCGTGTCAAATTGAGCAAATCGTTGGAAGCCACGTTCTTTAAGTACACCGAAGCTTTAAGAACGATGAAACCGGTCACTGCTCAATCCGCCGTGACCCTTGCCTTGGACTGGATTACGCTGTTCTTTCGTGACACCAAACCAGAGGAGTTGGTTGAATTCCTTAAGATTCTCGACCAGGAAGCCCTTTACGACAAGCTGGCTGAGCTTTTTGCCCCCCATCTTGCAAAGCACCTGGAACGATTCACCAACACGCCCGAGAGGAAGTTGCTGGCCCAGTTCTCCAGTCAGCTCGTCATGCAGTTTCTCACGCAGGGGTTTTGCGGCAGTTATGATGACCAATACGTTCCAGTTGGTTCTGCCAATTCCTACAGGGTTTCCATCATGCTCCGTCAAAAGCTGAGGCCGTATTGGGATGCCTTGGAGAAACGGCAGCAGGAGAAACTTAAAGTAGAGCAATCGACTATCCTTAAGAAACGAGCCGAACAATATGCCAGCCCGGACAAAGCCAAGGAAACCAGGGCGGACCTTTCTGCTGCTGAAAAGGTCCAGGCCTTCCGAAACAGCCTGGCCTCGCGCAACAACATAGGGGCTTTCGATGACAAGGGTAAACTGCACCACCAAGTCGTCGATTACAATAACCGGACCTTCGATGCCGCTTACGAGTTCTTCAAGGCCAACCCCGATTTCACAGTTGCTGCTCTGAACGTGGTCCTGGATAAATGCCTGGAATTGCCCAAGGAACGGGACTACAGGGAAGAAGGCACTGATTCTCTCTGGCACGCACGGAAAGCCGAAGACATCAGTTTCCTCATCCAGCACCTCGACATTATAGTGAAGTCCCTGGATTGCGTGGATGAAATTGCGCCGTTCCAGCCAGTTCCAACCGATCAACTGTTTAAGAAGTCGAAGTCAACACCGAAGCCTGAGACGGAGTGACTTCGGCTTTCTTGCAGTAACTGGAGGCTGATTCTTACAACAACTGGCGTTCGATCCAGGAAAACGCTCCCAGATGCCCCGGGATCGATCGACACCCTTTCCCGCCGTGCTTTACCACCTGCCACGAAAAGACGCTCCCAGCTCTGTTCCAGCTCCAAGTCCGGTACCGCTCCAAGTGCATCTGTATCGATAACGTGGCTCTGGTCTCAGTGGTCTCACTTTGATAGTTGTGAGACTTTGATACTGCCAACGCTTGATGGCCAGGAACAATTAGGCACCAGGACAAGCAAATCAGCCGAGTCTGGAGCTTCGCCTCGGACTCCAACCCCAACATCGAATACGAAACCCTGCAATACGTGGATGGAACCAGCTCCTGCAATTGTAAAGGCTGGACCCGTCGTGTGGCTGCAGATGGAAGCCACTCATGCAAACATACCCGCTACGTCGATATGGGCACAGCGGATGGCCACTGCACCGCCACGCACAATTACGAAACACAACTCCAGGGGAATCCCCTGGCCTCTTTTGAGTACTTCCCTGGATTGTCGTAAAGCGGCATTTACGGCAAGATCATAGCAAGCTAAGCAAATGGTCGTTTACTACCACCGCTGAAAGTTATGAAAAAGCCGAAAAAGGCTATCAAGATCGGCGCAGTGGGATGCGGCTACTGGGGCCCAAACTTGATTCGCAACTTGCAGCAGTTGCCGGACTGCCAGCTCAAAGTCATCTGTGACGCCAGTGAGCGGCGCTTACAGCACATGCGGCGGCTGCATCCTGGGTTGGCCACCACCGACCGGTTTGAAGACCTGCTGCACAACGCCGAGATTGATGCGCTCGTTATCGCCACGCCCGTCCGATTCCATTACGAAATGGCCAAGGCTTGCCTGAGCGCCGGCAAACACGTGTTCATCGAGAAACCGATGGCGCGCACGGTGGCCGAGGCTGAGGAACTGGTGGCTTTGGCTGATCAACAGGGCCTGGTCATCATGGTGGGGCACACCTTCTTGTTCTCGCCGGCGGTGCGGCGCATGAAACAGATCGTTGATGCCGGAGACATCGGCGAGGTGCAGTACATCTCGGCGCGGCGGCTTAATCTGGGCCTCTTCCAGAAAGATATCAATGTGGCGTGGGACCTGGCGCCGCACGACCTGTCGATCCTGCTGCATTTGCTGGACCAGATGCCCCTAAGCGTTTCTTGCCAAGGCAGCAGCCATGTGGCCCGCAACATTGAGGATGTCACCGTGATGTATCTGGCTTTCCCCAAGAATCGTTGTGCGTCCATCCATTGCAGTTGGCTGGATCCCAAGAAGGTGCGAGAAATGACGGTGGTGGGCTCCAAGCGCATGATCGTGTACGACGACATGGAGCCACTGGAAAAGCTTAAGATCTACGATGCCCGGGTGGAAGCTCCGCCGCATTACGACAGCTTTGCCGAGTTCACATACTCCTACCATTACGGAGATGCCTACGTGCCCTGCATCAAGCAGGAGGAACCTTTGAAATTGGAGTGCCAGCACTTCCTGGACTGCATTCGCGGGGAATGCGTTCCCATCGCCCAGGGGCGGCAAGGGCTGGAAGTCATGCGAATTCTGGAGGCGGCCGGAGAATCGTTGCGGCAGCGAGGTGCGTCCGTGGGTGTAGAGGCGTTGGCCAAAGGGAAGAATGGCAACTGTGAGGGTGCGGGCAGAGGTAACAAGGATGACAATGGCCGTCTGGTCCTGCCTGCTGACATGCGTGTCAGGCTGGTTGCATAGGCTGCTTCAGCCCCGGGTAACATTCTCGGCGGCAAGAAACACTAAAACAGTCCTGAGCGCGCCCGGTCGAAACCATCCACCTGGAGGAGGTGCAAATTCCGTTCACCCTCTCGCTTGTTCATTCACTTCCAGCGTGAGGCGCACAACGAGAGAACGTTTGAATGTCGGGAGACGCAACCGATCTCCCTCCAGTCCTGCTTTCGTCCAACGGTTTTCCCAAGGATCATACAGCCGTGCCGAGGCTTTGCCGAGCTTCAAAGGGCCTAGATCGAGAACAGCGTCATCGAGTGGATCAGGAGCTTTGCCTTCGGCCAGTTCGCTTCGCCAGGTATTCTGCGTATCTCGGCACCACAAGAGCACCGTGTGCTGGCCTTTCAGCACGTAGACTCGCAAACGCGAATGAGGCAATACGGCGGGTCGGAAGTGTTCCGCAGGAGGGGCCAGGTCTTTAACCACCTCGGCGAACCGGCCGAAATGCCACCAGAGATTTCGTCTGGCCACATAATAATCCCAATGCCAGATATGCCCAGGACCCGCTGCACCGGAGAAGAACGGGGCGAACAGCACGTCGTGCAGCAGTACGCCATTAGTGTCCTGATTGTAGAGCTTGAATGGGCCGCTGTGGCTGGGTTCGACCGCACCGCTTTCAGCCAGAAGCACTGGGCGGCCAGGATGCTGCGAGAGCAGGTCCCGTACGGCATCCGCGGCCAGTAGGTCCATTGGACCGTGGCAAATCTCGAACTTGGCCCCCAAGTCGAGGTAGCGGTGGACCTGGGCCACATCATTGCCCGGCATCGTAGCCAGACGCCGATACGGCCCCCGGGCATATTCTCCGTCGTAGCTGCCCAGGCTCTGCATCGCCAGGTTGCGAGGAAAAAGCCGGTGCAACTCGGGCAGCATGATTTCGGTCCAGCCCAGATAATCCCCGCCCTGAACGGCATTGATCTCATTCCACAGCTCCCACCCGAATACCGTCGGGTTGTCGCCAAACCGCTGGGCGAACCAAGCCAGTTTCTTTTTGAATTGCTCGTGGCTGGCTGTGCCGTTGAAGAAATCGCTGATATTGGTTGCGGTGCCACCGTTGGCGACAAGGTATATCGGTTTGGCGGCCCAACCCTGGCGGCCATCACCCAAGTGACGGAAGTGTTCCAAGCACATCTTGACACGAATGCCATGCCGGGCCGCGATGGCCAGCATTGATTCAATCCGTCTGGCTTTGGCTTCGTCGTACTCGCCGCAACGCACATGCTCGACATCGAAGAAAGGGTTGCTCAACCAGACGCGGATGTAATTACCGCCGTTGGCCTGGAGTCGTTCCATCCAGTCCTCAAGGCCCGGAAGTCCCTCGTTGCCGGGCGGAGCGATCATGTTCAACCCAATCGGAATGTAGGGCCTTCCGTCCGACAGCTCGAAATATTGCGGATCTCGTGGGCTCACCCGGACAAAATTGGTGGAGGTTATCGAGGTGTGGGGTAATACGTCAACGGCCTCGGCGAGATGACAGGCCATCGCGAGCGCCGCCAACACATCCAGACCGACGCAATCTTTCAGAAAGCTCATGCCACAAAGCATGGGCCAACTCCCCGGGAGCATCAAATCCGAAATCCTCACCTGGCACGACTAAAGCTCTGCTGCCCAAACCACCTGACGGTGAGGTCTGCGTTTGGAATTTGGGCACGAGAATCCAATCAATCACCCATCAACAACTAACAGAAAGGAAAAATACAACAATGAGAAACAGAATCATCAACTACATCCGTGCGGGCTATCCAGGGCTTTACCTGGTCTCGCACGAAGAACAAAGGGTCGCTCTGGAAATGAACCGCATCGCCCAGGAACTCAAATACAACCTCGTCTTCTGGTCGGTCGTGGATGGCCTCGTTGACACTCAGAAAGGCACCAACAACTCCGCCAGCGACCCTCTGGAAGCCTTGATCGCCATAAGGGATTTGAAGGAGAAAACCCTGATTCTGCTCAGGGACTTTCACCTGTTTCTGCAAGATCCCAACCCCATCCTCATCCGGCAGCTCAAAGACGTGTTGCAGATGGCCAAGACCAAATCCAAGACCCTGATCATCCTGGGTTGCCGTAGGGTCTTCCCGCCGGAACTGGAACGTGAACTGACCGTGATTGAATTCGCGCTGCCCGGAAAAGAAGAACTCGGAGCGGTTCTGAGCGGCATCATGGAATCCGCCAACATCAAGAACATGGAAAACGAACAAAGGGAGAAGGTGATCGATGCTGCTTCCGGCCTGACCACCATCGAAGCTCAGAACGCCTTTGCACTGTCCGTGGTCCAAAGCAAAACGATAGACCCGGTGATTGTGGCGAAGGAGAAGGCCCAAGCAGTAAAGAAGAACGGACTCCTGGAGCTGATCGAAACCAAAGAAACCCTGGACTCGATTGGCGGCTTGGACGTGCTGAAGGAATGGCTGCTGAAACGCCGACATGCATTCAGCCAGCGTGCCATCGAATACGGCCTGCCCACACCCAAGGGCCTGCTGATCCTGGGAATCGCTGGTACTGGGAAAAGCCTGACTGCCAAAGCCACAGCAAAAGTGTTCGGCGTGCCATTATTGAAGTTGGACGCTGGACGGATCTTCGCTGGTCTGGTTGGTCAGTCTGAATCCAACTTGCGGGCCGTCATTCAAACTGCAGAAGCCATCGCACCCTGTTGCCTCTGGATCGATGAGGTGGAGAAGGGATTCAGCGGCACCAAAAGCTCCAATGCAACAGACGGAGGGACATCAAGCAGGGTTTTTGGTACGTTTTTGAGTTGGATGCAGGAGAAAAGTACACCGGTATTCGTGGTTGCTACTGCCAATGACGTAACCCAACTGCCACCCGAGATGCTCCGCAAGGGCCGCTTCGACGAATTGTTTTTTGTGGACCTACCCAATCAAGCTGAACGGGAAGCCATCTGGGAAATTCAAATAGGCAAACATCGTCGAATTCCTTCAGAATTCGACGTGGTTCAATTAGCCAAAGCAACAGAAGGCTTGACGGGTAGCGAAATTGAAAACGTGTTCATCGAAGCCCTTTACCTGGCATTTGACGTGGAGAAGGAGCCGACTGACCTGGACATTGCCCGGGTCCTGACTGAATTTGTACCGCTCTCGAAATTGATGGCGGAGCAGATTGGGAGTTTAAGGCAGTGGGCGAAGGGGAGGGCCAGATTAGCGACATCTCCTGGGGTCGAGAGGGGGTTGAGGAAGATAGTGGTTTGAAAATGAAAAGGGGCTTGAGTGATTAAGCTCCCTTTTCTTTAGCTGTCAGTAGGCTGTTGTGTCCGTGCGACGCCTTGATCCTCGATTCCCCGTATCAACTGGTGATATGCGGAATCTCATATTGGGGGATCAATTAGGGGTGACGGCGAACTGCTTTGCCAATCCCTCCAGCGTCATGTTGTCCGCGATAGCATTGTGCGGGATGAGCAGATATTTCCACTGCTTGCCGCTGTGGGTGGCGGCGTGGTCGCTGGCTTGCTTGCACCACTTTACCGCGACATCCTTTTTGGCCACGACCTCGGGATTTTCCATCTCGTTCATGGCTTTCGTTTCGAGCATGTAGATGAGGGCGTCAACCTCGGCGACGAAGTCGGGCTGATACTCGGGATTCTCGGCGCCGGACTTGTAGTAAATCTGAAACTTGCCTTTGGCTGGCTTGAACCATTTCAAGGACTCGCGTTCCAGAATCACGGCGAGATTGCGCTCGGTGTCTGACTGGAACTTCTGCACCGGATACAAGCATCGCTGGAATCCGCCGAAAAGATAACGCGCCATGTTGCTCTTGTCTGTGGGTGATCGGCGGTAATCGAGAACCGGATCGGAAGCAGACGCCGTATAAGCGCTCGCCTTCAATTCCGTGAATCCCTTGCTCACCCTGACTTCGTAACCACCGGCTTCTTCCCAATAGTGTTTCTGCATCTGGACGTGAATAAAACCGGCGATCTTCGTTTGATAGAAGCGCAAAACCTTTCGCGCATCCTCCTTTGTGAGGTAACTGAGGAGATGCTGGACCATCTGGCCCGCGAAATCGTAAAGCAAATCAGCCTGGTCGTCGTAACACACGTCATCAAAATCCACCAGACCCGCGACAATATAGTCTTCGAGACGGCCTTCTTCGATACCACCTTTTCCGACGCCGAGGATTTCCAGCCGGTTGGTGCGAAGATGCTGAATCCAGAGTTCCTCTGACGGCGGCGGAAAACTTACGTTGGCAAGTTCGAGTTTGAAGGGCTTGAATCCCTAGCGTACTTCTCCAGTCGGCACGACAAGGATGCGCGGAATATCAATCGTCTTCTGGATGACCCTCTCAACTGTTTTCGCCACGATGACGGCGATGTTCGGCTTTTCGATTACGCCTTCAATTTCCAACTGCGGTGGCCGGTACTGGTTGGCAACTTCCTGCATGAGCGCGGCTTGCATGTCCGGCTTTTGCAGGCAGGTCACGCTCGGGAATCTTTGCGGCTGGTTTTCCAGCTTTCGAATCAGGTCGTAGGTGATTTGTGCAACTTTCTGATCTTCCGGATTCTTGAACTGCGGCGGCGAGCTTTCCTTTGGAACGAGCGTGCTGCCGGTCGTTTGGTCTGGCACCAGACCGAGGAGACTCGCCAGTTGCGGTTGCGAAACGACAGTCACGGTTTTTTGCTGCAACTGGTCGGGGTTCAAAACTACGGCCTGAAGGCGTATCGCCGAACCGGGCCTGTTCGCTTCGTCAATGATTTCCCTGAACTTGTCGTGGGCAGCCGGTCAGCTACCTCCCGGACCCAATCGGTGAGGCCGAAGATTTCGTGGATGAGAACAACTGCCGTGGCTTTATCTTGTACTTCGGGATAAGCCACGAAGCAATTGACCTCTCGCTGGTCGTGTTTGACCTTCACCCACTCAAGGTGGCGCGGGGATTTTTCGAGTCGGGCCTTGGCCCAATCCTGGGCTGAGGCGGTGAGGACTGGCAGCAGCGCGGCCAGGCAAAGCACAGGTGACTGATTCATCGGTGTTCTCAAGGTTTAGGAGAATATAGCCGAATTCTCCGCTTTGAAAAGCGGAAGTGACTTCAAGAAGTAATCCCTCAGTGACGGCGGGAAATCACCAGTTCAGGTGAGTTTTCATTTGCTGCTTGCGGTGTATGTATATTATGTGATATACATATAGCATGACCCGGCTAGAATCCTCCGATGCAAACCTGC
>Ga0326728_10026790_pt1 | contig 10152 bp, 10 predicted proteins | sample MB3enrmetagenome_FD_207602 | JGI IMG/M metagenome (GOLD analysis project Ga0326728, IMG submission 207602) | Lab enriched peat soil microbial communities from McLean, Ithaca, NY, United States - MB31MN | ecosystem: Environmental > Terrestrial > Soil > Wetlands > Peat | place: USA: New York... | reverse complement strand
AAGCCATGACGCCACGTCGAGCGCTCGCGTTGTTGAAAGAGGTGCGCGTGCAGCACCTCGCCGCCGGTGAGCAGCAGATCAAGCTCGTGAACCGGCGCAGTGCCCTCCAGGCCAAGGTGCTTAAGGCTCTCCGGGTCGACACCTCTACCTGGTCGCAGGCCGAAATCGCCTGACCAGGGCGTTCAGGTCACGCGTAGGGGGAAAACGACTCCGCCGCGTCCCTATCCACCTGGGCTTACGCGAAAGTCGCGCCAAAGTCCGGTCTGCCGCTCCGCTCTCGTTCCTCCCGTGTAGGTGATCTACTTGAACTATAGGGTGGTGGCTGCGCTTTTAAGCAACGACCTCGCTTCGACTGCGGCCAAGGACCTCTTCGCCCGCTACGCCGAACAGATGATCATCGAGAACGAGCTCGACGCCAACATCTCGGGTTTCCACCTCAACGCTCTCAGTTCGGGGCTCCCCTGGAACGTGGACCTCGACACAACCCTACCGTGGCGGCGGGCAACTGCTACCGGTTGCTGGCCCGCAAACTGCCGCGCTACGAGCTGGCGACGCCGGACCGGATCTGGCGTCACTTCCTCGAGAACACGGGGACGGTGCACGTGTACGAGGACCACGTCCGCGTCGACCTGGCGCTGCGCACGTATACGGCGGTGCTGATCGACGCCGGTTTCCCCGAGCTCGATATCACGATCCCATGGTGGGGCGGACGCAAGCTCCGCTTCGGCTTTCCCCCACGCTGACCTGAGGGGACCGAAACTTGAGGGGAATTATCTTCCCGAGGATCGAGGCTAACCCCTTGTTGTACGTACAGGATAAGGGTATAGTGGTTGTGGGATGAAGCTCAACCCCAAGGTTTTAGGACTCGTAGCTTTCGTTGTCTTGATGGCCCAAAGAGAACCGTATGAGAATTCTGGTTGTCGCTGATTCGTACATGCCGCCCCACTACTTTCAGCAGTCTTTTGCTGTCCTGGAAGCGGATCACAAGGTGGAGTACTTCCAAGTCGAGGACAGACCCTTCATCCCGAGCACAGCCTCCGAGCAGCGGATCAAGGAGTCTCAAGGCGTGCCAGCCGAGGTGTGTGAGCATATGTTCGGCATCGAGGCGCTGGTAGTCCAAGGTGCGCCGGTCACCGACGCAGTGCTGGAGGCGTCGTCAGACTTGCAGATCATTGGTTGCGCCCGTGGTGGGCCTGTCAATGTCGACATCGCGGCGGTGACCGCACGTGGGTTGCCGCTCGTAAATAGTCCAGGCAAGAACGCGGAAGCCGTAGCCGACCAGACATTAGCCTTTTTGATCATGCTGGCACGCGGCTTTCCCCGGGCACAGCGGTTCTTGGAGGAGGGACATCAGTTAAAGGACAACTGGGAGGGCGGCAAGTTCATCGGCAGCGACCTTCGACGCCACACCCTCGGGCTCATCGGCTACGGCTTGGTCGGACACCGCGTCGCCCGGCGCGCGCTCGTCTTCGGCATGAGAGTCGTCGCCTACGACCCCTATACCGAGATTGGCCTCGAGGACGGCGTCGAGCAGATAGAGAGCCTGGACGAGATCTTGGCTGAAGCTGACTTCGTGTCCCTCCATGCGCGGGTGACCAAGAACAATCTGAACATGTTCGACGCGACCGCCTTCGCGAAGATGCGGCCCGGGTCGTACTTCGTGAACACGGCCCGCGAGACGCTCGTCGACGAGGACGCGCTCGACGCGGCGCTCGAATCCGGTCATTTGGCCGGGGCCGCTTTAGACATCGTGCGCCAGAGCTCCGATGAGGGCCGGCACCGGCTGCTGAGCCACCCCAATGTCGTCATGACCCCGCATATCGGTGGCGCTACTCACGAGACCTTGTTACAAGGTGCCGAGATGATCGCGGAGGAGCTGCGTCGATTCGCTGCTGGTGAACCACTGTGCAACCTCGTCAACCGCGAGGCACTCGGACTGTGAGTCCCGACTACCTGTTAGCGATCGACGTCGGAACGGGAAGCGCCCGAGCGGTGCTGTTCGGCGCCGACGGCCGTCAGGTAGGGATCGGCCAGCGCGAGTACAGCCACCGCGAAGCCCCGGGTGTGCCAGGGTCACAGGTCTTCGACACGAGCGCGAACTGGTCCTTGATCGCCGAGTGCGTTCGCGAGGCACTTGCTAGCTCCAAAGTCCCGCCCGACGCGGTTAAAGCCGTGAGCGCGTCGAGCATGCGTGAGGGCATGGTTCTCTACAACGACGCCGGCGCGGAGATATGGGCCTGTCCAAACGTAGACTCTCGCGCTGGAAAGGAAGCAACCGAGCTCGTCGCCTCCGGCGAAGCCCAGCAGATCTATGATCAGGCTGGAGACTGGGTCTCCATAACCGCCCCCGCACGTTTCCGCTGGATTGCACGGCATGAGCCGGAGACCTTCGGTCATATCGCGCACGTCGGTATGCTCGGCGACTGGGTGTTGAGAAAGCTATCCGGCGAGTTCGTTTCCGACACCTCGCTCGGCTCGAGCTCGGGAATGTTCGACCTTCAGAGGCGCGACTGGTCCGAGGCGATCATCGAGATCTGCGGGCTGAAGCGTGCCATCTTTCCTCCCGTCGTCGAATCCGCTACCGCGATCGGCTCAGTCACCGCACGGGCCTCGGAGGAGACCGGGCTGCGCGAAGGCACACCGGTAGTGGTCGGAGGGGCCGACACCCAGCTCGGCCTTTTAGGCATAGGGGTGACAGGTCCTGGGCGGTTCACCGTGCTCGGTGGGAGCTTTTGGCAGCACACGATGTTGCTGGACAAGGTTCTTGTCGACGCGAAAGCCCGGTTGCGTACCTTGTGCCACGCGACGCCTGGGCTTTGGATGATGGAAGGAATCGGGTTCTACTGCGGCCTCGTGATGCGCTGGTTTCGGGACGCCTTCTGCGAGCTCGAGCAGGCGCAGGCCGCGGCTCAGGGGGTCGATGTTTACTCGGTCATGGAGGCGAAGGCCTCGAAACTGCCGCCGGGGGCGAACGGGGTCATCGGGCTGTTCTCCAATGTCATGCAGGCCAGCAGATGGGTGCACACGACGCCGGGCTTCATCGGCTTCGACGTCGTCAACCCGGGGCGCGCGGGACGGGTCGAGTGCTTCCGCTCGATTGAGGAAGCGGCGGCCTACGTCTCCCTCGCTCATCTTCGTATCATTGAGGAAGTCACCGGTTGTACGCCAGAAGAAGGCGTCTTCACGGGCGGGGCGGCCAAGGGAGGTCTGTGGCCTCAGATCGTCGCGGACACCTTGGGCATCCCTCTTCACATCCCGGTCGTGAAAGAGTCCACGGCCCTCGGTGTCGCGATCTGTGCCGGAGTCGGGGTCGGGCTCTTCGATGACATCGCGCAAGGCGCCAGCTCTGTTGCGGCTTTCGAGCGGACCGTCCAACCCGACCCACAGGTGAGAGCCGTTTATCAGGAACTTGCCGAGCAGTGGTTCAAGATTTACCGCGGCTCGATGGAGCTCGCGGAATCCGGACTCGTACGCCCGCTGTGGCCCGCGGTCGGAACCTGACCAAGCTATACAGGAGGCGCCATGCCCGAGACAGACACCAGATCAGACAAGAACTTCTACGAGCACATTCCGGCCCCGGATCAGGGATTCTTCCTCAAGGGATCGGCGGCTTATGACTGGGGCGTGAAGAACAGGCTGTCGCGGATCTTCCGCCCAGACACCGGGCACACCGTGATGCTCGCCATCGACCACGGCTACTTCCAAGGACCGACGACCGGCCTCGAGCGCGTGGACGTGACGATCCTGCCCCTCGCCCCGTACGCAGACGCGTTGATGTGCACACGGGGTATTTTGCGCTCCACGATCCCGGCTACACACCGGGGCGGGGTAGTGATACGGGCGAGCGGTGGGCCGAGCATTTTAAAGGAGCTGTCGAACGAGCGGACGGCGGTCGACATGGAGGACGCGGCCCGGATGAACGTGCACGCGGTCGCCGTGCAGGCCTTTATCGGAGGCGAGTTCGAGACCCAGTCGATCGCGAACCTGACCGAACTCGTGGACGCCGGTTATCGCGTCGGCATACCCGTCCTTGGCGTCACAGCTGTTGGCAAGGAGCTAGTGCGCGACGAGCGCTATCTGGGCCTCGCCACGAGGATCTGCGCCGAGCTCGGGGCCCAGATCGTGAAAACTTATTACTGCGAGACCGGCTTCGAGCACGTCACCGCTGGCTGCCCCGTGCCGATCGTGATGGCCGGAGGCAAAAAGCTGCGCGAGCTGGACGCCCTCACGATGGCTTACCGCGCAATACAGGAAGGCGCGGCCGGAGTGGACATGGGCCGCAACATATTCCAGTCGGAGTCCCCTGTCGCGATGATTCAAGCGGTCGGCAGGGTCGTCCACGAGGCCATGAAACCTGGAGACGCCTTCGAGCTCTACAAGGAGCTCGCCAACAGCCTCAGGCGGAGCGAACAATGAAGACCACCGTCCGGCAGATGCTGGACGGTGGTCCCACGATCAGCGTCGGCATGCTGACGGCCGACCTGTTGAGGCTCGGTGACGAGCTCGCCGTACTCGAGCGAGCCGGGGCCACCGTAGTGCACGTCGATGTGATGGACGGAGTCTTCTGCCCTCAGTTCACAGTCGGTCCCCCGATCGTGAAGGCGATCCCGGAAAGTTTCGTCAAGGATTGCCACCTCATGATCGACGAACCCCTTGAAAAGGTGCAGGCCTTCGTCGACGCGGGAGCGAGCATCATCACCTGTCACATCGAGTCAACCAGACACCCCCACAGAGTGCTCCAGTCCCTGGCGGGTACTGGCATCATTCGCGGGATCGCCTTGAACCCCGGCACGCCGCTGGAGACGGTCAAGCCCTTGTTGGACCAGCTTGAGCTCATCTTCCTGCTCGCTATCAACCCGGGCTGGGGCGGCCAGAAGTTCCTGCCAAGCACCGAAGGAAGGCTGGCGGAGGCTCGCGAGCTGATCGATGACCGGGAGATCCTCCTCGAGGTCGACGGTGGCATCACGAAGGACAACATCGGCCATGTCGCCACCCTTGGCGCTGACTTAATCGTGAGTGGCAGCGCGATATACGACGGAGCAGCACCGCTCGACAACGCTCGCTACATGCTTGACGCCGTTCGCCAGGCATCGGCGAAGATAGTCTCATGACAAACCTCGTCACGCGCGACAAGCCGCGTATCAGACGCTTCGAGGGCAAGGTAGCCATTGTCACGGGGGTGACGAACGGGATCGGACGTGCAGCCGCGGTTCGTCTGGTCGCAGAAGGAGCGTTGGTCGCCGTTAATATAAGGCCGGCCCATGACCCCTCCACGATGCAGGGGGAGACCAAGGAGGCCGGGGGCGAAAGGTTCCCAGTCGGCGCGGACATGAGCGAGCCGCAACAGATCGTTGACATGGTCCAAGAGGTTGCGCGTCAGGGTGGCCACATTGACTATCTGGTCTCGAACGCCGCTATCAAGCCCTTCATGTCATGGAACGAGACCTTCCTTCGAGCAGTGGGACCTGTGCTGCAACACGAACCTACGAGGTTCCTGGATCGTGACCACCGAGGTGGCCAAGCAGATCATCTCCGAGGGTCACGCCGGTGCCATCGTTTGCATCAGCCTCCAGACCGCTTACTGCGCTACCAAAGCAACTCCATGCCAGCAAAGGCGCTCGGAAGCGTGCTTAGGACGCACGGCATAAGGCTGGGCTGCGTCGAGCCGGGCGCGGCGTTGACCTATATGAGCGCTCCGATGAAGGATGAACGCGACATCTTGAAATACTCTATCGACCCAATCGCGGTTCACCGCATCGGCGACCCTTCAGACAGGGCGGGCTGCCTCGCCTTTCGCCTTGGTAAAGATGCCAGCTACGTGACTAGTACCACCACCCGCTCGCCGACACGGACTTCACCGTGAACGCCGACTTGTAGCCGCATCGCGGGAAAGGAGGGCTGATGACGAACGATAGCAGGGGCGCATTTAATCCGCTCGAGCGTCGGAGAGCCGTGATACGAGACCTCTATGGCGACATGATCGGCCGGCGAGTCGAGGAAGTTCCCACGCCGGCGCTCTTGCTGGACCTGGCTGCGGCCGAGCGGAACATCGCTCGGATGGCGACGGCTCTGCGGACTACACAGGCCGAAATCCGTCCCCACATCAAGGTCCATAAGTCTGTCGAGCTCGCTGCAAAGCAAGTCGCCGCTGGCGCCATCGGACTGTCGACCGCAACGGTCTGGGAGGCGGTCGCATTGGCATGGGCCGGGCTCGACAACCTCTTCGTGGTCAACACCGTCGCTCATCCGACAAAGATCCGAGTGCTTGCCGACCTCGCTCGATCTCGCCATGTGCTCGTGGCCGTCGATGATGCCACCAACGCAGCCGAGCTGAGCGCGGCAGCGGCGGCGGCGGGCTCCGAGCTCAGCGTGCTGATCGAGGTGGACACGGGCATGGACCGGGCGGGCGTGGATGCAGAACAGGACGCCATTGCCCTTGCCAGGCAGGTGATGGCCCTGGACCACCTCCGTCTCGAGGGGATCACAGGCTACGAGGGCCACTGCTCACTGGAGTTCGACCCAGATGTCCTCGTTGTCAAACACTGCGCCGCGATGGACATGTTCCTTCACGTCGCACAGCGCATGGAGTCGCTCGGACTCCCATGCGAGGTTAGATCGGCTGGCGGTACGGTCACTTGGAAGCTCACCGCGGAGCGTCCAGGAATCACCGAGATCCAAGCCGGCACATACCTTTTCATGGATAATTTCCATGGTACTCGCGTGCCCGGAGGTTTCGAGTACGCTCTCACCGTCGCCGCGACCGTGATCAGCAGGCCGCCGAACCGGTTGATCCTCGACGCTGGTAACAAGTCGATCAGTGTCGCAGGCGGCCCCTCGCTGGTGGGCTTTGAACTCGGAGCGCTCCGGTTCGACGAGGAGCACGCCATCTTCGTCGCCGGTCCCGATGTCGATCTACCGGTCGGTACGTGGATGCGGCTCACCCCTGGCTATGCGCCCGGGACGACGAACATGTACGACAACTACTGCGTCGTCCAGGACGACAAGGTGGCCGACGTCTGGCCAGTTTTTCCGCGCGGACCGGGTCACAACGGACTGATTCAACTTCCTTAGACGTCAACTGGTTTGGCGGACAATTGCAGGTCGCGTAAGCTGGGTCCACGCCTCCCGACCACGAAAGTCACATGAAAGCTAGCTATCATAGACAAAAGGCACAAAGATAGGTCTTCGTCGGTTGCCTTGGATTGTGAGAGAAGGTCGCGACGTGAAATACGGCATAAATCTGATGCTATGGAACGATAATATGAATGACAACCTTCTTCCGGTATTGGAGTTCCTCCGAAAGACCGGTTTCGATGGTGTCGAAGTCCCCATGTTCGACCTCGATGTTGCCAAATGGAGTCGCTGGGGCAGCCGACTCGATGTTCTCGGCCTTGAACGTACCGCCAACCATGTCATCGCCCCTGAGTTTGATCCCATCAGCCCCGATCCCTCGGTGAGAAAGCGTGCTTATGAGCACATGCTGCAAGTCGTGGACTGCTGCTACGCGGTCGGGGCAACGATTCTTGCCGGACCGCATCAGATTGCCTTGGGGGTCTTCAGCGGGCAAGCGCCCACTGAGGAAGAGTGGGCAAGGAGCGTAGCGCACATCCGTCGCGTGGCAGAGTATGCGGCACCAGCGGGTGTGATTCTTAATGAGGAAGTTGTGAATCGCTTCGAACTGTACCTATTGAACACACTGGCACAGGCCTCCAAATTCATCGACGAGGTGGGGCTACTAAATTGCCGGATACATCTCGATACATTCCACGCGAACATCGAGGAGAAGCTTCCCGGGGAAGCAATCATACAAGCGGGTCCAAGGATTGGCTATGTCCACATTTCCGAGAACGATCGCGGCGTGCCCGGTACTGGCCACGTAGCATGGGACGTGATCTTCAATGCTCTGAATGCAATCGACTACAACGGCTGGCTGACCATTGAAGCATTCGGAGATTCGTTACCGAACCTAATCGCGTCCACGAAGATATGGCGTCCGCTTTTCGATAGTGAAGAACTAGTAGCTACGGAAGGCCTCGCGTTCATGAAGCGCAAAGTGGCGGAGCACTACTAAACTGGAGGTCGTGCCTGTGACCTGGCCCTTGCCGTCTGATTAATTTGCGGTGGAGAGGTCTAACCTTTGCGGTAGTTTTGGCAAGTGCTGAGGGCCGAACGTGGACGGGACCGGTTGTTCGAATTGACGTCGGTGCCGGGCGTGGCGGTGGGCAGGCGCTGCACCTTGTTCGAGTCCGACGGGCAGCGGGTGGTCTTCTTCGGCACGACGATGATCCACGCGTTCGATGCAGCGGACCGGAAGGCGGAGGCAGCCTGCATGGCGATGTTGTCTCGAGCTGGCCTGGCTTCTGATGTTGATATCGCGGCGGCCTTCGGTGTGCACCGCAACACTGTCGGACATCTGGCGGCGCGCTTTGTGAGCGAGGGAATGTCGGCGGTGGTTCCCGCCAAAAGGGGATGAAAGGGTCCGAGCGAGCCCCGAGGTGCTGGCGTTCATCGCTGAGCTCGTCGAGGTGGTCGCCCAGCGGACCGGCGTGCGACTATCGCTGTCGTATGTGCAGCACCTCGCCGCAGCGCATCGGGGAGGTCAGCTCGAGCTGTTGAGCGACATCGACCCCAAGGCCAGCGGTGATGTCGACAACAACACCGACAATTGCAGCGATCCGCGTGTCGAGGTCGATGACCACGCCACCGAGGACGGCGGTGCCAGCACCGACGACTGTGTCGTGTTCGATCCGCCACCGGTGCTGCCCGAACAGGTGTCGGGCCGCCACATGGGCCTCGCCTTGTATTACCCGGCGCTCGCCGCCGTCGGGGTGATCGAGGTGGCCCGCTCGCTGTTCGCCTTGCCCCGCTCGGAGCGTTTCGGGGTCCGCGCCGTGTTTCAGACGCTGTTTTTCATGAGCTTGCTGTCCCGCACCGCGGTCGAGTCGGCCAAGCATCTTCGCCGACTCGAGTTCGGAGCCATGGTCGGCGCCGGCCGGGCGCCGGGCCGTTAAGACCTTGCGCCGCAAGCTTCTCGAGCTTGTCGGCCAGGCCAAGATCCCTCCCTCGACCCACCGGCGGGCGAGGACGGTGCCGAGCTCTGAGGCGCAAGGGACGGCCTTCGCCGTCGCCGACGAAGTAGCTGTGGATGCCGGGCTGTTTTTGGCCGAGCCGTTGTCGGCCAACTTGGCCAAAGCCATGCCCCGCGGTCGCAAAAGCCGTGCGGGAGGTGGTGGACGGACGGCCGTTCACGATGATCTTCGACCGGGGCCTGTTTTTGGCCGAGCCGTTGTCGGCCAACTTGGCCAAAGCCATGCCCCGCGGTCGCAAAAGCCGTGCGGGAGGTGGTGGACGGACGGCCGTTCACGATGATCTTCGACCGGGGCGGTTATGACGGCAAGCTGTTTTCCTGGCTGCAAACAGAAGACATCGGGTTCATCACCTATGAGAGGCAACCCGAGACTGCCCGAGGACGCATTTGCTCGGCGCGAGACCCGCTTCAAGGTAGCGCCTTCTCGCCGCCTCCCTATCTTCCTCCTTACAGTCCAACCGTGCTGGCGGCGTTCGCACGGAACAGCGAGCCCTCGCGGATGTACCGGCGAAGCATCGCCGTGCCCCTATGCCCCGTCTGCTCGGCAATGACGCGCTCGGGGACACCGGCCGATGCAGCCGAGGTCGCAAGTCCGGCGCGAAGCGAGTGACCTGCGACTTCGCCGGGGTCGAGCCCGGCACGGGCGGCATGACGCTTCAACACGAGTGCCACCGCCGGGGCGCTGAGACGTGTTGGCCCGATGCGGCCATGGCGGTCCACGGGGCGGAAGGCGGGTCCCTCTGTGATGCTTGAGACCTCTAGCCAGTCGCGCCAGGCACGGACCGGGCATGTAACCGGGTTCGACCAAAAGGGGATGCCGACAGTGCGCCCAGTGCCCTCCTGGTCCGTCTTTGAGCGCCGGAGGTGGACGGTGAGTCCGTCGGTCCCCTCGGTGACATCGGCCAGGTCGAGGCCGACCAGCTCACTCCGGCGGAGCGCGCCCGCGAAGCCGAGCAACAGCAGCGCCCGGTCTCGACAGCCGGCCGGGTCGGTGCCGAGTCCCTCGAGCATCGTGCGCAGGTCGGGCGCCGTGACCGGGCGCACCTGACGCTGGGCGGTCCCAA
>Ga0326728_10026789_pt1 | contig 10152 bp, 12 predicted proteins | sample MB3enrmetagenome_FD_207602 | JGI IMG/M metagenome (GOLD analysis project Ga0326728, IMG submission 207602) | Lab enriched peat soil microbial communities from McLean, Ithaca, NY, United States - MB31MN | ecosystem: Environmental > Terrestrial > Soil > Wetlands > Peat | place: USA: New York... | reverse complement strand
CGCAAGAACTACCTCAGGCCACGCGGCACTCCGTGGCGGTTTGATTTACTGTGGGGTTCTGTGGGGTTGAAAACTAAGAAAAAACCTGTAAGTTGTTGATTCTTTGGCTCCTCAGGTAGGACTCGAATCCGCTTGAGAATGTACTTTCAACAACTTACAGCGCAGCAGATGGCACGTAAAACGGTCTTTTCGATGTAACGCAGCGGGAACGGCACGGAAACAGCACGGGCATACCCGATGTTGAGTGCTGTAGGCTTCCCGCCTAATTTTCCTCAGGACTATTCGCACCTAGCCAACTGGCAGCCGGGATAATTTCTGCGAACGCGCCCAACCCCAAATGAAAGCGAATCGTACATGGCGTTGTGAATTGCCTGCTTTCCAGTGTCGAGTACGTCAGACTGAATTTCAGCGTGTGGCGAAGTGAGTTGCCAGCGTCAACTGTTGACATGAAGGATTGCCCCGCAACTTTCAAGAAAGTGACCGCCGCGTCACGGTCAAACTGATTGCCGGGTGTGCATCTGTGTTGGGCAGGACGCACATCGCACCCTTCGCCTATCACAAAAATCCGCTCCGTGATGAGGCGCTCGGAATATCCCACTGATGGAATAAATGGTCCTTCAATTTCCGAGATGTTGATGTCAAACGCCGGACTTGAGCCGACGTTCCGTATCACAAAGCCGTTTTGCCCGTCCGCATCCGATTCGAGATTCCAATGCCCTTCAACAACTAGCACCGGCCTTGGGCGTTGCAACTTCACTTGCTCCCACGCCGCGTCACCTTGCTTCTTTGCAGATATGGCGGACAACCAAGCCGCACATGCAGCGGCAAAAGTAAAGAGCGCGATTACGAGATTGATTTGCTCTGCTGACATCACAGGGCCACGTCTTCAGCGCAATTCATAGCTACTCCAATCTCTGTGCTGTCTGGAGAAGTTGTTGTTGCTTGCCGTGTTCATCCTGATAAACCTGCTCAAGATGAGCAAGACCGGCTGACATGGCACCGAATTTCTGTTTGAACAGGGTCATGGCGCTTTCAAGCCGACCACAAGCAGCATTGATGTTTTGAACCTCTTCCGGGGTCAAATTGCCGCTGTGCTGAGATACAGCGCGGCATTGCTGCTCAAAGGCCGTTGCTTGGTCAGCCATGGGCTTCACATTCGTTTCAAGAGATGATTGAAGCGACTCTCCCTGATAATGCATTTGGTCCGTCTGAATTGACGCCTGATTTGCAGCAACGGAGAGCTGCCCGCGTGCGACTTCTGCATTGGGATTCCCCGCAAGTTTGCGTTCGCGTGCGACGTACTCGCCTACCCTCGCAGTGATTCCCGCATACGCCTTTTCCGCGCCGGGGAACCTGCCAAGGTGAACGTCCGCGTCTGAATCGAATTGCGCCATTCTTCGGGTGAGCTGGTCAACCTGCGAAACAAAACTTGCCTGTGCCTGAAATGTTCTCTGTTGAGCTTGGGCAACTGCCTTCGCTTGGATGATGCTTTGGGACCGAGCATTCAACGCAGCTACTTTCGCTTGAAACTCAGCGGGCGTTGAGCGCGTGAAAGTCAGCGGAACGGATTGCGCCCCGGTCAGCGTCAATACATTCCCGCTCAGTGTCCCCGAGAAAACAAACGACTCTAAGCCAAAGAATCGGCTGCCTTGGATTGTCACATTCTCCCCGTCAACGGCCCCGGTGATAGATACGGAGTTTTGTTCTATGGTGCCGTCCGGCTTTAGGACATTTGCTGCAATTTGGCCTGTCAGATGGTTGTCTGGCGTCCGAACGACCTGGAGCCACACCACAGAGCTGTTGTCACTGGCGAGATAGGACCCGGAGATGTTGCGCTGGCAACCAGCCATCAGGACCACGGAAAGCGCGGCATAGGTAGGCAACCTGCCCGACTGAATTCTTTTGCATGATCGCATATACGCATGATAAATGCGGCCTGTCATAGACGGTGATACATCCGAAGACGGTCTCTGCGAAACGTCTTGAACCATTCGCCGTCAAACGCCCCGATGTAGTCCTGCCCGTTGTTGCCCCGGCCTTCGCTGACAACCATCACGTAGCGCGGAGTAATCACGCCATCCGCGCCTTCGTATTCCAGATAGTAGGGCAGCCCCGGAGAGTGCTTCACTGACCATTCAATCTCAGGGAAGTTGCTCACATGGGCCGGGCGTGTTGGAGTATCCGTCTCAGGGAATCGTCCCGCCTTGACGTACTCCGTCATCTCCGCCTCAGTGATAATCGTGACGCCGATCTGTGCGGCCTTCCGTGCCTTGCCGCTGTCGAATAGCGCCGCAACTAGGTAGTTGGTTTGATAGCTCACGTCCGGGTGGAAACGGGCGTTGGACGTGGAGTCAATCAGCGCGGCAGCTTCTTTGCGCGGAACGGACAGCGTGCCGGTGATTGCAACGGAGAGCATGGCATTTGGTCCTTGCCGACAATGGTAAACGAATTGGCTGCCACTCCGCCGTGCTGTTGAATGGACTGCCTGACTTTTCCCGCTCTGGTCAATTACATTTAACGTGAGGCAAGCATGAGCAAGTTGCGTGACCGCGTGGTTTCGTCTGAAAGGTGTTTCCTTGACGGGCCGATGTATGAGACGTTTTTGACCTGCCCTGTCATCGACTTCTCAAACGTCACAGCCTATTTCGAGCAGCACTACACAGAGTCCCGCGCATACGAATCTCTCTCCAAATCCTTCAATCAGGCACCTCCGTTCCCTAGTTTCTGGATGGAGTCAAAAGCCCGCTCGATTCATCCCGAGCTGTCCACCTACGGCATTTTCGTTCGCGCGATAGATTTTGAGCAGGCAAGAGATGAGATGAAGGTGATCCCGTTTGAGGTGGAACCGAAATGGCTTTTACTCGGTGACATCTTCGATGAAATGATTGCCACGAAACCTTACGGGCCGCTGATTCGGACAATCCTTCCCATCGTGGAGACGGGCGAAACTGCCATTGCCAATGGAGACCCCGTGTTTTGGGCAACGGACTTGACGACCGGGGAGCACGCTGAGGGAGACGCGATTCACATAGCGATGGACATGCTTGCGCCACTCTCTTTGGCGCTCACGTTTATGCACTGCAAAGGCGTAACGCTAGTGGATAACGTCCCGCCCGCACCACTCCAGAAAAAGCACCTGAAAAAGCACCGCAACGCACAGCCATTGGTCACGTACAAGACAATTCTGATTCAGCCCGCCATGCGTGTCTTGAAGGATGAAGGCCACATTGACCAGCAAGGAATGGCGAAGGCACTTCACATCTGCCGTGGTCATTTCAAGCATTTTGCGGATGATCGGCCCCTATTCGGCAAACTGAGCGGGACATTTTGGTGGCCTTCTCACATACGCGGCTCGGAAAAGTCGGGCGTGGCAATTAGGGACTACAGGGTCAGCCCTCAGAAACATGATGGGCAGAAATAGCAGATTGCGTCATTTGACCGTCAGCTTGCCGATTACGCGCTCATAAACAGCACGTGGTATGCGGAGGCTTCTATACCTCCGCTTGTGCATGGACTCGGGGCGCTCAATGATGAGGACGCCCCGCTCTTTTTCAAACATGCGTATGACGGTGCTCCGTGAGAAGCCCGTAAGCGCGGCCACTTCTGCCACGGTGTAAGTCAGTTTGTCGGGCATCCGTCTCCCGAGATTGAAAAAGCGCGTGCAATGCGCCGCTGTATGTCTGGATAGCCTTCCGTGGCCTGAAGCAACAAGATGCCAACCGGCACCGCTGTCTTCTTTCCCTTTGCTGCCTTCTTCAGTTCTGCAACAACGTTGTACTTGCCGTATGTCATGACAGGCCCCTCCATTGGGCCACGCCTCCAAGGTTGTGGGGAAGAAAGAACAGTATGCCCCCGCGCAAAATCCGTGTCAAGTGTAAGAAAACAATCACGTTATGCCGTCACGTTATGGCGTCACTTTAGCACGTTCCAATGGCCGATTGGTCACGAAAGTAACATGGTTACCTTCCCCATCGCGTTTTTGCTCGCAAATGTTTGTGGCGTAGGGATTTACAACAAAGTCCAAAAGAAAAAAGTAATCAAAATGACCGGTTAATCTGACGCCGGGTGTACTCTTGAAATTGAAGGAAGTGGTTCCACTTAGCCACAAGTGGACAAGCAGCGGGAAAATAAATCTTTGGCTGCTATTCCTGTCGGGTTGACGTTGGCCGTAGGCTTGAAAGTGAAGGCAAGTTGCTCCACTTGCCTAGAAGTTGACAAGCGGTCTTGAAGGGGAGAAACAAAAGATCACACAGCGTGACCCATTAATGTGACACCGGACGCATACTTGGTTTGTGGGAATGTGGTTCCACTTAGGTATCAGTTGAGGGAGAGCAAATGGCAGCAAGACTCAAAGAGAAAGAGGCACCCGTGAGCAAGCACCCGGACAGCATGATGACTCCGGCACAGATTGCCCGGCGCAAATTCAAGTCCGCGCTGCCCCGCAAACCCCAAAACCGGACAATGACCCCAATGCAAGCACTCGGGGAGACGTTCACTCTCTTGGACCAATTCCGGGGCATGGTAATGACTGAGAAGCAAAGCAAGGCAGCGGCCAAGACGGTGTATGCAGCCCTTGCGTACTCGCTCCCGGATGCGGCAAAACTGGCATACACGCTCACTGTGCCGGAGCCGGGAAAGATTGGCACGTTTTGCGATACCGTGATGAGCCTTGAGCGGAAGACCCCAATGTTTCTTGGCGTGGTCTTCATTCAAGTGGACCCGGACGCGGAAAACACCGCATACAAGGCCGTGTCTTTCGTGGCTCCGTTCATGTCGGGACCCGATGCTGAGGCGCGGTTGTTGTATGCGCAAAAGGAAGAGCTGACCAAGATTCAGAAAGTGGCAGAAGGCGTGAAAGGCGGACGGTAATGAATCACTTGGAGCAGTTGGCAACGGATGCACAGATTGCGGTGTACGTCATGGCAAGCCCGGACACACAGGACATTGAAATACTGAGTTTGAAGCCACACATGGCATCTGACGCAGAGCGTGAGAGCCTTGCTGTCCGTTGGCCGGGACGTAGGCTTCAGGGCATCGGTGTGATTGGCCGCCTTACGGATGGCACCGTACACATGGCCTTGAGAGTGCCGTTTCCGTTTGACCACCTCCAGCTTGCCGCGCTCTTGCTTGCCTTCGCCAATCACTGTGAAGCCCGCAACGCGAGTGAGTCGCTGTGTGATGACAGCGTGGTGTGGTGTGAGCGCCTCCATGCGCTCCTTGATACGCGCATGAACTAGCGCAAAAGATCGGCGTGGCCCGTCCTTCCACGCCGTAGGGTGGTGCGTATTAGCGTCCGTGCCACCCAAAGTTTTACCTCCGATAACTCCGCCTTTCGTATTCGATCAATCGCACAGAGTTTTGCTGCCCGGTGAAACAGCGCCGGGTGATGGCACGAGAGCGCCCGCAGTACGCGGTGTGGACACGTGCGGTTGTGGCTGTGAACGCGGCAGGGGAGGCCGCCTTAACCTCGCACGTGAAAAAGCACGTGCGGGCCGTGGAAGCCCCGTCAGTACGGCGCGGGTGACTCGGATGCAGGACCGGGGCAACCCGAGAATTTCATCCGAAGGAACTCAAAATGAATCTGAATCTCTTTGACTTGAAGCAGCAACAGAAAGCGGCCCTTGACAAAGCAGAAGCCCTGCTTGGTGCCAATGACCACGTGATGACTGCCACGGAATCGGAAGGCTATCAGGCCGCAATGGACCAATACCATGCCGTTAGCAAAACCATTGAAGCCCGCGAAAAACAGAATACAATCCGGGCTTTTTTCCGTGATGGAAAGCCCATTGCGGGCGGCCCGCTTCTTGGTGCCGGTGACGATGGGGCAGCGGGGTTTATGAATCCCGTTTCTGTCTCTTCTCTGTCTGCGGAGACACGCACTCCTGAGTATGCAAGGGCGCTCCATGGCTTTCTCAAATCGGGCGGCAAGGCTCATGGCTATGAGCTGACGCTTGGCGCTGATGGCGTGGGGGGCTACTACATCCCCGGCTCTGAAAGGTACACTCAGCAGCGCCGCTCCAACGGTATGAGCGCGGCAATGTACGAGGGCACTAGCGGCAGTTCAAACGGTGCCGGTGGTTATGCCATCAATATCCCAACCATTCAGCAGATTGTCCCGTTGGCATTGCCGGACCTTGGCATTTTTGATGCCTCCCTTGTTCTGCCCACAGCTACCGATGTAAAAATCCCACAGCAAACCAGCTTTGGAACATCGGCGCTCAAGGCTGAATCATCGGGCACTATCGCCACTTTTGGCGGCAATGACCCCGCGTTGGGACAGATTGACCTGAGTGCCTTCACTGCGGGGGCTTTGCGGCTTGCCTCTTGGGAACTGCTTCAGGACGTTGAAATGTTCCAACAGTTCATTGTGGATGACCTTCTGAAAGGTCAGCGCATCCTTGAGGGCCAACTGCTTGCAACGGGCACCGGCACCAATCAGCCACAGGGCGTCTTTGGCAACACGGGCAACGGCACCGGCACCGCATACCAGCTTGCCGGAACAGCAGCGGATGGGCAGACGTTGCTCAATGCGCTGTTTGACGTGACCGCAACTCTGAAGGCACAGTATCAGGCCAATGCAAGTTGGATTATGAGCCGTGCAACCGGCTTGGCAATCCGCCGCGCTCAGATGCAAACCAACCTGTTTGCGCCCGTTGCTACCGTGGACGCGGACGGCACAGAGCGCATCCTTGGCAAGCCCGTCTTCTATGACGTAAATGCCCCGGCCCTGCCCACTGCAACCACAGCGGGTGTGCTCCCAATTCTCTACGGGGATTTCAAGGCCGGTAACATCATCGGTGTCCGTGGTGGAGCTGGCATCAACGTCAAGATTCTTGACCAACCTTGGGCCGCACAGGGACAGCTTGGAATTCTTGCCTATCGGCGCTTGGATTCGCGAGTACGTCTCGCGGAGGCCATTCAGTCCGTCAAGGTATCTCACAGCTAAAACCGCCGTCAGTCGATAACTGACGTTTGAGCGAAACGGGCCACGTAGCAACATGGGGAGCGTGGCCCGGAGTAGCCACACATTAGGCGCGGAACCTTTCTGGCATTGTCAGTGCCAGCGACCCGTTGCACCGCGCCGGGCGTCAGCGTCACGCCTTCATAAGCGGGACTGACACTAGGGACGGTCCAATCAAGGGCGGCCCGTCCCGAGAGATTAGGTTTTCCAAGGCGGGGACTATTCCGCGCATAGACCCTGCCGGGCTTCCAATCGCCCACCTCCACTATGCGCGGTCTTTTTCAAGTTTAGATTTGCGGGGACGGGTCCCGCACACGGCCCCGCAAGGGCGCTTGCGCCTCAATTCAACCGTGTGTGGGTCTCCATGTACCCGGCTCTGTCTGCTTACTCATGGGCGAGTAAGCGGGGAGCGGAGCCGGGCATTTTTCAGATTCGGATGAACTGTTGAAAATCCATGCTGGTATCCCGCCAGCACATTGCAACAAACGCGCCTACGCGCCCTGTAGCTCGATTACGGAGCATTGTGGCTCAACATCAACCCTAATTAGAAAGGGATGAATATGCCTGAAGAGACGGCTAGAAAGACCACGGGCAAATTGACGTGGGATGACGCAACCAATCGGCACCACACACGCCCCATCAACTACACACTGGACATCCGTGACTTCCAAGGCCGGGCAGCGTTTGCGCTGTTAGCAATTGCTGCGAATCACCACCTTGGTACAAGTGACTTGGAACGTCTGTTGAATGCTCTTGGCGTGGAAAGGTCACGGAGCTATATACAACGCCGCCGTTGGATGGTTGACCCAACAGCAGACAATCCCGGTGCCAAGCCCGATGTAGACGGGCAGGATGAGCGGGCACAGCAGATTATCCGGGAGCATCCGAGAAAATCAGCACGTGCGTTGGTGCGCCTACTTGCAGAGCACGGCATCAAGCGTGGAAAGACATGGGTGTGGCAAAACAGATGTGAGAGACGGGACCCCGGACCTAATTTTTAATACATGTTCCGTGTATTGGGATGGCTGTTCGCAGACTCCCGACCGTAAGGGTAGGGAGGATGCGGACGGGCATCCCCACTGTCTTTCTATCTTCCACTGCTTTCTATCTTCTTATCTGGGCAATTACCGGACAAGTACGCCACACGACATCTGCCCGGAGACGAGTCAAATTGCGGACACAGCGCGGTGTCAGCGGAAGAGTACACACACACTTTGACGTGCAAAATGTAACAAAACTGTACCAAAAATCTAAAGGACTTAGCAGCGCAAAAGTCACCGCACTCCACCTAAGACAGGGTGTTGTGGGTGATTGTACGTAATGTAACAACAAATCCCATCCCCACCCCCGTAACCCCAAGGGGTTGGGTTTACAGGGGACAGTGACGGGCTTATGGGCGGCAGGTACTGCGAGCGATCCAACCTGCAAGGGTCTGTGCCGTGAGTGCCACTACCTCAAGACCATAGAGGACAAGACACACAGCGGTGTGTGGCCGGACGCTGTGACAAGAGAGAGGCAGCAACCCAAGCGTGTTTGGTCCTTTGGCTAGACAAAGATAAGTCACTGTGGCACAAGGACATGGGGTGGGGTCAAATGTTGCCGGGAGTGCCTCAAAAGAGCGCCGCAATCCTTTTAGTTACATAGACGAACAATTATCGGAAATGTGTAAATTTTACATCATTATGTGGCATTTTTACCACACTTCGCAATGTCGCATCCGCAAATCTAAGAAAGCACAAGGTTTGTGTCATGGTGATGGAAACTCAATGGCTCACGGCAAATGAGGCCGCCCAATACCTGAAAGTCAAGCCGCGCACCGTCCTTTGTTGGGCAAAACAAGGCCGCATCCCCGGACACCCTCTGTCCGGCGCACAGCGCATCACGTGGCGATTCTTGAGGGTAGAGCTAGATGCTATGCTGGCCCTGCCATCTGCTGCCGAACGTGGGAGGGTTCAATGCGCAGCAGAGTAAACACAGGAAGTGTCGTACAGGACAAGCGCGATAAGGTTTGGCGCTTCTATTGGTGGGAGAACGGCAAGCGGCGGTCAAAAGCACTTGGGCACTTCAGCACGAAAGTGGATGCGTGGAAGGCTGCCAAGCCTCTACGTGACGCGCTCGAAACTGAAAAGCCCGTCCAGCCGGGAGTCCCAAAAGTCAGCACGTTGGTGAAGCACTACCGAACGGAGAAGATGCCTACTCGGAAAGACACAAAGCGCGGCTATGAATCGTGGATTCGCGTCCACATTCTGCCAAAGTGGGGTGAGTGCCCCATCACAGATTTACAGGCCCGGCCTGTAGAGCTGTGGTTGGAGTCTCTCAACCTTGCGCCGAAAAGTCGCACGCACATACGCGGGATTCTCAGCTCACTGTGGAATTTTGCGATGTGGAGGCAGGATATTCCAATCCAAGTCAACCCCATCAGCTTGGTGACGGTGAAGGGTGCATCGAAGCGGATACGGCAGCCACGCAGCCTCACAGTTGAGCAATTCCGTTTGCTCGTTTCTCACTTGAAAGAGCCTTTCGGAACCATTGCTCTGATGTGCGTCTGTTTCGGCCTCCGCATCTCTGAGTGCCTTGCCCTTCGATGGTCAGATGTCGATTGGCTCAATGGTCAGCTCCGTGTTGAGCGGGGCATTGTTGAGCAAACCGTGGATGACGTGAAGACCGATGAATCCCGAAAGTCGTTCGCAATTGCGGAAGAGCTGCTTGAACGGTTGAAAGAGTGGAGACGTGCTACCGATTTTCCAGCGGACGGCGATTGGATTTTTGCAAGCCCGCTGAAGATTGGCAGACTGCCCTATTCCTACACCGGGTTTTGGCGAGAGCTGGACCGCGCAAGCAAGGACTGTGGTATTGGGCACATCGGGACGCATACATTCCGGCATTCGTACCGGATGTGGATTGACGCAATAGGAACGCCAATCGGGGTCCAACAGAAACTCATGCGGCATTCGGACATCCGCACAACAATGAACATCTATGGTGACGCGGAATCGGGTGATATGCGCAGAGTGAACGGGAAGATTGCAGAGCTGGCTTTCAGTTTGCAATGAATGGCACGGAAAACAGCACGGAAGGCTTGTAAGTCTATGATTTATTGGCTCCTCAGGTAGGACTCGAACCTACAACCCTTCGGTTAACAGCCGAATGCTCTGCCATTGAGCTACTGAGGAGTGCCTGGCGATGGATTG
>Ga0326728_10026787_pt1 | contig 10153 bp, 9 predicted proteins | sample MB3enrmetagenome_FD_207602 | JGI IMG/M metagenome (GOLD analysis project Ga0326728, IMG submission 207602) | Lab enriched peat soil microbial communities from McLean, Ithaca, NY, United States - MB31MN | ecosystem: Environmental > Terrestrial > Soil > Wetlands > Peat | place: USA: New York... | reverse complement strand
GCAGGCTGCTGGGGAAGCGGATCGAGCGCGGCCAACTCGAACTGCGGCTGCGGCGCCTCTGGCGTCTCCGCGGCGGCCGTTGCAGTTTGTTGGGCACAAAGAGAATAAGGGGCGAAGGCCAGGCCGACGGCCAACGTCGTAGCAAAACAGCAGGAGATTAGACGCATTCATTCACCAGTATTGGAATTCGGCCTCTGGCCAGGCGGAAGGCCAGGCCGGGCAGCTCAGCCCCATGGGGTTCATTTAAGGGTAAACCACCCCTCCACGGGATCTATTGCCAAGAGCGCGCCAGAGGATTCGCTTCAACGCGCAACGAATCCCCTGGGCTCCCTTGGTTAGACGCAGATCCCCGCCGATTGGAGACATCGGACCCGCTGCCAGCGTCTGCGCAGACCTGAAAACACGCTCTCAAGCCCCCTGCCGGTTCTTGATCTCGCTGAGCAACTGCTCGATCTTGTCCTCGCTCTCCAACGTCTGGAAGCGGTCTTCCAGCGACTCCGGCACTAGCACCTCGCTGACCGCGGCGTTCTGCGCGGCCGTCTGGTGGACGCGGTTCTTCATCCGCCCCATGGCGTTCTCCTGGCCATTGCCGATGGCCTGACGGGCCTGAGTGGCGCGGCCCACCACCTTGGCGCGGCGATGCTCGGCCATCAGCATCTCGCTGCGGCCGCGGGTCTCGTCGAGCTTCTGCCCCAGCTTGTGCAGAGCCTGGCGCAGGTTGTCGGCCTCGTGCTTCTGATCCTCGGCCTCGGTGTTGAATTCGGCCACCAACTGATCGTGGCTGAGAGCCCGTTCCAGAGCCCCGCGGGCCAGGTCGTCGTGGCCCTTCTGTACCGCCAGCTCCGCCTTGCGCCGCCACTCGGCCGCCTGCTGCTCGTGCTCGGCCTTCTTCTTCTCCAGCAGATGCTGGTCGGCGATAGCCACCGCCACCTGCGTCTTGACCTGCATCAACTGGTTTTCCATGTCCAGAACAATCTGCTTCAACATCCGCTCCGGATCTTCGGCCTTCTCGATCAGGTCGTTGAGATTGGCGCGGAGCAGCGTGGTGACTCTCTCCAAAAGTGCCATGACGATCCTCCTTCCAAGCTGACAGTAAACAGTGGTCAGTGATCAGTTGTCAGTTTGCTGTTCCCATCCATGTTCAATCCCACCGCCGGGTGCCGGGTGCCCCAGGTCCGGGTAATTGGACCTGGGAAACCACGCTACTTCTCTTCCGCCTTGGGCTTGATGGCCTTGACGCTGGACATAAGTTCCTTGATATTCATGCCGCTCAACGCCTCGAAGAGCGCCGGCACCTGAGCCGCAATCTTGGTCATGTCGCCGGTGATCTTGTGCGCGCCGGCGGCGTCTTCGCCCCCCGTGGAGACGATGGTGATCTTGTCCACCTTGCTGAGTGGCTCGGCCATGGCGCGGACCACATCCGCCATGTTGGTGAGCAGCTTGTCCACCACCGCGGCCTGGTTCCACTGCTGATAGGCCTCGGCCTTCACGTTCATGGCCTTGGCTTCGGCTTCGCCCTTCTGGAAGATGATGCTGGCCTCGGCCTCGCCCTGCGTGCGAATAGCGGCGGCGCGGCCCTCTGCCTCGGCCGTCAAGCGGCCCTTCTCCGCGGCGGCCATGTTCTCGATGCGCTGCCGCTCGATCTCGGCGCCCTTGAGTACGGTGGCGATCAGCTCCTTCTCGTGGCGCAGAATTTCCGCTTCCTGCACCTTGATCTGGCCTTCTTTCTCCACCTGCTGCACCTTGACCTGTTCGGCCGTGACCTGCTGCAGCATGACATTGGTTTGCAGCTCATAGGCCTTGTCGGCGGTGGCCTGCTGACGGCGGCTCTGCTCGGAGTACTCCGCCTTCTTGATTTCCAAATCGCGCTGGGCCTCCGCTTGGCGGGTTTGAGAGGCGGTCTCCGCGATTACCCGCTCCTGATCGGCCTGCGCCTTGGCTACCGCGGATTCGCGCAGCGCCGTCGCCCGCTTGATGGCGGTGTCGCGCTCGGCATCGGCGGTGGCCATCTCGGCGTCGCGCTTGATGCGCGCCACATCCGGACGGCCCATATTCGAGATGTACTCGTTCTTGTCGCGCACTTCCTTGATGGTGAAGGAGATCACCTCCAACCCCATCTTGCTCATGTCTTCCGCGCAAGTGGCCCTCATGCGCTCGCCCACCATCTCCGGTTCCTTGACGATCTGCTCCACCGTCAACTGCCCGATGATGCCGCGCAAATGGCCTTCCATCACCAGGCGAATCAAGCCTTCCCGCTGCTGCTGGGGCTTGGTGAGGAACTGCTCGGCCGCGGTCAGAATCGAGGCCTGATCGCTGCGCACCTTGATCTGGGCGACCGCCTCGACCGTCACCGCAACACCCTGTTTGGTATAGAGATCCTGCTGCGGAGCTACATCGAAGCTCATCAGTTCCAAGCTCAATTCGCGGCAGTTCTCCACCATGGGAAAGATCACCGTGCCGTGGCCCTTGATCACCCGCGGGCCGCGGAATCCATAGACGATTAACGCCTCGTTCGGTCCGGCCTTCCTGTACATCCGAGCCAACAGACCGAGGATAAAGATCAGTGCGAGTATGCCGAGTCCGACAATCAGAACGATGTCATTCATTGCTATCCCGGCCCTTTCGCCCGGGAAGTTAGGGGTTGATGGTGGAACGGCGACAAAGTTGTCAGTTTTCAGTGGTCAGTGATCAGCAGGGCTTTTAGGCACCGGGACTGATCACTGATCACTGACAACTGATCACTGCTTCGAAGAAGCATCGCGGCTGCTTCGAGGAAAAGCTTTGGCCAGCGCTCCCAGCAGAAAAATCGTCACCAGGATGGCCATATCTGCAATCAAAACGATGGTGTCGGTCATAAATGCTCCAGAGGGAACAGGGATCAGGGATCAGGGAACAGGGATCAGGGATCAGAAAAGCATGATCTTCAGTTCGTCTTTTCAGCGCGGAACCGGGAAACTATTCCCTATTCCCTGTTCCCTGTACCCTCATACCAAATTCTTCTTCCCAACGCTTGAGGTACGCGATTCCCTTTTCGTAGCGGACGACGAAGACCTCTTCGTCTTTGCCGATGGCTGCGCCGTCCTCGGCGCGGGCTGGAACCGAGCGGCGCGCCCCCAATTGTTCGTAGACCATCTCGCCGGTGCCGCCGGCGCGAATCGGCGCCGACACCCGGCCTACTGCGCCCACCACCTCCGTCTCGTCGGCGGTGAGTTCGTGTTCATGGGGAAGCAACACCTTGGCCAGGAAGAAAAAGACGATCCCGCCCCCCGCCAGTCCGCAGAGCAGCGCCAGCACCAGCACTACCCCAACCACAAAACTGCCATAGCGCGTCAACAAATACCCTGCCGCGCCAAACCAGCAGAGAAATACCATGATCGAAAAGGTGTTCCACCAGGGCACGGTGGCCGTCCCCTGCCCCGCCCCGCCCGCCTGAGGCAGATGTCCCGCCTGAACCGCACCGTGGGGCAGATGCACCGGGTGGGCGACATGGGGCAGGTGGGCGCCGCCGAAGTGGCCCATCCCGCCCAGCAGCGCGAAGCCGCTAAGAAAGAGCCCTATGAGAAAGCAGACAAAGTAAAAGGTCTCCCAGGTCATGATCGTGCTCCCTGTTTGCGTGTTGCGGTTCGACTTCCAGTAGATTTCAGCTCTTCCGGCGCTCCGTCTACTGCGCCCCGCGAGGCAGAGCCGCGCGGCTCCAATTTTGACCGCAAAACCTCGGCCAGCCGCGGCGCCAACCCCGGCGTCTCCAGAATCGCTTCCAGCAGCAGCAGGCACTCGCGTGATTGCTCGTGCTGGGCCAGCTTTAAAAGTGCCTTCTTCAGCTCCGGATCGCGGCGGAAGCGCTCCGCGCCCGCCACCAGCCACAAATCGAGCTTGTCTTCCACGCTGCGCAGCTCGCTCTGCAGCTCCGGCGAATAGCCCTCCGGATCATCCACCAGGTAACCGGGATGAACCTTGAAAAACGTAGAAAAAATCTGCCGCGTAGTGTTGGTCAGATGGGGCCGCGTCCCGCCCTCGATCTGCGAGAGGTAGCTCTGGCTGATCTTCGAGCCGGTTTCGGCCTCGATCGCCCGCACCAGCTCCTGCTGGTTCATCGCCCGGTCCAGGCCGCGCAGGCTGCCCTCAACCTCGCGCAAATATCGAATTTTCTCGCCAAGCTTCATAAAAGGGGTTAGGGGTCAGGGATTAGGGGTTGGTTTCAAGCCCCCGATCCCTTCGCCAGCGATGGTATTTCAATTCCCCTCGAAGCACCATCGCAATCTGCGATAACAATATCGCGGAATGCAATAGAATGCAAGGGCTTTTAGAAAATATTTTTTGGCCTCACAGATTTTCATTGGATTTTTGCCCGCCGGCCCTTGTAAATTCAGGGTCGGAGGGCCTTCCCCGCCCCCATGGAGGTCGTATATGCCCAATCCTGTGGTTCATTTCGAGATTCTCGGCAAGGACAAAGCGGTTTTAGAGGCGTTCTACAAGGACGTCTTCGACTGGCAGATCGACCCGGTGATGGACGAATACTCCATGGCCATTCCCGGCGACGGCGGCATCAAGGGCGGCATCGGGGCCATGGGCCCAGGGCGCGAGCACGTCACCTTCTACATTGCCGTCAAGGACATACACGCCATGCTGGCCACCATCGAGAGCAAGGGCGGCAAGTTGGGCTTTGGCCCGCACACCATCCCCGACGGCGGCATCATCGCCGGCTTCGAAGACCCCGAAGGCCACCTGATCGGCATGATTCAGCCCGCGCCAGGGATGTGACGGTGACAGATTGCCGCCTCAGAATTCCTCCGCGAGCGTATGAGCCGCTGCTTGAACGGTGAGCATCAACGTCATTGGATTGGTAGGGGATTCGATGAATCCCCGTTTTTCGTAAAATCTCTTGGCGCTCTCGTTGATCGCATGGACGAGGATGGCCCGAATGCCGGCAATTTCGGCAGCCTGAGCCGTTCTCAATACTGCATCCTTCAGAAGAGCAGAGCCGATTCCACGCCCCTGAAACAAGCGGTCCACAGCTAGCCTACCAATTACCATCACGGGGATGGGACTGGGCATATTCCGCCGCACACGGCCGGGGGCCTCCAGGTGGGTCGCTGCGCCATTTGCCAGCGCATAGTAGCCAACTACTCGCCGCCCAATGCAAACCACATAGGTTCTGGAGGCGCCGCTTTCCTCGTTTTGAAGGGCTCTGCGTTTGAGCCAGTCGTCAAGTTCCGGCTCCTTACACAGGAATTGCGTGAGATCCTGAGCCGCGTTCAGTTTCTCCGGAGCGGAGAGACCCTGAAGGCTTACCTGTCCCATGGCGCCTTCGTCGTGAGCAAACGGGTTAACCCAGGGTTGCTTGCTTGGGGCGCATCGAGCAGCTGGGTGAAACGCTGGAATGCCTCATCGTCCAGATGAAAATACCGCTGATCAAGCAAGACGGATTCCGCCTCGCGGCAAGCCGCGTCGAGCATGAAATCGGACCGACTGCGGCCTTGCACTTCCGCCGCCCGGTCGATCAGCGCTTTTTGCTTGTGCGTGGCGCGAAGATTGATGTTCTCCGCACGCAGTTGGCTTGATTCCGGGACCATGGTTGCCACTGTCTACTCCTTTGTTCGTGCACACAATCAATGTACATTCATGTGCGCACATTGTAAACGCTAGAGTAGGAGCATTTCCGACTAAAACATTTCCTCTTGTACAACAGACCTTCACGCCGCGAAGTCGATGAAGCCGCGCTGCGGATCGGTCGCGATCAGCTTGACCGTCACGCTGTCGCCCACGTCCAGCCCCTTGCCGCCCTGAACCAGCATGCCTTCCACATGGGGATCGAGGGTGCGCACAAAAGTTCCGTAGTGGTTGACGCCGGTGACAATGGCGCGGAAGCTCTGGCCGATGCGCGGATGCAGCACCACGGCGGCGATGCGCTTTTGCATCTCGCGCTCGACCTTGCGCGAGGCGTCTTCCATCAGCGTACAGTGCTGGGCGATGGCGTCCAACAAACCTTCCGAGTAAGGCTGCGGCTGGCTGGCCAGCAGCGCCTTCAAGATGCGCTGCGTCACCACGTCGGGAAAGCGGCGGTTGGGCGCGGTGGAGTGGGTGTAGTCCTGCACGGCAAGGCCGAAGTGGCCGGGAGAGGTTTCGTTGGGCTTGACCATCACGTACTCGCCGGGGCCCATGAGCTTGACGATGCCCAGCGACAAGTCGGGAAAGTGCTCCGGGTCCTTGCGTTTTTGAGCCAGCAAAAAGTCATTGAGCGCTTTGGAATCGGGTTCCACGGGCAGGGTCGTGCCCATTCCCTTGGCCAGTTCGACGATGCGGTCCCAGCGCTTGGGAATGCGCACCACGCGGCGGATGGATGCGATGCGGGCTTCGTCGAAGAGCCGGGCGATGACTCCGTTGGCCGCCACCATGAATTCCTCAATCAACGAAGTGGCGCGGTTCTTCTGCAACTGCGCGATCTCGACCGCCTCCTGGGCCAGCAGGATGGGGCGAGTCTCGATGGTCTCCAGATCGAGCGCGCCGTGCTGGTAGCGGCAATCCAACATGCGCCGCGCGGCTTCATCCTGTAATTTGACTTGATTGGCGAGTTTCTGGTTGGCCGCCACTTTGGCTGGAGCCGCGCCCTTGCCCTCCAGCCAGGCGCCCACGGCGTTGTAGGCCAATTGCGCTTGGTTGCGCACCAGAGCGTTGTAGGCCTTGCCGTCGCTGACCGAGCCGTCGGCAGCCACCGTATATTCGACGACCATGGCTGCGCGGTCCGCATTCTCGTTGAGCGAAGTCACGCCCTCGGAGAGTTCCGCCGGCAGCATGGGAAAGACCTTGACGCCGGTGTAAACCGAAGTCGTCTCGCTGCGCGCGTGGCTGTCGAGCGGCGAACCGCGATGCACACGGCTATCCACGTCGGCCACGCCGATCAGCACACGGATGCGCCCATCCGGCAGCTTCTCCGCCCACTCGATCTGGTCCAGATCCTTGGATTCGTCATTGTCGATGGAGGACCAGAGCAGGGTGCGCAGGTCTTTGGCTCCAGGTGCGCTGATGGTCTCCGGCTGGGCCTCGATGCAGGCCACTTCGGCGACTTGGGCAGCGGTCAGATCGGGTTGAAAGCCGTGCTCCAGCATGGCCGCATGAGCCGCGGCCACCAGGTTGAAGTGATAGGGGTGCTGGGATTGCATGAGGGATTTCTCTCCTTGGCTGCGAAGAGAAAGCCTACCACGGCCAGGGTACGGCCGTGGAGAGGAAAAAGAGCGGTCAATAGCAGGCGGATGGCCTTGGTCCGCATGACTCGAAATGGGGTGCCCCATGTCCGGATTCTCGGACATGGGATAGCACCGCTCTTTGCCGGAATGGTTCGCCCATCTTTCCGGTCTACACCCTAAGGAAAATGCTCTAGCTGCCGCCGAGGACCACATTGACCGTCAGGTACGTGCTGTGGCTGACGACCACGTTGTCCACATAGCTGGTAGCGGTGATGGCCAGCGTGGCCACGCCCAGAGGCGTACCGGTGGAGGTGACCGAAGTGTTGAGGCTGGTGGAGGTGCAGCCCATCCCTGTGCTTCCCACTCCAGCCAGCAACAGCAATAGAATCAGAAAGCGCTTTCCCTGCTCGCCTGCCGTGCGGCGGATGAAGCTGCGCGCCCGCTTGCCGAAGGGAAGCAGAAAGAAGCCCAGCAGCGCTAGCGCCGTTCCACCCACCGCGCGCGGCCAGATCTGCTTGCGGTTGGCGGAGATGGTGATGGGGGTGGTGGTGGCGCCGCCGGTGGTAAAGGTGGAGACGGTAAAGGTGATCGTGCCGGGGGGTGTGAGTTGCTGCGGCGAGGCGGTGCAGGTCATGTAGTCCTGCGCGGGAACCGAACAGACCACCTGGACCACGCCGGCAAAGCCGCCCAGGCTGTTCACGATATACGATGCCGATCCGGAGGCTCCCTGGACGATGGTCAGATTCTCGGGCGGGTTGGTGCCGGAAGCGGTGATCGAGAAGTCTTGAATAACCACGGTAACCGGCAATGACGTGGCAGCGGCATAGTAGGTGTCGCCGAGATAGACCGCCGTCACCGTATCCGCGCCCGGCGGCAGGGCGCTGCTCTCGGAGACCGCCAGCGTGGCGACCGATTCGTCGCTCACCCCCAACTCGGACAGGGTCGCCGAGCCAATCAGCGTGATTCCGTTGAGGAACTCGACGGTGCCGGTGGGATAGGGTTCGAGGAGCGACTGGGAGTCGGGAATCACCGTGGCCGTGAAGATCACCGTTCCGTCCGGCTCGACCACCGATTTGTTCGCGGTCAAGATGACGGTGGTATGGATCTTGGCGGTGACCACAATGGTGATGGTCGAGGTAGCCGAAGAAGCATAAATGGCGCTGCCGCTGTAAACGGCTTGCAGGGTGTGGGTTCCCACCGCCAGCGCACCAGCAGGGATGGTCACTTGAGCGGTTCCCGAGGCGGTCAGCGTCGCCGTGGTCAGCACCGTGGTTCCGGTACTGATGTCGTCGAAGGCCACGGTGCCGGTGGGAATGCTGGTGACGGTGGGATCAGCCGAAGTCACCTTGACGCCCAGGAGCACTGTCCCGGTCAGGTCGATGGTCTGGGTTGCCGGCACGTTCACCCAGTTGATGGCCGAATTGGCCGGGGTAAAGATAGCCAGGCTGGCGCTGGTGGAATTGGCGAATACCGTGGTGGCGCCCGCCGCGCAACAGGTGTAGACGGCCTGGATGTTGTGGGTCATCCCGGTCTGCAAGGCGGCCGTGGCGCCCGCCACCAGAGCTGTGCCCGCAGAAACGGTGATGGAAGCCTGACCGTTGGCCTGCACCGTGGCCGTGCCGAGAACCGTGTTGCCTTCCGAGGCATCGATAAACGTCATCGTCCCGGTGGGAATTGCGGAGACGGTGTTATCGTTGGAGGCCACCGCGGCCGTGAGGGTCAGAGACGTGCCGGTGAGCACGGTCTGCGCCGCCGTCACCCAGGTCACCTTGGAGGCCACGCTAACCGTGATCTGCAAAGCGGCGCTGGCGGGGGAGGCGGAGAAGTAGGGTGCACTGGTGCTGCCGCCATAGGTGGCCACGAGGTTATGGACCACGCCGCTGGCCAGTGTGCCCGCCGCCAGGGTCAACGAGGCTCCTCCGGCGCTGGTTACGCTGGTCGTGCCCAGGCTGTTCCCTGTGGTGGAATCGGTGAAGGTAACCGTGCCCTGCGGGGTGCTGGCGACCGTGGAATCGGTCGGCGCCACCGTCACGTTCAGGGTCAACGAAGCGCTTGACGAGATGCTCTGCGGCTGCGTCGTCCAGGAGACCTTGGAAGCGGCTGGAACCGTGATGACGATATTGTTTCCGGCGGTATTGGATGTCGCAAAAAGCGGATAGAGGGCATTGCTATTGCCGCCGTAGGCCGCCTGCAGGGTGTGGGCGATCGAGGCCGAGAGCGGATTCGGACTCGCGGAGTAGGTGGCCGTCCCCGTCGTTCCATTGGAGATCACGGTAGCCGGGCCATAGGTGGCGCCGGTGGTCAGGTCGGTAAATGTGACCGCTCCGGTGGGAATGCTGTTCACCGTTCCATCCGCCGAGGCCACCGTCGCCGCCAGCGTCAGGGTGCTGGTGGGGAGAGCGACGGCGGAGGCGGTAGACCAGGAGGTGCTGGAGTTGGCGTTGATGGAGATGGTGGGGTCAGTGGAAGAGGCGTTGGCCTCGGTGCTCGCCGACGCGAAATACGGGGAACTTCCGGTGTTGCCGTTGTAGGCCGCAGTAAGCTTGTGGCTGCTTCCCGTTCCCAGCGTAGCCGCCCCGACGGTCAGGGTCGCCGTCCCAGAGGTGGAGAGATTGCTGGTGCCCAAAGTGTTGCCGGTGGTCAGGTCGGCAAAGGTCACCGTGCCCCCGCTGGGAATACCCAGCGAGGAATTGACAGCAGTGACCACCACCGCCAGTGCCACACTGCTGGAGGAAGCAATGGATTGCGATTTGGTGGTCCAACTCACCTGGGCGGCAGCGGGAACGATGATGGTTACATTGTTGCCGCTGGTGTTGGAGGCGGCAAAGAACGGGTTGGGCGCGGTCGAATTGCCGCTATAGGCCGCCTGCAGGGTGTGCGCGATCCCCGCCGACAGTGGGTTGGGACTCACCGAATAGGTAGCCGTCCCGATGGTTCCATTGGAGATCACCGCTACGGGCCCGTACGTG
>Ga0326728_10026786_pt1 | contig 10154 bp, 11 predicted proteins | sample MB3enrmetagenome_FD_207602 | JGI IMG/M metagenome (GOLD analysis project Ga0326728, IMG submission 207602) | Lab enriched peat soil microbial communities from McLean, Ithaca, NY, United States - MB31MN | ecosystem: Environmental > Terrestrial > Soil > Wetlands > Peat | place: USA: New York... | reverse complement strand
ACCGGTTGCATACCGTGCAGCCGGATGGCCAGGTCTTCCTTCCAGGCGGCCAGCACGTGGGCCGTCATGGCGCGCAGACCGGGCGGTCCGAACGCCTGCAGCGGCTCGGTGCGGTCGGAGTTGGGAGGCGTCAGGATGAGGTCGGGGTATCCGGCAGTATGGTCGGAGTGGAGGTGGGTCACGAAGACGCGGGTCAATTGCTCCGTTTTGAGCCCCGCTTCCACGGCGCGCCGCACGACACCCGGTCCGCAATCCACCAGATAGACGCGATCCGCCGATACCACCGCCACGGACGGTCCCATGCGCTGCGGTTCGGGATTGGGAGTGCCCGTGCCCAGCAGGATCACGCGCGTGTCTTGCGCCCATGCGGAGGCGCACAGCAGCAACAGCGTGTAACGCAGCACGCCTTTCAGTATAGGCGGTGCTATTTCTTGCCGGGAAGCTTGAATACCACCGTGTCCTGATCTTGGTCGACCACCTTCGGGGCCGCCGGTTTAGCCGCAGGCTGCGCCGCAGGTTGGGCTGCCGGTTGCGCGGGCGGTGTCGCCGAAGCGAGCGGCGCTGTTTCCGGCGCGGTGCTCGGGCCGCTATCTTCCGCGTCCGCAGCGGCCACGGGCGCCGAAACCAAAACCGGCGAGAGGGCCGCCGTCTCGGCCTCGATGGCCTTTTTCAATTCCGCATCGGGGATATACACGCTGAGTTTCAGGGTTTCAGCGTCGGCCTGGAGATCGAATTTCGCCGCGCTGGCGGACGTCTGCCCTTTGACTATCGCGGCGATCATGCCGACAGCGGTACGCAATTTCCCGGCGTCTTCGGCGGAACGCGCGTGGATCTCCGCGCTCAATTCCAGACCGCTGGCCATCTGTATGCCGAATTGAAACCGATCGACGGATTCCAACACTTGGGCCTCCGGAACGGGCAACGCGAACCCCTCGCTTTGCTCGCCGATTCCCCAGATGTCGTACCGTTGCCGGAGGGACGTGATGCGGTCGTTCAGGGCGGGTTCGATTCCACTTTTTGCGCCGCGCCGATCGATCGCCGCGCGAACCAGATTGCCGTCGCCCAGAATCGCCGTGCTGCTATCGAGCAGGGCCACCATGGCATCGCCTGTCGCTTCGCCCACCAACAACGGAACATTGCGATAGTAGCGCTTGGCGCCCTCGGTCAGGCGCGGCACGTCGAAGCGGCCGGTGACTACGATGACTGCGGGCGGAGTCTTTCCTTTCCCGGAAGTCGCGATCAGCATCTCATCGATGTCGCGCAAAAAGTCGATTCCGTCCAGCGGAACTGCCTTCAGCCACCCGGCCGCGGCCGATTGCGCCTGTGCGGCGAAAGTCTGCGCTGTCGAGGAGATCGCCAGATTGTGCACGCGAATTCCGAAGACCACCTTGGTCTCGGGCGGGAGGAGATCGGTCAGCGTGTCGGCGGCGGAAACCGCAGGCAGAGTAAGTACGGCCGGAAGAAGATAGCGCGCAAATTTCATACCCCCTTATAGTTGCCGGGGTGGCGGATTACAATGCGTACCCTGGATAGCAAACCCCCGCTATCCGAAATGCCGGCCAGTTTACTCGCTGTCGGAATGGCTGCTCTTGATGCGATCGAGCAGGCCCGCCGCGGCCGCCACCTGGATCAACTGGGCCACGTTGCTGGCGCCTAACTTGGCCATCAGGCTCTTGCGGTAGCTGCGCACCGTGTGGACTTCCAAATGAAGCGCCGTGGCTACCTCCTTATTGCTGTTGCCCTCCGCCGTGAGCCGCAGAACCTGCTGCTCGCGCGGCGAAAGCGCCTCGCGGCCGGGACGAGCCGGCTGGCGAAGCTTACCCGTTTGCACTCCGGACAGCAGGCGGTCGGAAACCTGGGCGCCGAAATAGGTGCCGCCGCGCACCACCGTGCGCATGGCGTCCACCAACTCGGTGGCACAGGCTTTTTTCAGAACAAATCCGCGGGCGCCGGCCCGCACGGCCGCCATCACCGAATCTTCGTCGTCGTACATCGAAAGCATCAGCACGCGTGCCCGCGGGCTGTGGCGCGTCAGTTCGCCGGTGGCTTCGATTCCGTTTATCCCCGGCAGGCCGATATCCATCACCACCAGATCGGGATCGGTGCGGCGGCACACGTCAACCGCCTCCGGGCCCGAGCCGGCCTCGCCCACCACCTGGAAATCCTGGTGCCTTAAGAGGATCTCCTTGATGGCGTCGCGCAGTACTTGATGGTCGTCTACCAGCACGACGTTGAATGCCATACGGTCAACCTGGTGTGCCTTTAACAGCTTCCGGAGCGGCCGATTGGGCCGCCGGCCCCGCTTCCGATCGGGGCGCGATGTCGAGCAGCAGTCTCACGCGGCTCAACAGTTGTTCCTCGGTAAACGGCTTCAGCAAAACGCGCTCGGGAGAACGGTGCGATAGCGCCTCGGCGGCCAGGCTGCCAATGTAGCCGGAGATATAGAGTATCTTGAGATCGGGGTATTCGCGGCCGAGGTCGGTGGCCAAGTCTAGCCCGCTCACTCCGGGCATCACCATGTCGATCACTGCGAGATCGAAACGGCCATCGCGCTCCCGGACCAGATCGAGACCGCCCGGCGCGGTGCCGGCCGCGGCCACCGCGAACCCGCCACTAGCGAGCATATGTTCTACCAGTCGTAAAAGATGTGGATCGTCTTCCACCACTAATACGGTCGGGCTGCGATCGTGGTAACTCACCGGTTACCGCCTCCGAATGAGAATTCGGACGATTTATTATAATTTAATGAATGAATTCCGTTTGGAATTCAGTCTATACCAAATCGCCCGCTATAGCGAGGTTTTTTTGATGCAAATCTAGCCGACAGGGGTTGCCTGTTGTTTGGCCGCCACCCTTGCCGCCGCGGATTGGGCCGGCGCCTGCGCTTGCTTCTGCGCCTCCATGGCGCGGCCGAGCATGAATTTTATGTATAATCCGAAGACCGCCGCGCTCAGTAAGGCGGTCAATAGTAAGAAAAGACCATCCACGGTTCCCGCTTGGCCGGTCACAAGAAGCCATACAGCGGCGCCTAGCGATACTACGATCATAAAGATACTGAAAAGAAATAACGCTGCACGATCAGACATGGTCCGCTGTTTCCCGCTCCCTCCGGCCGGACAGACATCCGCCCGCCAGACATTGTATAGCAAAAAGAGGAACTACGGGTTGGAAGCCGGCGTTGCTCGGTTGAAGAACATCGCAGGCGGAGCTTCATCGGCTTCGGTGGCGCAGGCCGGGCTGTCGCCCCTAAGCGCTAAGATAAGGCTACCCAATCATGGCAGTTTGGCAACATATTGCGGTCGCCTTAATCGAGTTGCCAACAGGTGGGGGTGCCCAAAGCTTATCTTAGCGCCTATGGGCTGTCGCCCGGCTATCCAAGCTAAAGCTTACCCCACATCGGAAAGATTTTGTGGGATAAGCTTCAGCTTGTCCAAGCGAGCGGAGCTCGCTCTCACCCTTCGGCCCACGATGCACTCCCTTTGCGTCTTGTGTGCTGCACGCATCTTCTGAGCCGCACGCGTTGCCCAAGGCCGAAAGTAGGGCATGTTTGCCATGGCGAGCGGGCTCGCCTCACTGCGCCGCCAACGCATCGCCAATGCGTTCCGTCAGCAGATCGGCGAAGTGGTTCTTGTCGAGAAAGCCGTTCAGATGGGTGTAAAGATGGCCGTGGCGGTCCAGTAGGATAGTGGCGGGCAGTCCGTCTACGGTGAAAAGGCGCGCCACGCCGTCCTCGAAATAGACTGCGCCCTGCCACTTCATCCGGTCCAGAAACGGCTTCACCGCGGAGCGGTCGGCATCGGCGTTGAGGGAGAGAAACACCACGGAGGGATTCTCGCGGAACCGTTCCTTCACCAGCTCGTAAAGCGGATGCTGCTCGCGGCAGGGAACGCACCAGGTGGCCCAAAGGTCCATCACCACTACCTTTCCTTTGAGGCTCGCCATCGCCAGGCTCTTCCCGTCCAGTCCGGAAAGGGTGAAGTCGAGAATGTCGGTGCGGCCGGAATTGGGTTCGTTCCGCTGCAAGCCGGCGTCGCGCGCTTTGAGCAGCGCCGCAGTCCGGTCGTAAGCCTCCAGGCAGAGCGCCCCTAAGCCGTCTTCCGAGCCTTTGACTTTGCGGTATAACTCGCCCAGCCGCGCGCGGTCCGCGGCGCGTTGGCTATCCACCGCCTGCACATCCGGAATCATGAAAGCGTCCGCCAAGGAGCCGATCGCGTCCATGGACTTGCCCAGGCGTTCGAACCAGAAAGCCATCTCGCGAGCCGCGGCGGCATCGGGATAAATCTCGAAGGCCCGGCGCGCGAGGGCGAGGGCATCCGCGGGACTGCCCAAAAGGCCCGCCGCACGAGCCTCATCGGTCAAGGCCCGATTGAGCAGACGGTCGGTTTGATTGCGCCATTCGATGGGGCTGACGTTGCCCGGATTGCCGTCTTTCTGCATCTGGCGCACCAGGTCTTCGGTGTGGCGCGCGTACTGGAGCGCGTGTTCGGCGGCTGCGCGCGTCTCCATCGCTTCGAGCGCGCGGATCACGGCAGGCAACAGCTTGGTGTCATCCGGCATGCGCGCCAGCGAGGCTTCGCCGTAGCGGACGATGAGCGTATTGTCGTGGATCGCGATGGCGGCCTCGGCCGCGCGATGCTCCAGGTCGGGGCGGAAGGAGGTCCCGGGGTGCAGCGCCAGATACTTTTCGATGACGCGCAAGACTTCGATTTCGCTCGAATTGGCTTCCGCCAGGGCGCGGCGCAGCTCTTCCCGTTCGGCCGATGGGTCTTGCGCCCACAAGCCCGCGCACATCGCGCTCACCAGCGCGGCCCGCACTACGGCGCGGCTTCGGTTCAAGGCTGAAGTTCGCTTCAAGGCTGAAGTTCGCTTCAAGGCTGGCCCTTGCGTATGGCCTCGGCCAGTTCGGCCGCCAACGCCCGCGCCTGGTGCATGTAGGTTTCGTTCTTGGCCACGCGATCGAGAATCGGCAGGTACTGCTCCACCGCCACCAGCCGCTTGCGCATGTACGCGGAAGCCAGCAAATCCATGGCGTGCATCACGCCCAGGTGGTCGTATTTCGCGGCGCGCTCCAGGTTATCGCGCTGCTGGGCCGATTCCGCCATGCGCTCGAACCAATCCTGCAGCGCCTGGCCATTGGGGTCCTCGGTATAGTTGAACTTCACTTCGGTCTTTTCGGTCCCTTGTTCATACCGGAAGACCTTGTTGCCCATGAACGCAACTTTCAGGGGCGATTCGAGCGGATGCTTGAAGTGGTCCAGCTTGTCGGCCAGCCCGAAGACTTCCTTGGTTTCGGCCTCGGAAAGGTGGAACTTCGAAGGAAGTTCGTCGTCCACCGCCTCGCGGTAAACGACATCTCCGGCGCTCTCCAGCGCGATATCGAAGTACGCCGGACTGCTCCCGGGGAACGTGCGCGAGTAGAACAGGCGGGGGCCGTCGCCGGCGAAAGCCAGGCTCGCGAACAGGAGAATCAACGGCCACTTCATGAAAACTCCTCGGCTATGCCAGCCTGCGGCTGGTGGCTTCGTGCGTGGCATGGCACAGGGCGACGGCCAACGCATCGGCGGCGTCTTCCGAAACGATAGCCTCCCTGAGGCCGAGAATCGACTGCACCATCAACTGCACCTGGCACTTTTCGGCCCGCCCATAACCCACCACGTTCATCTTGACCTCTAGCGGAGAGTACTCCGCCAGTTCCACTCCGGCCTCGGCGATGGCCAACAGCACCGCTCCCCTGACGTGCGCCAGCTTGAGCGCCGTTCTGGCGTTCACCGCATGGAAAACTTCCTCCACGGCGGCGAACTCCGGGCGCTGCTCGCGCATCACGCGCCGCAATTCCCCCGCGATTTCCAGCAGCCGCTTCTCAAACGGACGGCGCGTATCGGTACAGATCGTTCCCGCAACCAGCATGCGATGATCCCGGCCATCGCTCTCGATCACGCCGTAACCGGTGCGCGCCGAGCCGCAATCGATGCCGAGAATGCGCATTTTACGCGGAGAGCGACTCCAGCTCCTTCTCGTCGATATCGAAGTTGGAGTACACGTTCTGCACGTCGTCGTGCTCTTCCAGGGCTTCGCTCAGGCGGAGCATGGCGGCGGCGTTCTTACCTTCGAGCTTGAGGAGATTCTTCGGCACCATAGCGATGCTGGATTCCACGGTGGGGATGTGCGCCGCCTCCAACGCCTTCAGAATGGCCTCATGCGCGTTGGGATCGGAGAGCACTTCCCACTGGTCGCCGTCGTCCTTAATATCCTCTCCGCCCGCTTCCAGAACCACCTCCATGAGCTGGTCCTCGGAAGCTTTATCGTGGGGGATGAAGACTTGGCTCTTGCGCTCGAACATCCAAGCGACGCTGCCCTGTTCGCCCATGTTCCCGCCGTTCTTGGAGAACGCGTGGCGAATTTCGCTGACCGTGCGATTGCGGTTATCGGTGGCGACGTTGACCAGGACGGCTGCGCCTCCGGGTCCGTAGCCTTCGAACATGACTTCTTCGATCTGTCCGCCTTCCAGTTCGCCGGTGCCGCGCATGATGGCCTTCTTGATGTTGTCGGAAGGCATGCTGACCGCTTTGGCGGCCAGTACGGCGGTGCGCAGGCGGGGATTCCCGTCCGGATCGCCGCCGTGGCGCGCGGCGATGGTAATTTCCTTGATGATGCGCGTGAACGATTTTCCACGCTTGGCGTCAAGCGCCGCCTTTTTGTGCTTAATGGTGGCCCATTTGGAGTGGCCCGACATGATGAACCTCGCGAGGGACCCGGCCACATCGGCCGGGAGTCGTAAATGTTATGAATTCAACGTATTGAGGATAGCAGAATCGGGAAATCGGGTAAAGCGCAAGAAACCGCGAGAAACCGCTAGTTGGCCGACGGTCTTTGGGCGCTCTCGATGGTCAAAGTTTCGACGGAGACCTTGCGCCGCTCCAGTTTGAGCCCGACCGCCTGCTCCAAAGCATCCCCCAGCGTGATGGCAGTGGCAACCGGCGGCGCAACCTCCGGACCTTCCGCGCTGGCCGCGGTCATGCGATTCTCCTGGGGCGCCCAGTTCAGCTGGAATGCGAAGGCTCCGGGTAGTTCGGTGGCGTCCGAGACCGGAATCCCGAGAATGCTGGCTACGGCCCCGGCCAACCCGGGCATGGGAAATCGCGCCACGGTCAGGCTGTCCTGGGCGACTTGTATGGAAGGCGAACCTTGCGAGATGTCGGGCTGAATTTTGAGGCCGCCTTTGGCCACCACCATCGCGTATCCATCCGCGAGACGGGATTTGGTCTGCAAGACCAGGTGAAATCGGTCGGCCAGGAGTGTCCGGAGCATGACCAACAGTTGGTCGCGCCTGGCGGGTCCGTCGGCGTTGCCGTCGATATCGTAGCGGTCCGACTCAGCCCATGCGGGGCCGCCGGAGACCTGAAAGTCGTGGACCTGGTAGGCCGTGATGACGCACTGCTTCAAGTTGATACTGCGGAGGCGAAGATGGCCGGGGCTCATCTCCCAGTGGTACGGCTCGGGGTTGGCGGTGAGCTTGACGGACGCGACCTCGAAGGCTGGCGCCCCGGCGGGCTGGGAATGCGCGATGCCCGCTAGCAGGAGGGGAAAGATAGCTAAGGATCTCAATCTCGCAAACCTCCTGTTATTGTACGCCGGGGGTATGAGGGTAGTTAGGTCAGCGGCTACAAAACTCGGTACTCAAGATTTATGGCCATAATCGGGAGGCGCCACCGGGGTGTCGTGAACCACACCTGTTGCCGGGGGCTGCGGTTCATGATTCCATGCCCTGCTTTCGAGCCGGGCGATTTTATCAAGACGGCGCCGGTGGCGCTCGGCGCCGCTGAAGGTTGCCTTCAGAAATGTTCGGACCAACTCCCAGGCGAGCGCATTCCCAACCACTTGCCCGCCCAGGCAGATCACGTTCATGTCGTCGTCCTCGACACCCTGGCGCGCCGAGAAAGACTCGTGGATCAGACACGCCCGCACCCCCGGCACTTTGTTGGCGGCGATGCACACGCCCACGCCGCTGCCGCAAATGGCGATTCCACGATGCACCTCTCCGAAAGCAACTGCGTGGGCCAAGGGCTCGCCAAAGTCCGGATAGTCATCGTCCGGTTTCGGCTGGCCATCGCCAAAGTCGAACACTTCATAGTGAGCTTCACGCAACATCCCGGCCAGGTTCTCTTTCAATTCAAAGCCGCCGTGATCGGCAGCCACACCGATGCGTTTCGCCGCGGTTGGCGGCAGCGTCTGCGAATCGGACATTTTTCTTGTCCGGCGAAGCTGGTGTTCGCTTATGATTCGCGGTCGAGCCGAATTCCCGAACCGGCCCCGGCGAGGTGGAAGCGCCGGTGCCGGCTCAGCGCATGTTCTTAGCGGTTGCCGCTTCCACGGTTTGAGGGGTAACTGTCGAGCTCCTCGATCAGGCGGCGAGCTGACTCAGGTACTGCCATTGTCCCGTTGAGGATTTCTTGGTGGGTGACCTCGTGGCCGTACATGGCTTGGTCTCCGCTGTGGTCGGCTTGCACCACCGCACCATCCAGGCTGATCCCGGCGAAGAGGCCTTTGCTGCGCGAATAGCTCAGGATCTCCGCATCGAGTCTGATATCGGTGTTGGCGGATGCCTGTCTCCCCACCGGCCCGGCCGCCACGGTCACATCGGCGCCGACCCTAAACTTGTCGCCCAGCAGGCTATGCAGAGCATGGTCGTTCATGAACAGCATCACTGCGTCGGTGAAAGAAGCGCCAATCTGGAAGCCGAAACTCCCGCCTCCGACAGCGATAAACATCGGGGCGCTCCAGCCGGTGGCCGTCCGGCAGGTAGCTATACCCTTGCCATAGTTGCCGCCGAAAATGAAGGCTGCCTTCTCCTCACCTGGAATGATGACGATGCACTTCGCCTTTTCCAGAAGGTCACGGGGAATGGCTTTGTCGGGCGTTGCCATGATCTCGTGGAAGACACGGCCGGCTTTTTCGGCACGTCCGATGTCGTCCTCTCGATCCGACGCGAAAACGGGCAGGAGCATACCCAGGCTTGCTACCGATGCGATCAATACGTTTTTGTGCATAATGGTTTTCCTCATTCGTTCCTTACTTTTGTGAAGACTTCTCTTACGTTGTCCGCCTGGCTATCCGGCGATAACCAACTCGGGTTGGTCGCGTTCCGCCGCGTGCGTTTCCATCTGCAGCGGGTGAGTGGACTGCAAAATGTTCCTCGCCCGGGCCACCTCTTCCGTGGCGCCGTGGGCTGGACTGAGAAACTTGTCAGCCTTTAGCGCCGCCTCATACTGGACGACGCTGTCCCTTCGGGATGCCTGATCGTTAGAAGCAGTTCACGCGCCACTCGGAGACGGCAAACAGGATTTTTCAGAACACCAATGCCAGGAAAGAGGCAGAGGGCAATTCGGCGCGCCGCTGAAGGTGGAAAAGACAAGCGGGGCGCGCATTGCAGGGCTATTCGCAAATCGCCGGTCGGCAGATTCCGCACTTTCAAGTGCAGCCTTTGCATCTCCCGTGGCGTCCCGCGTGCCTCACCTGGCGCGAACGTCCGGTTGTCAGGGCAGAGTTGTCATGGACCATTTCGTGCTGATTACGATAAAGTTAAAAAGCAACACGGATGGCCATACTGAGAGTTTCACCTCCGCTTTGGCCGATTCACTCTTCGCGGGAGATCGATGTCTGATTCAACACAAACTACGTGGCTCAGCGATTACGATCTGTATTTGTTGGGGGAAGGCACGCACTACCACGCCTACGAGAAGATGGGAGCACACCTCGGCGAGGTGGACGGACAACCCGGCGTTCATTTCGCGGTGTGGGCCCCCAATGCGAAAGAGATCAGTGTAATCGGGGACTTCAACGGATGGAACCCGCAAACCAATCGCCTCGGACCGCTCGGGACGGCCGGAGTGTGGGAGGGGTTCGTACCGAATGCCGGGGCGGACGCGGTGTACAAGTATCGCATCACATCCCGATACCGGGACTACCAGGTCGATAAAGCCGATCCGTATGCATTTGCCGCGGAACTCCGTCCGCAAACAGCCTCCAAGGTGTGTGATCTCGGCACGTATGCATGGGGGGATAGCGAGTGGATGGCCAACCGCGCAAGTCGAAACGGTCTGGGTTGCCCCGTATCTATATATGAAGTCCATCTCGGATCCTGGAGGAGGGTGGCG
>Ga0326728_10026784_pt1 | contig 10155 bp, 8 predicted proteins | sample MB3enrmetagenome_FD_207602 | JGI IMG/M metagenome (GOLD analysis project Ga0326728, IMG submission 207602) | Lab enriched peat soil microbial communities from McLean, Ithaca, NY, United States - MB31MN | ecosystem: Environmental > Terrestrial > Soil > Wetlands > Peat | place: USA: New York... | reverse complement strand
ACTCAATGAACTTTTGGCGTAGGGGAGTGGGATTGGAATGTATGTTTTTCATGACCCGGAGTCTGGAACTCCAGGCACTCCCTTACGCCCTAAATCGTCCGCCCCGCGCAGCGGCTTCGTTCAACCACCTCGCTTCAGCCAACAGCCGCCGCCGCTTCCGTCCCCACCCGTTGAGCGGAACTCACAGCTCCCTGACCTCGTCGAAGCGCGGCTCCCCGGCGGCAGTGGCTGAGCGAGAGCGTTATGCCAGCTGAACGCACCATGCCCAATCGCCGGCTATCGAGGTTCCGACTGAAAGTGTCGCTCGTTCTGCTCAGCATGGGCGGTTCCGCCTTCCTTCTCCTGATGGCTCTCGGTCAGCATGTTCTCGGGTTGGTCTCGCTATGTGCGGCGGTGGTGGGCGTCCTGGTGGGAAAGAACCGGCTGGTGTGCCCCAATTGCGGCAAAGCGCAGCTCGCCTTCGGGGCCGAAGTGAAGCGCTGTTCCCACTGCGGTACATCCTGTTTTGCAGAGCCCCCGGCGGAGGCGTCAGCTCACTTTTGATACAGCGGCAGCACCTCCTGCGCTTGCGGATGCGTTTGGGGTTGCTCGTTCAACAGGTGGAAACGTAAGTCCAAGTGCCCATATGTCAGCGCTGGGTGAAATAGTGACACTTGCAGGTAACCGGGACTTTATGTTGACGCCTATGTGAAACATGTTATGCTTGGGCCATGAGAACGATCACGATTCGAGATTTGCGGCAGCGCTGGCCCGAGGCGGAAGCGGCGTTGCAGGCCGAGGAGGAAATCATCGTGACCCGCGATTCCTAGCCCGTGGCCAAGCTGGTGCGCGTGACGCAGGGTGAGACCAAACGTCCGCGCTGGACCCCCGAGGAGCACCGGAGGTGGATTAAGAAGGTCTTTGGCAAAAAGGTCTTCCCCAGCAGTGATGGGCCACTGGCGGCGGCCCGGGCGGACCGAAAACTGACCTAAGCCCGATGATCTACGCCGACACGACTTGCCTGCTCAAAGTGCTTCGTCCCGAGCCGTTGAGCGAGGCGGTCTGGAGCGCGATCGCCGAAGAGGCCTCAGTCATCGTCTCGATCCTGGCGGAACTGGAAACGTTGGTGCAATTGAAAGTGGAGTGGACCGGAGGGATGCTGAACCGAAGTCAATGGCGGCAGGCCGAGACGCGGTTTGGCGTGCTGAGGAACCAGCCGCCCTTCGAGTTTCGCGCTTTGCCCGCGGCGGTGTTCCAAACGGCTATGCGCCAGCACCGGAATTCCGGCGGCAAACATTGTCGCTCCCTGGATCGGTTGCACCTGGCTGCGATGGAAGAATTGAAGGTTTCACGCTTGATGACACACGATGAGCGACAGGCCAAGGCGGCCGTCGAAGCGGGGTTTGAAGTCGTCCGCCCAGGCCGGGCTTGAACCGGTCTGAAATCGCCAATCTCGGACGGGGTCGAAGGGAAGAATGCAGAATGCAGAAGGTCCGGCAAAACCACCCAAAGCCACGCCGGGGCGAAAGGGCGCACTGCGCCAACGACACATCCTGGTCCTTGTGCCTCACGGTGGCAACGCGCAGGTTGTCACTCGCCAACGCCGAACCGTCCCGCATGGTGGTCAACTTGCGCAACCATAACTGCCCAATGGGTACGATCTTGTCGCCGGCTTTGGCGAACGCTTCGCTGGTCAACTTGGCTTCGGGCAGAAGCCCGACTACAAGTGAAACGGCACCTGCCCACGGTGTGGCCCCATTTCGTTTGGTACCTGATCGAAATCACATCCCGCCAGCAGCAGACCCAGCGCACGTTGCTCGACTTGCTGCGCGTGGAACACAGGATAGCCCAGCCCAGCAACAAGCTTCTCGCCGTGTGAGAGTTTGGTTGATTTGGCACTAAGTCCAAACCAGGCATATGCCTATGAGCAGAGCCACGGTAGAAGAATTCCAGATGAATGCGGCCGTGCAATTGGAGGCTGTCGAACGGAGCGAGCAGTTCGTCATCGCACGCGGGCAAAAGGCGGTTGCCCGTCTGCTGCCAGCCGAGGATGATGGGCTGCCGGATGCTGAACGCGAGGAGTGGAGGCGCGCGGCGATGGCAAATCTCGCACGTGCCTACGACCCCGACGAACCGGACTATGGCGCGGCCGCAATCATTGAGCCGAATCCGCACTACCGGCCATGAGAGAGGGGGCCGTTGTTCTCTTGGCGCTCAGGCGGGCCGATGGGAAAGTTCTACGCGGTTGGCCCGGGCTAGGCAGGAATCATCCTCGTGCCAGAACCACGACCGACTTTGCGGCTAGGCTCAGCTTCACCCTGCCCCCGGAATGCAACTCGTCAGGCAACCGAAGGCCGCCAATCCCGACCGCCGCCCGTTGCGCACTGCCTGGATGAGCGCCGGGTCGCTGTGGCTGATGAAGTAGTGAAACGGCGCCGTCTCACCATACTCCTCTCCCATGAACAGCAGCGGGATAGACGGCCAGAGCAGTACCGTCGCGGCGGCCAGCTTGCGGGCTTCGAAGGCGACCAGTGCTGCCAGCCGCTCTCCACGAAGCCGGTTGCCCACCTCGTCATGGTTTTGGCTGAACACCACAAACGCTCTCGCCGGTACACTTGCTTTCCACACCCGGGCAAGCTGGGCCACACCGCCGAACCGGGCGTAGTAGCCCCGAGTCCCTCATGCTACCGGATGCTGCTGGACCAGTTCCAGGATTCCCTCGCACGCCGGCCTTACCAGAGCCAGTTCGCTGGCAAGATGATTGCCCAATTCGTCCATCGTCCGGTGGAGCAGGTAAATCTCCAGCAGGGCTTGGAGTTCGGCGTCGGTGGGAGGCAGGAGCGACGAGCGGCCCAGCGTGTCGAAGTAACCCTTCAGGAACGCCACGCTCACCCACAGCCGCCAACAGTCGGCCCACACGGCGAGCGTATGCCGTTCCTCCGGGGCCAGCCGGCCCGGCTGGATTTGCCGCGTCAACGCCATGTCCGCGGCGTAACGGTAGGAGCACAGCATCCCCGTGATGTCCCGCAGCACCAGGCGCTTGCCTCGGCGCTCGCTCATCGGCAGCGTCGGGTGGCCTTCGAAGTCCACAACCATGAAATCCTTGCCCGTGTGCAGCACCTGCCCGAGGCCATAGTCGCCGTGGCAGCGAATCCGCGCCGCGCTGACCCGCAACGCCAGCAGTGACTGCAAGTGCTTGAAAAGTTGGGGCTCGAGATCCAGCACGCGCTGAGCCGGCGGGCGCGCGTCCTCCGGCAGACATGGAAGGTCATCCCGCAACTTCTGCAGGCTGTGCCGGGCCGTGTTACGCATGGACTGATAAAGGCCCCGCTGGTAGAAGGCGGTGGCAGGTTCAGGGGCGAACTCCGGATTCGTCGCGTCGCCGGCCAGCGCCTGGTGCAGCTCGGCCGTCCGCAGCCCGAGCAACCGCGCCGATTCCAGATACGTGCCGACCAACTCGGGCACCTCGGGCGGAAACGCCTCCCGAACGAGTTGCACCAGCGTCTTGCCCGCCGACACGAAGCTCCCGCCCTCCGTCGTCAGCGATAGCACCCGCTCGTAATACCGCTCCAAGGCGCGCAACGTGTATTCCCAGCCGCTCTCCGCCTTGGGCAGCCAGCCGTGGACCGCCGCCAGGCCCAGACGCTCCCCATCAGCCCGATGATACTCCAGCGCGCCGGCCAACGGCGGCGCATTGGAGAAGCCCCGCTCGGTGAGGAAACGACCCAGCTCCAGCTCTGGATTGACGCCCCAATGCAACTGGCGGAAAAGCTTCAACACAAACCGCTCGCCGTACCGGACCGAGGTGTGCCGCTGCCTGGTCTTCAGCGGCGCGCTCTCGAATTCCATTGCCGGCTTCCGCGACAAGGTGCGCAAAAGCGGCCCACGCCACGCGACGACGTTGCCGCCCCGGCCCTTGAGACGCTGCCGCCGGGTAATGATGTCCAGCAAGGCCAGGTTGAACTCCGGCAACCCTAGCGCATCGTACAGCACCCCTCGCTGCTCAGGCCGCGCAATTGTCACCTCGGCCACCACCCGCTGGGGCTCGTCGCGGCGCAAGCGTTCGGCTTCGTCGCCCGTGGTGAAAGCGAGCGGCACGGCATACCACTCCGTATCGGCACCGGCAAACTCCACTTGCCAGAGGGTCAGAAAGGCATTCGCCGTCCCCAGCGGCAGGGCGACCGCCTCCTGGAGCGTCGCCGTCTTGATGGGCTTCTCGCCTGGACTGAGCCAGCTCGCGGCGCGCAGGTAAGGCCGGAACGCCCGTTCCAGCGCCGGCCTCGACCGCTCTGAGAGTACCTCTTCCCAGTTTCGCCCGACGCTCACTTGGCTTGGAGCCTCGGGCACCCGCTGCCCGGTTGGGCTGGGGGGGGGGGGGGGGGGTTCGAGCGAGAACCAATAAAAACCATGCGGCCCGAGCGTGAGGAGGAACGGCAGCTCCCCGATGGCCGGGAAGGGCGTGCGGCCAAATAGCTCGACGGGCACGCGGTCCTTGAAGGCGGAAAGGTTAAGCTCGACCGGCTGTGGAAACCGCGAGAGGTTGGCCACCACCAACAGGGTCTCGCGCTCGTGCTTCAGTACGTAGGCGAGAATCTTTCGGTTCTGCGGCGCGAGCAATTCAAGGCGCCCCTCTCCCAGCGCGCGCCAGCCTTTGCGCAGGGTCAGCACCCGCCGCATCCACCACAGCAGCGAGTGCGGGTTGCGGAGCTGCGCCTCCACGTTCACCGCTTCGTAGTGGTATTCGGGGTCCAGGGTGATCGGCAGATACAGCCTCTGCGGGTTGGCACGCGAAAAGCCCGCGTTCCGGTCCGCGCTCCACTGCATCGGCGTCCGCACGCCGTTGCGGTCGCCCAGGTAGATATTATCGCCCATCCCGATCTCGTCACCGTAATAAAGCACCGGCGTCCCCGGCAACGAGAGGAGCAGCCCGTTCAACAGTTCGATCCGCTTGCGGTCGTTGCCCAGCAACGGCGCCAGCCGCCGCCGGATGCCCAGGTTGAGCCGTGCCTGGTGGACGTGGGCGTACATCCGATACATGTAGTCCCGCTCCTCGTCGGTTACCATCTCCAGGGTCAGCTCATCGTGGTTCCGCAGGAAAAGCGCCCACTGGCAGGTCTCCGGTATGGACGGGGTTTGTTCCAGGATGTCCACGATGGGCGTGCGGTCCTCCATCCGCACGGCCATGAACAGGCGCGGCATGAGCGGGAAATGATACGCCATGTGGCATTCGTCACCCCGGCCCTCGCCGAAATACGCCACCGCATCCTCTGGCCATTGATTCGCTTCCCCAAGCAGCATCCGGCCTTTATACTTTTCGTCCACGTGCGCGCGCAGCCGCTTCAGAAAGGCATGGGTTTGTGGAAGGTTCTCGCAGTTGGTGCCTTCCTGCTCGTAGAGGTAGGGCACCGCGTCCAGCCGCAGCCCGTCCACGCCCAGGTCGAACCAGAAGTCCACCGTCCGCATCATCTCTTGATGCACTTCGGGATTCTCGTAATTCAAGTCCGGTTGGTGCGAAAAGAACCGGTGCCAGTAATAAGCCCCCGCTACCGGGTCCCACGTCCAATTGGAAGTCTCCACGTCCTTGAAGATAATCCGCGCTTCCTGGTAACGGTCGGGTGAGCCGCTCCAGACATAGAACCGGCGCCACCGGCTGTCGGGGGGCGCCCGGCGCGCGCGCTGAAACCACGGGTGCTGATCCGAGGTATGGTTCAAGACCAATTCCGTGATGACCCGCAGCCCGTGCCGATGCGCCGCGCGCAGGAAGACCTTGAAGTCCCGCAGCGTGCCGTAAAGGGAGTGAACGTCGCAATAGTCCGCGATATCGTACCCGTCATCCTTGAGCGGAGAGGGGTAGAAGGGCAGCAGCCACAGCGCCGTCACCCCCAGGTTCTTCAGGTAGTCTAGCTTATCCGTGAGCCCCGAAAAATCCCCGCAGCCGTCCCCATTGTCATCAAGAAAGGCGCGGACGTGCATTTCATAAATGACCCCGCTCTTGTACCAGAGCGGGTCGTACTCCGGCCCTTCACCATCGCGAGAAGGAGCGGGCATGGCACTCAGGATCCTTGCCCCTTGGGCGCCTGGCTCAGGACCTGAAATGGCGCCTCCGAGGCAGGCCGTTCGGCTCCTTTCTCGCCAGATGCCTGGCTTAATTCACGGAGCACGCGCCGCACAGCCGTATGGTTACTCAAGTAGTATCGCGCCGCGGTGTTTGCCAGACCCACTCGCACCGAATACGCGGTCGGCGGCAGCGCGCGAAACAGATCTTCGTCCGTCCAGTCGTCTCCGATCGCCAGAACAAAGTCGGCTCCCAGTCCGCCCAGCCACTCTGTCGCCGCGCTCCCCTTGCTCACGCCGCTGTTCCGCACCTCCAGAACCTTGTTCCCCTCCAGCACCTGCACGTCAATGTTGCGCGTGAATCCGGCCAGATCGTCGAGCAGTTCCCGGGCGCGACGCGACGCCTGTTCCAGGTCCGCCCGGCGGTAATGCCACGCCAGCGAAAACTCCTTCTCCTCCAGCCAAGCCCCCGGTAAACGATCCACATACAGTTGGAGAATCGGGCGCACCCGCTCCTTCCAATCCGTAGTAATCGCCTTGAGCATCCGCCAGTCGCCCCCTCTGGGCCGCAGCCAGACGCCATGCTCCGCCACTAAAGCCACCGGTAACGCCTCAAACCACTCCTCCAGGTCCCGTCGCGGCCTGCCGCTCACGATCATCACCTCATTGCGGACATCCGCAGCCAGCGCGGTCAGCAGCTCCAGCACCTCCTGGTCTGGTCGCGCCAGGCTCGGGACCGCTACAAAAGGCACCAGCGTGCCGTCGTAATCCAGCAACAAAACCCGTCGGGCTGCCGACCGGTATTGCTGAATTAAGCCTGCCTGCGCTTCCCCGCGTAGCGCTCGTGCCCGCCGGGCTGCGTCCGTCTTTTGGGTCGAGACTAGGGCTTGAACGAAGTCCTCCGCCCACCGGACCACGTTGTAGCGCCGCAGCCGTTCCTGAAGCAGCCGATTCCGGCGCACCTGCTCTTCCACCGGCATTGCCAGCGCCTGCTCCAGCGCCTGCGCAAAATCACCGCTGTGAACGGGGTTGATGACCAGCGCCTCTCCCATTTCCTTTGCCGCCCCGGCCATTTCACTCAAGATCAGCACCCCCGTCTGGTCCGGACGCGACGCGACGAACTCCTTCGCGACCAGGTTCATTCCGTCCCGCAGCGGCGTGATTAGCGCGACGTCGCAGAACCGGTAGAGCGCCACAATCTCCTCGAATCCCAGGTTGCGAAACTGGTAAACCAGCGGTGTCCAGTTGACATTCCCATACGCCCCGACGATCCGTCCGACGGTTTGCTCCAGCTCCAGTTTCATCGCCTGGTAGCTCTCTACCGCTGTCCGTGAAGGCGCCACGGACACTATGAACACCACCTTCCCATGCCACTGCGGGTTCCGCTTCAGAAACACATCGTATCCGCGAAGCCGATTGATCAGGCCCTTGGTATAATCCAGCCGGTCCACGGAGAAAATCACCTTTTGCCCGACACATTTCGCCTGTAATTCCGCTACCCGCGCCTCCGTCTCCGGCGAGGCCGCCGCCTGGGCGAATCGTTCGAAATCAATGCCCATCGGGAAGGTATCCACCGTGACCACGCGATCCTTCAAGGTCAGGCAGCCGAGCTGGTGCTCATACCCGACTGTGCGCAAGACGCTCGTTAGAAAATCACGGGTATAGTCGTGGGTATGGAAGCCCAGCAGGCTCGACCCCAACAAGCCCTCGATTATCTCCACCCGCCACATCCTCGGCAGCAGCCGAAACACCTCATACGACGGGAACGGGATGTGCAGGAAGAACCCGATCGGCATGTCGGGAAACCGCTCCCGAACCAGCCCGGGCACCAGCATGAGCTGGTAGTCATGCACCCACAACAGGTCGTCCGGCCGCAGCGCCTTGATCACCGCCTCCGCAAAGACGCGGTTCACCTGCTTGTACTCCTCCCAGTACTCCTCCTCGTAGCGCGTCAGGTCTGGAAAGTAGTGGAACAACGGCCACAGCGTCTTGTTACAAAATCCATGGTAAAAGCGGTCCATTCTGTCTTCCGGCAGGAAGACCGGCAGGGCCTTGAATTCCTTTTCCGAGTAAGCCTTGACTGCCTCCTCGTGCTCGGGGGCCACGCTCGCCCCGGGCCAGCCCAGCCAGAGGAAATCCGGTCGCTCGCCCGGGCTCGCCGCCCCACGCTCCAGGTAACTCCAAAGCCCCGTAGTCAATCCCCCGGAGCTGACGTTAAAGGCCGGTGTCCCTTCTTTGAGCGACACCGTGAACGGCAGACGGTTGGACACGATAATCAGGCGCATAGATTGTTTCTGGCAATTCAAGGGCTGGCGTTCCGACCACCCGCGCTGACCTCCGAAGGCCAAACGCCCTCGCTCCCTCTTGTCTGGAGGAACGAGACGAGAGCTTGCTTACTCGCTTTCAACCTATACCCCCTTCGGCGACTCCGTCAAACGGGCCGGCAGTCCGCCAACTTCGTTGAAACCGGACCGGACGCTGTCTTCAGCCCGGCAACCGCAGGCAGAATCATGACCTGGAATGACGCTGCGGAAAAGCTGCTTGGTTGCTCCGGAGAGAAAGTCGCCGACCTTCCTTTGGTCTTCATCGTGCCTTCCGAGGATCGGCCAATAGCCGAGTAGATCCTCGGCGCCCTCCATCGCGGGGAGCCCAACCAGCGCTGGCAGACCTCGCTCAATCGCAAAGACGGTTCCCGCGTCGAAGTGTCGCTGGCTGCGTCCGTTGCGCGCGAGGCCGAAGGAAAGGTCGCCGGCGTTTCCGTGGTCGCCCGTTCCCCTTCCCCGGCCTGGACTTGACTTTAGCCCCGTGGCTCGGGAACTTGGGGTACCCAGTCACGGTTATGCCTTTGTACGAATACGAACTCTGCGAAGGAAAATGCGTAGTGTGCGGCGGGAAGTTCACCCTGTGCCGGCCGCTATCAGCCCCGCCTTTGACTAAGTGCCCGGCGTGCAAGAAGCCGGTGCGCCGGGTATGGTCCACCTTCAACTCCCCCAAGGCGCTTTCCGTTTCGGACGCCAAGAAGGCCGGCTTTACCGTCCTCAAGCGCGTCAGCAAGGGCGAGTACGAACGTCAGTAGAGCGCGAGGCTAGTGATCCGTGCCTGGGGATCCCGGCATGCTTCCCGCCTTCGGCCGGCGGGCCAGGATGGCGGCAACCCGTGCCTCTGCTTCCGCCAATTGCCGCGCCGTCAGCTTGCGCCCCGCGCTGTTACGGAATGCAGGTGCCAGCCGGTGACCTTCCGCCGCCGCCACGCTGTACCAGACAAACGCCTCCGCCTGATCCTGTTTGATCTCCAGGCCGTCGTTGTAATAGTTGCCCAGGACCATCGCCGCCTCGGCGTAGCCGTTCGTCGCCGACTGGCGATACCACTCCAAGGCTACCCCAACGTCCTTGGGAACGCCCGCCCCCCTCTCGTAAATCATGCCCAGGTAATACTGTGCGCCCGCATGACCACGCGCCGCCGCTTGCCCGAACAGCTTCGCGGCCTGGGACATATCCGGCGACGACGCCTGGTATGCCGCCAGCCCTTCTTCAAATGTCCTGGCCGGATCGAAAGCCCGTGCTCTGAGCGCGGTGGCCACTTGCTCCTTCAGCTCCTGCTCCCAATAAGCATCCAGCGCCGGCGCCAGTGCTTCGAGCATCGGCTGGGCCTTGGCCGCCCGCAGCCGGTGCCAGCATTCCCGGAGGAACTCGACGCGTGCTGGCGATTCCAGCTTCACCAGCGCTGCGAGCTGGTCATCACCCAATGCCCCCACACTCGCAGCTAGTCGCTGGCAGCATTGGCTGGAGATCGAATTGCCTTCGAGGAACAGGCGGCAGTCGCGGCGAAAGTCCGCCGCCGACAGCCGCTCCAGCCCGCGAGCGGCGAATTTCCGCGCCAGCGCCGGCTGGAAATGGTCCGCCACCTCCGCCACCGCCAAGTAACCCAGCGGGCCGGTCTCCGCCGATTCATAAACTCCCGTCAGCGCCTCCTCAGTATATCTGCCTCTGCCCTGGAAAGTGAAACACGCCTCCCGCGCGAGTGTCCACGGCCACGAGCCGGCCTGAAACAGTTCATCGCTCTGCCGGAGGAACCAGTCCGTGAACAGCGCCACGGAGTCGCTCAGGTTTGCCTCGTGCGTTC
>Ga0326728_10026783_pt1 | contig 10155 bp, 11 predicted proteins | sample MB3enrmetagenome_FD_207602 | JGI IMG/M metagenome (GOLD analysis project Ga0326728, IMG submission 207602) | Lab enriched peat soil microbial communities from McLean, Ithaca, NY, United States - MB31MN | ecosystem: Environmental > Terrestrial > Soil > Wetlands > Peat | place: USA: New York... | reverse complement strand
AAGATCGGTCTGCGGCAACGGTGGCCTCCTGAGTTTTGATAGGTTGGGGAACCATCAAAATAGCTCAAGGCTATCGTTGTCGTATTAATTTTTTTCAACACTCCCCGAAATTCCCGGAAGAACCTTTGTTAAAGGGGGGAATTGGTCTCAGCCTTCTTTGGGTTATAGACCCGAAATTAAATGGTTACTCAAGATGAAAACGGACCGGGACGTCTACCCGTGCCTCAATGCGGTTGTTACCGCGCCGCGCCGGTACGAACGACCAGCGCTTTACCGCTTCCACGGCGGCGTCATCCAGAACCCGCACTCCCGAGGTTTTTTCCAATTCAACATCCTTCGGTTGCCCTTCGGGAGAGACGAGTACCCGGACGATAACCGTCCCTTGCAGCTTGAGTTTTCGCGCGACGGGGGGATAAGGCGGGGAAGGATTATGAAGATATGCTGCTCCGTAACTCGGTCCAACGACCGTGCCCGTGCCATTGCCCGCTTCTGTGCTGCTCCGTGAGACGGCCGAAGCGCGTGGTGCAACAGGAACGGCAGCGACGGCCGCTGATGCCGGGACCGAATGGAAAGAGGCCGGTTCCTTTGCTGGTGGGGAAGCTGCAATGGGTGGAACGGGAGATGGCAGCGGCGCCGCTTCAACCTTTTGCTTTATCTGGCTCGACACCACGGGGTTTTCTCTGACCGGCCTGGTAACTATGACCGGCGGCGGTGGAACCTGCTGCCGGAGTGTTGCCGTTTTTTTGGGTATCTGCTTCGGGAGGGCCTGCGGTGTGACCGGTGTTACGTGTTCAGGCGGTGGAGGGGGGATGACGAAAAATTCGATGGGCGGTACAACTCGATGATTCGTTATATCGCACGCAATTTTGAGAAATGCCCATCCTGCAAGAGCATGGAGTGTAAGCGAGACCATAACTGCGTTCATTATGGGAAGGTTTTGTCCCTTTAATACGTTCATCAGCTTGCTTCCTTACTGTCGTTGCGCCATTAATTACTTTTTGTACTCATATTGTGTTACATTTTAAATATTCGTGTTACCCTAAAATGTAATTATATCATAGAAAGCTTCTTGTCAATCCACAAACGATTAAAATAATCTAACTACCAGGATGACGCTTATAGCGGATTACCCGTTTTTCGGAGAAAAGCCGGCAAAGCACCCGGTTAAAGGGTGCGACATATTTTTAGCATGTGTAGATTACAGCAAAAAACTTTCTCTTGTATGACAGGTATGAAACAATCATGAAAAAAAATATTCTCAAATTAGTCTTATAAAATTGAATGGTTATATTTAAAGCTAAACATTTTCAAAATGTTTTTCCCGTTGAAGCACGATTGAAATTATTGGCTGGTATAAATTATATCAGAGGCACGTGAAACACCACCTCCGTGCCATCGATTTCAAATCAAGGATGAAATCAAGTCACTGGTGTATTCAAGGCGATTATCCAACTCCAGCATGGGCAGGAGAACACGACAAAGCAGTGTCGTCATAATGTCGGATAGGACCATATTCGAAGAGAGAGAAGAGTGATGACCGAAAAGAGACGATTTCGAAGAATTACCTATGTGGTGGGAGGGACATTGCTGTGCCGCGATGCTACATTCCGCTGCCGGCTTGAAAACCTCTCCATGGATGGATCTTTGGTAACCATCAGAGATGCGGCCATACCAGATCTCCGCACTGGCGATACCTGTGAGCTGCGCTTATATCATGAGATAGAGGGCCGGTATATCACCGTGGAGGCACGGGTTGCCCATCATGTGTTTGCCATTGTCGGCTTGAGCTTTCTCAGACTCGATGCAGAGACTAAAACGTCGCTGGAAAAGATCATGGAAAGGGAAGAGCGTAAAGCCCTGTATGTGGCCTACAGCGCCATGCACTATTCGCCATACCGGGATGCTGAAAGGCTTTCGCCGTAACAGATTTATTTTGCGACTTCAATCGAACTTATTTTATATATAACTGATATTGTGTAGTATTTAAATATTGCACAATCCTTACTGCCCCCAAATCAACCCCAAAAAACAATGCCCAGTCTGTTTTTCGGTGTTGCAATATCACCGAGACGAAAAAAACCGGTCATCTCCGGCCAATCATTCATCAACAAGCGCGTCGTCCACAAGATCCTCCACCACCGAGTGGAATCGAAGGTCAAACCATTTCTTAAATGTTCTCAAATCCCTCTTTTGTGGCCACTCTTCTTCTCTTGTCCACCATTCGGCAAGCTGGTCTTCGAAGATCATATCGAAAATTTTACTGAGAACCTTGTCCCGTTGTTTGTCATCTTCAAACTCCGGGACGAGATAGGCGGTGCGGTCCTCGTTGATCTCTTCAAGTGTATTATCGCAAGGATCTGGAAGAGACAGAAGCCACTCCCTGAAAGGTTCTTTTGCCAATGCTATTACAAGACCACGGTTGACCATTTTATCTCCTCCCAGGTATAAATGGGATCAGTCCCCGTTGGAACGCCTCCTCCTGAAGCCCCATCGGTGCGGTGCGAATGTCCACAACAAATTCGTTCACATTGAGCATCCAGACAAGAGGGTTATCCTCCAGCTTGCTCGGCAGGGTCCATCGGGGATCGAGGTAGCTGATCCCCATCATCTGTTCGATGCTCCGCGCCTTTGTAGTAGCGGTGCTCTTGCCGATGCCGAACAGTTCACACAACCGCCCCAGTTGCATGTGCGGCGTCTGGGTCTTGTCATGCAAAAAGTTGGTGCTGCCGATGACATAGACACAGGCGCAGGCCCACTGTTCAGGTTTACCTTTCGTCAGCGGCGAGGGACGTTTGCGAGAGAGTGCCGCCGCCAGTTCCCGTGAGACTTGGGAGTATTCCTCGTTCAGATGTTTTTGGCAGAATTCGTCGATGATCCCGGCAACAGAATCGAATACCGGCTCCATGGCTTTGGGGACTTTCATTTTGTCGGTCACGTCCTGCTCCTTTCCAGTTTCAAAAAATCTATGTAGAAGCAACCTGGCGCATCACTGACGACATATTCAAGGGCTTTATCCAGAGGCATCGTCACCCCGCCGAAATCCCCGATATGATCCCATTTATCTCGATGGCTGTACCAGAGAACCTCAACACCGGTATCATTTCCCGTTGGAATAAAGCGGGTGATCGGCGTCTTGCGTGCCTGCATGTAAACAGAAAGACCACCCCTTATGATTCTGGTTTCCACGGGAATTCCGTGTGACTCGAAATAGGCTGCGATCATATGCTGTTTTTCTTTGAGCATGACTATCAGGCTCCGCAACAAGTTATGTCTGTAATCCATGTGTCTACCATTATTATCCTTATCAATGCACGACTCTTCTCGATAATTGACCCAACAATTGACCTCGGGCAATTGCCGGGTCAATTATTCCGGAATTGCCCTAATAATTGCCCATTACGTCAATTCCGGATCAATCCTTTGCCCGTAAATGCCAAAGAGCCCCGGCCCCGTGGCTTGATGAGTGGACTTGGTCGTCGGCCTCAAGCTCTTTGAGTAAGCCGGTTACCTGCTTTCGCCCCAGATCCGTAAAGTTCCGAATATCCTTGTTACGGAGCGGACGGTCCTTGAGCAGGGAAAGGATGCGGACCTTGATTGCCTCCTTGTCCAACCTCCTTGTCATGTCGTAGGTGACGCCTTCGCTGAGAATGGCTGCCGCCCGACGTGACAGGCGGTAGGTGGTGCTCCGGCCGGTGCCGCTGTGTTCCAACATAAGCAGGTTGGTCTCCAGCGAGGCAAGTTTTTCCTTCAGGCGTCGGTCATCGTAGGGGTAAGCTTCCCGCACTTCATTCCATTGGGCCTCGTGGCGGCGCCGGAAGAAATGGAGGAGCAGGAGGTCATCTACATCCAGGTAAGCACCCTGCACATTTATCAAGGCATCCAGCAGCGCCTTGAATGCCTTGTCCACCTTCTGCCCCGGAAAGGTCACCCGCACCGTCTGACCGATCTCGTCGAAGTTCGGCGGCTCCTTACCTTCTTCCAGCAGGGCGCGGAAAATCCGGGGCACCCCGAGATTCTGACGGTTGACCAGGCGGGTTGCCAGCAGAACGGTTTCGACCAGATAGCGGTTTCGAGTGACCGGCGGATGGTGGAGGATGTTATCAGAGGTCACACCTCCGGCAAAGCCTCCGGGGCTGTTGATCTCGAAACGGTCATGGTAGTGACGGATGAACACCATACCCGGAATTGTAAAGTCCCGGTGGGCAAATGCGTTAAGCAAGGCTTCCCGTAGCGCTATGGTCGGGTATTGGGGGAATTCGGGATGGAAGAGTCCCGACGGGACAGTTGTCACCGGGTTGCTTTGCCCCAAGAGGAGCATGATCTTGTCCAATGCCAAAAGGATACAATCGCGCCCACCGACTGGCTGGGTCTCGTAATCCGTGTCTGTCCGCATCCGACTGTATTTCCATTCATGGTTCGGCGCATGGCGGGCAATTATCTCTTCCCTGCCAGCCACCAGCAGCCCAGCCATGGTCAACCGGCCATCCTTCAGGAATCCGAGCTTTGCACACAGGTCAGAATCCTCGCAAGCGAGCAGGTCGCCGGGCGCCCCCATGTTCTTCATCTCCCGCCGCAAGATTTCGAGGGCTGCGGGAGAGATCGCCCATAACGGCTCATCAATCGGCAAAATCGTCGCCGTTGAGTCGCTCAGACCGGCCTTTTCCCGTAACTGCCGCAGAAGGGAGCCTGTGAGCGGCTTGCAGTCCTTGCCGATCCGTATCCATCCTTTGCCGGAAGTTGTAGTGTAGGGGGGCATGGATGGATAGACGTGCATTAGCAGCAGGCGGCGAGGGCCGGACATCAGCCACTCGAATTGAACCGGCAACTTTGGGTCGATGCTGTCATAAAGTGTAGCGTTCAAAGCTTCCAGGTCGGGTGCGAAGTCAATCCCGACAATGGCCTTGTCACAGCCGGTGACCCGCTCACGGACGCCGAAAACAACTGTGCCACCGGAAGCATTGCCGAGACAGATTGCCATCTCCTTGGCCAGTTCCCGTAGTTTTGTTTCAGTAGGACACTCCTTGAAATCGAGGGTCTCGGTTTCGAGGTCGTCGGCGATCTGCTCGTCGAGTAGTGGGAGCAGAGATAGGATGTTTTCGGGGGTGTGGGCCATTAAATTACCACCTTTTTGTCAAGGTGCAGACACGACACTTGCTTAACTCTTCTTATCGGTCAAAACGGCTTGAACGTCAACTTGTCGGGGCCTTACGGAAATTTGGGAAGTGTCCCTGCTTTCACGCGTTTTCTGAATCCGTGATAGATAGAGGAAAAGTTCGAGTCGGGTTTGGCTCCCCAGCCCGGACAATTCTGGGCAATGGGAATAAAAAATTTCAATGTAACGGTGTCGGCCTTGACTGGTGGCGTCAGCCGTCCGCGTCAAAAACGTGGTTATGTTTAAAGTTTCTATTGTTGTTTGTCCTACTTTGTAGCTGGCTTCTTTGGCTCAGTGCAGACTTTTTGTCGTAACATATCCACAAACGACTCAGGGGGAATATTTTCCCATAGCGTACTGTGAGATTTACTGACTATGTTATTGAAGGCATTGATACAAAAGACATCTGATTGTCTGTACTTGAGGTCTTTGCAATTGTATTCCATAAATATCTGTATTATGTCGGTTTAATCAATGTTTTCACACAGATACTTGTAATCTTTGATTGCAAATGAACCTGGAAATATCATAGCCCACAAGGACATAATTCCGTTTTTAACTTTTTTGCTAGTTTCATCATAAAACCAAATGCCCGTCAATTCGCTTTCATTGAAAACTTTCCAGCGCTTTAACTCAATGCCGGAAGGTAGTTCTTCTCTTAAAGTATGACCGCTTGGCATTCTGGCCGAACTCATCGGCTTCATTTCAGGTGGATATTCAATTGAACATACATTAGCGGGGGCAGTCATGAGCAACAACAACAATAATAAGAGGATTGGCTTTGACGACATTAGCACCTCCTTCGGGTTTTTTAAGTAAATGCTTTCCAAGCTTTCTGTGCTTTGTCAGAGCTTTGGCTTTGTATAAATCGCGTTATTTCTTCTCGGTGTTTCTCCTTCAGGTAAGTTATTTCTTCATCTTTTGCAGATATCTCCTCAGAATATTCGCTTTTAAGGCGCGTTACTTCAGACACCAAACCCTCAACCTTCTTCATCAACTTAAAATTCTCCGCTTTAAAGTCAAGGTTTTCGGAAATAGCCGTCGCATTCTCCTGTTGCACCGCCGATATAAGAGACTGAATTTGCGTAATTTCGGCGGCAAACTTCCGGTCTTGGACGCTATCCCTGAGCTGCGTTACAAGGTCCATAATGTCTTTGATAGCACTCATACTACACTCTCCTGATTTTTTCTCAAATAACTGCTTAGCGGTTGAACCGCGACAGTAGGGAGTCGTGTTCTAACCGCAGGATACTATGTGCGCCTTTATTCTCCTAGCCAAGCGTCGAGAGGGATAGTGTCACTATTATCAAGAAGGGTGGCTGCGACAAGTCTATGAGTGCCATCAAGAACCCTGATACCCTCACTTGTTCTTATGCAAACAATGGGTGCACAGAGCCGTCCTGTGTCTAATATGGACTTTTTGTGCCAGGCCAGCCGTCCCCTAGAGTCAGTGGGATTCCCAGGGAGAATTGCATTTGCGAGCGCAACATTATCAATGCGGCTATAAGAGACGAGACGATTGATGTCTCTATTAGAATCTGGATGAAAAATGTCTTTATTAAATGTCAAAATCGTCCTTTTCCACCGGAGATGTCCAAATTCTTCGACAGAAAGGCCGCCAAAATGAAAAAACCATCTGCCTTGGGGTTGGGAGTCAAAGATGTTTAAAGGTGCATCATTCTGCGGCACTACAAACATTTCATATATTTCGTCAGGGAGATTCGGCAGCATATCTCTTGTTAGTTTTATTGGTGACATTCACTTCTCCGGCGTTTTTTGGATTTCGGTAATACGGGGCCTTAAAAATACATTCCTTCCAATGCCACTCTCTTTACCACAAATCACGTCTTCAGACAAATTATACTGTTACGCTCTCCCTCCGTTGGTGGGGTTTGCCGTTTGACGGCATCCCCACCTCGGGGGAGAGCATACCCCCCTATTGCTAACAGGGGGGTGGATATGACAAAGATATAGTCTTGAATGGTAGGGTCATGGTAGGAGGTGCGATCGTCCCCCTACCTCTACCCCTACCCAATATTATTGTTTACTATCAAAGTGTTATGCGATAGGTAGGGGTAGGTAGGGGAAAATAACATACCTAGCTCTTGTAGGGAGTCTCTTGTCAGCCCATCAATTCCTACTGAAACCCAACATAAAAAGTTCAATATTTTCAGCTAGGTTAGTGAGTTATTGGGAGTTGGAATTGTAATTGGGGCCGTGTCTCAACACGGTACAGGTAAGTTGTACCGTGTTGAGACACAGCCCTATATGCTTGTACTGCGAGATGACAGGCAGATGATCATCAAACAAGGTCGGGCTGAGCGTTACGACATCGGGCAGAAATCGGCCTTAGCTATGGCAGATTTGGCCGTAGTGGAATGGCGAGCCAACAGGCAATGCCATCGTTGTGCTGTTCAATGTGATTGCAACTGGCTATAATCTATCAACCAAAAAAATAATGGCAGCTGGGATTGCAAGGATACAAGCATAAGCTAGTAACAACATAGCGCACCTCCCATTGATAGTTATGATACAATTTTACTACCAGTGGGGGGGATTGCAACGGCAGCGCAGAAGAAATTGTCCAAGACTCTCAGCGTGGCTGAGCGGATTATACATAACCAGCACGGGCGGAGAAACACTGTAGAAGAGCCGGGTTTCCATTATGGGCTCCCGGCATTTATCAACATACGCATGGGGCACTGGCGGGACAAATGAATTGATCATTCTTGGTGTCACCTGAAAGGGGAAATTGCCCCCCCAAAGCCAGGAACATCAACAACAGAACCATCTGGGAAATTCAGCGGGGTTGTCGTTGTAAATAGGAAAATTTTAGATCATGGCAATTATTGCCAGTTAAACTCTGCCAATCTTAACAACACAAATGGATGGAATAAAAAAGGCGACCACGTGGGCCGCCTCTATCCTGATAAGATTCTTACCTCATTATAGCTGCATCGAACGAGCGATAAATTCTGCAAAAGGTTTTATCTCTCCCCGCGAACTCGCCGTCTCAAGAGCTGCCATATACTCGGGTCTATGCTCAATTCGTATCACAGTCCACGGATACCCGCCAGAAGCCAGCATAACATTCATCAGGAACCGGCCCAATCTGCCATTGCCGTCAAAATACGGGTGAATATACACAAACAAAAAATGTCCCAGTACAGCCCGTACAGATGCATTGGGTTCAGCCTCCAGCAGATCGCACAGTTCCGGCATCATGTCACGAACCGCATCCTGCGAAGGTGGAACATGTGTCGCACCTCTGATAAATACCTTGTCTGTTCTGTAACCGGCCAAATCGGCAGGTTTCAGGAACCCGGCATCGACATTTGGCGCGAAGAGGTTGCGATACCATGATGCATGATCCTGGCGGAATGCGGTGCCGGGATTTGTTCCTGTCAGAATGCTTCTGATCGTGGTCTTTACCTCATTGTGAGCGAGCCAGTAGCCATGAGCCGCCATGGCGCTCTTCATTTCAGCATCAGTATCATTACTGTCCGGATTCCAATCGCCGGTGGCAACTTTTTGAATAAGTTCCGGGGTGACACGATACCCTTCAATTGAGAGTGAGTGATAGGCATCGGTTTTGTAGTTTTCTTCAACTGCCTCCATGAATTTCTCAATGTCGGCCGGAATACCGGGCTCTGGCGGGAAAGAGTACAGAACAGTCTCTCGCATCGCCTGCCACATCAGACGTATCCGCAGGACATAGGGCGATTGGGCTCTGGTAAACACCAGGGTAGGTGGTGCGACACTAAATGGATTGGACTCATTGACCACAAATCCTGCCGCACGCATGGTTGCCAGCACATTATCCGCCAGATCTCCGCGTCCCGACGCCCGCAATGCCCCGACGAGACGCCCGGCAATACTGCTATGTCCCCCTTCGAGCAGTTCTCTGTTGAGATTCGATGCATCCCTCAACTGATGGAGAGCAATATGCGCATCATGGGCATAGGTGGTAAAAAATGCTTCTGGGACGCGAATGAGAGCCACAGGAAGCGTCAGAACTCGAATGCGCTCCACGGTCTGGATTTTGCCGGCAGCAGTAAAATCTTTCACTTTGTAGTCCAGGATTGAACAGTTATCAGGTAGCTTCAGCAGGCCGTTCTGTCCGAGTGGTGTGTGGATCACGACCTGCCGCGATGTAATGGTCTTTCCCGTGTGCAGAAACAACGAGTATTCAGCTGATACATGCCATTGCTCACCAAAACGTTCTGTACAATAACCCTGGATGAAGTCACGCATTGAGGCATACCAGGGAGTGCTGTCGCCGATATCCTCACCTGGCCGGCACGGCATATACCAACCTTTAACAATTTGTCGCAGGAAGCCGTTCTTGACGAGACTTTCCCGTTGAAGACGAGTCAGGTCACCTGATTTGATAACGGTCTTACCGTCATCCTGCAATCTTTTCAAGGCTGTCAGAGATTCGGCAAGCCTGCGTTGTGCCGGCGTTGTTGCCATGGAATACCTCTTTGATGCTAGATTATTGCAACTTATTATAGCTAGATTATTGTGCAATATCAACGCTAGATTATTATGTGTTGTCATAACAAGATTATTCCGTTCAATAACGGTAAAAAGCGACCACTTGGGCCGCCTCAATTCAGGCCGGACGGGCATCCGACCTGGTCCGAATGCCGGGGCATCCCCATCTTGTTGAGCATGCCCCCCGGAGTAATCCGGTTCACCATAAAACCGGACCGGTCATCGATATATGTCATCCTGAGTAATGAGTGCCTTCTCCTCACCCCGCTGACGTGGAAACGCCCCTGGTTTCCCAGGGGCGTTTTTGTCAATATCTACATCAAATTATTCCAAAAAATATTCCTACAGGTTCTAAATGGGTGTAATTCCAATTCCAAATCAAAGCGGCATCGTCGTTGGCTCGTCCTCGGCTCCTCAACGTACTACCTGTACGCCTTCGTCGCCTCGATCCTCGCCGCCTTGATGTCATCTTTGATTTGAAACCGGAATAAGGAATTGTAAGGAGC
>Ga0326728_10026782_pt1 | contig 10155 bp, 8 predicted proteins | sample MB3enrmetagenome_FD_207602 | JGI IMG/M metagenome (GOLD analysis project Ga0326728, IMG submission 207602) | Lab enriched peat soil microbial communities from McLean, Ithaca, NY, United States - MB31MN | ecosystem: Environmental > Terrestrial > Soil > Wetlands > Peat | place: USA: New York... | reverse complement strand
CAGGGGGTGGGTCGCCGACGTTCTTTGGCGGCTAACCTCCGTCGCCCTACGGGCTCCTCCGGTTAGCCGCCAAAGAACGAGAAGCGGAACTTTCTACTTTGCTAAGAACAGGACATTTCTACTTTGCCTTGACAGGGCTAGCGATTCAGACGACATTGGCGAGCAAGTTACCTTTGCTCAGGGGCTTAGCCGTCTACAAACATTTCACCTCGTTGTTATCCGCCGTGCATTGACGTTCACAAGCGCTGAGCGCGAAGCTGGGCGTCGCATGGCGGGCGATCTAAGCCCGATGCGACTTTCCCGAACCAAGAGAGGACAAAGGCCATGACGAAATGGCTTATTCGCGTCTTTGGAGGTGACTGTATGCGTAAACTATTTGGCATCTTGTTTCCCCTGGTCTTGCTGCTAATCGGCAGCGCACAACTGACCTGGGCTCAAAAACCCAACGTCTATGAACTCCCGCAGGCGCAAACACAAACCAGGTATCACCAGTACACGCTTTATGATCTTGGCACCCTCGGGGGCCCCGACAGCGTCAATCAGTTTTTTGTAATTAGTCTTACAAACAAGGGAGTGATTGGCGGCGCCCAAACCGCAGCTGCCGATCCGTTCAACCCCCATTGCCTCGGTCAATTCCTTTACGACATGATCCAAACCGACTGCTACGTGATGCACGCCTTCCTGTGGAACCACGGCATCCTGACTGATCTGGGCGCCCTCCCGGGCAACGACGGCAACAATAGCAGCGTCGGTGGTGCCATCAACAACCACGGCCTGATCGCAGGGGTTGCAGAAAATGGATATCCTGATCCGGATACTGGATACCCAGAAGCCCACGCTGTGGTCTGGGATAAGGGCAAGATTAGGGACTTGGGCACCTTGGGCGGTACTCAGAGCTCCGCATGGGACGTGAACGACCTCGGCCAGGTAGTTGGGGTGGCCCTCAACGCCACCGAAGACCCGCTCTCGGCCGGATTCGGATTGGGCTACGGCATGATTTGGCCTGGCACAACCCAATTGCGGGCTTTCGTGTGGCAAAACGGCGTCATGCGGGATCTGGACACCTTGGGCGGCCCCGACGCCGCCGCAATAGCGATCAATCAGTTCGGTCAGATCGCCGGCGAGTCATATACGTCTTACGACATTAATTCGTGGACTGGAATCCCCACGGAGGATCCCTTTCTCTGGACTAACGGCAAGATGATCGACTTGGGCACTTTGGGAGGCACAATTGGCTATTCAGTTTGGCTCAATGATAGGGGACAGGTGGTAGGCATTTCCTACCTAGCTGGCGACGAATATTCTCATGGATTCCTTTGGGACCGTGGAGTACTTCGGGACCTGCTGCCTCCCGCAAATGGCGGAAACTATTCCTGGGTCTATTGGATCAACGAGCTTGGCGACGTGGTGGGGGGGGCTACCCTCTCCGGGGACCAAGCTAATGACGCCATCCTCTGGAGGTTCGGAAAGCCCATAGATTTGGGAACCATTGGACAGGACGTCTGCTCCGAGGCCACGGGCATGAATGATTTCGGGCAAATCGTGGGAATTTCAAACGAATGTTCGGGTCCGTGGGACCCCACTGGCTGGGCCACCATGCGTGCTTTTCTTTGGCAAAAGGGCAGCCCCATGGTTGACCTGAACGCGCTCGTAGAAAACCCTACAGACCTGCATCTGTACTGGGGAGCTTATATCAACGATTCGGGAGAGATTCTCGCCCAAGGCATGCTCTCCACCGGCGACATCCATGCGGCCCTGCTGGTTCCCAGCAGCGATTGCGAGCAAGCCTGCCAGCAGCGGATCGACGAAGCTCAGAATGCTTTGGTCGCGCCGACACACGCAGGCTCGACGATTCCGGCACTTGCCGGACCAGGGGGCCGGTTGCGCAATCCGCTTGGACATGGCCGCGCAATACCGGGCCCGCGTTAGTTCTTTAGAACGAATCTAAATCGGTTCGGCTGGGCGCATAGAACGGGTCCAAGCAAATGCTAAGCCGTGTGATGCGCGGGGGGGGCTTTGCTTTCTCTCACGTAGGACTAAGGGCAGTTGTTGAGAAGCGCGGCAGCGCGCCTGCCCTGGGAAGGACCGGAGACCGGGCTTGGCAACGGGTTCTCGCCTGGCTAAAGACTGATCGCTGAGGTTCAGCAAGCGAGTGTGATTTGAACTCTACATTTGGGAGGTGAATCTATGCGTAAACTATTTGGCATTGTGTTTTCGGCGGCCCTGCTGCTGATTGTCAGCGCGCAAGGGACCTGGGCTCAGAATCTTGGTCAGTACCCTTTTGGAACCTCAGCCGCACTGTACGACGTCAACGCGGCGGGAGTCGCCATGGGCTGGGGCGATGTCAATGGTGATACCCAGATGGTCGGAGTGTCACTCTTTGGCCCCCATGCCGGCCAATGGTTCAAAAGCGGCGTCAGCAGCGATGGTGTTGGAGGTGAGGGTGGGGGAATCGCCGTCACAGGCATGATCGTGGGAACTATCGCGGACAGCAATGGAAACGCAAGAGCGTATGCCTGGACTGCTGACCACCGCATGGGGATTGACTTGGGCACGCTCTCGGGTGATACCGGCAGCCTCGCGATTGCGGTCAACCCCGGTGGAACGATGATCGTCGGCTTGAGCTACGGCGACTACGGCTCCACCCCGGTGGTGTGGACGCCAGACGTCGACCGGCATAACGACCGACAGGTCACGACCTGGGAGATCCAGAAACTGCCCACCGGGGGGTTGGAGCAGCCCGGACAAGTATGGCAGGGAGTCACTCTCAACCACTGGGGAGGCTGGGGAGTCAATGATCGCGGCCAGATCGTAGGAGACGCCTGGAGCGACAACTACGACGAGATTGCCGTCATCTGGAACCCGCTATCCAGCGGCCAGAAATGGAGAATCGAGCAACTTCCCCACGAGTCCAGCTCCGGCGGTCATAAGTACACCGAGGCCCTTGCCATTAACAATAACGGTGACATTGCCGGTGATGTGAATCTTGGAGAGGGTTGGTGCGATAGCAATGGTGTGTGCACCGACCTTCCCGCCCTCTGGAGAATGGAATCGCCGCAGGCGAACGCCTGGAAGCTGGTTGAATTGACCACCCTATCGGGAGCGCCGGTGGGATGGAATACGGCGTGGGGCATCAATGATGTCGGCGACGTGGTGGGCGTCAGCGTTGATGCCGGCGGAAACTCCCTGGCCACGCGCTGGGTGATCACGACCCCCAGCAAGCCCAAGGTCCTTGGCTTCTCCGGGGATTGGAGCCAGGCGTATCAGGTGAATGATTCTCGCGTCGCCGTCGGTTTTTTCGGTTTCGACGATGGTCCAAACCTGCCGGCAGCGGTAGCCATTCACTGATAGCCAATCGGTCGACCAGAAACTTCGAAGTCGAGGGCGATGTGTTCTGCGGCGTATGAGGGGTTCGTCTGCGCAAGTCGATCCGGGCCGTCGGGTGCGGCAGCGAATCGTGAAGTGGGTGGTGGACGTGACTGGGGCTTAGTAAGCAGGAGTGCCCGCGCTCAGGGGGGCATGCGGAACTAGCCTCCCGTACGCTAGAGTGCCCTTAATGGTTGATCGGAAGACTGAAACTTCGGCCTGGGGAGAAGACTATGTTAGGCGAAAGTGTGCTTTCGTGGCTTTCGATCGCGAATGTTGCGGGGCGATGTATGGCCGTATTCTGGTGTGCCGCGGCGGCGATAGGTCAAGGCGGCTCCGCGAATTACGCCTTCCTAGTGGGTGCGGGGTTCCTTTGCGATTCTGACTCTTCCGCCTGCCCAGCGGTGGTCAAGTCGGCGCAAGGGAACAGCTACGAGATGAGCGGGGCGGGGACACTCGCCACGCAAAGCAAGTCGGTAACGGCAGCCGGAACCTTCACCCATAAGTCCGCCAGTGGAAATGTGCTCGAAACAGGCGTCTGGATCGCGAGCGAACTCGTGAGCTTCGAGTCTTACGGGATCGCGCCGCGTGCCCTTATGCGCGGAGGCCAAGCATTCGGCCCCCCAAGGTTCGGACCCATGCGTTCGCGAATGTTTTCGGGCTCCATGCCCGCAGGCGGTCTGGCCGTGTTCCGAATCCGCCTGCTTCCGGTGTTGGGGTTCGCGAAGAACGCAGCGCTGCAAGTGAACTGCGCCCTCGGCAAGGTGCCTGATGAACACCCAACCGAAGGAATAAGGCTGGCTTTCGAGGGAAGCAGTATCGAATTCAATGAGGAAGTCAGCGGGCGTGCTTTGTTCCTCTTGACGAGGCCCGGAGCCAGCGCTGCTGCGAAAGCGCCAAATCCGGAGGTCGATACAAACCCTGCGCCCAACGAGGTCCAGCAGTAACTTAGATATGTGGGAAATTAAACCGGAGGCGGCACGGTGCGCATACAAAATGGATTGGGAATGATAAGTCGGCTTCACGTCTATTGGGCGCCACTCGGCCGCCGAACGGCCTACGCTCGGACGTGGCGCACGGTGCTTCTGGGCGGATGGTCAGCCACTCGGAAACAATCTGAGGGTTGACTTGGACGTGTCGGCTAACCGCGGATCTAGCCCTCACGATGGTGCGGGTGGTGGGCCTGCTTCCCAACGGCAGATCTGATTTCCCCTGAGGTACGTCTTCTAAGTCCTGTTCAAGCCATCCTGGGCGCGGCAGAGAATCTCGTGGCGCGAGGCAAGCCACGAGGTTCGGCTGCGCCCTTTTTCTCGAGGGCTATGACGGGCCGGAGGCCGACCAAAGGGAGTGAAAGTGGTCGTCCCCCCGCGAAAGCAGGGGTCCACGCCAATCCGCGAGGTGGATTCCCGCTCCCCGCCTTCGCGGGGACAAGCTTCGCGGGAATGACACCCGTAGCGCCTTTTCTCTGGGGAGGACCGCTGCTGGCTTCCCGCGGATTTGATCTGGGTACAGGAGTGACGAGGGGTGGGCCACGGTTTACCCCTGTGGGCCGATAAGAGCGACATTTTGACCGAAATGTCGGGTGCGCCTACTCTTCCCCTTTGCCGCGTTTCGCATGAAACGAGCTACCACGAAATTCGCACCCCATCACCGAATGTGGCGCTGCTAGCCTTCTTCCGGCATTGCGAAGCGGTAGCCGACCCAAGGTTCGGTCAACAGGTAACGGGGCTTGGAAGGCTGAGGCTCGATTTTCTTGCGTAGCTGATTGATGAAGACTCGCAGGTATTCTACCTGATCTCCGTAATCGGGTCCCCAGACGGCTTGCAGCAGTTCGCGGTGTGGGAGGGCCTTGTTGGGGTGGCTAACAAGGTAACGGAGCAGCTCAAATTCCTTGGGTGTCAGTCGCGCCTGATGGCCACGCGCTATCACCGTTCGCTGGGCAAAGTTGATAGTGAGCTCCCGGGATTCAAATGTCATTGGCAGCTCATCGGCGCTGGGGGCGTGGCGGCGCAAATTAGCGCGAATCCGCGCGAGGAGTTCCTGGATCCCGAAGGGTTTGACCACATAATCGTCGGCTCCGGAATCGAGCGCTCGCACCTTGTCGCGTTCATTATTGCGCACCGAAAGCATGATTATGGGGACGTCGCAGGACTCGCGTATCTCGCGGCACACCTCGAACCCGCTCATACCCGGCAGGTTAATGTCAATAATCAGCAAGTCCGGCATTTCTTCCCTGATCATCTCGAGGGCTTCTTCGCCGCGACGCGCCTCGCGCACCACGAAGCCGCTCGCCACCAAACTAGTCCGCAGCACGCGTCGGATCTGCGCCTCGTCATCTAGAACCAAAACCCTGCCGGAACTCATCGGCCTCTGGCCCTTTCCGGAGAAAGCGGCAAACTGAAGCAGAACACCGACCCGCTTCCCACCTGGCTTGTGACTCCCATGCTCCCGCCGTGGGCCTCCACAATCGCCTTGCAGATGGCGAGTCCCATGCCGGTGCCTTGCACGCGATAGCGGTGCTCCCTGCCGCGGTAGAACTTGTCGAAGATCAGAGCCTGCTCGAAGCTGTCAATCCCCGCCCCGTGATCGGCTACGCTGGTAACGAGAAACCGGCCGGACACCTCGCTGCTGATGACGATAGGGGTTCCGGGCGGAGAATACTTCACCGCATTATCCAGGAGCTGGGTGAGAACTTCCTGGATGCGCACCGGATCCATCGGCACCGGGGGCAGACCCTCCGGCAGGCGGACGTCAACGCTATGATCCGCGAGGGCATTTTTCGACTCCTCGAGCGCCGCTCCGATCACCTCGCGGATGGGGTGGGGTTCGATCTTGAGCTCGATTTCACCGGCATCGAGGCGGGCCATCTCGATCGCTTCCTCGATCAGGTGATTCAAATGGTCGCTCTCCTCGTCGATGACGGAGAACAGCTCCCGCCGCTGGGCGTCGCTCAACTCGGGTTGCGTTAAAAGACTGCTGACGGAAGCCTTGATCGCCGTGAGCGGAGTTCGAAGCTCGTGCGTAACCGAATCCAGAAGTGCGGAGCGGAGGCGCTCCTCCTGCCGGGCGGCCTCGGCCTTCCCCAGCGCCTCGATGGCGCTGACCCGCTCGACCGCAATGGCAATCAGCGTCCCCAGAGCTTCCAGCGTCTCGCGCCCCAGCACCGCTCCCGAAAGACCAAGACTCCCCACCGGCCGCACTCCCATGCGCACCGGCACGTAACATACCTGCCGCTCCATCTCCACTACGGGTTCTCCACGCGCCATGACGGCTTTGAGCTGGTCCACATCCAACCCCCGAAAATCGCTTCCCGCGCGGTAGACGGCGTCCCGGCTGGCCAGGTACAGAGCCGCATCCTGGACTTGGAAGGATTCCACGATGTGCCGCGGGATAACGTTCAGCAGTTCTACCTCGCTTCCCGCCACGAGCATTTGTTGTGTGAAAGCATATAGACGTTCGAGTTCCTGACGACGCCGGTTGGCGTCGCGGGCTCGCCGTCGCGCTTGCTCAGAAAGGCGGCTGGCAGTGATTGCTGTAAGCAGGAAAGCGGCAAGCGCGACCCAGTTCTGAGGGTTGCCAATGGTCAAGGCACCCAAAGCCGGAAGAAAGTAATGATTGAAAGAGAGAGTGGCAAGCAGCGACATGAAAATGGAGACTCTGAGACCCCAGAAGGCAGAAACGTAGAGGATCGCCAGCAGGAAGATGAGCGCCACGCTGGTGGTGTTGACCGGCGGCACATGGCGGAAGATGAGAACTATGGCCAGGACTATGCCAGCGGCGGCAACGAAGCGCGGGATTTGCCAGCGGGAGAGTTTCGACACTGATGGTATTATAGCGGATGTTGCCTGCGTTTTCGCCAGCGCTCTGGAGTGCGGCCCGCCGTGGCGGCCCCCTTTCCTGCAGGACAGCTCGCTGGCCTTGCGCAGGAGTTCGGTGAAGCGCTAGTAAGCTCGCGCCAAATGGGCGGCTACCCGCTACGGCGGGCCGCGCTCGAGAACGCGCCGACGGCAGGCAAATGAGCGCAACTCCCGAAAAGTGGCTGGAGAAGGTCTCACCTCCCCCAAAGAAGGAAGGCGTGCTAAAAGTGTTTCTGGGGTACGCCCCCGGAGTGGGAAAGACCTACACCATGCTCAGTGAGGCGAACAGACGCCACCGGCGCGGCCAGGACGTGGTCATCGGATATGTGGAAACACACGGGCGAAAGCCTATCGAGGATTTGGCCTCCACGCTCGAACAAATTCCCAAGCGCCGGCTTAATTACAAAGGGATCATATTCGAGGAGATGGATGTGGATGCAATTCTTGCCCGGCGGCCCGGCGTCGCTATTGTCGATGAGCTGGCTCATACCAATATCGAAGGGAGTAAGCACCGGAAGAGGTACGAAGATGTGATGGAACTCCTGGCGGCAAATATCGATGTCCTTTCAACAATGAACATCCAGCACATGGAGAGCTTGGCCCCACTGGTTCAATCCATTACCGGAATTCCCGTGCGCGAAACTGTCCCGGACTGGGTGCTGAAGCGGGCGGTTGAAGTGGTTATGATTGACTTGACCCCCGAGGCGCTGCTTAACCGGATGCGGCGGGGCGACATCTACCCGCCGGAAACCATTGAGAGGGCTCTGGGTAATTTTTTCAGGCCAGGCAACTTGATCGCCCTGCGCGAGCTGGCGCTTCGCCAAGTGGCGGAAGCGGTGGACCGCGACCTTGGGTCCTACTTGGTCACCAAGGAAATCAGCCGGAACTGGGGAGTGCGCGAGCGCATCGCGGTGGCCATCAGCTCGCATCCCAACTCCCAGTATCTGATCGCCCGTGGAGCGCGCTTTGCGCGCGCGGTGGGCGGGGAGCTCTACGTGGTTTACGTGGAGACGTCTGCGGATGCAAGCGAGGAAAAACTGCATTCCCTGGCGGCCAATATTCGCTTCGCGGAGGAGTTGGAGGCCAAGGTGGAACGCCTGAGCGGCAATAGCATGGGTGACGCGGTGGCAAAGTTCGTAAAGGAAAGGAGGATCACCCAGGTGGTCTTTGGACATTCCGCTGCCCGCGGCTGGCGCAGGTACTATTACCTTTCGGCGCTTAACCGCTTCCTTCGTCACGCCCCCGCCGTGGATCTCCACATCGTCACTCAGGAAGGCGACTCGGAAACCTAAGCGCAGGCCTGCAGCCCTGAGACGTTTGTTTGATATAATGCGACTCTTAAGAGAAGTTGGGCGCGGAGGGGAACAGGAATTCCGCCGGCCCTTAGGGGCAGCGACACTCAAAGGGAGGAATAGCAACTCATGGTTCGCGACACCGTCGTGTGCCTTCTGGCGGGTGGACAAGGAGAGCGCCTTTACCCGCTGACCCGTGATCGTGCCAAGCCCGCCGTGCCTTTTGGCGGGATGTACCGGATTGTGGACATTACCCTCTCCAATTGCATCAACTCCGATCTCCGCAGGGTTTTCGTGGTGACCCAGTACAAGGCCCTATCCCTTAATCGCCACTTGCGCGAGGGTTGGAGCATTTTCTCGGACGAGCTGGGAGAGTTCTTACAGGTGCTGCCCCCCATGCGGCGGGTGGGAGAACATTGGTACCAGGGAACCGCCGACGCCGTTTACCAAAACCTATACTCGCTCGGAAGCGAGCCTTGCAAGTATATTCTGATCCTTACCGGCGACCACGTTTACAAAATGAATTACCAGTTGATGCTCAAACAGCACGCCGAGTCCGGGGCAGACGTGACCATTGGTACCGTCGAATTCGATCGCGCGGTGGCCTCTCAGTTGGGGGTGGTGGAAGTCGATAACGACAACTGCATCGTTGGCTGGGAGGAGAAACCCGCCACCCCCAAGCCTTCCCCCGCGAACTCTGAGAAGACCATCGTCTCGATGGGCATTTATTGCTTCAATCGCGACCTCCTGATTGAGGCGCTGGTTTCAGACGCCGCCGATCCTAACTCCAGCCACGACTTCGGTAAGAATGTGATTCCAAAGTTGATCGAAACGAAGAGGGTTTACTCATACGACTTCCGCGACGAAAACAAGAAAGAAGCGAAATACTGGCGGGATATCGGGACCATCGAGGCTTATTACGAGGCCAATATGGATTTGGTCTCTGTCACTCCGGTCTTCAACCTGTACGACTCCGACTGGCCCATCCGCACCTACCAGCAACAGTACCCGCCGGCCAAGTTCGTGTTCGCGCAGGAGGGCCGCCGCATGGGAATTGCCCTCGACTCGATGGTCTCGATGGGTTGCATCGTCTCCGGCGGGCGGGTTACGAACTCGATTCTTTCCCACGACGTCCGCATCAACAGCTATACCGAAGTCGAGAATTCCATCATCTTCTCTCACGTCAATGTCGGCCGCTACTCGCGCATCCGCCGCGCCATCATCGACCGTGCTGTGCATCTTCCGGAGCGCACGGAAATTGGATACGACCTCGAGGAAGACAGGAAAAAATACCACGTCACCGAAGGCGGAATCGTCGTGGTCGTTCCAGAACCGGGGATGTTCGAAGACCGCCGGCGGGCCAGCGGCAATCAGGAGTAGGCGGTGGGCAGGTAGGCAGATAGGCAGGTCTGACCAAGGGCTCGCTCTCCTTGGGCTGACCATTACACATAGCCACGGCTGGACACCGCGGGTCTCATGTCCGCAAGACTGCCCTTCCCTTTGGAGCTTGCCTACTGTCAAGGCAAAGTAGAAATGTCCTAATCCCAGCAAAGTAGAAATGTCCTGTTCTTAGCAAAGTAGAAAGTTCCGCTTCTCGTTCTTTGGCGGCTAACCGGAGGAGCCCGTAGGGCGACGGAGGT
>Ga0326728_10026781_pt1 | contig 10156 bp, 9 predicted proteins | sample MB3enrmetagenome_FD_207602 | JGI IMG/M metagenome (GOLD analysis project Ga0326728, IMG submission 207602) | Lab enriched peat soil microbial communities from McLean, Ithaca, NY, United States - MB31MN | ecosystem: Environmental > Terrestrial > Soil > Wetlands > Peat | place: USA: New York... | reverse complement strand
AATTCCGCCACTTCCCGCACGTCCGAGCCGTTTTCCACCACCCAATCGTGTCCGGTGATGCCGCAATCCAGATAGCCGTGGGCGACATAGCGGCTGATTTCCTGGGCGCGGATGAGGCGGACCGCCAGCTGCTCATCGTCCACGTAAGGGATGTAAGAGCGGCTGTTGACTTGGATGTTGAAACCGGCCTTGGCCATTTTGGCCAGGGCGGCTTCCTGCAAACTTCCCTTGGGCAATCCCATTTTCAAAATGTTCTTGGCCTCGTTACTCTTCATACGGCAGGGCGCTGCGTTTGACGCGGGGCCGGGAATACTTCTTGCCGGACTCCTTCACGCGCGTGACCGGGTTGATTGTCCACTGTCGGCGCGGCAATGCCAACTTTTTCTTTTTGGCTTTCATGCAGGGCGGGCGCGTCCGCGGTTTTATTGCCAGAGCGTTTGGCGGCCATGCACCCGGACCGCCCCGCGCGCCAGGGCGGCAATGGTGGCCGGATAAACCACCCGCTCGGCCTCCTGGATGCGCGCGTGCAGCGTCGCGGCGGTGTCGCCCGGCAGGACCGGCACCGTTCGCTGGGCGATGATCGGGCCGGTGTCAACCCCCTGGTCCACGAAGTGAACGGTGGCCCCGGTGACCTTCACCCCGTATTCCAGCGCCTGTTTCCAGGCTTCCAGGCCCGGAAACGCCGGCAACAAAGCCGGATGAATGTTCACCACGCGCTGCGCAAAGACCCGCAAAAACTCGCCTTTCAAAATCCGCATGAATCCGGCCAGCGCCACCAGGTCAACCCGGGCCTCTTGCAGCGCGCGTATATAAGCGGCCTCGGCGGCTTCATCCAGTTTGGCGCGGAACTTTCCCGGCGCGATAAAAACCGCCGGCAATCCGCGCTCGCACGCCTGCTGCAAAATCCCGGCGTCCGCCGCGTCGCTGATGACGATGGCGACTTGGGCCGGGATTTGGCCGGAAGCGCAGGCGTCGGCAATGGCGGCGGCATTGGACCCTTTGCCGGAACCCAGCAGGCCGAGCCGGAATTGTTTGCCGCCAGACATGCCTCTTACATCCCTCAGATTGCGTCAAATCGCAAGCCAGAACGGAAAGACACGCGGTCTTATCCCCTTTGCGCAATGGGTTGGGAAGTGTTAGGTTGAAGGCGCCGGAATCAGATCATACGAATTGAAAGCGCTCATCTCGATTGCCAAGAGAACCGAACGGGTCTTCCTTGTCGGACTGGAGCTCAAGTCCGGCCCCAGTTGGCAGACGCGCGAATCCATGGAGGAATTGGCCGAATTGGCGGCGACGGCCGGCGGCACGGTGGCGGGAACGGGCACGCAAAAACTGGAATCGCCCGCCGCCGGGACCTTCATCGGCAGCGGCAAAGCCAGGGAGTTCGCCGATTTTTGCCGGGGCAACGATGTGGATACGGTGGTCTTCGATGACGAGCTTTCGCCCGCCCAAAGCCGGAATCTGGAAAATGTCTTCGGCTGCAAGGTGCTGGACCGGACGGCGCTGATTCTGGATATTTTCGCGCAGCGGGCGCGGACGCGGGAAGGGAAATTGCAGGTGGAGCTGGCCCAGTTGCAGCATTTGTTGCCGCGCTTGACGCGCTTTTGGGGCCACCTCTCCCGGCAAAGCGGCGGCATCGGGATGCGCGGCGGCGAAGGGGAGTCGCAGTTGGAAACGGACCGGCGCCGGGTGCAGGAACGGATCGAGCGCATCACGGCGGACCTGCAGGCCGTGCGGCGCCACCGGGCCACGCAACGCGCCGGGCGGCAGCGCCAGCCCTGGCCGATGGCCTCGATTGTCGGCTACACCAACGCCGGCAAGTCCACCCTGCTCAACGCGCTGACGGGGGCGCGCGCGCTGGAGGAGGACAAACTGTTCGCCACGCTGGATCCGACGACGCGGCGGCTGCGGCTGCCGACCAACCAGAATTTATTCTTGACTGACACGGTGGGATTCATCCGCAAACTGCCGCACGGGCTGGTGGAAGCGTTCAAGGCGACCCTGGAGGAGGTGGCGCAGGCCGATCTGCTGGTCCATGTGGTGGACGCGGGGCATCCGCAGGCGGGGGCGCAGATCGCCGCGGTCAACACGGTTCTGGCGGAAATCGGCGCGGCGGGCAAGCCGACCATCATGGTGTTCAACAAAATTGACCGGCTGGAGGAGAGCAACGGCCTGCTGGCCAAGTTTCTGGAACAGTTCCCCAACAGCGTGGGCCTGTCGGCCAAAACGGGCGAGGGCCTGGCCGGCTTGATCCAGGAGCTGGGCACGCAATTGCGGCCCTCCCGCGAATTGGTGGAACTGGCCGTGCCGCACGGCGAATCCGCCGTCATCGCCCGCCTGCATGAAGTGGCGCAGGTGCTGGAACGCGATTACGCCGGGGAGAACACGCGGTTCAAAGCGCGCATTTCGCCCCATTATCGCCGCGAATTTGCCGCTTACATTGTCCGGCCCCAAAAAGGAGGCGGCAGGAAATAAGTGAAATGCGCCGGCGGCGCGGCTCAGTGCGCGGCGTAATAGTCGTCCACTTTCTTGGCGACATCCTTGAAGCCGACATCCACTTCGTAAATTTTTTTGTATTGCTCGATGGCTTCCTCTTTTTTGCCCATTTTTTCCAGGACCGAGCCGAGGGCGTAGGCGATCTCCATTTTTTCCTCGTCGAAAACCAGTTTTTCGGCGAGGGCTTGCTCCAGCTTTTTGACCGCGAGGTCGTTCATGTTGCGGCGGGCGAAGCATTGGCCGAGGCAGCTCAGGGCCTGGATGCGCCGGTTGGGATTGTTTTGCGCCTTCTGCATTTCCTGGATGGCTTCGGTGATTTTGCCGGCCTGAAAATAAAGCTGGCCCAGTTCAAAGCGGATGAGCAGGTCGCTGGGATACTTCTCCGCCCGCTCCCGGCATTCTGTCAACACAAAATCGTCGCGCTCCGCCTTGAGGCGGGCGGATTGTTCGGCGGAATCGGGCGCCGCGGCGTCCAACGCGGCGATGTCCTGGTCAAATTTGCGCACCGTGACATCGGCGATGGCTTTTTGCAGCGCGGCATCGGTCTGGCCTTCGGTGGCCACGATGCGGCGGTAGGCCTCCAGCGCCCGGTCGTACTCCTTTCTCTGGGTGTAAAGCTCGGCAATGGAGCGGAGCAGCTTCAAATTCTTCGGCTCATTGACCAGTTGGGCCTCGTATTCGTCAATCAGCCGCCGCGTGGTGTCCGTGTCCTTGACCTGGCGGTTCTCCTGTTCCAGCGCCACGGCCTGGTCCTTGTCCTTCAAAATATCGCGGTAAGACCCCTTGCCGTCGGAAAGGGCGTCGTAACCGCCTTCGGCCAGGGTTTTGGCGGCGGACATGTTTTTGAGTTCCTCGGACAACTTGATGTCGCCGGGGTTGAGGCGGACCAACTGGGCGAAAATCTGTTCCGCCTTGACCGCCTGGCCCGCCTGCGAGTAGGCGCGGCCGAGTTGCTCTTGGTATTCCTGGTCCTTGGGCGAATTCTTGGCCAGGATTTCGAGGGAGAGAATGGCGGTCTTGGGCAACTCGGCGGCCAGGGCGGCCTCGGCCAGGAGCTTGTGCCCCTGGGCGCTGTGGGGATCGGAATTGAGAATTTGCTCGGCGATCTTCAGAGCCTCCAGCGGGTCGTTGCGGAGGGCGAGCTGCCCCTTGGCGATCAAGGGCTGGGAACTGGCGCCGCTGACGAATCTCTTGAAAAAGCCGCCGCGGCTGCCCTCCGCCCTTTTATGCTGGGTGATGCGGAGAATCTGCCGGCAATCGAAAAAGGCCGGCTCCTGCTCCAGCAACGCGGTGAGGATTTCAATGGCATAATCATAATTGCGATGGTCCAGGGCCGCCTTTCCTTTTTCATACTGCTCGCGCAAGGGCCGGGGGACCTGACTCAAAGTTTTTTCTGGCATGGGAAAGATGCTATTCGGATTGCCGTAAAAATCCACAGGAATTTTACAAGGGAATCTTCCAATTCCGGCTTGCAAAACGCGCGGCGGAATGCTTTGATATGGGAACGCCGGTTGCGCTTATGGTGGAATTGGCAGACACGCTACTTTGAGGTGGTAGTGGCGAAAGCCGTGCAGGTTCAAGTCCTGCTAAGCGCACCATTTTTCCCTCGGAAGAAGGAAATTTAGGCGTCAGCGACACAGAAACGACACAGAAAACGCCCGAATCCGGCGAAGAACCAATGCGCTTCCCAAAACGCATCCGGCATCGTGGGCAAGTCCTCGCCACGATCTACGCCAAGACGAAAGCCTTTCCGGCCTACCGGCTGGCATGGCGCGTCACAGGCAAGCGCCGCATGGAGCGTTTCCAGACCTACAGCGAAGCGAAACGCCAAGCCGACGCGCTGGTCAAGGAACTGGCGCAAGGCTCGCACGTTACCGCCTTGACGCCCCGGCAGGCAACCGACGCCCTGGCCGCTCTCGAACGGCTGCAAGGCTACTTTCAGCAAACCGGGCGGCGGGCTTCCCTGCTGGCCGCAGTGACGGAATACGTCGAGGCGTCCTCGCGATTGAACGGGCGCACCTTGCCGGAAGCCATTGACGGCTACTTGGCAAACGTCGCCAGCGTCAAGCGCAAAGACATCGCGGAAGCCGTTGCCGAATTTCTGAAAAACCAAGCGCCATTGACGACCGGCACAAACGGCCAGCGGGCGCAACTCTCCCGCAAATACGCTTACAACCGCCAGATTCAACTTCGCCGGTTTGCCTCCGCCTTTCCAAACACCGCCGTCTGTGATTTGAGCAAGGAACACCTTGACGCATTCCTGGGTTCCCTTGCGGACTTGTCCGCCAAGAGCCGCAACCATTACCGCGCCGCCGTGCGGCAATTCCTGCAATGGGCAGTCCGCAAAGACTTCTTGACGGTGACACACCGCCTGGGCGAAGCAGACAGACTGCGCCCGGAGCATGGCAACACGGCGGAAGTGGCGTTTTACTCGCCGCGCGAATTGGCTGCCTTGCTGGAATCCGCGGACAACACCTTGCGCCCGATGCTCGCCATCAGCGGACTGGCCGGGCTGAGAACCGCCGAATTGCTGCGATTGGATTGGGCTGACGTGTGGCGCGTGCCCGGTCATATCGAGATCACGGCAGGCAAGAGCAAAACCCGTCAGCGCCGGTTGGTGGAAATCTGCCCGGCGCTCGCCTCATGGCTTGAACCATACCGCAGTCTAGCCGGCGGCAAACTTTGGAGCTTCCACGAAATCACCTTTCAAGAGCATTTCCGCGACCTGTGCGGGCTGGCGAAAGTGACGCGCAAATCCAACGGGTTGCGACACGGCTTTTGCTCGTTTCACTTTGCCTTGCACAGCAACGAGAATTTGACCGCCGCGCAAGCAGGCAATTCCCCCGCGATGATTCACGCCCATTACAAAGGGCTGGCGACCAAAGCCGAGGGCGAAAAATGGTTCGCCGTCCAGCCGGGCGGCCAGGCCGCGAATGTCATCCCGCTTGCCACTGCCGCCAAAAAGTGACGACACCATGACACCCATGAAACCAACCAAGACCCCTGACATTGAAACGCTCGCCCTGCTCGCCGCAATCGTCGGGCAAGGAATGAGCAAATGCCCCCATGAAGCAGTTGACTACGCTTGGAAATTGTGGGAGGAGTCAGAGCAGGTTGTAGAACATGGGTACGCTGCCCGTGCTCTGACAAGGGGAGACGAGACTTTCACTTTCGGCAAATCTTGGGAAGGCCGGATTCCAAAGAAGTTTCCGGGCAGACTCGACGATTTTCTTCGGCTGATAGTGAAAGCAAGAACTCCAGCAGACTCCACCAAGCGACTGCGCGATTTCTTTAGCGAAAAATCTGCCACAGACGACATGCCAGACCCAGGAGCCGCCGCCGCTGCGAGAATTCAGAAGATCAAGGATGGCGACAAGGCGGGCGGATATTTTACAAGCACAATGTGGCGCTCGCTTGCTGTTCTCTATGAATTCTGGTGGCAAAAGCAGAAATCCAACAAGGCCCGCGTGAGTGCCAAAAAACGCCGAAAAAACTGAAATAATTGCTTGACGACGTTTGGGCGTTTTTCGCTACCGTTCGCTTGATTCATTCCATGAATCGCTCTCAAACAGCCAGCATTCGCTCACCTGGTAGCTGAATCCGCTGGCGAAAATCGTCCTTTCGCCCTTCAACGCCGCCTTATTGCCATTTGTTAGAGTGCTTGCATGAGCAACAAAGCTATGCAATCGGCACCGCCGCACGACGGCGGTTTTCTAAGTGAATCACAACTCCTGCCCCGTTTAGGCGTTTCGCGCCGCACCCTGAAAACCTGGCGCGACCGGGGCTTAATCCCGTTTTGCCGCCTTCCAGGAAGCAGAAGAATTCTATTTGACTGGGAAAGCGTACGTGGCGCACTCCTCCGTGCCCAGAAAAACACCGAATAAAAAACCGCGCTCCATTGCTGGCCGCGCGGCGTGCTGTTTACGACAATTTCACGTTACCACCGGCGGGCATTGGCGCAAGGAGAAATCGCCCATGAACACATTACCGGAAACATTAACCTACGACGGTTTTGGCTTCCGCCTGCTCAAGCGTGCGGGTGCCGTGGCTTTGTTCGAGAAGCGCAAACCGAGTCACAGCCGCGAGAGCTTCGAGGTTATCATCGTGCAGCAGCATCCTGCGGAGACAATTTGCGGGCGCAATTACCCGGCGCGAGAGTCCATGCCGCCCTCGGAAGCCTGGGGAACATCCGGCTGGACTTACCCTGATCTTGAACACGCCAAGAATAAATTCCGCGTTTTGGTAGAATCTCGACAGGAAGCCGCTTTCCAACCCGCCGCAACGTCCGCTGGCGCGTCTTCCAGCGAAAACAGTAGGACTACGAAGGCACGCCATGACCACTGCTGAAATCCTCTCACGGTTGGAACGCGTCAAAAAAACCGCCGATGGCTGGATGGCCCGATGCCCAGGACACCAGGACAAGACGCCAAGCCTATCCATTAAAACGGGCGACGATGGACGGACTTTGTTTCACTGCCAAGCGGGCTGTCGAACCGAACATGTTTGCGCGGCGCTTGGAATCACGCTGGCCGATTTGTTCGCCGAAAAACCGGATCGCAACGGCGCGGGAAAGCGGATCGTGGCGACGTATCCCTACCACGATGCCGATGGGAAATTGCTTTTTGAGGTAGTGAGATTTGAGCCGAAAGACTTCCGGCAGCGCCGCCCGGATTCAACCGCGCTTGACGGCTGGACGTGGAATACAAGGGGCGTCCAGCGGGTTTTGTTCCGAGTACCGGAAATCACCGCCGCCGTAAGGGCTGGACGACGAATTTATTTGACGGAGGGCGAGCGCGACACCTTGGCGATGGTGGAACATGGATTTGAGGCGACAACAAATTGCGGCGGCGCGGGCAAGTGGCTGGACTCCTACAATGAGACGTTGCGCGGTGCGGATGTAATCATTATTGCCGACAAAGACCCGCCGGGCCGGAAGCACGCCGCTACCGTTGCGCAAAAACTTTTCGGCGTGGCCGCGACCGTCAAAATCACTGAACTGCCGGACACCAACGGAAAGCCCGTTAAAGACGCGGCGGATTTTTTCGCGGCTGGCGGGGAAGCCGCCGACTTGGACGCCGTGACGGAAGCCGCGCCAGAATTTATCCCTTCGCCGAACGCCGACGCCGTTCCCGATGCTGACCCGGCGGAAGTCAAACCATTGCCCGCTATTGTTGACGCCGCCAGTTTTCTTCAAGAGAAGATTGAAACACCGTCGGAACTGGTTGCCGGGGTTCTCCACCAAGGGAGCAAACTGGCTTTCGGCGGCGGAAGCAAGACGTTCAAAACTTGGACGCTGACCGACTTGGCCTTGGCAATTGCAGCGGGCGAGCCGTGGCTGTCTTTTAAGACGAAAAAAGGCCGCGTCTTATTCCTCAATTTTGAGATTCAGCCAGCATTCTTTCAGCAACGCATCAGGGCCGTTGCGGATGTAAAACAAATCGCGCTGGCGCATGGCATGATTGATTTGTGGAATTTGCGCGGGCAAGCCGCTGGGTATGCTTCGATATTCCCCCGAATTACTGAGCGCGTGAAAAATGCCGGGTATGTACTAATTGTGCTTGACCCTATCTACAAATGTTACGGCGATGTTGACGAGAATTCCGCCGGGGCCGTGGCGGGGTTAATGAACGCAATCGAGGCGCTGACCGTCGAAACCGGCGCTGCGGTGGCATTCGGAGCGCATTACTCCAAAGGCAATCAAGCCGGGAAGGAAAGCATTGACAGAATTTCCGGCAGTGGCGTTTTTGCCCGCGACCCGGATTCGATTTTGAATTTCACCCGCCATGAGGAGCAAGACGCCTTCACAGTCGAATTGACGCTGCGGAACTTCAAACCCGTTGCCCCGTTTTGCGTCAGGTGGAGTTTTCCGCTTATGCGGCGCGATGACGCGCTTGACCCTGCCAAACTCAAACAGGCAACCGGACGCCCCAAAATTCACACTGTCGAGAAGATTTTGGAATGCCTTGGCACGCGCAAATTGAACACCGTCGCATGGCAAAAAAAGGCAGGTTCCGAAAGGGGTATTCCAAAGACACAGTTTTTCCAGCTTCTTGAGCAAGCGAAAAGGAGGCCCGGACTTACGCAAACCGCTCAGGGTAAATGGTTTTATGAAGCACCAAAGGAAGAAACGCCGTAGTCCCGAAACCCTTTCGGAACTTTCGGGAGTCCCGAAGTCCCGTTATCCTTTAGGATACGGGACTGGGACCAAAAGAGTGCCGAAATTGCCGCCCGCCCCATCACCGCCGCTCGCCAGCAACCGGAGCTTCTATTCGAGCCGTGCCCGCAAGAGCTTGTGACGTATGGCGGCGCGATGCCGTTGGCCGTCCGGGACATCCGCGCCAAAGGCGGACAGGTTTGAGCCGGCTGGTGTCTGCGAATCCGCTGGCCCGCCTGACGGCAGACAGGGTTGGAGAACGCAACTTGCAGAAACTCCGCGCCGGTGGCGCCGGGCCGGAGGGAAAGTTGGCGGATGGATTACCTGCCGGGATTCAAAAGCGACTACCCTTTTCAAATGCAGTCCTGAAAGTGTTACCAGCGCGACTGATCAATCGAACGCCGCATATCCTGGAGGTCCCAGTCCAAGTTCTGCAAGTTCTGATTTAATTGAAAGCTTTCCATTCTCCGGTCAAACGCTTCTTGTTCTCGGTCAGACGCTTCTCGTTCTCGATCAAACGCTTCAATGTTCGCTTCAGCGTCTTCCAGCGCCCATTTCTTCAGCAGCAGCTCATTACCCGGCGGCAGGGGAGCGGTTACAGCCTGAAATGGGTTTGAGGGAGCGACGCTTGGCGGCCCGAAGTTCTTTCTGACATAGTCCATTATTTCGTCCAGAGTCATTGTATCAGGAAATTTAACCGTTCCAAATCCCGGCACCTCTACTTCAACAAACCCTGCTGTTGGCCGAGCCGTTGTTTTGGTCGCCCTTGATTCTGGCACGCGCAATGAATGGGCAAACCCCGATGTTTTGGCTGTCGCTGATTGCTGCGCAACGGTTTTCGCGGGCAAAACAGTACAGCCAGGCAAAAAGAAAATCATTCCAGCAGTGGTAATCCCGGTGAGAAACCACACCGCCCTATCTGTCTTCGAGTTTTCAGAGTTCATGAACCAGTGCTCCAATACGTCCAAGCGCAAGTTAATAATACCCCCCCCCGGCGAATTGCAAGCCAGTTTTGGTGCATTCCGTTTGCCCTCATCCCTCCGGGCCGGACTCCCGCTGCGGCTTCGATCTGTCTGGCAGCGGGGGCACAGGGGCATACCACAATCAATCGTCAACCGGGCCGGGGAGTCTGACCTGCTGCTGGCGGCGTTCAGGCCGGGGCCGCATTGAGCCGGGCAGGGGCCGCCCGTCAAGGGTGCGCTCCTGTTCAGCCAGGGAGCCGCTTGATCTTGCCGCACGTTCTACCGCTTGGTAATCCACCATATCGGCAGACAACAAGGATTCGATCTGCTTGTCCAGCAAGTCCAGTTGCCCGCGTACGCGAGTGAGTCTTTTCGCCACGTAAGCGGGCAGTTGCGGGGTCATTAGCGGAGTTTGCGGCGAACTATCCCCCGCTGGATTTCCGCTGGCGAGCCGCTGGCTTCTCGCTCGGTGCGAGTTAGCGGCCATTTCGCGGGCATTAGCGGCGGTGAAGCGGGCCATGTCAACACAATCGGCCACATCGTT
>Ga0326728_10026780_pt1 | contig 10156 bp, 11 predicted proteins | sample MB3enrmetagenome_FD_207602 | JGI IMG/M metagenome (GOLD analysis project Ga0326728, IMG submission 207602) | Lab enriched peat soil microbial communities from McLean, Ithaca, NY, United States - MB31MN | ecosystem: Environmental > Terrestrial > Soil > Wetlands > Peat | place: USA: New York... | reverse complement strand
CCGAGAAAATCATTGCCGAATGACAGGACCAGCCCCGCCTTCTCGATCAAGGTGACGGGCTCATCCACACCAAACATCTTGCGATGGACCGATGCCTCGACGGCGGTCGACAGCGCATCGTAAACGACATGATCCGTGGCAGCGCCGGCCTCAACCAGGTTGCGCAACAGGATCTGTTGGTGGCCGCTCGTCGGTCCCGTCAACCACACCCGCCGGCCCGCCCCCTCCCCGGGAACCAGGGTTGCGTTCAGCAGGCTCATCGCCTGTTCCCAGGTAGCCGGCTTCAATGAACCGTTCTCCCGGATCATCGGTGTGCTCAATCGGTCCGGACTCCAGTGCTGCTGCACCGCCGCCTGACCCAGACCGCAAATCTTCCCCCCACTGATGGCCGATTCCGGGTTGCCTTCCAGTTTGAGTATCCGTCCTTCCCTGACTCGCCCCATGATTCCGCAGGCCGACGCGCATTGCGTACACGTCGATGCGTAGTAGATGCCGACGCCGGGCACCACGAAATTTTCCGGCTGCACATACGACTCGACCAGTTCAGCACCGGATTCGATGGACGTATTGCCGCAGCCGCTTAAGGCCATCGTCGTCCCGCCGAGACCCACGATCTGCAAGAAATCCCGGCGGCTGACGCCACTACCGCTCATCTGTCGCCCTGACTTAGACTCGGAATTCACGCTCCGAAATCCAAGGGGTATGGTCACTTGGCAGCGGGTGCGTTCCAAGGCGACCAGGAAGCCCCAGCCGCAGTCGCCGCCGGGTTCTGCACAAAACCCACGCAATAGCAGTGTGGGCAGATTTCGGTATCGCCCGGATAGAGCTTGCAGCCGTTCACGTCGACGTCATTTTTCGGCTTATCCTTGTTGGGAAGGAAATTGACGCATACGCTGCATTGCTTGGCGCCGTCCGGCATGAGTTGGTACTTCAAGGCCTTCCGAACCGCCGCGTTTTGCGTTGCAAAAGCCTGCTCCGATAACCCGACAAGCGGCACCATGGCGAGTGTCGTGATACCAACCTTGAGCACTTTACGACGCGAATGTTTGGTCGTTTGACTGTCCATTTGAATTAACCCCCTTGATTATCTCAGTCTCTGATCGCAAGCACGGGATCGATCGATTGGGGCACGGGTATTGATATACGACACATACTGTACAATAAAGTTCCGCATGATGCGTGCATTGTGCGATGCAATTGTTGAGCATGTCTCCCCCGTCGACGGTCAGTCGGCACATCGCTTTGCTGGAGCAGAGTTTTGGCCCTCCTTGCTCGAGAGACATGCCGCGGGCGTTCGGCTCACCGCAGCCGGCGAGGTATTCGCGCAGCAGGCCCACACTACGATGCGCGACTTCGACCGTAGGCGCTCCGAGATTGATGATCTGCAGCAGCTGCGTCGTGGAATGGCGACTCGGATCAGCTATTGCGCGGTACGAGAGACCAGCTACTACCGCCTCCACGCTGAATATCTTGACCCGGTAGCGGCAAAGCTTTGGCCGCGCTCGCACGTGACGACTGCGACATCGCCGTCACTTTCGAGCCGGAGCCGCACAACGACGTTTCTGAGGAGCTGTCGCTTCGGGATCCGATTGTCCGACCCACGCGCTCGCGTCTCGTGCGAAGCCGAGCCTGCGCGATCTCGCCGCGCACCGGGTCGCGCTCCTCGAGGTCCCCTCATTATTGCTGCCAAGAGTAATCGCGGTAGAAACAGGACGTTATCCCCGAGAAATACGAGGGCGCATCGCGCAACCCACTAAATTTACGGTGGCTTCTGTTCCTTGAAAAACATCGAAATTCCCCAAAAAAAAAATAGCATCGCCGATGCGCTTTTTCGGTTGGAAAAATATGCATGAATTCTGCCGGAAAAGCGGGCATTTTTCCGTGAACAGGAAGTCCAATAAAATCGCGGAGTTATGGAGGAGCGCTCAATTATTCTTAGTATTTCGTACCGCCGCTTTCGGCAAGATAAACAAGATAAACGAGACTACCCGAAATGAACTCCAGACCCGAGAGAAGTCGAGGCTGGCGAGTTGAGCCACAGAATGTTTCAAGTGCTCGTCGATACAATAGAAACTTGGAGCTGTAGGGATTGCGATTCTCGCGTCTTAAGGCTAGCGCCATCAGGCGGAAGAGCTCGTGCTGCGACTTGGAGTTCCGTCGATAGATCCCAAGAAATGGCACACCGGTGGGGTGCCCCCACTTGCGTTCCACTCAGGTACTTAGTTGAACGAATCGAAGCGCCTAATTGAAAACGAACGGCACGCGCGGAAGTCGATTTGCGTAGATAAATGCCAGCGCGAGCAACCCCACCCCGACAAACGCGACCAACCAGATCAAATGCTGTTTAATCATGCGCCCCCTCCCTATCCAATATATCCCATATTGGTTGGGGGAAACGCCGCGGCGAGGGAAATTTCCAAGACTCGCGCGCTATTGGCGGACTTCAAGTGAGCGTCGGTCACGCGACCTGCGGCCAGCGTATTAGCTGTCGCCCGCACGGCACATCGCCCGTCGCATGGCCGCGCGCGAATCCGGGCGAACGAGCACATGTTGCGCCGCCGAATTGCGTCCAGCGCAACCCGAGTTGTGGCAATTGCTGCGTCATCTCAAGGCGGCGTCGCTGATGCGTCGGGCGGACGTTGAGGCGTCTGCTGCGCGATCTCGGCCGCAGGCTTGGGCGCTTCATCGATGAATGCAACCGCCAGTGCCCGATAAAGACTCTCGCGGCATATCAAGGCGCTTGCGCCTCGTCCAAGTAAGGTGACTGCCATCAGCGGCAGTGTCAGGTCGCGATTGCCCGTCATCTCACTCACGATGACGAGCGCTGTGAGGGGAGCCTGCACCACGCCGGCAAAGTAAGCGGCCATCGTTAGGAGAACAATGGCGCCGCCGGACGCATACGGCAGATACAGGCTCAAGGTACCGCCCAGACCCGCACCCACCGCGAGCGACGGCGCGAAGATACCGCCCGGAATCCCCGTCACGTAGGAGACCAGCGTCGCTAGCGCCTTCATCAATGCAAATAAATTGGTTGGAATCACCTCCTGCTGCACGATTGCGCGCGCCTCGCCGTATCCCGTGCCGAACGTTGCACCCGACGAGGCCCAACCGATGAGCGCCACGAGGAAACCACAAATGAAGGCGAAGCGCACCGGCGCCCGAGCCCTGAACGCATCCAGCCATGAGGGCAGGCCCCGCCGAAGCGCGAGCATACATCGCGAAAAGACTCCGCCGGCCAGGCCCCCCAGTATTCCGCACACGGGCACGACCACCCACATCCGAGAATCGGTAAGCGAGGCCTGGGTCGAGCCGAAGTAGGTATAGTTACCGACCAGTGCGACGGAGGTGACGCCCGCCACGATCACGGCAGTGTAGATCGTTCCGGAGGTTCGTTGCTCGAACGACCGGGATAGCTCTTCGATGGCAAACACGACGCCAGCCAACGGAGTATTGAACGCCGCGGCGATTCCCGCCGCGCCACCCGCGAGGATCAATCCGCGATCAATATCGGCGACGGAGAAGCGCGTGAAGCGCCTCAAGGAGTGCATGATCGAGGCACCGATCTGCACCGTGGGTCCTTCCCGCCCGATGGAAGCTCCGCTCGCGAGCGCCGCCAGCGTCAAGACAAGCTTTCCCACGGCGATGCGCATCGAAAGCAGTCGGTCGCGCGCCTCGCGATTCGAGAGTGAGAGGGCGGCAATCGTCTGCGGAATACCGCTTCCCTGCGTTCCGGGAAAAACGCGTTGTGTGAGCCATGCGACGAGCGCCAGGCCCAAGGGTGGCGCGAGCCATGGCCATAGAGCGGTTCGATGGGCTGCCCAATGAAAGAGCGATAGTGCCGCATCGCTGCCGCGCGCAAAGGCGACCGCGGCCGCTCCTGTGGCCACGGCACCGCCCCAGAAGACAAGCCCCCGCAACCACGGGCCCGGACGGAGCCAGCGACGCAACCGCCGCGAAGCCTCGGGAGCGCCCGCGGTCCCGAGGAGATTCTCGGAGCTCATGTTCTAAACATGGCGATAACCAGCCTTGGAAGGCACCTCGGCGTTGTCTCGCGAACGCCGCGAACGGTACTCAGCGAGGTTTTGATGATTAGACGCTCAACATTCTCAGGGACCGGCTCTTTTGCGGTTGCTTCAACTGGGTCGTACGTCACGTCCTGATCCTCTATCCGTTCATTGTCATCGGCACTCTACGTCGACTCACACGAGCCGAGCGCTTGAGGCACGTCGAAGACCGCGACACCGCCCTGTCGGCCCGTCAATCAGGATCCGATGACGGTGAAATCGGACTACTCGTTGTACTTCAGCAAGATAATTGCTCAGCCCAACGGCGCACCCTTCGCGTGCGTTGAGAAACTCCATCCTCTCTCACGTACGCTGGGTGTCCTCGCAACGAAAATCACGACCGCGTCACCTTGCCACCCTTTCTATGTACAGATCCATTGATATCCTTTATATTTGCATGATTATACCTCGCACGGAAGTGAACCTTGCGCACCGAACTGGCGCGGCGGGTTGTCGTACCCCGTCGGAACCACCTACGACATAAACAGCTGACACTCGACGTGTTGAAGCAATTCAGGCTGATTTATGGATCCGTCCGGCATCATTTCCGGCAAGTCGAAGAGACGTGCGGGGTTTCCGGTTCGCAACTGTGGATGCTGCATGAATTGCAAGAGTCACCGGGAATCGGTGTCTCCGACCTAGCGCATCGCCTCTCGATCCATCAAACGACCTGCAGCCAATTGGTCGAGAAGCTGGTGGCGCGCGGGTATGTCGTCAAGACACGATCGGATCTGGACCAGCGCCGCGTCGGTCTCACGATCACGAGAAGCGCTGCCAAAGTTCTCAAAGATGCGCCGGGACCCGCCGAAGGCTTGATTCCGGAGGCCTTGCTGGGGTTGTCGGAGGCGACGCTGCAATCGCTGGCGACAAATCTCGGCCAACTGATCGACGGACTTCATTTGCAGGATGAGCAGGCTGCTGAAAGGCCACTCTCCGATTTATGATTCCCACGACAGCAGGCACACAACCCACCACATCAGCAATGAACGGCGCGCCGCGCGGCGGCTGGGTCTTCCTGAGTGATTTTCGCGCACGAGCGGTGTGCGCTCAACAACAAACCGATGAAAAAATAGGAGTGATTCGATGACTAGGTACAGAAGCCCCTTTTTCATGATGAGCGCAGCGACGTTCTGCGTGGTTCTGGCGTCGGGCTGCACCGACCTGAAGCCCGTGCAGGCACAACTGGATGACCTCAAGTCCCAGTTGAGTAAGCTATCGTCGCAAACAGCGAGCGTCGAGAGCCAGGCAAACGGCGCCGCAGGCGCTGCACGTTCCGCCGCCGCCACAGCCCAACATGCGCGGAGCACCGCTGATACGGCTAGCACGACAGCGAAGAATAACCAGCAGGCTATTGAGGCAATCAATGAAAAGATCGACCGCATGTTCAAACGGAAGGTTTCGAAGTAACTCGAGCATTACTCAAGGAGATATCAACCGATCGGTGTTTCGCTGCAAGGCGACGCCGACTCCGACTCCCTTTTTGCCGCTCGAATTCACCGTTACCCGAATCGGAATATAAATTGAGGTGACGATATGTTGATTCTGACCCGTCGGATTGGTGAAACGCTTCGGATCGGTGAGGAGGTGTCCATCACTGTGGTGGGGATCCATGGCCATCAGATTCGCGTCGGTATTCAAGCGCCGAAATCGATTCCGGTGCATCGAGAAGAGATTTATCTCCGCATAGCCGCACAAGGCCACGCGAACCATGCGTCGGCGCCGCCAATAGCGCAGAAGCGCTGATGCAGCAGGTGAAGTCGTATATCTGAAGCTACGAGATAGCATCGTCAACCGCTCTTCAATGTTGCCGGCCCAGTTTGGAGTAGAGAATCGGCAGTGCGCTTAAACCTCATCCAGGAAACGTCGTCCCCGACGAACGCTGAACACCCCATGCACCCTAACTTCGCGCTGCGGCCGCTCCGGAATTACACATCATGCTGTTCGCACACGCCGACGCAAAGTGCGGAAAGAAACTGAGCGCCATTTCGCAGCTGTTGAAAGTATGGCGATACGCCGGATCGCCTGCGTACGTGCCCTTGAGGTCACTGATGTCAAAGGACGAGGTCTCGCGATACCACGAAACCTGGTTCACTGGATCGCGCACCTGACCGCCGTTTCCCTAGGAGATATCGAATGAATAGCATTGCACAGTGGGGTTCGGTGTTATCAGTGGCGATTGCCTCGTTTTATTGCCTCAGCACCTTCGGCGATCAACGAAGGGCGCCGCCTCCTGAAGGAACACCGGCGATACCGCCGAGTGCAGGTGAGCGGCTTCACACGCAGCTAGCGGCAATCGGCGCCACGCGCACTGCCCGCGGTTGGGTGGTCACACTGTTGTGCACGCGATTCCAGTCTGGGAAGGCGCAATTGGAGCCTGCCGATGTCGACAAGCTCGAGCGAATCGCGGGCTTGCTTCAAGTGCATCCACACTTGCGGGTCGTGATCGAGGCAGATAAGGACACGCGCAGCACGCATGCTCGCAACGAAGGGCTGTCGCAGAGGCTTGCAAATGCCGTGTTATGCGACCTCATCGAGAGTGGTGGCGATGCGGCAAGAATTCGGGCGCGAGTCCGAGAAGAAGATTCTCCCGTTGGATGTCTCGAGACCGCGAAGGTACGACAGCTACATCGCCGGATCCAGATTCTATTTTCGGACGCTGAAGGAGAGTTCAACCGGCGACGGCGAGATCTCCCAGTGGGTCGCCGCAGGCGTAATGGCCTCTGATAGTGCCACCGGAGTTTCCATGAATTCATGCTATCGACCCCTGCTGTTGCTGTGCGTGCTCGCAGCGTCGGCCCACGCCGGTCCTGCACCGTTCGACTTGGCAGGTCCGGTCTTCGAGATCAACGTCATCCGAAGCGGGATCACGCTACCGATTTCTGAAGTCCCGAATCTAGCCACCGGCGATCAATTATGGATAAAGGCCGATCTGCCACCCACCCAGTCCAGCCACTACCTCATGGTGACTGCATTCTTGAGTGGATCGACCAATCCGCCTCCCGAAAGCTGGTTCTTTCCGTGCAAGACCTGGACGGGTAAGTGCGCGCGCGACGGTCTGACGGTGACGGTTCCGACCGGCGCCCAGCAGGTGCTCCTGTTTCTTGCCCCGCAAACTGGCGGCGATTTTAAAACGCTGATGGGGGCCGTGCGCGGACGCCCGGGTGCGTTCGTGCGCACGTCGCAGGATTTGAACCAGGCCGCGCTCGACCGATCCCGATTGGAACGATATCTCTCCGCCATTCGCCGCCTCAACGACAATGATCCGGCCAAGATCAAGGCGGCCGCTCCCCTCATGGCGCGGAGCCTCGCCATCAAAGTCGACGATAAATGCCTGGATCGAATCCCCGAGCTTCAGGCGCCGTGTCTCATGGAGGGCCAGGAGTCCCTGATCCTCAACGATGGGCATAGCACCTCGATCGTCGAGGCACTCACTTCCGGCCCCGGCAGCGATTTGGCCATGGAGGCGAGCTATACGCCGCAGTTGAGCTACGGCTTCTACAGTCCTTACATCGCCTCGGTGCTGGATATCGCGCGCATCTTGGATTCATTTCACGTGGCCCAGTATCAGTACATTCCGGCGCTTGCCTCACAACGCGGCGACCGACTGGCGCTGACGCTGAACACCGCTCCCTCATTTCAGAACCCAAAATCCGTCTTGGTGGCCGCCCTGCCGGCGGTCGAGGAGTCGCAATTGCCGCCATTGCACGCGGTTGACCCGAAGCAGATCTATTGCGCCAGAAGGACCACGCTCGTTTTGCCCGTCGAGGGCGCCCCTCTGGTGTTCTCCACCGATTATGCGCATGACATGACCTTAAGATTGGCTGGGACAGACGGCAAGACCATCGAATTGCCGGCCGCCGCCGATGCGCTTCAGGGCGGCTACGCCGTCGATACGTCCGGCTTGCGTTTCGCCGATCTTGGCGACAGTGTTCAGGCGTCGCTGCGGGGTCGTTGGGGCTTTGACTCGTACGACGGTCCCAGCTTCCGCTTGATGAATGCGCACGCGGTGGATTGGAAACTGGCTGCAGGAGACGCGGCAGCGCTGATCGTTGGGCGCCAGGATACCGTGCACTTTCGCGCCGACAGCGTCAGTTGTATCGACGGCATCATGCTGAAGGATCCAGCCGGTAAGGAATTAAAGGCCGAATGGAAAGCGGTCAAACCCAACGAAGTCGAGGTGAAGCTGCCGCTGCAAGAAGCCCAACCGGGTGCCATGACGCTGATGGTCACGCAATCCGGCATCTCCCAACCGCAGCCCATTCCGATACATGCCTTTTCGGAAGCCGGGCGCTTCGAGGGCTTCAGGATTCACGTCGGTGACGTACAAGGGGTGCTCAAAGGCAGCCGCCTCGATGAAGTCGCTAGCTTGTCGATCGGCTCTTTGGTGTTTCTGCCGGGCGAATTGTCGTCCCAGAGCGGCAGTGACGAACTGCCGATGGTCGCCCAGGACGCCCAGGCTGTCGCTGCGCTCAAATCCGAACATCCCATGGATGCCAAAGTCACGCTGAGAGATGGCCGCGTGGTTTCGCTCAAGGCGTCTGTCGAAGCGCCGCGACCTCGCATAGTTCTGATCAGCAAGAGTGTGGAGCCTTCGCCTTCCAGCGACAGCAGTAATATCAAGCTTATCGACTCGGAGGTGCCGCAGGATGCGACACTCATATTCTCGGTGCGCACACAGTCACCGGCGGCGTTCTCGCGCGATGAGAGCATCGATATCGCCGCGACCGACCAGTCGTTCACGACTAGCTTGAGCATCGGGAACGGCGGAATGACGCTCGAGAACTCTCACGTGGCGGTGGTCACCTTCAATCCGGCAAAGGCGTTTGGATCGTCTGCATTTGGACCCTTGCAGTTTCGAGTCAATGACAAAGGGGTCACGGGAGATTGGCAGCCGTTAGCTGACATTGTGCGCCTACCTGCGCTGAGCGACCTCAAGTGCCCATCGGCTCCGGTACTGGCATGCAAACTCTCCGGATCGAACCTATTTTTGATCGACTCCGTGTCGAGCGACTCGCAGTTCCTGAATCCCGTTCAAGTGCCCGACGGCTTTCTAGGCTCTGCGCTGCCGGTCCCCCATCCGACCTCGGGCGCGCTCTATTTAAGGCTACGCGACGATCCAAGTGTGATCAATCTGTCAACCCTGACCGCAGATCAGATACCCGATTCTCCAGATGACATGGCGCGATCAGAGGCTCGCCAACCAGCGCCTGCCAAGGACGATGCCGCAGGCCTCGATCCACCTGCGAACCGCCCTGCAGCAAATGACGCGAATCATCGCCCGTTAGTGATCGCTACCCCGCTCTCCCGAGCTGCCCCACCGTGACTGTCGAGAGAATCGGCTCGCGGGAGTGCTTGTGTCGACTGGACCATCGTTGAAAACGTTATAGCACTCACCGTCGGGCACCGCACATCGGACCTGCGTTGCCTTGGGGGCTGACTTACTCCGAAATCGGGTCCACCCCCATTCTTAACGGTTCCAATCGACAAATGGCGTAGCCCATCCTGCACGCTGCGTAACATCTATCCTTCTCCTTTCAGAGCGAGCGTTGTGGCCATCAGGCCGCGGCTCCGGGTCGGGGTGGCGTTACCGAGAAGGCCAGGAAGATCAACTGGGCTCACTTGGACTGGTCGTCAATATGATCGTGTTGTGGGACACGATCTAGGCGGAGCTTGATCAGATTCGCGCCGAAGTCTTTACGGTACTCAAGGAGAACGTCGCGCGCCTATCGCCGCTCGTCCACGACCACATCAATATGTTCGGGCGTTACTCGTTCGCCGCGCCCGAATCGGTCACCAGGGGCGAGCTGCGGCCGCTCAGAAACCCAATCGATGCCGATCGTTAACCGGACTTTCTGTTGCTCCCCAAACCCCAGATTCGCGTGTTTGAGTCAGGCGGCGTTCCGTTCGCTAAAGGATTACCATGGTGTCACCGAGTGAGCAGATGCCGAAGATTCGGAGCGCACACGGAAAGTTCACTTCCTATACTTTCGAACTACAATCCTATGGAGTCCACCATGAGCACAATGATCCGCAGTTGGGGCGTTCACGCGTTAGTTGCGTCAGCGGCGTTCCTGGCCATCAGCACATCGGCC
>Ga0326728_10026777_pt1 | contig 10159 bp, 7 predicted proteins | sample MB3enrmetagenome_FD_207602 | JGI IMG/M metagenome (GOLD analysis project Ga0326728, IMG submission 207602) | Lab enriched peat soil microbial communities from McLean, Ithaca, NY, United States - MB31MN | ecosystem: Environmental > Terrestrial > Soil > Wetlands > Peat | place: USA: New York... | reverse complement strand
GCCCTCCGGGTTCGCGAGCCGGTCGATCCCAAACGGCGAATAGCCGATGCCGTCATACTTCCCGGCGGTGGCAATCGCCTGCGCGACGCCGCGCGCGTCTCCCCTCGACTCCGGGATGAACAGGGGGTTGCCCGACTGCGTGTACCACGCGCACCAGTCGGCATAGTTTGGAAGGTGAACGTCCGGCGAGAGGATGTCGATCGCCGGCCCGCCGGCCCGCCAGGCATCCATTACCTGAGCCAAAGGGCCACCGCTCGGATAGCCGCCAGGCTTGTCCTCGTTGGGCTTGTCTGGTCCCTGGCGCAGCCAGGCGTTCACAAACATCGGCAACGGATATTCGGCTTTGCCCGCCGCCGCCACATGGCCAACATAGCGCGCGTAATTCCAAGCCATAAACAACTCGTCGGTTTCCATACCGGCGCCGAAGACCTCTTCCCAGCTTCCGGACGTTTTGAAGCCGGCGCTTTCCCAACGCTTGCGCAGTTCGGGAATCAGGGTGTCTTTGTGCTGTTGGAGGTAGTCCATGAACTCCTTCGGCACAGGCCCAGCGAACGCCCGATTCGCCAACGGCGAGTGGTCGCGCGACGGTCCGAGTACTCCAACCTCGTTCTCCACCTGAATCATGATCACCGTGTGGGCCTCTCCGTCCGCCTCGCGGATGTGCCTCATCAGCGCGGCAAAGGCGCGCGCATCGGCGTCCCGGTTCGCGTCGCTTAGCGTGCTCAACGTCGGCAGGCCCTTGCCCTTCTCATCCTGGATGATCGGAAATCTCTGCTGGTTGGTCTTCACCCACACGGGCTGGTAGGTCGACTTGCCATTTTTCCAGCTTCCGAACCAGAGCAGGATCAGGTGCAGGTTTTGACGCCTGGCGCCTTGAATCAGACTGTCCACCAGGTTGAAGTCGAACCGGCCCTCTTCGGGCTCCGTTAACTCCCACGAGACGGTTGCCAGAACGGTGTTGAGGTTGGTCGCCGCGATCTTCGGCCAGAGCGGCTGCATGTATTCCACGCTCGAGGCGCTGGAGTTGTTCAATTCCGCGCCGATGACCAGGAACGGCTTGCCGTCCACAATTAATTGCGTGGCCGTCCCCCGCTTTTCGAGGTGCGGAATGTTCGTCGAAAGCTTCGCCTGCGAAAATGCCGCCCCGGATACGAGCGACGTCAGGAGTGTAGTAATGGCCAAAGTTCTCAGCTTCATGTCTTTTGCCTCGGGATGCTTCTCATTCCTGCCCGGCGCCGTTCACTTGGCGGGCGAGAAGATCGCCACACTTCCGCTCGAGCGGGCGCCGCCACTCTAAGGAGTTTAAGATCGTAAAACATGTGGTCTTTACAATACTATAAGGGTTAGGAGGCAGGCAGGGATATGCGCGGATTTTGCAGCTTCGTAAGCACGTTCGCATTCGCCGCAATGGCAATGAGCGCCCAGACGACCGGTGCCGCGCCGGGCATCCCTCATCTTCAGAAGCGAGGCACCGCCACCCAGATGATTGTCGACGGCAAACCGTTTCTGATGCTGGCGGGAGAACTGCGCAACTCCACTACCTCCAGTCTCGAATTCTTGAAGCCGGTCTGGTCCAAGCTGGTGGCTCTGCATCTCAACACCGTGCTGGCCGCCGTCCAGTGGGAGTTAATGGAACCCAAGGAAGGCCAGTTCGACTTCACCCTGGTGGACGCTCAGATCCGCGCCGCGGAAAGCCACAATCTGCGGTTGGTGTTTCTATGGTTCGCAAGCTGGAAGAACGGCGCTTCCAGTTACCCTCCCCTTTGGGTTAAAGGCGACGTGGACAGGTTCCCCCGCGCCAGGCGGAAGGACGGCGCGCCCATCGATACTCTCTCCACATTTAGCGCGGCGAACCGTGACGCCGACAGCCGTGCCTTCTCGGCACTCATGCGGCACGTCAAGCAAGTGGACGCGCGCCGCCGGGTCATCATGATTCAGGTGGAGAACGAAGTCGGCCTGCTCGGCGATTCGCGGGACCGGAGCGAAGAGTCGAACAGGGCCTTCGCCGGACCGGTGCCTAAAGAACTGCTCGACTACATGGCCGGCCACAAGGACATTCTGTATCCGGAGTTCCGTAAGGCCTGGGAGGCGGCAGGGGCCAGGACATCCGGAACCTGGGAAGAGGTATTCGGCCAAACACCGTACACGGACGAGATCTTCATGGCGTGGAACTATGCGCGCTACGTGGACGGAGTGGCGGCCGCGGGCAAGGCCGAATACCCGGTGCCCATGTTCGTGAACACCTGGTGTTCCATGGGGGACCGGCCCCCCGGGTCGTATCCCAGCGGCGGCCCGCTGCCGCACGTGGCTGACGTGTGGAAGGTGGCGGCGCCGGCGATTGACTTCCGCTCGCCGGACCTCCACGCCACTAATTTTTCCGAGTGGGCCGACTGGTATCACCACACGCCGGACTTTCCGTTGTTCATTCCGGAGGCCTTTCACGCCACGGGCCACTACAACATCTTCTACGTCATGGGGCAACACGATGGCATTGGTTTCAGCCCCTTCGCCATCGACGAGCTTTTCTTCACGCTGGAACCCGGCATCATGGAAGAACTGGAACGCCGGTTCAGTCCCAACGTGGTTGACGACCTGATCTTCACGGGTCCTTCCAGGACGAGGCTGGCCCTGGCGGACCTGCCGCTGGCGCGGAGTTATGCAACCATCGCCCAACTCACGCCCCTGATTCTCGAAAACCAGGGAAAAGGCAAGATGAGAGGCGCGGTGGTGATCGCCGATGAGCCGCCACAGGAAATCCCGTTGGGTGAATACGTCCTGACGGTTGGCTACGCACGCAGCCGTAGAGACCCCATGCCGGCTGCGAAGGGTGCACCCGGGGCGCCTGCACCGGCGCCGGCGCCCACCCGGCTGGCCGACCGCGCTGGTGTGCTATTCATTGCCGTTGGACCGGATGAATACGTGGCCGCATCCAGTGGTCCGGTGAACATCCGGTTCTCAGCGAACCCCGCATCGAACAGTCAGAGGGCTCCGATCGCCGGTATCGCTTCCATAGAAGAGGGCGCGTTCGTGGATGGCCGATGGGTCCCCGGCCGCAGGCTCAACGGCGACGAGAGCGACTCGGACAAATCCGTCCGGCTCGGCGGCGGGGTGATCCCCAATGGCAAAATCCAGCGGATCAAGCTCTTTCGGTATCACTAGGTGTTCAAATCATGAAAACGAAAACCGGATCGTCCCTCTGCCGCTGGCTCGCGGCCGGCTGCTTGTTGGCCGCTTCCCCTGCAGCCCATGGCCAGGCCAAACCGATTCCTCAACTCGTGAAAAAAGACGGCCGGTACGCCTTGATGGTGGACGGAGCGCCCTACTTGATTCTCGGGGCGCAGTGCCACAACTCCAGCGCCTGGCCGGCAATGCTGCCCAAGGTCTGGCGGGCCATCGAGAATCTGCACGCCAACACTCTGGAGATCCCGGTCTAACGTAAGGTGCGGCTGGTGCTGCTGTGGTTCGCCACCTGGAAGAACGGCAGCTCGCATTACATACCCCTGTGGGCAAAAAGACAGCCCGACAAGTTTCCGCGGATCATCGGCAAGAACGGGAGAATCGTGGATTCGCCTTCCCCCCACTCGCCGGTCGCGCTCGAAGCCGATCTGAGCGCTTTCAGCGCCCTCATGCGCCACCTCAGGCAGCGGGACACTGAACGCACCGTGATCATGATGCAAGTGCAAAATGAACCGGGCTCCTGGGGCAGCGTGCGCGACTACTCCCCGGCGGCCGAAAAACTCTTCGCCGAGCCCGTGCCCGGGGAACTGCTCAAGGCTCTGGGCACAACCGCTCCAGCCGGCGCCAACTGGGCGGCTGCTTTCGGCCCCGACGCCGACGAGTATTTTCACGCCTGGTCCATCGCGCGCTTTGTGGGGCAGGTGGCGGCTGCCGGCAAAAAGGAATATCCCTTGCCGATGTATGCCAACGCCGCGCTGCGCGACCCCATCAGCCCGGGGCCGGCCGGCACTTATGAGAGTGGCGGCCCCACTGACAACGTGCTGTCGATCTGGAAGGCGGCGGCGCCCGCCCTCGACGTGCTGGCGCCGGATATTTATCAGAACGACCCCGCGCGTTACCGCAAGGTGCTGGAACTCTACGCCCGGCCGGACAACGCGCTGATGGTGCCGGAGACGGGTGGCCGGGCGGGCTATCCGCGCCTCTTCTTTGCGGCGCTTGGCCGCGGCGCCATCGGCTGGGCCCCTTTTGGCCTGGACTACACCAGCTATTCCACCGAGCCGCAGGGCACGCCGCGGATGGCCGAGGAGGCGCTGGCTCCGATCGTGCTCAACTACCAGATGCTGGCGCCAATCATGCGCGAGGCGGCCCGCCTCAACTTCGAGGGCCAGCTTCAGGCGGTGGCCGAAGAGCCAGGCCAAGCCCGGCAGACGATGGATTTTGGAAACTGGAAGGCCGTGGTCACGTTCGGCGCCGGCGGCCGCAACAACAGCGCCAACGGCAACCCCACCCCTATCGGCCGCGCCCTGGTGGCCAAACTCGGCGAAAACGAATTCCTGGTAACCGTGGCTTACGGCAAGATTGCCTTCACGTCGAGCAGTGGCGCCCATACGGACTTCCTGCGCGTGGAGGAGGGCAGCTACGAAAATGGCGTCTTCAAACCGATTCGCATCTGGAACGGCGACGAGACCGACTACGGCGGGCTCAGCTTCTACTCGGCCCCGCAAGCCCTGCGCGTCTTGCTGGGCACCTACTGAGATAGGAATGCATCCATGAAAATGCTCCTCCGCTGACTATCGGGAACAGACTTCCGATTGGGCGCGGGTTCATCAGTGGCAGTGCCCTGTCCATGTTGAGTGGGCGGCCTTTCTTTCGGCATCGCTGCCGATGAAACCGATAAGCGTGATTCTGTTGAGATACATACGTCTCTCCTGTTCTGCCCGTTTGTCTCGGGCCACCCGAAATCGAGTGGGCGCGGCTCCCATGCGTGGCTTCGGGAAACTCGCCGATTTCGCTGGCAACCTCGCCGTAGGAACGCCGTCTGCCAAGCCATCGTCGATCCGCGAGCGCCGTTTTGGAGGTCGACGCCGCGTTCCGGGAGCGGCATCTGTCAATGGGTGGTCAGGAAACCGGGACACACGCCGGAATCCTCGGCCAAGACCACGGGAGGACGCCATGCACACCGCTAGTGAGACTCAGCAGCGATCCTACTCCGGGCCGCACGCCTGCCCGCCTTCCTCACCCTTGCACCCGTCTACCTCGCGGCCTGCGAATAGATCCGCATTGTCGATGTCGCCTTCCCCGCCAGCGGATCGCCGGTGAGAGTGAAAACCCCATTGCGCCGCGCGGCCTCCATGCGGCGCAATACGTTGTCCGCGGGCAAACACACCAATCCTTGCGCGTTCTGAGCGGTGGCGGCGTAGACCACCACCTCGATGCTGGTCCAGTCCATCTGCGTGGTGGACTGTGCCAGTTTCATGTGCGGTATCACCGCGCCGTCCCGCACCAGCATCACGACTGGAATCTGCCCTGCTTGCATGTTGTGCCATCCGCCGGCAAACCTCCCGCCGGTCTGGTAATCGATCCACTGTCCGGGCGGCAGGTAGACGTTGCGTCCGGTGGTCCCGGTTTCCATCAGCGGCGCCACCAGAATGTCCGAACCGAACAGATACTCGTCGTCCACCTGCCAGGAACCGGGGTCGCCGGGATACTCGATGAACAGCGCGCGCACCATGGGCAGACCGTGCTCGCTGGCATCCTTCGATTGCGCGTAGACGTACGGCATGAGGCGATACTTCATCTCATCGGCGCGCCGGAAATCGTCCATGAACGCGGCGCTGTACTCCCAAGGCTCCTTGGGTGGCGTTCCATGGCAGCGGCTGTGCGAAGTCAGCATGCCGAACGGCATCCAGCGGCGATACAGTTCCTCCGGCGTCTTGGCCGCAAAGCCGCCGATGTCGTGGCTCCAGAAAGTGAAGCCGCTCAGTCCGAACGACAGTCCCCCGCGCAGGGTAGCGGCCATACTGGAATCCTGTGCGCCGGAATCGCCGCCCCAGTGGAGCGGATAACGCTGGCTGCCGGCCCACGCGCTGCGCGCCCACATGATGTTTTCGCCGTTGACCTGGCGAGTGACATCCGCCACGGCTTTGTTATAGCGCAGTGGATACAGATTGTGTTCGTAGAAGCCGCTGCGGCCGTTGGCGTAGATGCCCGTGAGCGGCGCCGCTTCGCCGAAATCCACTTTGATTGCTCCAACGCCCATTTTGAGAAGGCCCGCGATCTTGTCCTGGTACCACTGCACGGTGGCGGGATTAGTGAAGTCCAGGACGGCGTCCTCATAGGGCAAGTTTCCCTTGCCGTCCCGCACGGCCAGGCCCTTGGCGAGAATCTCCGGGAACAGCGAGTTCTTGGGGACGAAGTAGGGAAGCTGCCATAGAGAGATGTGGAAGCCGTCGCGCTTGAGATCGGCAATCATCTTCGCCGGGTCTTTGAATCGCGTAGTGGAGAACTTGTAGTCGCAGCGCCAGTCGTTCTCGAACCAGCCGGTATCGAGGTGGATCACGTCGCTAGGAATGCGATTCTGCCGCAGTTTGGCCGCCACGGCGCGCGTCTCGTCCTCGGAGAAATAGCTGATGCGGCTCATCCACAGGCCGAAACTCCACAGCGGCGGCATCGCTGCCTTGCCGGTGAGCGTGGTGTATTCGTTGAGGATGTCCTTGGCTCGCCCAGGAACACGAACAGGTCGAGAGCATCGTCACCCAGCAGCAGGGCGTTGGTGTTGCCGTAGGATGCGCCGAAATCGAAGGTCGCCGGCGCCGAAGTGTGCACGAACATGCCGTATCCGCGATTGCTCATGAAAAAGGGAATCGGCTTGTACATACGGCCGGTCTCTACGCCGTTGGCGTCGTTGGACCAGAGGACGACTTTCTGGCCGCGTTTGTCGAGGCGCGTGAAGCTTTCGCCGCAGCCGAACAACTTTTCGCCGGGCGCAAGCGAGAACACCGCGGCGATGCTGCGGGAATAATCGGAGGTGCGCCGGATGAATGAGAATGGCAGGACGGGGTCGAGTTGCGTCGCATTGTCCGAAGCGTGGTTGGTTTTGGTGAGCAGCCGCCCCTGGGAATCGCGGAACTCGATGTGCCACGGGTCCTCCAGGATGGTGACCGACCCGGCCGTGCTTGTGTAGCGGTAGCCGCCGGTGATCCGGGCAAGCTTCCAGGAACTGTCCCGCGGCGGTTCGCCCACCAGCATCGGTGAGGGTTCCTCAGTTCGCACCTGCGGCCCCGTCCGGATGCGGATCCGGACCGTGCGCGGAGACACGAATTCGATCGAAAAGGGCAGCGCCGGGTTGATGGCGTATTCGCCCTCCGGGAACGTAACCCCGTCGAAGGGCCGCAGCACGTTCTCCATGTTGCTGAAGGCAATCCGGGGGGAGAGTTGATGGCGTGCCCAGGTGATGGCGCCGGCCCCGGTCGCTGAGTCGAAGCCCGTCACTTTATCGGCCAGAAAGTAGGTATTCCGATATTCGTGGAAGTCGGAGCTGACATCCACCAGGTCCTGCAACAGGCCCGGCGGCCGGTCCACCTGAGCCTTCAGGCGAGGGCTCCACAGAAGCGCAAGGCTGGCATAGAGCACGAGGGAAATACGGTGGGTAGTGATCACAAGCGTCCTTTGACCGATTGGCTAATGCTTCATTATCCAGCCTGAAGCCTTTCAGGTCTATTGCTCTCTTTCGCGCCGCGCCATACCATTAGGGTCTTCCACGGGTCATCACGAAGTTGGAGAAGACCATCGATGTTGTGCGGCAAACGAGTAGTCGTCGTGAACGTCCTTCCGCTCCTGGCCGGGATGGCACAGGTGCTTGTGGCCGCTGAGCCATTTCGCGATCCGAACCTGCCGCTCGAGCAACGCGTGGACGACCTGGTCTCCCGCCTGACGCTGGACGAAAAAATCGGCATGCTGGGTCAAGTCCAGCCTGCCATCCCACGGCTCGAAATAAAGGCCTTCACCAACTGGACCGAAGGGCTGCACGGCCTTGGCTGGGTCCGCGGCGGATCTGTCACGGCCACAACCTTCCCGCAGTCTGTCGGCCTGGGGGAAACGTGGGACCCCGAAATTCTGCGCCAGGCCGGGTCCGTCGAAGGGTATGAAGCGCGTGTGTATTTCAAGAAGTACGACGGTACCCGGGTGGGCCTCGCGATCCGCGCGCCCAACGTGGACCTGGCCAGGGACCCTCGATGGGGCCGCACCGAGGAGGTGTTTGGAGAGGACCCCTACTTCGTCGGGAAAATGTCCGTCGGTTATATCAAGGGGCTGCAAGGCGACCACCCGAAGTACCTGCTTTCCGCCTCGACCATGAAGCACTTCCTGGCGAACAGCAACGAGGATGGGCGCACCAGTTCCTCCTCCGACTTCGACGAGAGGAATCTCCGCGAATACTACCTGGTTCCGTTCCAGATGGGCATACAGGAGGGAAGCGCGCAGTCGTTCATGGCGTCGTACAACGCGGTCAACAACGTCCCCGACACGGTTTCGCCGTTCATCAGGGACATTGTGGAGAAGGAGTGGAAGTTCGACGGCATGGTGTGCACCGACGCCGGCTCCCTTCCGAATCTCACCCGCCAGTTCCACTACTATCCGGATCCGACGGCCGCGGTAGTGGGGTGCGTAAAAGCGGGCATCACCGTGTTTCTCGATCAATATGGCGCGCCCTTAAGAGATGCGCTGGCGAAGGGCCTGCTGAGCGAAGGCGACATCGCGCGTAATATCCGGGGCAACATCCGGATGCGTATGCGGCTGGGCGAGTTCGATCCTCCCGACATGGTGCCTTACAGCAGGATCTCCGGGACCGAGGAGCCCTGGTACGGCGAAGCCAACAGGGCGCTGGCCAGAAAGGTCACTCAGGAATCCATCGTTCTGCTGAAGAACAGCGATAGCCTTCTGCCGCTGGACAAGAGCAAGCTGCGCTCCATCGCGGTGATCGGGCCTTTTGGCGACAACGTGCTGGTGGACTGGTACGCCGGAATGCCGCCCTATACCGTGACTCCGTTCGAAGGCATCCGCAACAAGGTGGGGCCGGGCGTTCGCGTGCGTTATGCTCCCGACGACAACAACGGCAACGCAGCTAATCTCGCCGCCGAGAGCGATGTGGCCATCGTGTTCGTGGGCAATCATCCGACGTGCAACGCGCCGTTCGGCAGGTGTGCGTCGCCGAGCGAGGGCAAGGAAGCCATCGACCGGAAGGCTATCGACCTGGACCAGGCGCAACTCAACCTGATCCGGAGAGTGAAGACGGCGAACGCGAAGACCATCGTTGTGCTGATTTCCAGCTTCCCGTATGCCATCACTTGGGTTCAGGAGAATGTTCCGGCGATTCTCCACATGGCGCACAACAGCCAGGAGGAGGGCAACGCGCTGGCCGATGTCCTTTTTGGCGACTACAATCCGGCCGGCCGGCTTGCGGCCACGTGGGTGAAGGCGCTGAGCGATCTTCCCCCCATGATGGACTACGACATTCGAAAAGGCCGAACCTACATGTATTTCAAGGGGCAGCCCTTGTATCCGTTCGGATTCGGCCTGAGCTACACGACGTTCGAGTATGCCAACCTGCAAACCTCGGCCGATTCGGTAAGGGGTACGGGATGGATTACGGTTAGCGTGGACGTCAAGAACACCGGGAATCGCGCGGGAGATGAAGTGGTGCAGATGTATGTCAAACACCTGGATTCCGTTGTGGAGCGGCCCGTGAAGGAACTGCGGGGGTTTCTGCGCATTACGATCCAGCCGGGCGAAACGAAGACGGTGCGGATGCCGCTGAAAGGCAACGAACTGACGTACTGGGACGCCGCCGCGCACAGCTTTGTCGTGGAGCCAGGGAAGGTCAACATCATAGTCGGGCCTTCCTCCGCGGATGTGAAGCTCGAAAAGACCGTTGCAGTGATCCCCTAGACGTAGCGAGGGAGCCTCATACCGCCGAGAAAGAAAGAGGAAGTGAGTCAGCCGGCGTTCACGCCGGCTGACGGGTTTTGGCGGCCGGGGCCAGTTGGCCCCGGCCCTGGAGTTTCTACATTTCCCACGAGATTTGTTTGGGATTCCGCTTGCCCCTGCGGGCGCGCCGCCTTGGCGCATCACCTAAATAAGTCTGTCTATATTGTGTAATATTGACAGACCGACCTGAGTATGGTATCTTGTCTTTGGCCCATGC
>Ga0326728_10026774_pt1 | contig 10160 bp, 8 predicted proteins | sample MB3enrmetagenome_FD_207602 | JGI IMG/M metagenome (GOLD analysis project Ga0326728, IMG submission 207602) | Lab enriched peat soil microbial communities from McLean, Ithaca, NY, United States - MB31MN | ecosystem: Environmental > Terrestrial > Soil > Wetlands > Peat | place: USA: New York... | reverse complement strand
CCTGTGCGATCTCCCCGGATGGTACCCTCCTTGCCGCGGCAGGCACTGACCCTGTCATCCGGCTGTACTATCTGCCCGAAGGAACTGCTGCCGGGACGATCCCGCAGATCCCGGGGAGACCCACGGCCCTGGTTTTTACCGATGACGGACTCGCGCTCGCGGCGGGATATGACCATGGCACCCTCGCGTTCTATGCTCTCCACGGGCACTCCCTGATCCGGACCCTTCCCGCCCATGAAGGCGCCATCACCGGGATCGTTGCCATAAAGGGTGAAGACTGCATCGTTACCAGCGGTACCGACGGAATGATCCACATCTTCCGGGTCCCCCTCATGCGGCCCCTGTCGCAAACCACCCTTGCAGACCTTGCGCTTGCACGGGAACAGGAGCAGGCCGCCGGTACAGATGCCATGGCAGAACAGTGGAGGTTTCTCTGCCGCCTGTTGTCCATCCGGTTCCAGAGCGAGATCGAACTCTGCCCGGCATACCGCGATGCCGGGATATATGATATCCAGATTGTCGGGTGATTCCCGTGGACAGGTACGCACAATCCCTCCAACCGACAGTTCGCCTCGGGGTAGACTTCGGGACCGGAACGCTTGTCATTGGCATCACGGGACAGGACGGCAGCAGGTACCGTACTCTCGCATTCCCCGGCTGGTCGCAGGAAATGCCCGGCACGGGAACCGGAGGAGCGGTCCACACGGTACCGGTCTTAATCCATTACGATCAGGATGGGGGTCAGACCATCGGCGATGAAGTGGTGCGGGCGGGAAATTCAGATCATCCTCAGACGGCGCGATGGATCCGGAAATACCTGCTGGAGGAAAGCCCGGTGCGGATCCCGGCCGGCATGGACCGCCGGATCACGTTCCGCGATGCGGCAACGGATTTCCTCACCGCAGTCCTTGCCCATGCGACACGGGAGTGCCCCGGGTGCCCTTCGGTTGTATTTGCCATTCCCCCGGATCTGCCGGAATGGTATACCGGATGGCTCGGGGACATTGCTCACGCTGCAGGCACCAGCTCCTGGCACACGCTCACCGAACCTGCCGCCGTTATTGCCGGGTACGGTCTGGCCACGGAGGCGGGACAGGTGTATCTCATCATCCGCTGGGACGAGACAGACTTTTCAGCGTCCTTTGTCATGTCTGAAGTCTCATCGGATCATGGCCCTGCCGGGGGACTACGGGTAACCGGTACGGCCTGCGATGATACCGGATGTAAGGCCGTCGATGGCTGGATTGCTCATGATGTGCTCGCCCGGAACCATATGAATCACAGGGGTGCAAAAGCGCAGAGAATATACGACGGGATTACCGGAAGGATCGGGGAGCTGTACGGACAGCTGGCAGCAGCGGACGAGGCCATGATCGGAATCGGAGACCCGTTTTCCGGAACAATTGTTCCAGCCCGGTTATCCCGGGATGATGTTAGCCGGATCCTGACAGAGCACAGTTTCCCGTCAGTTTTGGACCGTACCATCGACCGTGCACGGGCGGCTGCCAGCTCCCGAGGGTGCAAAGAGCAACAGCCCGTTGCCGTCCTGATGACCGGCCGGGGGTGTGTGATACCTGCCGTTAGGGAGCTTATAAAAAAGCAGTTTGCAGGAGTGCCGGTCCTGTCCGATCACCCGGTCGATGCCGTTGCCCGCGGGGCTGCCCTCCTTCTGCCCCCTGCGAACCAGCCTGACCGTATCAAAAACGACTATGTGCTCCGGTACTGGGACCCCAAAAGCCGGGAGCACCAGTACCGGTTCCTCGTGCGCAGCGGGGCGAGGTACCCGAGCGCCGGCCAGGTAGCCCGCATCACCATCAGCGCCGCGTACGACGGCCAGACCCGTCTCGGAATTCCCTTGTACGAAATCAGCACTTCGCCTGATACACACGCGCCTGCGCTTGAGCTGGTCTCGGACACTGCCGGGGGGATCCGTCTCGCCGGTCCCCCGGAAGATGCCGGTACCGAAAGCAGGCCGCTCCTCGCAAACGAGCGGACGCCCACGCTGCTGGCAGCTGAACCACCGGCACTGAAAGGCGAACCGCGGTTCGAGCTGACGTTCACGCTCGACCGGGAGAAACAACTGCGTGTCACGGCACGCGACCTTGTGACCGGCAGGCTCACAAAAAAGGATGCACCGGTACACAGGCTGACCTGAAAACAGGAGGAAGACTATGGAAATGCAGGAAATGGAGATTGTGATCGATAAGGAGGGCAGAATACAGGTTAACGTGACCGGAGCGCACGGTACTGACTGCCTTGCGATGACCAAAAACCTCGAGGAGTCCGCAGGGGTTGTGGAGGAGCGGACGTATTCACCGGCGTATTACGAACAAACGGTGAGCGAAGAGCATTATACCCGTATCCGGCGATACTAAAAAATTACCGTGCAAGATCCCGCACGGCCTGGATGTTGCCCCGGTCGTCCCTCCGGTCATCCACCGGCGTTTCGCAGATCAGCGGAAGGCGGGCAAAAGCCGGGTGGTGGAAGATGCGCCGGAAGCCGTCCTCCCCGATAAACCCCATACCGATGTGCTCGTGACGGTCAAGGCCGCTCCTGAGATCGCCCTTGGTGTCGTTGGCATGAACCACCTTCAACCGATTGATACCAACGGTTTCATCCAGTTGTGCAAGCGTGGCGGCAAGGCCGGCCGCGGTGCGCAGCTCATAACCGGCAGCAAACGCATGGCAGGTATCGAAGCAGATACCAATCCGGTCGGTTTTTTCTATTCCATCGATAATCGCACGTATGTGCTCGAAACTGCTGCCCACGCTGTTCTTCTCCCCTGCAGTGTTTTCAAGCAGCAGCATCACATCGTTATCGGACGCTTCGAGCGCCATGTTTACCGCTTTTATCACCCGGGCCCTGCCCCCCGCGATTCCGTCCCCAAGGTGATGGCCGAGGTGGGTGACAAGATAGGGTATGCCAAGCCGCCCGCACCGGTCAAGCTCGGCCTGGAGCGTCTGGACAGACTTCTCCCAGATATCGGACTTGGGGGACGCAAGATTGGGAAGGTAGGGCATGTGGTCGACCGGAAGAAGGCCGGTCGTTGCAATTTTCTGCCGGAAAAGGGTGCAGTCCGCATCGTTCAGGGGCTTGAAACCCCACCCCCGGGGATTGCGGGAAAACATCTGGAAAACATCGCAACCGGCGTCCTTGGCCCGGTCGACTGCGAGATCAAGAGAACCGGCGATCGAGACATGCACGCCAGCTCTTACCTCTGCCATGGGCGGCCACCATCCAGTACGGGAATCATCTGTATCAGATCAGCATTGCGGCGCACCGGTACATGGAAGTTGTGATCGTGCCGGGCGAGACAAAAAAGGATTAGTTCCCGCGGTGGTGTGCGACAAGGACTGCTATGCCAAGGCCGATGATGCAGAGAGCTGAAAACGGCAGGGCGGATTTCTGGGATGTTGTGACGGGAGCAGATGTTGTCGTGGGCGCATATGACGGCATGGCCCTGGTCGCTGCCGCGTTACTGCCAATAGGGGGGACCACATGGACGATATAATCTAAGACAGGCTGGACCCCGCCGATAAGACCGGAGTAACCGGGGCACGAATCCGATAAGGCTTCACCGTTCACAAAGGTAATATTAACACTCGATGCATCGTTCCTGCCATTAAAAAAGAGCGAATCCCCGGGAGCGAGAACCTGTTGCGCGACAATCGTTTTGCCACTGGTAATGGTAGCATTCGAACCCGTGGCCACGCAGGATGTCCCGGTGCAGGCAGAACAGTTCGGGACGGTAATCGCAGATACTGCATAATCCCCGATAAGCGCGGTGGGGAGACTCCCGATATCACCGATTTCATCGGTTGCATAATCTGCGCTGGCGCCAGAACCATACAGTTTTGCAAGCGCGATCCAGGTGCCGCCGGTCCCGCCAAGGCTCACCGCGACGGCCTGATCATTTCGGGCAAACACGGAGAACGCAGCCGGATCAGGAACGGTGCCGGTGAGCGTGGAGGCGTTCAGCGGCGTCCACGAACAGACCGGGGCAGATGTGCCCGACCCGTAATTGCAGCCGTACTGCTGAGGATCTGACAGGGTCAGGGTGTTGTTGGCAGCAGAGATACCCGATACCGTACCTTTGACCGTCACTTCAAGGACAACGGCACTGGCCGGGATCGCACAGGCAAAGAGAACCAGCAGGGCAGCACACAGGCAAAGAGAGAGAACGTTTTTCATAATAAACACATCCGATCTATGAATTGTACTGCCTTCATCGACCCGGCACCATAAAAATCCTGCACCTCCCTTGTGCCGGCATAGCCGGCACCTGCACCTTGATGAGCAAAGAATGCCAATCTCCGGGTATGCAGGTCACCTTCCTTGGGACAAACGGCTGGTACGATTCCCCCACGGGTAACACGGTCTCGGCGCTGATCTCTTCGCGGGATTATGATATCATCCTCGATGCGGGAAACGGTATCGCAAAGGCCGACCGCTACATCTCGCAGGATAAGCCGGTCTTCCTGTTCATCAGCCACTTCCATCTCGACCACACGGAAGGGCTTCACGCACTCGTAAAGTTCAGGTTCAGGAAGGGCCTCTCTATCTGCGGACAGGTCGGCACCACGGCGGATCTTGCAGGCCTTATCCGGGAGCCCTATACGGTGCCGCTTGAACAAGTCCCCTTCGCGGTGACCGTAACCGAGCTTGCGGACGGGCTTCACGAGCTGCCGTTTAAGGTCACGTGCCTGCCGCTCGTCCATCCTGTTCCCTGCCGGGGCTTCCGTTTCGAGCTTGACGGGAAAGTGATCACCTACTGCACTGATACAGGGTTCTGCGACAACGCGATCACGCTCGCACGCGGCGCCGACCTCCTCATCACCGAGTGTGGCTTAAAGCCCGGGCAGAAGAGCCCCGGCTGGCCGCATCTCAACCCTGATGAGGCGATCCGCATCGCAAAGGCCGCAAAGGCAAAGCGCCTCGCGCTGATGCATTTCGGGGCGGAGGTGTACAAGACCATTGAAGAGCGCAGGGCGTTGAAGGCACAATTTGAAAAAGAGTTCCCGGGGCTCGTGGTGTCAGAGGACGGGATGACCGTGGAAGTATAAGGAGCCAGCAAAAAAGGGGGATGTGGTGACATCCTTCCTGATGTGTGGTTCGGCACGGGCAAAACCCGGGTCCATGACCCCCGACAAAAAGTTTTTGCGCCGGAAAATCTCCGGCCGATCGCAGCGAAAGGTGGAAAAAGTACCCGGACTTTCCCGGTATTCCGAAGGAGCCACATGTTTTGGGAATTTTTCTGTACTGCCAATCGTATCGTCCGGGTTTGCTCCAAAATTTTTTCCGGCACATTTATTCCGGCCCGAAGGTTTTTTGGCGGGAAAAATTTCGGTTCGAAAGTTTTTGCGGGCCGCACTTTTTGGACTCAAAACTTTTTTGGCCCCAAAATTCCGGGAGCGAAAGTTTGTACTGGCCTAAAAAATCCGGACGAAACCATTTTTCCGGGAATAATCACGGATCCTGAACAGGCATCATGAAGGGTACAGGGGAAGTACCCTAGGATGCGGCAGGGACAGGGCCAGCCCGGACTCTTGCCGGGCTCCGGCTGACGCAGGGGCTTGGGCGGTGCAGAGAACCGCACATACCGGGTGAACCTCCCGAAATGTCACGATGTCCGGAATTCATACCTTCAAGGCTGTGTGAAAATTTCATCAGATCGGCCGGGGAAACCTGTCCGCAACATTCCCGCGGCCGGTCCGATCGAAATTTCTTATCGGGATTGTCCCGGGGCGAACCTGTGCGCGCACAAAGCCGCACCCTCTTTAAACCGGAATGAGCATCACTTAGTAAAATATCCATGGACCTCCGAGCGCTCATCCCAAAAAACATTCAGGCATTCAGGACCAAGACCATCGACAAGCTCATGGAGTGCACCGGCGGCGAGCACTCGCTTAAAAAAGTGCTTTCCCCTCTCGACCTTACGCTGATGGGTATCGGTGCCATCATCGGCACAGGAATCTTTGTGATAACGGGCATCGTCGCGGCGAACTATTCCGGGCCTGCGCTTGTTGTCTCGTTTGTCATTGCCGGGATCGTCTGCGCTTTTGCCGCACTCGCGTACGCGGAGTTTGCCGCGATGGTGCCGGTCGCCGGGAGCGCCTACACGTACAGCTACGCGTCGCTTGGGGAGATCTGGGCCTGGATTATCGGGTGGGACCTGATCCTCGAATACGCCGTCTCGATAGCGGCAGTCGCAGTCGGCTGGTCGGGATATGTCACAAGCCTCGCAGCGGGTGCCGGGATCATGATACCTGCCATGTTGGCCAACCCGCCCGGAACAAACGGGGGACTGGTCAATGTCCCGGCGATAGTGATCATCCTGCTGGTCACCCTCCTGCTTATTAGAGGTGTCCGGGAGAGTGCCCGGGTCAACACGGCGATTGTCGCGATAAAACTCAGCGTGATCCTTCTATTCCTGTACCTGGCCTTCGGTCACATAAAACCGGCCAACTGGGTACCATTCATGCCGTTTGGCTGGAGCGGGGTCATCACCGGGGCCGCAATCGTCTTTTTTGCCTATATCGGTTTTGATGCAGTCTCGACTGCTGCTGAGGAGGTCAAAAACCCAAAACGAGACGTACCCCTCGGGATTCTTTCATCGCTTGCCATCGCAACCGTGCTCTATATTGCGGTCTCTGCAGTTCTCACCGGGATCGTTCCTTACTCACTCTTTGCCGGAACCAGCGCGCCGGTCGCCTTCGCCCTTGAACAGATTGGGATTTCGTGGGGATCGGCGCTCATCTCGGTAGGGGCGATCTGCGGGATCACCTCCGTCATCATCGTCCTCATGTACGGGCAGACCCGCATTTTCTATGCCATGTCGCGCGATGGGCTGCTCCCCGGGATATTCCAGCAGATCCACCCTGTGTACCGGACACCGGTTAAGGTCACCATTCTTGTCGGCACTGTCACTGCAATCCTCGCCGGGTTCCTCCCGCTCACTACCATTGCCGAGCTCGTCAACATCGGGACGCTGGCCGCATTTATTATCGTCTCATTTGGCGTGATTGTGCTCCGTTATACGCAGCCGTCGCTCCCCCGGCCCTTCAGGTGCCCTCTGGTTCCCCTTGTCCCGGTTCTCTGTATCCTTTCCTGCGGGATCCTGATCCTCGCTCTTCCGCTGGTGACTCACCTGCGCTTTGTTCTCTGGCTTGCCGTCGGCCTTGTGATCTATATCCTCTACAGCCGGCACCACAGCAGGATCGATGATGATACGAGTACGCTCGAATGCTGGAAAGGATAAGCACCCGGGACAGACCCGGTGTTAGCGATGCTAAAAAAGTTACTTTTTAAGTTTTTTCATAACCCATGCCATGTTCTCGCCCAGCACCTTCATGGTGTTGAGCCCTTCATCATCTTTTTCCACGTCGCCCGGTGCAAGCCCGATCCCTACGTTCCAGTAGCACGACCCCGGCACCACCATCTGGTTGATGAAGAAGAAATGGTTGATCGTGTCGAATGTATGGATTGCACCGCCGCGGCGCACCGCAACGACCGCTGCTCCAACCTTGCGACGGAACATGCTGTCATTTGCCATGGCAACAAAACCCGACCGGTCGATCAGGGCTTTCATTTCAGCGCTCACATCTGAGAAGTACGTCGGCGACGCAAGGATGATCCCGTCCGCCTTATCCATCTTTTTAATGCATTCGTTGGCAAAATCGTCAATAATGCAGCGGCGATCTTTCTTCTCCCAGCACTTCCCGCATCCCGTGCACCCGTGCACTTTCTTTCCCGAGAGTTGTACAAGCTCGGTCCTGATCCCCGCTTTTTCGAGTTCCTCAAACACTGCCCGTACAAGGATCGCTGTATTCCCGTCCTTGCGTGCGCTGCCGTTGAATGCGACAACTTTCATGGTCTTTTTCTCCTGTAACAAGTCCCTATGGGATCGCCATGTACATAATCATGTCAGTATCCCGGGGGACATCGGGATTAAGGGATTATCCAATGAGACAGGACTACGATATGAAGTGAGGAGGAGAACCTTGTTGTGTTGGTTGCTGGGGTACCATCTTATGAGTCCGGGCGCCAAATAGTCGTGCGATATGAACTCAAGGTTGCAGTTTTCCGATCTCTCGCTCTCAAAAGAGATCGCGAAAGCCATCGAAACTATGGGCTTTGAAGAGCCCACTCCCATCCAGTCACTCGCCATTCCTCTCATACAGGCCGGCCGCGATGTGACCGCACAGGCACAGACCGGCACCGGCAAGACCTCAGCATTTGGCATCCCCGTCATCGAAAATATCGACGCATCGCAGCGGGTCGTGCAGGCCATCGTCCTGTGCCCGACCCGCGAACTCGCCATCCAAATTGCCGAGGAATTTTCCCAGCTCCTCGCCCACCTCCCGAAAATTTCGGTCCTCCCGGTCTATGGAGGCCAGCCCATCGAACGCCAGCTCAAGGCCCTTGCACATGGTGTCCACATCGTGATCGGCACTCCCGGTCGCGTGATGGACCACCTCAAGCGCCGCACCCTCTCGCTTGACAATGTCTCAATGGTGATACTCGATGAGGCCGACCAGATGCTGGACATGGGCTTCCGGGACGACATCGAACGTATCCTGAAACGCGTGCCCCAGAAGAGACAGACGCTCCTTTTCTCCGCAACGATGCCCCAGCCCATCATTGAGATCTCAAAGCGGTTCCAGAACAGGCCCGAGTTTGTCCGGGTCGAGTACCAGGAACTCACCGTTCCCGCCATCGAGCAGTCCTATATCGAGGTAAAGGACCGGGACAAACTCGAGTCTCTCTGCCGGGTGATTGACGTTGTCGATCCGCAGCTTGCCATCATTTTCTGCAACACGAAAAGGGGTGCAGAAGACCTTGCCGGCCGTGTCCGGGCACGGGGCTACCGTGCCGAGGAACTCCATGGCGACATGAAACAGTCCCAGCGTGACCGGGTCATGGGAGGGTTCCGGAAAGGCTCTATTGATATCCTGATCGCAACTGACGTAGCGGCACGCGGGATAGACGTGGAGGATGTGGACATGGTGATCAACTACGATGTCCCTCAGGACGTCGAGTACTATGTCCACCGGATCGGCAGGACAGGAAGGGCAGGGAAGAGCGGGCGGGCGATCACCTTTGTCACGCCCCGGGACTTCACCAAGCTCCGCGAGATCCAGAAATACATAAAAGTCCAGATTCCCAGAAAACCCCTCCCGACCGCAAATGACGTGGTCGAATCAAAAACAAAGACCATACTCGAAGAGGTGCGCGAGACCATACAGAAGGGCGGTACCGAGCCGTATGCCCGCATGGTCGAGCAGGAGAGTGAAGGGGATCTCACCACGCTTGAGATCGCCGCCGCCCTGCTGAAAATGCGCATGGAGCAGGGCACGGACTCCCATAAGGAACGTGCAGCCCCGACAGATTTTGGCGACACCGGAGCTGAGGCCGGCATGGTAAGGTTCTTTTTAGGACTTGGCCGCGACCACAACGTCGCTCCAAAGGACATCGTTGGCGCTATTGCCGGAGAGACCGGCATAGCCGGCAAATCCATCGGGGCGATCCGGATCCTCGATACCTACTCCTTTGTAGAGGTTCCCCGGGACTGTGCAGAAGAGGTCTATACGATCATGAAGGAGCGCACGATCCGGGGCCAGCCCACAGGTATCGAACCGGCACAGGGCAGGCGCGAGTGAAATTTCCTGTCCTGATGAAGTGAAAAACTGTCCCTCTTTTTTCCCCGTATACATACGCAGCGGATATGCCAGTTTCCCGGGATTCCCCCTGATGGGAGGTAATCAGAGCATACCCCTCCCACAGGAGTTATCTGCCACACACAATCCTCAATATCTCGCAGATCGAAATCTCCTGTATGAATATGAAATTTATCTTTGGCGGCATCGCATTCCTGATGCTCCTGCTTCTCGTTGCCGGTTGCACACAACCCGCAGCCCAGCAGGCAACTCCTGCTCCTACGACCGAACCAACTACGGAGGTTCCGGTAACCACAGCTACTGCAGTACCGACTACTTTTGTACCTGCCACGCCGGGCCCCACAGAGACCCTGCAAAGCAACTGGGTTGTCAGCGTTCAGGTCCAGAGCAACGGCCAGGCGATCAACCCGCAGGTGATTTACACCTTCAATGGCGGCATGGGAATGAATTTAATCCCTGAAATCGACGTTATGCTCACCCGT
>Ga0326728_10026773_pt1 | contig 10160 bp, 9 predicted proteins | sample MB3enrmetagenome_FD_207602 | JGI IMG/M metagenome (GOLD analysis project Ga0326728, IMG submission 207602) | Lab enriched peat soil microbial communities from McLean, Ithaca, NY, United States - MB31MN | ecosystem: Environmental > Terrestrial > Soil > Wetlands > Peat | place: USA: New York... | reverse complement strand
AACAAGAGGATCGGGCTCGCTGCTGATCTGTTGTGATCCGGAAGATGAATCAGACATGGATATCAGGGTACTTTTTACCCGATGGGACGTGCATCATTTCTGTTAAAACCCGTTTCGGTACGGACTCATACAGCGCATCGATCATCTTTTCAAGTGGCGGAATGGTGAAGGCCAATTCGGCCTGGATTTTCCGGGAAGAGATCGTGCCGTTATTTGGCCGGGTGACCTGAAGCTGCCGGGAGTCAATACCTTCAAGAAACGACTCATCGAACTGAAAACGCTTCATTATCCGGCGGTTGAACTCGAATTTGCTGATTGTCTCATTACATCCGATGTTAAATATACCGCGACGTTTTTTTTCCAGCAGACAATGGATGATGGCGATAACGGTGTCAATATGCACCGGGTTGAAATACTGGTCTCTCGGGGACCGCATGACCGTATGTTTCCGGATATTTTCCAGAAGCTGCATGAAATAATTTTTGGACTGCCGTATTACAGGGATATAGCCGAATATTACGGAAGGTCGGAGGATTACAGATTCGTCCAGGGTATTTACGATCTCTTCCGCTTGAATCTTGGTTGCGACATAGTGATTTGTCGGATAGACCGGGCAGAGCTCGTCACAATTCCCTTCAGGAGTATTATACACAGCATAAGTGGAGAAGAAGATCATTCGTGCTGACGGAAAGACGTTGACAAGATTTCTTGTCGTATCAACATTGGCAGCTGTACATTCTGCTTTCCGATTTTCACAGATATCCGTTTTTGTGAGTGCTGCGGTGTGGACGATCACATCAAAGGTATTTCCGTTACCAATCTTCTGAACAGAATCCCGTTCCTCCAGATTTGTCCTGATATCCACATACTCACCCGGGCTCCTGCTCACACCTGTGATATCCCATGCTGTATTTCTTTTGAGGTACTGGTACAGACATGAACCAACAAGTCCGGTTGTGCCGGTAATGAGTATGGCAGTCATCCTTCATCCATGACGGATGTCCCACGTATAGCCTATCCGCTTGTCAAAAGGATCGAACCGTTCGATCTCAGCGGGATCATGGGGGATATCCGAGCAGTTGGCTACGATTGCCCGTTCACCACCGATAGCTTTGAAGCCGTTCACGACGTTGGGGGGGATCTTGACAAGGACATAGTTATCCTCTCCCATAAAAATTTCCTGCAGCTCACGGTATGTCGGGGAGCCCTTCCGGTCATCATAGAGGACGAGTTTGATGTTGCCAACTATCGTTGCGTAATTGAGTTCCATCTTCCGGTGTACATGCCATCCTTTGATTGCACCAGGGTAAATTGCGGAGAAATAAATTTCGCCGAACCGAGAGAAATGCGGATCGGTACATCTGATCATATGCCGGACCATTCCCCGCTCATCAAGAAAGGTCTTCAATGGTATGATACGGACACCTTCGATCATACAAACACCTTCTCTTTGTACCAGTCAATCGTCATGTTAAGACCGTCGGTTGTAGTATACCTGGGTCTCCATTTCAGTATTTTCTTCGCCTTGGCAATCGAGAGATACTGATCCTGAATTTCGTGGCGGGAGATATTCTGGATTTCCGGCACGATATCCTCCTCCATAAGGGCTATAATCTTTTCAACAATTCCAAGAGCGGTGTATTTTTCACCGCTGCTGAAATTGAAGGCTTCGCCAAAAATTCGTTGCGAGACTGTTTTTTGGGCTAGGGTAAGATAGGCAGATACTGCATCAAGAACAAAAAAATACTCGCGTATCGGAGTCCCATCACTCCTGATCCGGACCGATGTATGCTCAAGGACGCTTTTAATTGTTCCAGGGACAATGCGGTTGAAATTCAGATCGCCAAAGCCGTAGATATTTCCCATACGGGCAATGGTTATTGGCAGGTTATACGTTTTCGCATAGGACTGGGCGAGAAGATCCGCACAGCTTTTGGATACATCATAGGGATGTTCGCCATGGAGAGGCATATCTTCTGTATAGGGCAGTCTGGTGCTCGAACCATACGCTTTATCTGAAGATGCGACACATACCGCTCTAACCGAACCTTGATAGCTTTCAAGGACACGGATCGCCTCAAGCAGCTTCCATGTACCTTCAATATTGGAACGGAATGTCGTCACCGGCGACCGGTTTCCGACGTTGACAATGGTCTGGGCACCCAGATGGAAGACATACTCAGTCTCATATTCGGAAAGCGTTCTCATCAGGAGATCATGATCAAGGAGGTCTCCCCGCACAATGGTGACACCCGATGACCCATCAAGCCACGTTCCGAGAATATGTGCTTTTGGTACAGTATCGCGTACGAGTGCGACAACATCAGCACCATAATCAAGCAACTGGTTGGTCAGGTTTAATCCAACAACACCGGTTGCACCGGTAATAAATACTTTTTTACCGTTCCAGAAATTCATCCGTTCCAGATCTTCCATTTGGGATTATTCCTCCACATTTCGTTCAGATCAACATAATCCTTGTAAGTGTCCATGGCATGCCAGAAGCCGTCATGGATGTAATACCCAAGTTTCCCGTCCTTCGCGACTTCTTCGAGGGTATCCTCAAACATTATGTCTTCACGCTCATCGATATAATCAAATATCCCGGGCTCCATGACCATAAAGCCGACATTCACGTAGTTATCCATCTGAGGTTTTTCCTGGAATTTGTCCACAACATCTCCTGCAACGTTGACAATACCGTATTTCGAATAGGGGCGGGTTATGGTAATCGTTCCGATCACTCCGTGTTCCTTTCGCAGGTAGGTGTGCCTTTTGATAAGCGAGGGTATTGATATATCCGCCACGCCATCGCCATAAGTCACCATAAACTGGTCTGTGTGCAGGAATGGTTTGCACCGGAACAACCGGGTTGCCGTCCTGGCTTCAAGACCCGTCTGGATAAAGCACAATTCCCAGTCTTCCTTGACACGGGGAGGCCTGATATCAGAGGTCGTGATGGAAAAATCCTGCATAAGGGGAAACATATTTAAAAAATAGTCGCTGATCATCTCCCCTTTATAGCCCAAGGTCAGAAGGAAGCGGTTAAAGCCGTAATGCGAATAAATTTTGAATATATGCCACAAAACCGGAAAATCCCCAAGTTCGATGAGCGGTTTTGGCATATCGCGGGTTTTTTCGCTTAACCGGGTTCCCCTGCCGCCGCAAAAAATTACAACATCAAGAGCTGATGTCTTCTTCGGCATGGTATATAGATATGTGAGGAACCTATAAAATCATGTTTCATATCTTCACATTGAAAACCTTGATGGAATCTTCATTGGCTTTTTGAGAAAAAGTCAAAAAAATATATCAGATAGCATGAGAAAATATAGATACACATTATTTGGATTTTTGCAAGACCTATTGGTGAGATCTTGACTGGTTATTTCCTTCCGAAAAAGTATTTTGGCCCATATCGAAGCCGGCTCACCGTCATAATAATTCTCAGTATAATTTGTGGATTCGTACAGGCAGTGAGCCTTGGCACACTTGTCCCCATCATCAATATTATAGCAACAAACCAGGAACCTTCCGGGAATCTTTGGAATATTTTTAAGATGTCACTTAACTTTTTTAATATTGAATTAAACCTCACAACATTGCTGATAATAGTATCTTTAATTTTCGTCTGTGGACAAATTCTTATTTACTACCGACAGTTATTGCAAGTGAATCTGCGGTTCAGATTTGTAAAAGACATTAAAGAAAAATTATTTGCCCAGCTCATTCATGCCGACTTGGCTTATCATAACGACAAGAAAAGTGGACAGTTTCTCGATACGATACTCATAGAGACTGAACGTGCAGGTTCTGGCCTCTTTGTTATTACAGATATTTTTAGTAATGTTTGTCTTGTTGCAGTATACATCCTGATGCTCGTTTACATTTCCGTTCAGATGACGATTTACTGTGTCGTTATTGTTATAGCCATGCTCTTTTTTGTAAATAAACTGCTGGAGATCTCAAGAGTATACGGAATAAAATGTGTTGAGTCAAATACGGAAATTAATGAATACACAAGTGAGAGATTTAACCTTCTCAAACTGATTAAATCAAATTCCAAAGAAGACAGAGAAACCAAACTATTTTCTAAAATCGCCGATGACTTCCGTATTATTAATACGAAATTTGCAATTAATGGCTCAAAAATCGAACTTTTGTTTCAATCAATAATGTTTACTGTAGCCGTTGTAATTGTTTACCTTTCAATGATTACATTCCATCTCTCGGTGGGCTTAATCATTGTTTTTTTATTTGTTCTCGTAATGTTGACTACTCCGCTTAGAAGTATCAATAACCAACGTCATGAACTTTCCGGAATGATGGCCAGTTTGGGGAAAGTGGATCTAATTCTCACAGAATCGCAGCAGGACACTCACATCAATGATGGAGACGTCACCTTTTCAGGCTTCGAATCCCAAATTTCGCTAAATAATGTATCTTATGCATATATTCCCGAAAAGATGGTGCTGAACAATATTACTTTAAAAATTCAGAAAAATGAGATGGTTGCATTTGTAGGACCATCTGGTGGCGGTAAATCAACTCTTGTCGATCTCCTTATGCGACTCATTGATCCTACGACCGGGTCCATTACTATCGATGGTATCGATTTAAAAAAATTCACATTAAAATCCTATCATGCAAAAATCGGTCTTGTAAGTCAGGATATTTTCATTTTCAACGATTCAGTCCTCAATAATATTTGTTACGGGGGTGATGTAATCTCTCTCGAACGTGCCCGGAAAGCAGCACAAATTGCCTATGCTGATGAATTTATAGAATCGCTTCCCGAAGGATATTCAACGTCGCTTGGAGAAAGGGGTGTCAAGTTGTCCGGGGGTCAAAAGCAGCGAATAGCACTTGCCCGGGCGATCTACAAAAACCCGGATATCCTCATCCTTGATGAAGCCACAAGTGCACTGGATACGGAATCTGAGAAGATAATCCAGAATTCCATTAACAGAATCAAACACAAGTACACGATTCTCCTAATTGCGCACCGGCTTTCGACAATTCAAGATGCTGATACAATAGTTGTACTTGAAAACGGAAAAATTCTTGAGAGCGGATCTCATGAAGAGTTACTTTCGATAAATGGGACTTACGCCAGATATCATACAATGCAACAGAGTAAAAGGTGGTGAAATCAATAGCTATGACCGGTCGTGATGATAGTCGCATACTGCTGATTGAAGAATTATCTGTGGTTAGCTTTATTTACCTTTTAGTGTTCAAGAAAAAGAAATGGATCGGTTTTTTTATCCACACAAGCAACACAATGAATTATTTATGCAAAATTTCCTTTTTTTTGAACCTCCTAAATGGAAAAATAAAAAAAATTGAATTTGCAGATTTGCCGGGTGCTTTTTTTACTGCCGAAGAAGAAGGTTATCAAAATGCTGTCGATTCCCTATTCGAAAAAAATAAAAATAATATTTATGTGAAGACATCTCGTGATTTCTGCAAAGATCCCTTATACATACTCGCGCTTAAAAAAGAATTTTATAATCGCTATGCACAAAAACGGGTGAAAACATTCACGATAATTAAATATCTTTCAGAAAAATTTCCAAACGTTCACATCGTGTTTGTTCCTCTTGATAACGAAGAGATAATCTCGCAGTTATCCGATTCGTTTGTAAATAGTTCTTCATATACTATCCCCGAAAATATAATGATTATAAATTCTCTCATTTCCGCTTTAAAATCGGGTTTCTTTTTAGTGTCATATCCCCTTTTACTGATACTGATTGCAGGAAGGTTTTTATTTCGTGGACTTGTGTGGAATCCTCAATTAAAAAAATACAATTTTGCCCTTGATAACTTTAATAGTGGAATTAATTTCAAAAAGGCCTATGACTTTTTTTTTCTTTATGACTTTAAGGACATTCATCCAATAAAAACGTTACAAGTGGTGAGAAATTCATTTGAAAATTCTAGTAATGGCCAAAAAACACGAGCGTTTTTTAAGACTCATCATTATCCCTACATCGAACAGGATAAAATAAAAATCCCGGTCTGTGTTTTTTATTCTTTGATTTATCAAAATTTTATTCTTGGTTCATTTTACTTTTTTTTAAAACATCTGTTTTCAACTGGATGGAAATCACACTATCTTATTCCATCATTAGCAGTAATGAAAATGAAAATTGATGCAGAAATTTTCTACTACCAGTATGATGTCAACGTTTTCATTGCCCAAGATGAATATTCGCCGTTTCATATCGTAAGGACGCTTGTGGCATGGAGTCACGGGAATTCAACGATTGGTTTCAGTCATGGCGATGATTGCCATCATACTGCAGCACTGAATTACCTTGTCTTCGATAAATTTGCTGTGTGGGGTGAGTTTTACCGGAATCATCTTGAAAAATCCCTGAAACATTCAGATACCGTAGTTATAGGTGCCGGACCCTATGGCATGGATAAAACCTATCATTGGCAATTAAAAAATAAGGTTCCTTTACGTTACAAGTCAATCGGGGAAAACTTCAAAATAATCGGGATATTCGGATCATCATTTACACCTGAATTATTCATAACGAAAGAACTGACAATTAAGTTTTACAAAACGGTTTTGGATTTAACCGATCAATATGAAGAATATTATCGAATTATCAAACCGAAAGGAGACGAATTTGATGACCCGGATTTCAGGAAATTGCTCAAAGGGCACAAAAATGTAATCATTGAAGAGAATATGTGGACATACCGACTTCTTCCCCTTCTGGATGTCCTTATTTGTATCAATGTCACATCTATCGGGATAGAAGGACTAATTGCAGGTAAAAAAGTCTTTTACTATGATGTAACAAACAACAGGGACCATCATATTTATGCAACATATAGCGATTTTTTGGTTGCATTTGACGAGGAAAAATTCCACAGAAATCTGAAACGATATTTCATTGAAGGTTGCTATCTTCCACAAGAACTTATCGATAAAATTTCCCGATCGCATGGATACAGATTTGATGGAAATGTCGTAAATCGAATTCGGGAAAGTTGTATGGAACTTCTCCTAAAAAATAATGGAAAACAGCATAGTAACAAGATGTAAAAGCTAAATTTTATTTTCATAGAGTATTTTCAATATCTTCTTGTGAGAAAGAAGTGCTACCGAATCTGAAGAGTACGAAAAATTCAGGAATCCGGGCTGTTCATTTTTATTTCTTCGGATGACAAAGTAGTTTCCACGGTCCTCCAGTTTCCCGAATTCATCCTTTGAAATCAGCTCTTCAGATAACTTTTCCCCGGGTCGTACTCCAATTGTTTCCATATGAATCATTTCGGGTGATTTGTATATATCATGGCAGTAATCAATCATCGCATGTGCGAGATCCTGGATATTCAACGCCGGCATTTTCAAAACAAATATTTCATCGCCAGTTGTCTCATGTGAGCATTGAAGTATAAGATCAACGGCTTGGGAAATCGTCATAATGAAACGCGTCATGGACAGATCGGTAATAGTAAGCGGTCCACCTGAGAAGATCTGTTTTTTGAAGATCGGTATGACGGAACCCCGCGAATTTAAGACATTTCCAAACCTGACACAGGAAAATTTTGTTGATATGCTGTAGGTATTGGCAGCAATAGTAAGGCGTTCGGCAACAAGTTTTGTAGCCCCCATTACATTGAATGGACTTACTGCTTTATCAGTACTGACAAAGATCATTTTTTCTACATCATTTGCAATCGCAGCATCGATGCAATTCTGGGTACCTCTCACATTGATCTCTGCCGCTTCGAACGGATTGTATTCACAGATCGGAACATGCTTCAATGCTGCAGTATGGAAAACCAGATCAACATCCTGCATCGCCCTCATCATGCGTTTCTCGTTGGTGATATCTCCAAGAAGCAAACGTATTCGTGGATCTCCGAAATCAAGTGCGACATCATACAACCCGGTTTCATTATTATCAAGAACCCGGACTGATCGGACGTCCTTTGAGAGGATCTTCTTTACCAGTTCCCGCCCGATGCTCCCTGCACCACCGGTCACGAGAATATTTTTTTCAGCAAATGCTTCATTTCCTGCTTCCATAATCAGTTTTCTCCATAAAATTCTCTGATTGCTCCAACAACGCTATCGATATCGCCAGAAGGTATCCCGGGATAAAAGGGTAGACTGATAATCGACCCTGCGACTTTTTCCGTTACCGGAAGCGTGCACCGATAATTCAGGACATTTTTATAGAAGGCAGTCTGGTGTACTGGAGAGAAATAAATTTTTGACATGATACCCTCTGTATCGAGATGTTTTATCAGGTTGTCCCGGTCAGGAGCGATCACCGAGAACAACTGGTATACATGGAAATATCGTGGCGGGATTTCGGGGATGACAATTTCGGGCACACTCTTATTCAGGTTATGGATATACCGTGAAGCATCTTTCCGACGGATCGTAATGATCTTTTCAACTTTATTCAGTTGCGCAATCCCGAGAGCAGCCGTGATATTTGAAATCCGGAAATTATAACCAAGAGAGATATAATCCATTACTGCAGAGGTTGAGAAATAATCTGAGGTTTCGAGCCGCCCGTGGGACCGAATAAGTTTCATCTTTTCATAGAGATCCTGTGAGTCGGTGACTATCGCCCCTCCCTCACCGGTAGTGATGATCTTGTTCTGGCAGAAACTGAACATTCCGGAATCTCCGAATGTTCCAACCTTGCGATCCCCGATTCTTGCTCCGAATGCCTCTGCGGCATCTTCAATGAGGATCAGATTGTGATCCTCGGCAATATCACGGAGCGCGGTGATATTGCAGGGACATCCTCCATAATGGACAGGGATAATGGCACGGGTTTTTTTCGTGATCTTCTCAATAATATCATCCGGATTGATACCGCAGGTCTTCTCTTCGATATCAGCAAATACCGGCCGGGCACCAACAAACTGGGGGGCGTTGGCAGTTGCAATGAACGTGAATGAGGGGACGATCACGTCATCCCCTTTGCCAATTCCATACGCTGCAAGAGCGGCATGAAGTGCGGAAGTCCCGGAATTAAATGTAAGGCAGTATTTACTTCTGACATATTCCGCGATCCCCTGCTCAAATTCCACAATTTTTGGGCCGGCCGCCCACTGCATACCGGATCGGATCGCTTCATCTACGAGGCGAATGTCTTCCTCATCCCAGTACATCCTGAACAAGGGAATTTTCCAGGTCATGGTTTTTCCTTTGAGTCTTTCTGGATAGTTATTTGGATTCGATACCGTTCTCCGCCATGCTCAAAGAATGCAGCTTCACGAACGTTGTTTGTCGTTAATCCTTTTAAGAGATTAATAAATCGTTCCGGCTCAATTTTCTCATTCAGGTCAATCCTCTGAATTGATTCAAGATCTCCTTTTTTATGAACAGATCCGTTAAGTGCCTTTTGGGATTTTCGAGGGAATTTTTTATTGATGAGAAGCGGCCATGCTTCTTTGAATACATCAATCTCGAGAGCCAGCACTTTTTTATAAAGCGTATCTGCCGTATCAGCGATATCAATTTTCAATTCCTTCTGAAGTATGATATCCCCGATATCAATTGCTTCTTCCATAAAATGTAAAGTTGCCCCGAAAGGTGTGTTCTCAACGATTGCCCAAGTTGGCGTATTCCATCCACGGTTGAATGGAAGATATGCCGGATGTAAATTAATGACACCCTCCTTTGGGAGTTGGAGGATTTCTGGGGGGATAATATAGGGATAATGAATACAAATCAGATAATCAATATTTTCTCTTGCAATTTTCTCGAGGGTTTCAGACTTCCGGATGTTACTGCCGCTAATCACGGCATCGGGATGTAAATGACTGCATGCGGAGATTAATTCACTTCTGTGGCTTGCATGTTCGGGGTCAGATACGAAGAGCAGGGAAGGTACCACACCATTTTCAAGAATAAATGACAGTATCTCTACAGAGATTTTCCTGTCTCCAGCATACCCAATTTTTATCGTAATACTATACTCACCTGATTAATATGTCAATCTTTTTTGAATCAGTGAATTATCGAGGTTAATGGAACTTAATACATCGGTAATTTTTTGACTGCAATTATAGTTAGCATATGGATTGTAACATTGTTTGACTTGTGCCAAAAAATTTTGATCGTTCATCGCTTTTTGAATGGCAATAATGATTTCATCTTTATTATAATC
>Ga0326728_10026769_pt1 | contig 10163 bp, 9 predicted proteins | sample MB3enrmetagenome_FD_207602 | JGI IMG/M metagenome (GOLD analysis project Ga0326728, IMG submission 207602) | Lab enriched peat soil microbial communities from McLean, Ithaca, NY, United States - MB31MN | ecosystem: Environmental > Terrestrial > Soil > Wetlands > Peat | place: USA: New York... | reverse complement strand
CAAAGGAGTGAATCACCGAGGAGACGTTGATGCCGCGGCCCCCCGCCGACTCGCGGCTGGAATTGATGTAGGCGCGATCCTCGAACGCCAGGCGGTCGACGCTGACGATCCGGTCGATGGCCGGATTGATGGTGAGGGTGACGATCAAGCCACTATTCTACCGTGCCCTGAAATGGTCGTAACCCAGCGGATCGAGCGGCGCGCCGTCCAACTCGATGGCGCCCGGACGCCCTTGGCGCATGACGCCGATGCAGGTGAGCGGCAGGCCCTCGAAATCGCGCGGCACGCGGGCCCGAGCCGGCGCGGTGAAGAGCAGTTCGTAGTCCTCGCCGCCGTGGAGCGCCTGTTCGCGAGTGGCGCCGGGAAACCGCGGGGGATCTTCGATCTCCGCGCTCAGCCCGGAAGCCAGGCACAGCCGGTGCAGGTCCAGCGACAGCCCGTCGCTCAAGTCCATGGCGGCGGTGGCCCGCAAGCGCGCGCGCAGAAAGCGGCCCAACGCCAGACGAGGCTGGGGCCGCAGATGGCGCCGCCACCCGTTTCCGCGGCCCTGGGACAGTCCCATCGCCGATCCTCCCAGCGAACCCGAAACGTAGATGGCATCGCCTGCGCGCGCGCCGTCGCGCCGGAGCGCGGTGCCGTGCGGCACGGCTCCGCAGACCACGATGTCGCACATCACCTTCTCCGCGCGCGCCAGGTCGCCGCCCATCAAGGGCGTGCGGGTGCGCCTGGCCAACTGGAGCAGCCCGCTATAGAAGCCATCCAGCCAGCGCAGCTCGACCCATGGCGCCATTGCCAGCGAGAGCAGGCAAAACCGCGGCGCGCCGCCCATGGCCGCGATGTCGCTCAATCCGCGCGCCAGCGCCTTCCAGCCCACATCTCCGGCGCGATGCGTTTCACGGCGGAAATGCACGTCTTCGATGAGCATATCGGTCGAGAACAGCAGGTCCTCGGGAGCGCCGCGGGGGCGGAAAATCGCGCAGTCGTCGCCAATACCCAACAGCAGGCCGCCGGCCCGCGGCGACCCCACCCGCCTCCGGATTCGCTCGATCGTCTCCAGCTCGCCGCTCACCGTTTTTTTGTGCTTGACCATACCAGTGCTATCTGAGAGAATACCGTACGCAGTTGGAAAAGGTTGTTTGGACGCGCCTCGAAAGTTCCTGGCAAGCCTCGAAAGTCCGCTTTCCTTGTGGGAGATCTAAGAGCACGACGAACAATGAACCAGGAGAATGTGGAGTGAAGGAAAAAGGTGTTGTGAAGTGGTTTAATGCCGCCAAGGGCTATGGATTCATCCAGAGAGCGAGCGGCGACGACGTGTTCGTTCACTTTTCCGCCATCCAGGCGAACGGTTACCGAACACTGGAGGAAGGCTCGGAGGTGGAATTCGAGGTCAAGCAAGGCCCCAAGGGATTGCAGGCCGAGAACGTCTTGAAAGTCTAGCGGCGGGCGGGCCTATTCACTGGATGACCTCGCGACCCACCGCGAGATTCAATTGACTCGCGGCGGTCAGGTAAGAGCCGACCAGGTTCAAATAGTTCAGTTCGATGCCGCGGTAGTCGCTCTCCGCGTTCAGGAAATCGAGCAGCGATGCCCCGCCGCGCTGGTAGGCGAAGGCTACCGTGTCGCGAACTTTCAACGCGCGCGGCAAATAGTCCGCCTTGTACGGCCGCAGCAGCGCCAGGTTGCTGTTCAGCATGGCGTAGGCCGAGTCCACGTCGCTGAACACCTGCGCCAGTGCGGCGTCGCGCAGCCTCTCGTTGCGCGCGATGTCCAGTTGCGTGCGCAGCTTTTCGCCCTGGTTTCTGTCGAAGATGCGCAGCGGAATGGTGACGCTGAAGCCCACGTAAACCGGGATGGGCGGATTACGGGCGAAATCCGCTGCGAAGGTGGGGTCGGTCGAGCCATTGGCGACCGCCAGGGTGTGATCGGTTTTGGCCTTGTCCACGGTTTGGACCGCGGCCTTCAGGTCCGGGCGGGTCTCGGTCGCGATGCGGCGGAATTCATCCAGCGGCAGGATGTCGACGGTGAAGTCATAGGGTCCGGTGACGTCGAATTGCTCCACCGGCGTCCGGTCGTTCAACAGCGTCAGGATCTGGATTTTGGAAGTGCGCAAGTTCACTTCGGCGGTCATCAGGTCGGATTCGAATTGCACGCGCTGCAACTCCAGGCGATCGAGATCGATCTGCGCAATGTCGCCGGCTTTGTAGCGGTCGCGGCTGACCGCCAGGACCTTATCCCAGTACTCCAGGTTTTCCTGGGCCAGCTTCAGCACGGCTTTGGCTTGCAGGGCTTCGACGAACACGCCGCGCATGCCGAACAGGAGAGTTCTTTCCAGGTCCGCCTGGCTGGATTCAGCGATGTCGGTGGCCTTTCGGGCGCTCTCCAGACGCAGCTCCCGCTTGTTCCGGCGCTCGTGCAAATAGCTGAATGAGACGTACGGCAGCAAGTAGGTCAAGGGACGATACGGGTTCGTTGTGAAGGGGTCGATCTGATCGGACGTGGCCGTGAAGTCCGGGTTGGGGCGCAGATAAGCGGTGATTTCCTCGGCCCGCGATTCCGCGATGTTGATCTGGCCAGCCAGTAAAGTCGGATTGGTGGCTTCAAACTGGTCGCGCAGTTGCTGCCACGTATAGGTTTTTTGCGCCAGCGCCTGCTGGGCGAAACAGCCCGCAAACAGAAGCCCCAGGCCAAAGTACGATACCAGACGGTGCATTATCTCCTCCCGCGGAATGTGTCCGCACTGGGTCCCAACCAACCCATGTCTGCGCAGCACTGCACACGTCGCTGGTAGCGCCGCTAATCTACCTTACGGCTCGATCACGATCTGCACGTGGTTCGACTCCTGCCCGCCGGCGCTGATGTGCAGCTCCGACACTCCGGCATTGGTGATCGCTGGCAGTTGCACCTCGATGAGATAGAAGCCGATGTAGCCCGGCGCCAGGGTGGCGCGCGACACCTCGACCGGCGAGCCGTCGAGAAACGCCCGAATCGAGGCCGCCACCACCGGCGGGTCCTCCAGCGGCGCAGCCAGGCCGGTGGGCCAGTCGGGCCTGACCTTCCCCAGCCCCGTCGCCATGATTTGAACCCGCCCGTTGGAATGCGCCGTATTGCGCGCGTCAATCAGCAGCCCGGTGTCGGCGTCGTACAGCCAGGGGGAGCCGTCGTGGCCCACGAAAATCGCCGGCGAAACCGGCTGCACCTGCTCGGTCAGCGTAACCTGCCCGGCATTGGTCTCGAACGCCAGCGAGACGTTTGGCCCTACCGCTTCGAAGGGAACCTGGATCTGCGATTCGCCGTCCGAAGCCGCCAGCACCGGATAATCCAGGTTGCCGCCGCGGGCAGCATTCACCATCCCGCCAATGACGCTGAGCAGCGATCCCGGAGCCGCCGCGCGGGTGCTGAAGTCGGCCGCATTCACGATCCGCAGATTGCGCAGCCGATGGGGCGCAGCCGCGGCGTAAACACCGTGACCGTCCAGCGCGGCGAACAACTGCACTCCCGCCGGATCCAGCCGCACATCGGTGGCGGCGGCGGCCGGCAGCCGGTCCGACAGGCTCACCCAGGCCACCGGGTCCGGCCGGCTGGCATTTTCCAAATCGACGCGGGCCAAGAAAACACCCTTGTCGGTGGCCACATAAACCGCGCCCGCCGCGCGCTCGGCGGTGACGCCGTGCGCCGGAGCGTCGGGCAGGTTGCCGTCCAGGGGGTCCCAGAAGTTGCCGGAATTGGTGGTGCGGAGCACGTGCGGCCCGTTTTCGCCGCCCAGAGCCGCCAGCGCCACCCGCGGCTCCGCGGCGTCCACAAAAATGCTCTCGACTCGTCCGCCCGCCTGCCAGGGAGGGGCGGGGAAGGTTTGACCGCCGTCGAACGAAACCCAGATTCGGCCGTCGGAAGAGCCGGCATAAACCACGTCGCCGGACGAGCCGGACACCGTGATATCCGCGCGGACCACGGCCGAATACCGCTGGCGTAGCGCCGCTTCATTCAGCACTTCCGCTCCCGCCGCCGGAACCCAAACCGAGCCGCCCGGCGGCAATTCCAAAACTCCCAGGCCATCCACTTGGATGCGCGCGCCGGCTGTGCCGCTAGGTGTCGAGAGAATGCGCCGCACCGCCAGGTTCGGCAGAGACCGATTCAACCCGGCCCAGGACAGCCCGCCATCCATGGACCGCCAGACACCGTAATCGTTGGCAATCGCCAGTTGATCCGGATCCGCCGGCGAGATCGCCAGGCTATGTTGGCCTGAACCCAGCACCGATTCCGACTTGTACGCCGTGAGGTTGGTCCAGGAATGTCCCCCGTCTTCCGAGCGGAGCAATTGCTGCCCTAAGGAGTACATGATCGAGGGATTCCCGGCGGTGGAGACCACGCGCGCTCCGGGCTCGGGCAGCCGGGCGGCCGTGGCCGGAATCAGAGTGTTCGTCTCGGCCGCTTCGGCGACCGCGGCCCACGTCCCGAAATCGGCGGTCTCAAAGACCTTGCCGGACGGCGTGCGGGCGAATAGCAGCGAGCCGTCGGCGGAATACCACACCCGCTCCACCGGCCCCGTGGCAGGGGAAGCCAGCATCAGCTCCACCGAGGAGCCGCCCACCTTCCGCCAGTCCGGCTGTGTCTGTGCAGCGGCCAGCAACACCCCGGCCAGCGCCAGGCCGATGAGCCGCATTGGAACGCGCATTGTCCCCTTATGACACACTACCGGTTTCATTTTACCCTATTTCAGATTCCGCCATTTTTATCAACCCGCTGAATTTGAGCACTTTGTAAGCGAATTTTAATCGCGGCCCCCTGGTTGCAAAGCATGTTTAGTGCTAGACTTGTTTTGTCATAGCATCGGAGCAAGGGTTTAGGATGCCCGGCTCCGGAAAAGGTGTTATGCTTTGGCGTATGACGCTATCGGGGATGGTGCGCCCGCTGCTTGTGGCGGCCGCCGTCGTGGTGTCTCTGGCCCCGCTCCAGGCCCAGGATACCGCGGCCAAGGCGCTCGTCATCAATGGCGACGTCTCCGTACTGCGCGATGGCAACCCGTGGGCCTTGTTTGAAGGCAACACGGTCCAGCCCAGGCAGATCGTCAAGACGGGACCGGATGGTTACGCCAAGTTCCAGGTTTCCGACGGCAGCATCATCGAAGTCTTCCCCAACGCCCAATTTATATTCCGCGCCAATCCGCCGACGTGGAAAGACCTGCTGGACGTGGTGATCGGGCGCGTGAAAGTCTACATCCAGCATCTCAACGGCATTCCGAATCCCAACAATGTTTCCAGCCCGACGGCCGTCATTTCGGTGCGCGGCACGATCTTTGAAGTGAACGTGGAAGACGAGGACGGCACTACCTTCGTCAGCGTGGACGAGGGCTTGGTGGCAGTGCGCAGCAAGGCGCCGGCGGGCGGTGAAGTGTTCCTTCATCCCACCGAATCGATCCGCGTGTTCAAGGACCAGCCGCTGGCTCAGAAAATGAACAAAGACTTCGTCGCCCGCGGCGTTATCAGGGCCATTGAGGACGCCGCCCGAGTGGTCTTGCAGCGCCAGGTTGGGGCCGGAGGAGGGGTGGGCACCACGCCGACCACTTCCACGGGAACCGGCGCGCAGGGCGACAAGGGCAAAGGCGGCACCACCGCTCCAGCGCCGCCATCGGCGCCGCCGCCTCCGCCGCCCGGCGGCTAGTTTCTAGCTATCAGCTCTCAGCTTTCAGCCGTCAGCTAAACCCCCGTGGCGCCGCTGTTTTAGCTGATAGCTGATCGCTGAAAGCTGACAGCGTCTCATGATAGATTGAAAACAGCCATGTATTGCGCCCTGCGAGGATTGACTCTTTGGGCCTGCGCCGCGGCGCTGTACGGCCAGGCACAACCAGCCCAGCAACAGGCCGCGGGCCTCGAGCCCGACTGGGACATCGGGGTGATCCTGCAGGAGATGAGCGCGCACGCCGGGCGCTTGCTGCCGGTGCTCGATCAAATCGACGTGAAGGCATGGTTGCAGAAGGGCGCGTCGGAAACCTACGCCGCGCAGTTGCAGTCCAGCAAAGACCAGGCTAAGGCGTTCGCCGATGGCGCCAGGGACCTGGCGCGCAACCCCGAGAGGCTGTCCCTCTCGCTCGAATTGTTTTTCCGCATTCAGGGCCTCGAGACCATGCTTGGTTCTCTGGAAGAGGGGACCCGGAAATACCAGGACCCCGTGCTCGCCCAGACGCTGGCCAGCCTGGCAGCGGAGAACGGCGCCAACCGGGACCGGTTCCAGAAGTACATCGTGAATCTGGCCGCCGAGCGCGAGCAACAGTTTCAGGTGATGGACCGTGAAGCGCAGCGTTGCCGCGGCATCCTGACCGTCCAGCCCGCGGCTTCCCCGAATTCAGGAAGGAAGAAATAATTCAACCCATGCCTTTCAGGTGCAGCATTTGTGGAGAGGAATCCACGCGGATCTGCGTGCAGTGCACCAAGGACGCGTGCGATAACCATCTTTGCGAAAAATGCCTGCGGTGCAGTGACTGCTGCGAGTGCGAAGTGACCCTTGCGGAGCACGGCGCACCTCCTACAGCGGCGTGATCGGCCTGGTATCCGAGCCGATGCGGAACTCGCGGGGGGCCGACTCATTGGGCGGCGGCGTCAACAGATGCGGGCGCATCATGACCAGGACCTGGTCGTTGCTGCTATCGCGCGTGTGGGTGCTGACCAGCGGTCCCAGGTAGGGAATTCGCGAAAGGCCCGCCAGCCCGGCGATATTGCGAGCGTCGTTGGTACTGAGCAGGCCGGCCACTACCGCCCACTCTCCCATCACGAGCCGCGCTTTGGATTTCAGCACACGGCTCGAGATGATGGGAATTCCGTTCTGGGATTGCCCCGACAGCACTTTGAATTCGGCGTCGATATCGAGCGTCACATCGTTCATGCTGTGGACCGACGGGGTCACCTTCACGGTTAATCCGAGGTCTTCGAAGGTGACGGAAGGCGGGGGCGTGTACGCGCCGGCGCCCGAGAAACTCGCTGGGCCGTAATACCCGGAGGTCAGGATGGGATAGCGGTCGCCCACGTGCAACGAAGCGGCCTGGCCGTCCAACCCTCGCAGCTCCGTCTTGAGCAGCATCTTGCTCGAAGAACCCGACATTTGGGCCACCAGCGAGGGATTGATGATTCCGATTCCCATCAGCGTCTTCCCGCCGCCGAACGCCAGCAGCCCCGCCAGGCCCGACAACGAAGGGCTGTTGTTCATAAACGTGGTGAGCGCCATGAGCGGGAAAGACGTGGGGAAGTCGAGGCCGTAGGTGATCATGTCGTTGCGGGTGACCTCGAGAAACTCCAGGTCCACCATCACCTGGGCTCGCGGTTGCAGCAGCTCCTCGAGCAGCGCGCGCGCCGTCAGAACCTTGGAGATGCGGTCGCGGAAAATCACGATGTTCTGTTCGGCATCCCATGAGGCCTTCTCAATGGACATGGTCTGCTGCACCGCCGTGATCATGGCGTTGAAGTCCTGCTGGTTGGTGATCTCGGGCAGGTGCACCTCGACGGCCACGGCCGGCTCGACCTGCTGGCGCTTCTGCGGGGTATCCTTGGCCACCAGGAAGAGCTTGCCCGAGAGCGGCACGATGAAAGAGTTGGTGGCCGCTTCGAGATCGTGCAGCGCTTCGCGGTAATCCACGCCCTGTAGTTGAAAACGGAAGGCCTTGGTAGCCTCATAATCGCCGTCGAAAACGCAATCCAGCCCGAAGGCGTGCGCCACGTCTTCAAACAATTTCCGGGAGTCGCCGCGCAGATCGAAATCCCTGGTTTGCGGTGGGGCATTCAATTCCGTCGGTGGCAGCGGCTGGCGCGCCTCGGCCAAGTCCCGCGCGCTGGGCTTTTCGAACTGCTGTTCGGGGAGGGCCGCGGCTTCCGGCTGGGAGCCGGCCTCCGGCAGCGGCGGCATGAGCTTCGCCTCGAGCGCGGCGCGCGACTTCACCGCCTGGCTGCGCAGCCAGTAGGTCTGGTTCTTGGGCTCCATGGCGGCAGCCTGGGAATACAGCAGGTATGCCTGGGCCATGTGGCCGCCCTTCTCGGCTTCGCGGCCCTGTTCATACAGGTCCCAGGCGGAGATCTCCTGCGCCATCAGGCGCCCGGCCACCATCACACACAGCAGGAAGACACTTCGCCGCACATTAGGGTGACGCGGCGCCAGCCCTCTGCGTGCAGCCTAATTCTCTGTAAGAATCGGACTATGCAGATGATCGGGCGCATCTTAACGAGGAATCCGATGGAGCTGGTGTGGCCGCTCGCCATATTCGTGGCCATTTTCATCATTGGGTGGGTGGTCCGCCGGTTGGTCCTGAAGGCTCTGCGCGCCTGGACTGCGCGCACCAAGAGCCGCGCCGGCGTGGTCCTCGCCGAGTCCCTCGGCGGTCCTCTTCTCATCTGGGCCGCGATCCTCGCGCTGCACGTGGCACTCCAGTCCTCCAGTCTGCCGGGGAAGGCCACGGACTGGGGTGCGAAGACGTTGTTCGTGCTCTGGATCGCGACTCTCACGCTGATGTGCATGCGGATCGCCCGCGACCTGATTCGCCTTTACGGCAGCCAGGTCCCCGGCGCTCTGCCGGTGGCCACCCTTACGCAGAATCTCGCCCAGATTGCGGTGATGATCCTGGGCGCGTTAGTGCTGCTCGATCACTTCCGGGTCTCGATCACACCCATGCTGACGGCTTTGGGAGTGGGCGGCCTGGCAGTGGCTCTGGCGCTGCAAGACACGCTTTCCAACCTGTTTGGCGGCTTCTATGTGGCAGTGGCCGGACAGGTGAGGCTGGGCGACTACATCAAGCTGAACACCGGCGAAGAGGGATACGTTACGGACATCGGCTGGCGCAGCACCACCATCCGGAGCTTGGGGAGCAGCATGGTGATCGTGCCCAATGCCAAGCTGGCGCAGGCCATCGTGACCAACTACCACCTGCCGGAGAAGCGCATGTGGGCGTCGGTGGAAGTGAGGGTGAGCTACGATTGCGATCCCGACCAGATCGAGCGCGTGCTGCTCGACATCGCGGCGCAGGGCGCGCGCGAGATCCCCGGCATGCTGGCCGATCCGGCGCCGTCGGTGATGTTCGACCCCGGGTTCGGCGATTCGGCGCTGGACCTCACGCTCAATTACCAGGTGGCCGAGTTCGCCAGCCAGTTCACTGTGCGCCACGAGCTGCGCAAGCGGATCTTCCGCCGTTTCCGAGAGGAAGGCATCCCGATTCCGTTGCCAGCCAGGGCCGTCTACATGCACGGGACGGAGCCGAAGCCATAAGGGATCGATACCGTTTGCCGCTGGCTGGCGTACGTGGTATATTTGGAGCGCGTTTGATAGCTGCCGCGAATCCGGCCGAGCATTGTGAGCGACGTAACCGTCGAACCGTTCGTGTTCCTCCCCGAATAGCCCGCTTTCAAATAGTCAGGAGAATTGAGTGAAGAACATCTTCGTTGGCAACCTCGATTTCAACGTTACGGAGGAGACCGTTCGTAGCCTCTTCGAGAGTCACGGCGCGGTGAACAGCGCCCGGATCATGACGGATCGCGACACCGGCCGCTCGCGCGGGTTCGCCTTCGTCGAAATGGAAAATGCATCGGAAGCGGACCAGGCGATTGCCGCGCTGAACGGCTACACGCTGGAGGGACGGGCGCTCAACGTAAACGAAGCGCGTCCCAAGCCGGATCGGGGCTTCGGAGGCGGTGGCGGCCGTCCCGGAGGCGGCGGCGGACGCGGTCCCGGAGGTGGAAGCCGTCCGCGCGGCGGGCGCCGCGAGCCTCGCTGGTAGATAGCTGAGAGCTTGATTCAGACGCCGGTGGTTCCGTTCTCCAGGAATGCCCGCAGGCGATGGCTGCGGCTGGGGTGGCGCAGTTTGCGCAGCGCCTTGGCCTCAATCTGCCGGATGCGTTCGCGCGTCACGGCAAAGTTTTGCCCGACTTCCTCGAGGGTGTGCTCGCTCCCATCGTCCAGGCCGAACCGCATCTTGATGATCTTCTCCTCGCGCGGCGTGAGGGTTTTCAGAACTTGCGCGGTCTGCTCCCGCAGGTTCAGATTGATCACGGCGTCCGACGGCGAAATGCCGTTGACGTCCACGATGAAGTCGCCCAGGTGCGATTCCTCCTCTTCGCCGATGGGCGTTTCCAGGGAAATGGGCTCCTGCGCCACGCGCAGCGCCTTCCGCACCTTCGAGACCGGCATTTGCA
>Ga0326728_10026768_pt1 | contig 10163 bp, 7 predicted proteins | sample MB3enrmetagenome_FD_207602 | JGI IMG/M metagenome (GOLD analysis project Ga0326728, IMG submission 207602) | Lab enriched peat soil microbial communities from McLean, Ithaca, NY, United States - MB31MN | ecosystem: Environmental > Terrestrial > Soil > Wetlands > Peat | place: USA: New York... | reverse complement strand
AGGTCAGCAAGGAGGAATTTGACGCGGTTTGCCTCCGGCTGGACAAGTTCCATGGCGACTGGAACTATTCGATCCGTCCTCGAAAGCTGCCGTAATTGGAACTCTTATTCCGTCACACCTACTAAGGGCGAGTACCACAAAACACGCCACGGATTCCCGATACTGGAGCGGCTCAATCCCGCAACCGTTCGCGCTCGCTGTCCTTATGCCGATGCCCTGCTCAACCTGCTGGCCGCGCGGCTGCGCCCTGAGCCGGTATCCTGATCGTATGGGCTTCCCCGATCTGCTGCCCGTTCGTCAGAACCTTCCCGACCACGCGCTGCAGGACGTGGCTGGCGAAGTGCGGCGGCAACTCACGCTCGCCGGATTCGCCGCGCGCGTGCCACCCGGCGCGCGGATCGCCATTGGCGCAGGCAGCCGGGGCATCTCGAACATTGCGACAATCGTCCGCGCGGTGGTCGACTACTGGCGGGAGGCGGGCTGCCGGCCGTTTATCTTTCCGGCCATGGGGAGCCATGGCGCCGCAACCGCCGAGGGACAGGCGCTTGTGCTGGCTCACTACGGGATTGACGAATCGGCCATGGGATGTCCGGTAGTGAGTTCCATCGAGGTTGTCCCGCTGGGCCGCACCGCGGACGGCATCGAAACGTTCATGGACCGGAATGCCTGGGGGAGCGATGGCGTGCTTCTGGTGGGCCGGGTCAAGCCGCACACGGATTTTGCCGGCCGCCTCGAGAGCGGTCTCTGCAAGATGATGGCGATCGGCATCGGCAAGTTCGCCGGGGCGCGCCAGTATCACACTTTCGCGTACCGGCTGGGGATGGAGCACGTGATTCGCACCGTGGGCCGGCAGGTGCTGGCTTCCGGCAAAATGCTGGGCGGCCTGGCCATTCTGGAAGACGGCCGCCACCAGACGGCGCACCTCGAGGCGGTGCCGGCCGGGACCATGGAATCGCGCGAAGAAGAGCTGTTGGCGATAGCGAAGGAGTGGGCCCCGCGCATCCCGGTGCGCAATCTGGATCTGCTGGTGGTCAACGAGATCGGCAAAAACATCAGCGGCACGGGCCTGGACGCGAAAGTCATCAACCGCAGCATCGACGGCCCATTGAACTGCTGGCCCGGCGTGGAAACGCGCATCGAGCGCATCTTCCTGCGGGACCTGAGCGAGCTGTCATACGGCAACGGCGTGGGCATCGGCATGGCCGACGTGATTCACGACCGCATCCTGTCCAGGATCGACTGGAATGCCACCTGGATCAATTCGCTGACCGCTTCCACCCCGGCCGGGAGCCGCACGCCGATCCACTTTCCCAGCGATCGAGAATGCATGGAGCGGATTGCCCCGACCGTGGGCAAACCGGACACGTCCAGGATCACGGTTGGGTGGATTCAGAACACGCTGGAACTGTCGGAGATGCTGCTGAGCGAAAACCTGCGCAGAGAAATCGAAGAGAATCCCGACCTGGAGATCACGGGGCCGCCGCAGCCGGTTGAGTTCGACGCAGCGGGGAATCTGACCGGAAGCCCTTTGCGAGCGGTCCCGGCCGGGGAGCTTTGCTGACGGATGCGCGAGGAACGTGGCCCTGCCACGGCCCGGCGCGCACCCGCCGGCGAAAAGCGATTGTTTAGCTGCCCTGGGTGGAAGCTGCGGTCATCACGCTGCCGATCTTGCTGAAGATCGTGCTGATGCTGGTCGCCACGCCCGGCATGATTGCGCCAGCGGCCACGGCCACGAATCCGGCCATGAGGGCGTATTCGATCAGGTCCTGTCCGCGAGTATCTTTCCAGATTCTGAGCTTGTAAATCAGGTTCTTCATCTTTGTCCTCTCCCTGCTCCGGATTTCTTCCGTCGCTAACAGTAAAGTATCATCGCGTCCAGCCCACTCCAATCGGCAGCAATGCTTAGAAACGGCTCCTGAAAAGACTAAGGCGGCGGTGCCCCCGGATGCGGCGATGGAGCGGGCGCAGGTCTTTTCTTGCGCTTTTGTCAGGTCGCGCCGGTCCCGTTTCCACTTGCGGGGCGGCGGGGAGCGGTTGCGCGGAGGAGCGTCCGGCTCGACCGCGAACAGTCTGGCATGTGCTTTGGCTGTAATCACTTAGGGCGTAGACTGGGGCTGCGGGCGGGGTTGGGCGGCGGTGCGGCAGAACGGTGGTATCCCTCAGGTTGGTCCTCACTTAGTACAGTTCCCGGTCACGTGCCTCGCGGGCGGCCTGCAGGTGGAACCAGCGGCAGCCGATTAATTACTCGCGACGGGGATCGGCGACGGTTTTGGCTTACCCCATTACACCAACGGGGCGGATTCCGCGGATATTCGCTCTCGGCTTCGGGCTGGCCGTGCTGCTGGTTCCCAGCGGGTACTTTGCCTGGCGATTCCGGGCCATGCCGCAACTGGGTTCCTGGCATGACGACGCTGTTTACTGGGTTTCCGCGCAGTCGCTGGCCCGCCAGCAGGGCTACACTATTGCCCACCTTCCCACGCGCCCGCCGCAGACCAAATACCCGCCGCTGTACCCCGCCCTGCTGGCGCTGGTCTGGCGGTTCGGCGGGCCGTTTCCGGGCAACCTTCCGGCGGCCACCGCCCTGGAGTGGTCGTTCGCGCCGCTCTACTTCGTGCTGGCGTGGCTCTGGTTTGTCCGCTGCGGCTTCCGGGCGGGGCCGTCGTGGGCCCTCACTCTGCTGGTCGCGGCCGCCCCCATCACCACTCTGTTCGCGGTGTCGCTGATGACCGAGCTGCCGTTTACCGCCGTGCTGCTGGCGCTGATGTTGCTGATCGAAGGCCGCGAGGTCTCCAGCCGGCGTGGCCTTGTGGCGGGACTGCTGGGGGCCGCGGCGTTCCTGATCCGAACCAACGCGATCGTGCTCGCGGCCGGCGTTCCGCTCCTGCTGGTGCTTCGCCGCCGTTATCGTCAGGCGCCGGCGTTCCTCGCGCCGATGCTGGCGGCCATCGCCGGATGGCAGACCTGGTGCGCCACCCGGGCGTTCCACGCGCGGGACGACATCACCGCCTATTACACGTCCTACGCGGCGTTCTACGCGCGGACGTTTTCCTGGCCCGACCTGCCGCATCGAGTCTGGACCAACGCCGACGCGATTATCGAGTCCCTGGCGCGCCTGGTTCTATTCCACGGCGGTGACCAGCCGTGGCTGCGGGCCATCTCCTGGGTGATCACGGCGGCAGCGGTGGCTGGTGTGGTGACCTTGTTCCGCCGCGGTGTCCGCTACTACCCGGTATTCGCGGCGCTGCTGGTGGCGGTGCTTCTGCTGTGGCAGTATCCGCCCGACCAGCGCTTCGTGTATCCGCTGTTTCCGTTGTACCTGGCCGGGCTGGCCACGAAGCTCGCCGAAGTTGCCGGTCTGGCGGTGCGGAGCTGGAAAACCGGGTCGGGCGCCAACCGGATGGCCGTCGTTCCGGTGCTGGTGGCGATTGCGGCGCTGGCGGCGGGGTCGCTGTGGTCCATCACCGAGGGAACGGTGGTGCTGTTGCCCGAGTACTTCGGCGAACGCCAGAGGCAACTGACGCGGCTGCAACCCGCCTGGCAGTGGATTGCGGCCAATACCCGACCCGATGCCCGCTTCGCCGCCTATGACGACACGCTGCTGTATCTGTATTCAGGCCGGCGCGGATACACGGAGCCGATTATGCCGGGCGTGGTGTACGGGCCGCAGGATGCAGCGGTGACGGGGTACATCGCCGGGCTCCCGGCCCTCTGGCGCGAGGCAGGCGTCACCCACCTCCTGTTCACCGATTACGACTTCCTGCGCGATTTGCACGCGCCCGGCCACGACGCCCTTGCCCGGCTGCTCTGGGACCCGCGGCGATTCCGGCTGCTGTATACCGATGGCACGGCGCGGGTCTATGCTTTGCTGTGAAGGTGGGACACGCGGCGACCAGCCCTGTTTGTGTGGGCCAGGCGAAGACGCGGCTGGCGCCGCGTGTCCGGTCAGATGCTGCGGTAACCTCAGATGATGGAAACCGTGACTTTAGCCGGAGGCTGCTTCTGGTGCCTGGAAGCCGTGTATGAGCAGATGCGGGGCGTGACGCGAGTGCAGTCCGGGTACATGGGCGGGAGCGTGGCCCGGCCAACCTACCAGCAGGTCTGCGGCGGGCGCACCGGCCACGCCGAAGTGGTGCAAGTGGAGTTCGATCCCGACCTCATCTCGATCCGAGATGTCCTGGAGGTGTTTTTCGCCATCCACGATCCGACAACGCGCGACCGGCAGGGCAATGACGTCGGCCCGCAGTACCGCTCGGCCATCTTCTACCATTCCGACGAGCAGCGGCGCGTGGCCGAAGAGATTATCCGCGAACTCGAAGCGGAGAAGGCGTTCGAGGACCCGATTGTCACCGAAGTGCAGCCGGCCGGTGAATTCTGGCCCGCCGAAGACTACCACAACGAGTATTTCCGCAGGAACCCCGATCAGCCCTACTGCTCGTACGTGGTGGCCCCCAAGGTGAGCAAGTTCCGGAAGAAGTTCGGGGCGATGTTGCGGTAGCGTGCAATTCGGTGCCCGTCACCGAATTGTTCACCCTTTGCAGCCCTCGCTCCGCTTGATCAGGAACACGGCGGTTTCCGCCAGCAGGTTCGGCAACAGCGGAACGCGGCGCCGCCCGGCAATGAAGATCTGGCGCTCGATGGTCCAGCCTTCCTGCGCGGCCAGCATCTGGAAATCAGTCACGGTGAGGAAGTGGATGTTCGGGGAATCGTACCACTCGTAGGGGAACAGCTTCGTACGCGGCGCGCGTCCGGTGAACAGATGGGCCAGCCGGACCCTCCAGTGCCCGAAGTTGGGGAACGCCACGATGCCCTGAGACCCGCAGCGCAGCATCTCGCGCAGCACCAGCAGCGGCTCGCGCGTTTCCTGCAGCGTCTGGCTGAGGATGACGTAATTGAAGGCGCCATCCGAATAGCCGGCCAGCGCGTCCAGCAGATCGCCCTGGAACACGGAGACGCCGCTGGCGATGGCCTTGCGAGCCTTCGGCCCGGAGATTTCCACGCCACGCGCCTGAACGCCCTTGTTGGCCGCCAGCCAGGCCAGCAGGTCACCTTCTCCACAACCGAGATCGAGCACCCGGCTGTCGGGCGGGATCAGCTCGCCAATGATGGCGTAGTCGCTGCGGCCCAGCACGTCCAGCACGAAAGGCTCGGTTCGAGGCGGCGGAGGGGCGGCCATCAGGATCGCCCTTTCCAGGTGCTGTCCAGGAAGCCGCGCACCAGGTCGGCCTGTTCGGCGACGTCCACCAGGAAGGCATCGTGGCCGTAGTTGGAGGGCAGTTCGCAATAGGCCACGTCGGCGTTGTGGCCGCGCAGGGCGCGCACGATTTCCTGGGCCTGATAGCTCGGATACAGCCAGTCGGAGGTGAAACTCAGCACCAGGAAGCGCACCTTCACCCCTTCCAGCGCCGCGGACAGCGAGGAGCGCGACGCGGTGAGGTCGAAGTAGTCCATGGCCTTGGTGATGTAGAGGTACGAATTGGCGTCGAAGCGATCGACGAACTGCCGCCCGCGGTAGCGCAGGTAGCTTTCGACCTCGAAGTCCACTTCGAAATCGAACCCGAACTGATCCTTGCCGCGGAGGCGGCGGGCGAACTTCTCGCGCATGGAATCGTCGCTCATGTAGGTGATGTGGCCGATCATGCGCGCCACCGCCAGACCGCGGGCGGGCGGAGTCTTGCCGTAGTAGTTGCCGCCGCACCAGTCCGGATCGGCCATAATGGCCTGGCGGCCCACCTCGTCGAAGGCGATCTGCTGGGCGCTGTGCCGCGCGGTGGTGGCAATAGGAATGGCCGCAACGACGGAATCCGGCCAGGCCACCGCCCACTCCAGTGCCTGCATGCCGCCCATGGACCCGCCGGTGACGGCCAGCAGGCGCGCGATGCCGAGATGGTCCATGAGCTTTTTCTGGAGGCGAACCATGTCGCCGATGGTGATCACGGGGAACGACATGGCCCACGGGCATCCGGTGGCCGGATTGATGGAAGACGGGCCGGTGGTGCCGCGGCATCCTCCCAGCACGTTGGAGCAGATGACAAAGTACTTGTTGGTGTCGAACGCCTTGCCCGGGCCGATCATGTTATCCCACCAGCCTGGCAGTCCGGTTTCGGGGCTCACCCCGGCGGCGTGCGCGTCGCCGGAGAAAGCGTGCAGGATGAGGATGGCGTTGGAGGCCGTGGCGTCGAGGCTGCCGTACGACTCCCACGCCACCTGGACCGGCGCGAGCTCGACGCCGGAGTCGAGGGTGATCGAATCGAACGGGACCGTATGCGCTTCCGCAATCATGGGGACGGGGAAAGGCGCGGCTGGGGACCGCGTTCCTTTGAATCATAACAGGGCCGGGTTGTCGTGGTATTCCAGATTCTGGATTTCCGCAGGGCTGAATGTTGAAGTTTTAGAATCCTGCCCCATGACTAAGGCGCTATCTATATGACTTTACTGTGACATCACGAATGGCCTGACCATTGCTAAACGCCTACCCATCCCGCGCTGCGGGCAATGAGCGCGGTCTGCGGTTGAAGATCGACACAGGAGGGGTTCAAATGTTCAAGAGTCTGCGTTTGACGGCAGGCGTTCTGGCGGTGGCGGCGGTTCTTCTGGCCGGTTCGGCATGGGGACAGGAAGCCACCGGAATAGTCACCGGAGCGGTCACGGACGCCAGCGGTGGCGCGGTGGTGAACGCCAGCGTGGTTGTGACGAACACGGGCACCGCGGCGGAGTCGAAGACGACCACCAACGCGAGCGGCGAGTACACTGTTGTGCAGCTTCCGCCCGGAATGTACACCGTGACGGTGGCAGCTCCGGGCTTCCGCAAAACGAAGCTTTCCGAGCAGCGCCTGATTGTGGCCAGCACCCTGCATATGAACGTGAGTCTGGAGGTTGGCCAGGTGAACGAGTCGGTGACCGTGGACGCGGCGGCCCCGCAGGTGAACACCGATGACGCGCAACTGGGCCAGGCGCTCATCAACATTCCCGACCTGCCGCTTCTATCCACGGCCGCCGGCCGTAACGTACTCAATCTGATAGCGTTACAGTCGGGAGTCAGCATGACCGACCCTTCGAATTCGGCCGCCACCAGCGTGGGCCCGTTCTCGGTGAATGGCCAGCGTACGCAGGCCAACAATTTTCTGCTGGACGGCGCCGATGACAACGATCTGGCCATCAATTACCCCGACGCCTCTGCCGTCATCTCGCCGAATGCCATCGGAGAGTTTCGCGTGATCACCGGACCCATGAACGCGGAGTACGGCAGGAACTCCGGCGCGGTGATTGAATCGACCATCAAATCGGGAGCGAATTCGTTCCATGGCCAGGCGGAAGACTTCCTTCGCAACACCGTTCTGAACGCCAACAACTTCTTCCTGAACTCGGTTGGATCTCCCAACCCGAAGTACATCGCCAACGACTACGACGCCAGCGTAGGCGGGCCGATCAAGCACAACAAGACGTTTTTCTTCGCTTCCTACCTTGGGTTCCGCCGCGAGGAGGGAGAGGCCAATTCCGGCCTGGTGTTCAGCGATGCGGAGCGGGCCGCCATCCTCGCCAACGGAGTGCCCACCGCCAAGGCCATGGTGAATCTCACACCGCTGGCGACCAACGGCGGGGACCTGTGGATCGGCGCGCCAATAGACTCGCTCACCCGCAACCAGGGCGTGTTCAAGATCGATCAGCGGTTCTCGGAAAAAAACACTCTGTCGGTATCGCTTTTCACCGAGAGAAACAACGATCTTGACCCGTACGCCTTCGGCGATGGCGTGACCGTCCCGGGATTCGGGCAACTCGACTACAACACGTTTTACAATGCCACGTTGCACGACACCCATACATTTGGCCCCCACGTCATCAACGAGGCGACGGCCGCGTTTCATCGTTTGGATTCGCCCGGCGTGGTACCGCTCAACACCGCCAGTCCGCAGAGCCTGGGGTTCACCGGCATCAGCCCCGACAATCCCTCGGCGGCCGGACCGCCATTCATGTTTATTGATGGCATCTACATAGGCAACACCTATGAGGGTCCGCAGGCACGGCAGGACGATAACTGGCAATTCCGGGACAGCGTGACCTGGGTCAAGGGCCGCCACACCTTCAAGTTCGGCGCTGAGTTCGACGCCTACGAGCAGAACCAGATCTTCACCTTCATTAACAACGGGTACTTTCAGTTCTTGGGCACCTTCACCGACGCGGGCGCCGTGCCCGTGCTACCCGGTCTCCAGAACTCGGACCCGGCGATCAATGACTTCGCCAACGGAGCCTCCTACGATTACGACCAGGCAAATAACAGCCACGGGGCCTATCGCGACAAATTCCTGGCCTTCTATGCGCAGGACGATTTCAAGATCGCCCGGAATCTCACGATGAACATCGGAATGCGCTACGACTACGGCGCTCCGATCACAGATCTCTACAACCGCGTGGTCACGTTCAATCCCGGCCAGCAGTCGAGCATCTTCCCCACCGCGCCGACCGGAATGGTATATCCCGGCGATAAGGGCATCAGCAACGCGACGTATCCGGGGACCGCGCATGAGTTCCAACCGCGCCTCGGGTTTGCCTGGGACCCGACCGGGAGCGGCAAGCTCAGCCTGCGCGCCGGCTTCGGCATGTTCTATAACGATCCCGAGACCGAGCTGACGTTGCAGTTTCTGGGGGCGCCTCCCTATGGCACGCAGGTTTTCGTCAACAGCGTCACCAATGACGCCATGCCTTACCAGACCTCAAGTACTCCGCTGGCACAGAACCCCTTCCCGTTTACTCCGGTCAAGCCTGGACAATCCTTCAATTTCGCCAACCTCGCGCCGGTCGCTTTTACGATCATGGACCCGCACTTCCAAACGCCGTACGCGTTCCAGTACGACTTCCAGGTCCAGTATCAGGTGGCGCGCAACTGGGTGGCCGAAGCAGCCTATGTAGGCACCCAGGGACGTCATCTGGAGTCCCGGACGGACATCGATCCGGCCCTCCCTTCGCCCGATGCGACCAGCGCTAACGAGCCCTTCCGAAATGCGTTTAACATCAATAACCCCGAGGATGCAGCGTATGGGGGCGCCGTTTTCGGCGGCATCACCGACCAAAGCAGCAACGGCAACTCGAACTACAACAGCCTGCAACTGAGTCTGCAGAAGCGCTACTCCTACGGTTTGCAGTTGACGAACGCCTATACCTGGTCTCATTGCATCGACGATGTTTCCGGGTTGCGCGGGAATCTGAACCCGTTCAACGCCACGCGGGATATCGGCAACTGCTCTACCGACGTGCGCCAGAGCTACACGGGCAGTGCCGTCTATGAGCTGCCGTGGTACAAGGACCAGCAAGGATTCAGGGGTCATCTGCTGGGTGGCGTGACGCTGTCCACCGTCGTGACTCTGCAGTCGGGCATACCGTTCGATATCTTCGACGACGGCGACCGCTCGCTGACCGGAGCAGGCGACGACCGGCCGAACTATATCGGCGGCAATGTGGTGTTTGTCGACCCGCGCGCGAATGCGTTCTATGGCGCTACGGGGAACCTGAACAATTACTTCGACGGCGAGGGAGGCGGGACGGCAAGCGGTGCGGGCAATCCCTACTTCGCCCGGGTAGGTTCCGGTGGTTCGGTTGCGCAGGGAGCGGGCTACTACGGCGATTTCGGCCGCAATGTGTTTCATGGGCCGGGCGAATTGAACACCGATGTATCGGTGTCCAAGGCCACGCATTTTACCGAGACCCAGTCGCTGATATTACGCGCCCAGGCGTTCAACTTCTTCAATCACACCCAGTTCTACAACCCGGACGGGGATATCGCAGACTCGACGTTCGGCCAGATTTCCACCGCGCACAACGCGCGTATCGTCCAGCTCTCGTTGCAGTACATGTTCTGAGGACACGTTCCCGGACACCGCAATACCGTGGCTCGCTCGGTATCCCGATGGGGCAGGTCCAGCCTGCCCCACCCGTGTCTTAATCCGAAGTTCCACCCCCGCAGCGAAGGCTGTTGTTGATAATAGTCAGGTTGTGTGGCAGGAATGGGTTGGCTGCTGACTACACTTCGCCTTACAGTTTCACCCGCAGCAGTTCCAGTGCGTATTGCTGAGAGGGCGTGGGGCGGGTGATGACTTCGAACCCTGGCAGGGAAGCCAGGCGCGGCTGGATGCGGCTCTTCACGATGGTGGCAAGGTCCTTGAGCCAGTCCT
>Ga0326728_10026767_pt1 | contig 10164 bp, 9 predicted proteins | sample MB3enrmetagenome_FD_207602 | JGI IMG/M metagenome (GOLD analysis project Ga0326728, IMG submission 207602) | Lab enriched peat soil microbial communities from McLean, Ithaca, NY, United States - MB31MN | ecosystem: Environmental > Terrestrial > Soil > Wetlands > Peat | place: USA: New York... | reverse complement strand
CCGCAATTGCAAGGATGACGACAGTTTAACCTTGTAAATCGGGCATGTCGTGCCAGATGTGCAATGATGATCCCAGGCCACCTGCAATCGCCCCAACCACCAGAAACGGCTCCGCGCCCAACGCGATCGCATCCGGCAGTGCTTTGTCCGGCGGTTCGTGAGACCAATCCTCTCCGCAGACGAAGAAGCGGACAAACGGCCGGCGCTGGTGCGTGACATGGTCGCGAAGCGTACCGCCCAGCATGGGATAGCGTGCCTCCAGCGCATCGAGAATCGATTGCACCGTGACCTGGCCCTCGACATCAAGCTCCACCTCGCTGCCGGTGCGCGCCAAAATGCGCAAATGCGCCGGGAGCACCACCCGGATCATTGCAACGTCTGCACCTCTACCGAGAGCACGGCTGGAAGATCGCGCACGATGGGCGCCCAGTTGTCACCCGCATCGGCCGACGCGTAAACCTGACCGCCAGTGGTGCCGAAATAGACGCCGCAGGAATCGAGCGAGTCGACCGCCATCGCGTCGCGCAGCACGTTGACATAGCAATCGCGCTGCGGCAGGCCGTTGGTGAGCGCTTCCCATTCGTTTCCACCGATACGGCTGCGAAACACGCGCAGTTTGCCGTCGGGCGGAAAGTGCTCCCGGTCGCTCTTGATGGGGACCACGTAGATGGTTTCGGGTTCGTGCGCGTGCACGTCGATGGCGAAGCCGAAGTCGGTGGGCAGGTTGCCGCTCACCTCCTGCCACGAATCGCCGGCGTTGTCGCTGCGCATGACGTCCCAATGCTTCTGCATGAACAGCACACCAGGGCGTGAGGGGTGCATGGCGACGTGGTGAACGCAATGGCCCACTTCGGCGGTTGGGTCGGGGATGAATTCGGAATGGAGCCCCTGGTTGATCGGCTTCCACGTGGCGCCGCCGTCGTCGGTGCGGAAGGCGCCCGCCGCGGAGATGGCGATGTAGATTCGGCCGGGGTTGCTGGGATCGAGAATGATGGTGTGCAGGCACATGCCGCCCGCGCCTGGCTGCCAGTGCGGTCCCGAGCCGTGACCGCGCAATCCTCGAAGCTCCTGCCAGCTCTGACCACCATCAGTGGTACGGAAAATGGCGGCGTCTTCGACACCCGCAAAAACCGTGTCCGGATCGGTGAGCGAGGGTTCCAGATGCCATACGCGCTTGAATTCCCACGGATGCGGCGTGCCGTCGTACCATTGGTGCGTGCCGGGAACGCCGTCGTAGGCGAACTTGTTGCCAACCGGCTCCCACGTCTCGCCGCCGTCATTCGACCGCTGAATCAGTTGTCCGAACCATCCAGTCGATTGCGAGGCGTAGATTCGATTCGGATCCGCCGGCGAGCCCTTCAGATGATAGATTTCCCAGCCCGCGAAATGCGGTCCGCTGATGTCCCATTGTTCGCGCTTGCCGTCGGACGTCAGAATGAAGGCGCCCTTTCGTGTGCCCACCAGCACTCGCACGCTGCTCATACGCTCACCCCCCGGTTCGAACCGCGATCGATGGGGTTCAGCTTACCAGAAATGCGTGGCGAGGATGTGCGGACGTCCCGTGCTGCCGTCGATAACCCGGGCCCCGATCACGGCTTCGACGTTCTTGTGCTCCCAGTTCTCCGGGGCGCGGGCCGCCAGCTCCTTCATGCATTTCTCGCTGGTGAGAAACTCTCCTGCTGCCGCCGTTCCGTATTGGCCGATGCCGCCGGCAATCACCGTCATGCGCTCGGTGGCGGGGTTCATGAACCGGGCAACGATAGCGTAGTCTTCGTTCAGCTTCGTGTAGGCCAGGCCGTTATAAACTGACCATGGCCTGCTTGCGGGACTCTGCCGGTCCTGAATCCAGTAGTGAGATGTGGCCACGTCCATCTCGAAGCTAAACCGCAATTGATGGGCGCTTCGCAAAGTCCATTGGTTATTGAAGGCCCCAATGAGAACACTCGGCGCGGCGCGCATATCGGACAGCGTGGTGGTGTCATCGCTCTGGATGCGATAACTGCGCCCCCGGGTGTTCGCAAGGATGGCGACGCGGACCAGTGTTGTCGCGTCCTGCAGCGCAAGATCGTGAATGGTGAGCAGGTCGCCCAGCGATGGCGCGTTGTCTGTAGTTGCCGCCGCGCTCGGTGTGGCGCGCGCCTCGAGCTGCGCCGACTCCCGCAACTTGTCGGCCGGCCCCACGCATAGCAACAGCGTGTTCGAGGAATCCACCACCGGCGCCCAGAAGCGCTCCAGCGGACTGTAAAAGATGGACGGCCTGAGCAGAACCACCCCTGCCGCAGCGGCAATAATGGCCCCCGCGAGAACCACCAGCTTCCACCAGCGCTTCAGCCAGACGGCGCGAACAAGGGGTGGCGCCTTGACCACCGGCGGCAGGTGGAATTCCGGCACGTAGGAACCGGACGGCAGGTCGATACGAATCTCGTTCTCATGGCCGGGCTCGTGATAGTACTGCGCGATGCGCTTTCGAATGTCGCCCGCGGTGGCCCGCACAATGGGATCGGCATTGGTGTCGTAATCCTGAGAACGGCCGAAAACATCGATGCCCAGCGTGCGTTCGCGCAGGTGCTCGGTCCGGCCTTCCAGCGTATTCTCTACCAGGAAACGAAGCAGCGACGGGCAACGCTTGCTGTTCTTAAAGCGGACGTTGGCGAGCAGGCGTTCGAGTTGTTCGAGGATGGCGCGCCGTCCGGCATCCGTCTCCGGCGACCATGCGTCCAACACTGACACACGCTCGATAGTTTTCCCCTGGGACATACGCGGACCCCTCGACCCTTGGCCCGATTGTATCACCCGGGCAAGGCTTCCGGTACCCGGCTACCAGAACGCACCGCTAACTTCAAGCGGTCACAACCCGTCCCTTCCTGATACACTTTCCTTGCGACGCGCCAGACGACGCCACGCAGGGGGAAAGGTCAACGACCATGCAGTCCATGACACGCAGAGACTTGGTACTAACAGGAACGGGCGCTCTGGTAGTGGGCGCAGCCATTCAATCCACATTGTTGAAGCCTCCGTTGCTGGCGGCCCAGGAGTCCTCGAGCGGCCGAAAGATCCGCTTCGTCTCCATCGGTACCGGTATTCGCGGTTGCGATTTGTTGCGGTCGGCCCGGCAGGTGCCTACGGGAGTATTGGTGGCCACGGCCGATCTTTACGACATGCACCAGCAGGCGGGGAAAGAAGCTTATGGGGCGGATGTTCCCACTACGCGAGATTATCGTTCCCTTCTCGATCGCAAGGATGTCGACGCGGTGATCGTAGCCGTGCCCGACCACCAGCATCGCCGCGTGGTTCTGGATGCCGTGGCTGCGGGCAAAGACGTGTACTGCGAAAAGCCCATGTCGCACACCGTGGCCGACGGGCTGGAAATGGTGAAAGCGGTGCAATCGGGCAAGCGCATGTTCCAGTGCGGCAGCCAGCGTGTCAGCAACATCGCGTATAAGAAGGCGGCGGAGATCTATGCTTCGGGACGGCTGGGCGAGGTCCACTACATCCAGGCGCACGTCGATCGCAACTCGCCTTCCGGCGCATGGGTTTATCCTGTCGCGCCCGATGCCAACCCGCAAACAATCGACTGGGCCGCGTTTCTGCGCGATGCGCCGGAGCGGCCGTTTGACCCGGTGCGCTTCTTCCGATGGCGTTGCTTCGCCGATTACGGCGAGGGCCTGGCCGGCGACTTGTTCGTCCATCTGCTCTCCGGTATTCAGTTCGTGAGCGGCATCAATGCCGTTCCCAGCCGCGCGCTCTCCAGCGGGAGCCTTACCCACTTCAACGATGGCCGCGACTTTCCCGATCTGCTGGTCACTCTCTACGATTATCCGGGCATCACCGTGGACCTGCACTGCAATCAGAACAACGAGGCGGGCGAAGCCATCGTCTTCTACGGCAAAGAAGCCACCATGACCATCAACGGCAACACGGTTACCGTGACTCCGCAGGACACTGCGCCGCGTCCGGAGGGCTACTCACTGAACGGCTGGACCGCGGCAATGAAGCGGCAATATCTGGACGAGTGGTACGCCGCGCATCCCGGGCCAACCGCGAGCCTGCGGGAGGTGGAAACCTACTCTGTGCCGCCCGGTTACGATGACACCGCCGATCATCTCACCAACTTTTTCCGGGCCGTGGAGACGCGCCAGCATGTGGTGGAGGACGAGGTCTTCGGCAACAATGCCGCAATCGCATGCCATATGGCGAATCAGTCGTATTTCCATCGCAACGTCGCGACGTGGGACGCGGCATCGCAGACGATTAAGAGCTGAGCCAGACCAGCGTCGCGCTGGCATGTGGCAAATTGAGGCGGAGGCTGCCCTTCTCCGGTTTCAGAGCTTCTTCCTCACGCGGGCGCCAAGCTTCGCCAGCGTGGATTTCCGCGCCCGCCAGCGTCACGCCCGTAGTGGAATCCAATGCTGGCGCTGTGAGACGCCAGACACAAGCCTGCCTGACTGGTTGGTTCCACGGAATCCCAATCAGCAGGTTCTGGGTGGCGTCCTTGTTAAACAGGGCGACGCCAATGCCGTCTCGCGTGTGTGTCGCATAAGCAGTGACGTTCACGCCCGGCGCCTCGATCTCACATTCAAATAGCGTCGAGCCCGCGAATCGATTCGCCAGCAGCATTCCATAAAAGACCGGTTGGGCAACGTGGCCGGTGGCGGGATCTCCCGCGATCGGCGTGTAATACGTACCGCTGCGAGGCGCCTCGGCATCTTTTGCCGACGCCGCGCCTGGCAGATGATCGCCCAGAGCCGCTCGTATTTGTCTGGCACCGCCTCCATGAAAGTTGACGCCCGCACAGCCGAGAGACGCCAGATGCAGCATGTAGTCGCCGCCCCACAACGCGGACGCAAACGCATCGCTTACGCCGGGCTTGCCGCCCCTATAACAGGAATTCCCTTCGGTCATCCGAAAGGGCAGCTTCGCGCCGCGCGCGGCGGGCATGATCCGGTTCATGCCGGCATCAATTCGCGGGTCCGTGTGAAGCAACCGCTCGATGGTGACGCTCGGATCGTCCGGCGGCCCCATAGCGTAATAGTGGCCCGTGCAGGCCACCACCGCATCTACCAATTCGAGCGGCGCTTGTCGCGCGAAGGATGCGACCCAGTCGGCGTTGGAACCGACATCGGGACCGCCCAGCTTCGCACCAGGCACGCGCGCAAGCACCGCGCGAGCAAACTGCAACCATTGTTCGAAATAATCCTCGAAATTCCAGTTGGGAGGCCGCAGTCCATTATTGCGATTGCGATAATACTCAGGTTCGTTGCCAATCTGAAAGTACTGCAGACGCGGCCCGATCTTCTTCGCGACGTAGGCTGCTTCCTCGGCGGCGCGCTGCGGAGTGCCGGTGCCGAGGTTCAATCCGTAAGTCAGACTCCAACCGGTCGCATCCAGGAAGCCGGCGAGATGGTCAATCGCCTCGGGCGTGATCGCCGTGAACGTGTGGGGCATCCAGTTTTGCTCAACGGGTCCGGCAGGTGACGGCATCGCCGGCGCCACGGCCGAAGCGGACGTCTTCCACCAGCAGAATTCGCTGGAGTTCCCGCCCAGTCGCAGCACGCCCTGTGGGCTCAGCAACCGGAACAAAGCCACCAGGCTCGCGTTCGATGCGGAAAAGAAATCGGGCTCGGAGAGCTGGGACGTCTCGTAACTGAGGCCGGTATAGTCTGCCGGTATGCGGGCGAGCGTGCGCTCCGGATGCAGCGTGAGCGTTACTTCCGGGCTCTGTAGAGTGGCACTCAATGGGGCCAGCAGAGCCGTCGACAGGAACGTGCGTCGGTACAAAGTCTACCCCTTCGGTGTCACTTCCTCTACCAGCGCTCGCGCATCGTCCTGTAGCTTCTTCAGGTGATCTTTTCCTTTGAAACTTTCCGCGTAGATCTTATACACGTCCTCGGTGCCGGATGGGCGCACCGCGAACCAGCCGCTTGCCGCCACCACCTTCACGCCGCCCACCGGCGCGCCGTTGCCGGGCGCTTTGACAAGGATCGCCTGAATCGGCTCCCCGGCCAGGTCCTTCGTCTTCACTTCTTCCGGCGAGAGGTTCAGCAACGCGGCTTTCTGCGCGGGATTCGTCGGCGCATCGATGCGCTCATACACAGGCTCGCCGAATTTCTCGGTGAGCTGCTTGTACAACTCGCCGGGATCGCGCCCGGTGCGCGCGGTCATCTCGGCGGAGAGCAGCGCCGGAACCATACCGTCTTTGTCCGTGGTCCACACCGTGCCATCGCGGCGCTGGAATGATGCGCCCGCGCTCTCCTCGCCGCCGAATCCGAGCGACCCATCCAGCAACCCTTCAACGAACCACTTGAAACCCACCGGGACTTCCACCAGCTTGCGGCCCAGATCGGCGGCCACGCGGTCGATCATGCTGCTGCTCACCAGCGTCTTGCCCACGCCGGCGTCGGCGCGCCAGCCAGGACGGTTGCGGAACAGATACGAAATCGCGACAGCGAGGTAGTGATTTGGATTGAGCAGGCCAACGCTTCGGGCGACGATGCCGTGACGGTCGTGATCGGTGTCGCAGGCGAAGGCAATGTCGAAGCGGTCCTTGAGCGCGATCAGGCTGGCCATGGCGTAGGGCGAGGAGCAATCCATGCGGATGCGGCCATCCCAGTCGACGGTCATGAAGCGGAAGGTGGGGTCCACCTGTTTGTTGACAATGTCCAGCGGCAGCTTGTAATGCTCGGCGATGCGCGGCCAGTAATAAACGCCCGCGCCGCCAAGCGGATCGACCCCGATCTTCAATCCCGCGCCGCGGATCGCATCCATGTCGATGACCGAAGCGAGGTCGGGAACATAGGCGGCGATGTAGTCGTGCCGGCTCGTGGTGCCGCCGCCCCGCGCGCGTGAATACGGCACGCGGCGCACTCCGTCGAGACCCTTTTCCAAAATGCCATTGGCGTCGTCCTGAATCCATTTGGTCACGTCGGTCTCGGCCGGACCGCCGTTCGGCGGGTTGTACTTGAAGCCACCGTCTTCGGGAGGGTTGTGCGATGGCGTGATGACGACGCCGTCCGCCAGGCCGCTCTTGCGCCCGTGATTGTACGTCAGGATGGCGTGGGAGAGGACCGGCGTCGGCGTATAAGAAAGGTCGCAATCCACCATCACCTGCACGCCGTTGGCGGCCAGTACTTCGAGCGCGGTGGCGAAGGCCGGTTCGGCAAGCGCGTGCGTGTCCATGGCCAGGAACAGCGGGCCGTCGATGCCATTGTGCGCGCGATAGCGGCAGATGGACTGGGTGATGGCCAGGATGTGGTTCTCGTTGAATGAGTTCTCGAAAGCCGAGCCGCGATGGCCGGAGGTGCCGAACTGGACTCGTTGCGCGGGAACGGCAGGGTCGGGCTGGCCGGTGTAATAAGAGGTGACCAGCCGGGGGACATTCACCAGCATTTCGGGCGTCGCGAGCTTTCCAGCCCGTGGGTTCGTAGCCATTCCTTTATTGTGCACGCCTGTGGCGCACGCCTTTGCTAGCACGCCTTGCCCAAAACTAATTCGGTGGTATTCCTCTTCGTCGATTCGGATTGCGCCGATGAGATGAACGCGGAGGAACATATGGGCACGTCAGCGTCGTCTCTCGGTTCCACTGCGTCGTCGAACGCAGCGACAGTTGCGGCTTTGCTGGCGCCGCAGACCTTTGTCGGTGTCAGCCAATATTCCAGCGACCTGCAATCCGTGTTGACGCGCGCCGTGCAGATCGCCGAACTACCGGTGACCGCGCTCCAAAGCGAGGACACCGCGGTTGTGTCGAAGGTTGCGGCGCTGGGCACGCTGCAGACCTCCGTGAATACTCTGGCTGGCGACCTGACCAGTCTCGGCACGCTCGCGCAAAGCCAGGCGCTGAGCGCCACCAGTTCGGATCCCACCACCGTCACGGCCACAGTCGACGGCAATCTCGCGCCCACCACCTACAACATTTCGGACATCACCTCGATCGCGTCGGCGGCATCGGAGACCTCGACGGCGAGCTTTGCCAATGCCGCCAGCACTCAGGTCTCGCCCAGCGGCACGATGGTACTTACGCTGGGCAGCCAGACGGCTACCATTAGTCTGACCAGCTTGACCAACAACCTGCAGGGGCTCGCCAATGCGATCAACAGCGCCACCGATTCCCAGGGCAACAGCATCCCGGTGACCGCGAGCGTCATCACCGCAGGCACTAACGAGAACTACCTGTCCGTATCCGCGAACTCGACTGGCACCACTACCCTCACACTGACGGAAGCCTCCGCGGGCGGCGCCGACTTTCTTACCAAGGCGGCGCATCAGGGAAGCGACACGGATTTCACGCTGGACAACAACATCCCGGTGGACAGTCCGTCCACCAGTATCAACGACGTCGTCCCCGGTCTCACTTTTAATATTCTGCAGGCCGATGCCAGCGCAAACGTCAACATTTCGCTGAGCTCGGATCCTACCCAGCTCTCCAGTGCTCTTAGCACTTTCGTGAACGACTACAATACGCTCCAGGGCCAGGTGCAGGCGCAAATAGGGACCACCGCCGGTCCGCTCGCCGGCGACAGCGCTATTTACCAGATCGAAGGCGCCATGCAGCAAATCGTCTCTTATCAGGGATCGGGCGCCATTCAGAGCTTGTCGGATCTGGGCATCAGCATGAGCGACACAGGCCAGATGAGTCTCGACTCCACGGTAGTGAGCGGCCTTTCCTCTTCGCAGGTCCAATCCGCTTTCACTTTTCTGGGATCGTCCACCGCCGGTCTGGCGTCGCTGGCCTCGAACTTAACCCAGTTGGGTGATCCGGTGACCGGCGTCATCCAAAGCGAGGTGACCGGCTACAACCAGACTGATCAGGATCTGCAGACCCAGATTCTGACCAAGTCGACGCAAATCTCACAGATGCAATCGAACCTGCAACTGCAACTCGCCGCCGCGGACTCCAACATCGCAGCCCTCGAAAGCCAGCAGAACATGCTGAACACGACCATCGAGGCCATGAATTACTCGACGTATGGATACCAGGCGAATCCGAACGGATGACAAGGAACTGGTAGCCGGTCTGGACGCGGCCAAGGCCGTCGCACAACTGGAGTGCGCCAACCGGCGTTTGCTGGATGGCTCCGTCTGTGCGGCAGCCGAAATCGAAGCGGCCCTCGCCGAACGCGATGAAGCGGTCCGGGCCATCGCCGCGGTGGACGCCACGGAACTCGAGGAGCCTCTCGCCGAACGTCTCCAGCGCGCCTTTGAAGATGGCCGCCGCATTCGACAGCGGCTCGCCGCCTTTTACGGCGATTGCGATGGCAAGTTGAAACGCTTCGAGCGGATCGCCGCCATCCCGGGCTGAGCCGCCAGACCTCTGCGGCCTCGGCTCCCCCGATTGATTCGGACCCCCCTGAGCGGGCTTAAACCAGCGCCATGCGAAAATGCGTCCATGAACCGGCGAACTCTGATCGTCGCGATTCTGGATGTGCGCAGCAGCCATATCGAGGGCCGCCGCGAACCGGCCGAACGCGAGACCCCCGATACCGTCCAATGGTGGGTGGGGCCCGATCTGACCTGGAAGATCAGAACTTTCGCTATCGATCACGACCTGCACCTGCACCACGTGCGCGGCGGCGATGCCGGATATTTCATGGAGCACACCCGCCGCGAGTTCAACGGCCTGATCCGTGGCATCTACAAACTCGATTTCGACGACTATGGTGACGAATCGGCCCGCGCCCGAGTGATGCGCGAGGCGGGCCTGCGTCCCGACCTCGAGATCGCCGACGAGCACGGGTTCGCTTTCTGGAATCCAGATCAGGGCATATACAAAACGAAGTCGTACCCGGACGAGTAACTGAGCCGCGCGCGAGCAAGCGGTTTCCGGCTCTATTTATCCGTCAGCGCAGCTACACCCGGGAGCTCAATGCCGGAAAGATATTCGAGCGACGCACCGCCACCGGTAGAGATGTGCGTGATCTTATCCGAAACGCCCGCCGACTTGATGGCCTTCTCGGAATCGCCGCCGCCCACCACCGACACCGCCCCCGATTCAGCGACGGCCTTCGCCAGCGCCACGGTGCCCTTGTCGAACGGAGGCTTCTCGAACACGCCCATCGGCCCGTTCCAAATTATGGTCTTCGCCGCGGCGATCACGGCTTCGAACGCCGCGATGGTCTTAGGCCCGATATCTACGCCCAGCTTGTCGTCGGGTATCACCTCGACAACCTC
>Ga0326728_10026766_pt1 | contig 10164 bp, 8 predicted proteins | sample MB3enrmetagenome_FD_207602 | JGI IMG/M metagenome (GOLD analysis project Ga0326728, IMG submission 207602) | Lab enriched peat soil microbial communities from McLean, Ithaca, NY, United States - MB31MN | ecosystem: Environmental > Terrestrial > Soil > Wetlands > Peat | place: USA: New York... | reverse complement strand
TCCGCTCCGCCACCGACGCACACCGTTTGTCGGCCATGCGGCAATAATCCCGCACACGGCATGCATAGCACAAGCCCAGGCAAATTGGAAAAGTTATTTCTTACCAACCCCTTAGGACTGTCTGATGCGTAGCATGACCGGCTTCGGCCAAGCGGCTTGGCACGGTGAAGGATGTAAGATTAGCGCCGAGATCCGCAGCGTGAATCAGCGGTTTCTCGAGACACGCTTCAACATGCCGCGCGAGTACATGCAGTGGGAGGGTGAGTTGCGGCAGCTCGTCCAGGCTGCGGTGGCGCGGGGCAAGGTAGACGTGAACATCAGCCGGTCGGGAGCCCTGGCGAGCGACTTCGCCGTCGAGGTCAACACGCCGCTGGCACGCGCCCACTTCGACGGCTGGCGGCAGCTGCAGGTGGCGCTCGGCCTCGGCGGTGAGCTCGGCCTGGACTTCCTGCTCGGACGCCCCGACCTGGTGCGCATCGTCGAGCGCCGCGCCGAGCCTGCCAATGAGCTTCAGCGCGTGCTGCACGTGCTGCGACAAGCCCTGCGCGCCTTCGATCGTGAGCGCGAGCGCGAGGGACGGGCGCTGGCGCGCGACATGCGGCAGCGGACTGAGCACCTGCGCAGGCTGGCGCGGCACATGCGGGCACGGGTGGCCGCCGCCGCGCCGGAAACCGCCAAGCGCTTGGGGCAGCGTGTTCAGGACTTGCTGAACGGCGGTGCCGTGGATAAGGAGCGGCTGGCGCAAGAGGTGGCCTTCGTGCTCAGCCGCAGTGACGTCACCGAAGAGCTGGTCCGTTTGGAGAGTCATCTCGATGCATTGCGCGCTTTGTGTCGCAGCCGCGAGCCCGTGGGAAAGCGCCTCGATTTCCTCCTCCAAGAGGTCCACCGCGAGGTGAACACCATCGCTTCGAAGAGCAACGACATCAAGCTCACCGACCTCAGCCTCGACGCCCGTAGTGAAATCGAGAAGCTGCGCGAGCAGGCGCAGAATGTTGAATGAGGCGGTCGATGGTTGATCGTCGATAGTCAAAGATCGCCTGCAGGAGGCTATCGACTATGAGCTATGGACTATCGACTGCGTTTGGCGTGCTTTGTACGGACGATCTCGCTAGTATCCAAGCGTGTTGATTACGATCTCCGGCCTGCCTGGGAGTGGCAAGACCACGGTGGCGCAGGTGCTGAGTCGGCATCTGGGCGTGCCGCACATCTACGCCGGCGATCTGTATCGCCGCGAGGCCGAGGAGCGGTGCCTATCATTGGAAGAGTTCAACCGTCTGGCGGAGCAGGATCACTCGATCGACCGCGCCCTCGACGCCAAGATGGCCGAGTACGCGCGGCGCGGCGGCGTAGTGCTCGAGGGGCGGCTGGCGGCGTTCATCACCTTGCAGGAGCACGTCGACGCGCTGAAGGTGTGGCTCACCGCCAGTGAGGAGGTGCGCGCCCAGCGCGTATCGCAACGCGAGAACAGCGACTCGATCAAGGTGCTGCGGGAAAACGAGGAGCGGCAGCGCTCGGACGCCAAGCGTTACCGCGAAATCTACGGCTTCGACCTCAACGATACGTCGATCTACGATCTCGTTCTCGACAGCGACCACGCGGACCCGGAAGCGCTGGCGGACAAGATCCTGGCGTGCGCGGTCGATCGCTTCGGGCGCAACGCCGTGCGGAGCGTGAACTGATGACCCTCACCGCATTGCTCGAACGTGTTCGCAGCTATGACAGCAGTGCCGATATCGACCTGATCCGGCGCGCGTACGATTTCTCCGCCAAGGTGCACAAGGGACAGAAGCGCCTGTCCGGCGAGCCCTACCTGACGCATCCGGTCGAGGTCGCCGGCGTCATCACCGATCTCAAGCTCGACGTTGCCAGCGTCGCCACCGGCCTGCTGCACGACACGGTGGAGGACACCCTCACCACCCTGGCGGAGCTGGAAGCGGAGTTCGGCAACGAGATCGCCACGCTGGTCGACGGCGTGACCAAGATCAGCCAGATCAGCTTCAGCAGCCGCGAGGAGAAGCAGGCGGAAAACTTCCGCAAGATGATCCTGGCGATGGCCCGCGACATCCGCGTCATCCTCATCAAGCTGGCGGACCGGACGCACAACATGCGCACGCTCAACCATCTGCCGCCGGAGCGCCAGCACGATATCGCCCAAGAAACCATCGACATCTACGCGCCCCTGGCGCATCGCCTCGGTATTTACTGGATGAAGAGCGAGCTGGAGGACAACTCGCTGCGCTATTTGCGCCCCGAGGTGTACTACCAGCTGAAGCGCAACGTCGCCAAGAAGAAGGCCGAGCGTGAACGCTACATACAGGAAGTCATCAGCATCCTGTCGAAGCGCCTGGAGGAGAACGGCATCGAGGCTGAAGTCACCGGCCGCCCGAAGCACTTCTATTCCATCTACCAGAAGATGCAGTCGCAGAACCTGCTCTACGACCAGATCTACGACGTGGTCGCGTTCCGCATCATCGTCGACACCGTGCAGGAATGCTACGCCGCGCTCGGCGTGGCGCACGCCGAATGGAAACCGATCCCGGCGCGCTTCAAGGACTACATCGCGCTGCCAAAATTCAACATGTACCAGTCGCTGCACACCACCGTGATCGGCCCGTACGGCGAGCGCATGGAGGTGCAGATCCGCACGCATGCCATGCACCGCGTCGCCGAGATGGGCATCGCGGCGCACTGGCGCTACAAAGGCGGCAAGCACGTCGCCCCGGAAGACGCGCAGCGCTTCACTTGGCTGCGCGAGCTGCTCGAGTGGCAGCAGAACGTCGAGGACCCGCAGGAGTTCATGCGCTCGGTGAAGGAGGACCTGTTCACTGACGAGGTCTTCGTGTTCACCCCCAAAGGCGACCTGTTGAGTTTCCCCGAAGGCTCTACCGTGATCGACTTCGCCTACCGCATCCATTCGGAAGTGGGGCAGCACTGCGCCGGCGCCCGTGTCAATGGCCGGCTGGTGGCGTTGCGTTACGTGCTGCGCAGCGGCGACACGATGGAGATCATTACCACCGCGAGCCAGACGCCGAGCAAGGACTGGCTCAACTTCGTCAAGACCAGCCGCGCCAGACAGAAGATCCGCAACTGGATCAAGCACCAGCAGCGCACGCGCAGCGTGGCGGTGGGGCGCGAGATCCTGGAGCGTGACCTGAGCCGCTACCGGCTCGACCTCGCCAAGCTGCGCAAGGAAGGCCGGCTGGCGCAGCTGATCAGCGACATGTCGCAGCGCGATGAAGAGACCCTGCTGGCCAGCATCGGCTACGGCAAGATCACGTCGCACCAGGTCCTGGCGAAGCTGCTGCCGCCCGAGGCCCTGCAGCACAAGCCGGTGCAGGAGGAGAGCACACTCAAGCGGCTGTTCCGCAAGATGGCGCGGCAGACCAAGGCGGGGGTACGGGTCAGCGGCGTGGAAGACGTGCTGGTGCGTTTCGGCAAGTGTTGCGACCCGCTGCCGGGCGAGCGCATTCTCGGCTTTATCACCCGCGGCCGTGGGGTGACGGTGCACGCCGTGGACTGCCCGCGTGTGCTGGAGAGCGACGCGCAACGGCGCGTCGAGGTGGTGTGGGAGGATGGCGCCGCCGGACCCCGGCCGGTGACGGTCGAGGTGATGTGCATCGACGAACCGGGCCTGCTCGCTGCCATGAGCAAAGCCATCAGCTCTGCGGGCGTCAACATCAGCCGCGCCCACGTGCGCAGCGTCCCCGACAAGAAGGCGGTGAATACGTTCGAGGTGGTGGTGAGCACCGCCGACCAGCTCAACCGCGTCATCCGCTCTATCGGCAAAGTGCGCGGCGTGATGAAGGTGGCAAGAGCGCGAGGATGACGCTCAGTCCTGAGTGCTGAGGAATGAAAGAGAAGAAGGAAGCGATTGCAACTGAGAAGGCGCCGGCGGCGATCGGGCCGTACTCACAAGCGGTGCGCATGGGAGATTGGTTGTTCCTGTCCGGACAGATCGGCCTCGATCCGGGCAGTGGCGAGTTGGTGGTCGGCGGCGTAGTGGCAGAGACGCTGCAGGTGATGGAAAACCTGCGCGCCGTACTCACGGCTGCGGGCGGGGCGCTCGACGACGTGGTGCGGACGACGATCTTCCTGGTCGATCTGAGCGACTTCAGCCGAGTGAACGAGGCATACGCGGGATTCTTCCGTGCACCGTATCCAGCGCGCGCGACGGTCGGGGTTGCCGCGTTGCCGCGCGGCGCGCGGGTCGAGATCGACGCCGTTGCGATGACCGCTCCGACTTCTCGGATCTGACGATCGCGCCCGGTGGTCGCAGGTTTCAGACGTTCCCGCAAAACCCGAAATTGGTATCAGGCGAGAGGGCAAGGCTCTGGCCTTGACAATCTGGTACGACTGGGCGTAGCAGATCGACAAGCCACCATACGTGGGCTTATGGTGATGACCGGCGAGGGAGGGGCAATGCGTCGGCGCGTCCGGCCATGACCGATTTGCCAATGACTGCTGGCAGCGTGCAGGCCAAGCTGAGGGCGGGTGTTCTGCGATGATGTACGCCGGGCGTTTGTTGCGAATGAACCGCTAGCCGAAAAGGGGGGCCTATGTGGCATCAGCCAATCGGTCACGCGCTTGGCAATGGGGGGACAACGTCTGAAAGCGCCGCGCGCGGCTATGCCCTGAAGATCACGCTGATATCCGCCCTGCTGACGCTTGCGGTGCGCGCGGTCGCCATATACTCGCCGGCCGCCGAGGCGCGCCGGGGAAACCAGTTCGCCCCAATGCCAGTCGTGCAGACGGTCACGCCCGAGGACGCCCGCAATCGTTCCCCATATGCTCCCGGCCGGCTCATCGTCAAGCTGAAGAGTTCCGTCGACGTTTGCCTGGACTGTCTGGTGTCCCAGCAGATCCCCTTGGCGCCCACGCTCCGCTCGACGTTGTTCGACGACCTGAACCGGCGCTACGGGCTGCGGAGCGTGCGACCGCTGCGACACGTTGATGCGGGTACCGAATCGCTGACCGAGCGTCGGCGACAGCAGACGCTCCGCCAACAGCGCCTGGCCAGTATGGCCGTCGCCCGTACCGGCCGGCCCGCCGCTCCCGCCGCGTTCGCTGATTTCACCTCGACGTATATTCTGGAACTGTCGCCGTGGTTCGACATGGAGGCGGTGGCGCGCGAGTACGCCCGCGACCCGAACGTGGTCTATGCCGAACCCGACCGCAAGGTCGCAGCGTTGCTGATGCCCAACGATGCCTACTTCTCGAGCTCCGGCAGCTGGGGACAGCCTTTTCCGGACTTGTGGGGCATCAAACTTATCGACGCCCCGACGGCTTGGGACACGACGCAGGGGGACGGCATTGTGGTCGCGGTGGTGGACACCGGGCTGGATACGGCGCACCCCGATATCGCAGCCAATGTGTGGGTCAACCCCGGCGAGATCCCCGGCGACGGCATCGACAATGACCACAACGGGTTCGTCGATGACATCAACGGCTGGAACTTCGTGGCGAACACCAACAACGTCCTCGACGATTTCGGGCACGGTACGCACGTCTCCGGCACCATCGCCGCCGTTGGCCAGAACGGGATCGGCGTCATCGGCATCGCCTTTCACGCCAAGATCATGGCGCTCAAGGGCCTCGACGCCAGCGGTAACGGCCTCATCAGTAATCTGGCCGACGCCATCCTGTACGCTGCGGACAACCACGCCAACGTGATCAACGCAAGTTGGGGCGGAGTCGGGACCTCGCAGACGCTCGACGACGCCATCGCCGCCGCCACCGGTGCCGGTGTGGTGTTTGTCGCGGCGGCCGGCAACTCCAATGTCGACGTCAATGCTCCACCGCCCTGGGGTCCTTTCATTCCCGCTTCGAACCCGCACGCCATTACCGTAGCCGCCTTCGATCACACGGACCAGAAAGCGTTCTTCTCCAACTTCGGTGCGAAAATCGATGTGGCCGCGCCGGGCGGGGGCGACAGCGGCACGGGATTCGATCCGTTCCGGTCGGTCTTGTCGCTCCTGTCCACCGGTGCGGTCGCGCAGATGACCGGCAGTGGCAGGTTGATCGTCGGCGGCAAGTACGTACGCCAAGCCGGCACCAGCATGGCCGCCCCGCACGTCGCCGGTGCCGCCGCGCTCGTTCTTGCTGCCCACCCCTCGTAGAGTCCGGCCGAGGTGCGGCAGGCCTTACGCACGGGCGCCGACGACGTCGACACGCCCGGGTACGACTTTCATTCGGGATACGGCCGCATCAATGTCGCAAATTCCGTCTCCCTCACCGCGTTGGCCGCTGAGATCACCGATCCGGCAACCGGCTTCGTGGCCACCGACACCACCGTGCCGGTGGGGGGGAGCGCGTCGGGCAGCGGCTTTGCATCGTACACTCTGGAGTACGGCAGCGGGCAACTGCCGACGACATGGACCACGTTCGCAGGACCTATTACCACCCCGGTCGATAACGGCACTCTCGCCGTTTGGGACATCAGTGCCGTGCCCGACGGGCAATACGTCATTCGGCTGCACGCGCTGAACATCGATGGGGCCGACTTCATCGATCGCGTGGAGCTCACACTCGATCACGTCCAGGTCACGCAGCCGCAGAAGGCGACGGTCATGCGGCCGAGCGGTCCCCTGGAAATCCACGGCACCGCTGCCGGCGGCGGCTTCCAGAGCTTCCGCGTCGAGTGGCGCGTCACTACGCCCGACTACGTGACCGGATCATGGCGCAGCGACAGCATGACTCTCAGCGGTGGGGGAACTACGCCGATCTTCGATGGGCTCGTAGCGACCTTCGACACCAGCCTGATCACCGGCAGTACCGATGCGGATTTCCGTCTAGTGGTTACGCAAGCCGGCGTGGATGCAGCAAAGGAGGTGCACCACGTCATCCTCGATCCGACGCTGCATGCGGGCTGGCCGCAAGTCATCGCCGGGTTGCCCCAGATCGACAACGGTTTGATGAATCATGTCACCATCGCCGACCTCGACGGGGATGGAACGAAAGAGATCCTGGCCGCGTACGGCGACATGGTCTACGTGTTCCGTCACGACGGCACAGCGCTCCCGGGATGGCCGCAGCAGCTGACCAGCACGGTTGACCCCGCGCGCACTGTCTTCTTGCAGCGGTCGCCGGCAGTAGCGGATCTGGACGGTGACGGCAGCCCCGAAGTGGTGGTCGGCACGAGCTACGAATATAGCGGCCTTTCGTTCGGGCCTGGCGCCACGTACGTATTTCACGCCGACGGTACACTCGTACCAGGGTGGCCCAAGTATTTGACAGATTCCTTCGGCATAGGTGGGGTCGGGGATTACGTGCTGGCGGACATCGACGGCGACGGTCGACGGGAGATCATCAGTGTCGTTGGCGGATCGATCGTCGTCATGGACGTGAACGGCAACATGCTCAGCGGGTGGCCGCAGTCCGTCTGGTGCTACGGTGAGTATCCGCACTGTCTCGAGAGCCTGCTTGCCGTGGGCGACGTCAACGGCGATGGGAAGAAGGAAATCGCCGCCGTCGAACTGGCGCCGCACACCGACATTGGACAGGCCCTGATCCTCTATTCGTCGAATGGGCAGTTGATGCGGGGCTTTCCGCGGCCGCTGGGGCGCGAGTACGGCTTCGGCGCGAATTTCGGCTCTTATCCCTTCGAGCAGCTCGGTGATTTCAGCTACATCAACGGACCGATCATGGCGGACCTCAATGGAGACGGGAAGCTGGAGATTGCCGCCCTGACGAACGATCTGGCGGTGCGCGTCTACCGTGGTAACGGCATTCCCGTTGCCCTGCGGCCGGCGCGGCCCAAGGGGCTCCCAGACCAAGAGTGCTTCAACGCCAACGGCCATGGCATCGCCACGCTGCCGCCGATTCTCGAGCCGCCAACGGCGGGCGACATCACCGGTACCGGCGTGGCGCAGCTGTTCGTGTCGAGCCACACGAAGGATTGGAAATCGCAGCCGGCGGGGCCGGGACGATTCTCGGACACCTGGTGTCCCGTCCCCATTGCCAGCACCGATTACATCAACGCGCTACGTGCCGCGTCGACCGGCGTGGGGATTGGTGGCTGGCCGGTCGGGATCTCGTACCCCGACGCGATCCCGGCTTATGGCCCCGGGCCCGTGGCGATCGGCGACATCGATGGGGACCTTCAGCCGGATATCGTCTCGGGCAGCGGCATCTGTGGCCGAACCGATTCATTGGGATTTCCGTACGATCCAGGAGCCTTCCGCTGTTTCACCGTGAACGCCTACAACCATTCCGGGAACCTCCTGCCGGGATTTCCCAAGGCCACTGCGGGCCCGGGATCCATTAATACAATGACCCCGGCGATCGGTAACTTGGCCGGTGACGGACTCAAGGAGATCGTGTGGGCCGACTGGTACGGCAACCTGATGGTGTGGGACGTCCCCGGCAAGCCGGCACCCGAAGCCATGCAGTGGCCGATGTTCCGCCATGATCCGGCGCACACCGGGGCACTGGTGCCGAACCCCTGAACCCCATCCGCCCCACCACGGACGCTGATGTCAGTACACTCGCACGCGGCGCGCTGACGGTGCGCTGACGACGTGCCAGGACACGAGTACGGCCGTTACGTGGGCTCCAAGCAGCGACTCGCGCCTGCCGGATGGTGATCTATTCTGCTTCGGCGACTGCGCGCGAAAGACGTAAGCGTCTGACTAATCCCGTCTAGCGGCGCATCGCCGAACCGTGTCGTTGGAGGCCATGCCGGGAGGTCGTTACGCCGCCCTGCGCTGCGCGGCTTTGATCACCTTGCCGGAGCGGATGCACCGGGTGCAGGCCAGAATGAACCGCACGGTGCCGTTGACGTTGGCGTGCACCCGCTGCAAGTTGGGGCGCCAGCGCCGTTTGGTGCGGTTGTTGGCGTGGCTGACGCTGTTGCCGACGGATGAGCTTTTGCCGCAGACATCACACTCTCGTGCCATGGTGATTCCTCGCGTTGAATTCGCTAGCACACGATGCCGAAGAACTGCTACGATGTCCGCAGGGCGGCGACCTGTTGGCTCAGCCGCGCGATGCGGCGCGCCGCATTGTTGCGGTGGAGCACCCCTTTGGTAGCCGCTTTCTGCACCGTGGCCATCATCGAACGGAGCTTCGCCTCGGCCGCCGCAGCATCTTTCTTCGCGATGACTTCGCGCAGGTCGCGCACGGTGTGACGTACATGCGTCCGGATGGTCAGGTTGCGGGCCTGGCGCGTGATACTCTGGCGATGGCGCTTGATGGCGGATTTGTGACGCTGAGCCAAGGGGTTCCTCCTCACTGTGATGTTCACTGGCTAGCATACGCGTCCCAAAGGGTCAATGAAGCAAGTCTATGAAGCAAGTCTACGGTTGATAGTCGATAGTTGATAGCAAGGGACCGGGGGCGGAAAGCGAGAGAGGCCGAGGGGTTGGCTATCGACTGTCGACTATGGACTATCGACTGGACCACGATGTCTGAGAACCGTCGCATCCTGCGGGCCGCCGGTTTGGTCGGCTTGTTAACGCTGATAAGCCGCATTGCCGGCCTGGTTCGTGATGCGGTCATCGGGTACTACTTCGGTACCGGTGTCGCCGCCGATGCCTTCTTCGTTGCGTTTCGCATTCCCAACCTGCTGCGCCGGTTCGTTGCTGAAGGCGCGATGAGCATCGCCTTCGTGCCCGTTTTCACCGACTACATGACGAACCGCTCGCAGCGGGAGGCGGTGGAAGCCGCATCTGCCTTGGCCGGCCTCATGGCGGCGGTGCTGTTGGGGCTCACGATGATCGGCGTCGTCTTTGCGCCGTTGTTGACATCGCTGTTTGCGCCGGGCTTCGCCGACACGCCTGACAAGTTCGCGCTCACGGTGACGCTCACGCGATGGGTGTTCCCGTACATCTTCCTGGTCAGTCTGGTGGCGCTGGCCTCGGGCGTTCTCAACTCCTTGCGCCACTTCGCGGCGCCGGCCGCTGCTCCGACCTTCTTGAACCTGTCCATCATCGCTGCGGCGGTGCTCCTGTCGCCGCGGCTGAGCGTGCCGATTTACGGCCTCGCCTACGGCGTGTTGATTGGGGGCGTCGTGCAACTGGGCGTTCAGATCCCGCCCCTGGTGCGCCATGGCATGCGCATCATGCCGCGCTGGCAGCCCGGCCACGAAGCGGTGCGGCGCGCGCTCGGATTGATGGCGCCGATGGTCTTCGGGGTCGCGGTCTACCAGATCAACCTGATGATCAGCAC
>Ga0326728_10026762_pt1 | contig 10164 bp, 14 predicted proteins | sample MB3enrmetagenome_FD_207602 | JGI IMG/M metagenome (GOLD analysis project Ga0326728, IMG submission 207602) | Lab enriched peat soil microbial communities from McLean, Ithaca, NY, United States - MB31MN | ecosystem: Environmental > Terrestrial > Soil > Wetlands > Peat | place: USA: New York... | reverse complement strand
TCATAGAGATGGCCATCTTCTTTAGTCAGCAATATTTCTTTTCCAAGGTTGCGTGTAAACTGAGCTATACTAATTGCATCTCTTTCTATGACCTCAAGCATTCCATGCAGTATAGCTTCTTCAATTACGTTCCCAGATGCTAACCCATTGGTATTACTCAGAAAAAGTTTCTGACATTGACCTGGTGCATCATAGGGATGGTAAACCGCATTTGCGCTTACGAACACTTCTTCTTCGTTTATTAAATCGTACGCTCCCACCCATTCAAGTAAGGACTGGGGAATATAGGGCTGAGGCAGAAGGAGGGTCTTTGGATCCAGTACATTGAAGCTTTCTATGGCTTTGGCATAGGATTCGACTAGAGCTGGAGCTGAAATGCCTTCGGCAATGTTTTCATTCAGGCCCGGCTTTTCTGCCAGACAGCGCTCAAAACTCTCCATTATAGCCGAAATCCGAGCTCTCTGCTCGGTCGAACCCTTGCCTGAGTATATACTGATCGCTCCCTGAGCGGCACTGGGGCGGATTGCCGAAAAAATAGGGATTCCTAGCCTGTCCAAGTTTGTAATGTCTGCAATTCGAGTAACACCTATCTTTTTTATCTTATCTTTAGTGTTTTCCAGGGTTGTAGCTTCATCATACACTCGCTGTGTACCTTCAATATATAAGAGAGACCTGTCAATTTTAATCTCGGCCATAGTTAGAACCTTTTTGTTTCATGTATATGTTTTGTGATTTTCCGAATCTTGAATCTTTTCCGATTTTACATAGTTTTTATGTAATATTTTTTTTGGTGAGTAAAATCTAAACAGAATAGTGCTATATATCCCATTTTCCACAGATGTAGAATTTGTTTACCTTTTATCCACAATTATTTATTGAAAGTCAGCTTAATTTTTAAGCTACTTCCATATTGATAAATACATGGCATTTTTGTGTACATCTAAAGAAAGTGGATATGAAGAAAATAGGAACACAAAGCCTATTTGTGTATTATGAAGTTTACGATTCTGTCAAATCTGGGTTAAATATCTTTTTTGTCAAAAAATTTGGTGGTCCATCAATAATGAGTTGATGTTTATCCAGAAAAGTCACATACTTGCTCTTTACATCTCTCATTTTCTGCAATGTGAAGTTTTTAGGACTAAATGCAGAAAATAATTATGAAAACTTAACAATCTATTTTTGGAGGAGGGTTTTCAAAAAATCAATAAGAGCAGCATGATCTCTGAACACAAGATCTGCATGTTGCAATTTATCAGGCTCAAGTGTGCTTGCAACTGCAACACAATAGATTTCAGCTCTTTTAGCGGCAGTGATACCCATAGGTGAATTCTCAATTACAATGCATTCATTTTTAGCAATATCAAGTTTTGCAAGGGCTTTGAGGAAGGGGGCTGGATCAGGTTTTCCGCGCTCCAAATCTTCTCCGGTGATGATAACTCCAAAACAACCTAAAAAAAACTTATTCATAACTTTTTCAACCACACTGCGGCTTGACCCGGAAACTGCAGCGAGCTTGAAATACCGTTTCAATTTCTTGACGCAATCTGGAATGCTTTTAAAGGGTTTAATCTGATCAAACTCAAATATTTCGCGTTTCTTATTAACCAAATACTCGAAATGCCAAGGCTCAGGCTCTTTTCCAGCTTTTTGAAAAATTGCTTTAATTATCGCTCTTTCATTTGAGCCTTCTAGCGCATAAATATCTTCCCTAGTAATATGAATGCCAACTTCATAAAAAACATTGGCCCATGCATCGGCATGAAAGCGCATGGAGTCCACAAGAACCCCGTCTACATCGAAAATAATTGCTTTCAACATATGTTATATAGATTAACTAATTATCTATATGAACATTTTATTATTCAACTTGTGTTGATCAATTTCGTGAGTTTTCTACTACTAACAAAGATTATACCGTAATGATAATTGGCTGTATTGGCTGTATGCTGATTTTGCTGCGAAATCACTAATGTCAAGAAATCATTGTACAAGAATTTTTGATTGGTTTTCTCCCCTTTAAGGGATAAAAACAACGTTTTGATTTTTCAGTTGTTGTATATATTTTAGTAAAAACTGTTTACTTGTCTCTATATTTAGATAAAAATTTTCTCAATTTTTGGGTGAAATAGAGTAAATGCACAAGTATTGATACAGAAAACTATGCCTATTTTAGGATCACTCCAGCTACATTTCATGAGAAGTATATCTCCATAAGATATGGTTCTATTTAAAATTTGTTAATTCTATCGATTTTTGCCTATGTTTTTCTTAACTCAATCATTCTATTATATAGGAATATACAAGTTTTCAACGACTTATGTATATAAATGAAAAAAAATGGTAAGAAACACATAGGCAAAATCTAGTAAATCCTAATGCTGTAGATTTCAGATTGAAGCAAAAACGAGGAAAGTATCTCTTATATAAATCAGTTTTTTAAGTATAATATAGTTGTCATCTTACCCGAAAATCTAGTTTTTCCCTCTAATTTTTAATGACTATAATGTCAATAAGTGTCGAGACTTATTCTGAACATTGATTCTTGATTTAAGAATGCCACAACCACCTGACTTCCGCTTTTTAGCTTTTTATTATTCCTTTCCCTCTATTTGTTAGTTCTATATTCCAGTGATTCTCAAAACTCTGAAAGTGACACTATGATAAGGAATCAAATTATGTCTAACGAATTCAAGCCTACTTTAATAAAAGTTAACCCAAATATAATCTGTGCAATTCCCAAAATGCGAATGATTAAAAAATAGTATTTACTGTTAATGAAATATTTTGAGTTCTCTACAATTAACGCTACAATTACCTTTGATCCTACAAGAAAACTATAGAAACCAATAATAAATAAAATTGTAGCCCAAACATGAATACTGAAACTCTTGAAAATTATTGGTCCACCTATCGAAAGCCAGAATATGTATGGATGTGGATTTACAAAGTTAACAATAATTCCCCTTTTAAGGCCAGCTTTTTTGTTTAACTTAAATTCAGCGCTTTTTTGCTTGATTTTCACAGATTCTATTCCTGAATATATGAGATACGATGCACCGAAAAACGCAATAATTCCGATAATAAAATTATAGCTAGTCAAATATGACAGAATAAAAATATAGATAATACTATTGGCAAGTCAGTAATCAAAGGAGATCTCGCAACCTTTATTCCTTCCCATTTGCCGTGTTGTAGAGTCTCAGAAATAGTTATTGTTAATAGTGGACCTGGAGATATTCCTGAAGCAAGGCCAAGAAATGATCCTAAGGCTAAAAATTCAATAATCTCTAACATGCGCATTCTGCCTTAATTTTAGATTCCAGTTTTAATTCAAGAAATATCCATTACCATTGAATAAGCTACTACTTTTATACTCCAATATATTAAATATAACCTTACAAATCAAACTCATTCTCTAATAATTTAAAAATATGGTAATTCGTAAAAAATATTTTTTTTGCTATCACTCAAAGAGTATGTATTTTATGTAATAAAATTTAATAAGTATAATTGTGTATTATTAAATTGATGAAAGAGGACCAAGCTAGCTTTACTGCAATGTTGGTAGCCTACATGCGTGCCTATCATGCAATGCATGATACCCCTAAAATTTTTGATGATTTTCTTGCCTACCGTTTGATACCGGAGGACAAACGAGCACTAATTGAACAATACTTGAGTGGGTGGAATGAACAGTTAAATGATACTGAGCATGCTAAATTGCGTTCCGACCATACAACATCATCATCCTTAATGCAAGTAATTAATAATATTATTAATGAACAGAAATGGGCAGCACAACTTTTCAGCCGTTCGTGGTATGCGGAAGACACCCTAGAAAAAGCTATCAAGCAAGGGGGAAAACAGTATGTGATTCTCGGGGCAGGAATGGATACATTTGCATTCAGGCAACCTGAAATGATGAAAAAGTTGGAAGTGTTTGAGGTTGACCATCCTGCTACACAAGAATTTAAGCTTCATCGACTTGCTGAGTTGGAATGGGAACATCCAGCAAAATTACATTTTATTCCTATAGATTTCACGAAGGAAAGTCTGGTAACAGCACTAACTAGCTCATCATCGTATGATCCAAAAGTTAAAACCTCCTTTAATTGGCTTGGTGTCACTTACTTCTTGACCAGAGATGAAGTATTCACAATATTGCATTCCATCACGGAAATTGCTCCTGCGGACAGCACTATTGTTTTTGATTACCTCGATACCTATGCATTTATCTCTGAGAAATCGTCTCCACAAATGCAAAAATCATTGGAGTATTTGAGAAAGATAGGCGAACCGATGATTACTGGCTTCAATCCATCAACGTTAGCTGAAGATATCGCAAGTTTGGGATTTCATCTCCAGGAGAATTTGAGCCCAAAATACATCGAAAGACGTTATTTACAAGGACGCACTGATGGATATCAAGTGGATGAGCATTTATACTTTGCATGTGCAGTTGTCGAATAACCAGGCACATAATATATTTCCCTACGTAAAGACAGCAAATTTTGTCATTAATTTGTTACTCAACTCTTTTCCACTTTGTACCAACTCAACAAACACATTATGGGTTTCTCGCTATACAAGAGAATTTTATCAAGCGATACTTTCTAGTAAGTTTTACAGATATCGATATCTTTCATACATAGTTACTCAAGTTAAATGATCAGATTTCTTATATCTTCACCAGAAGATGCTGTTGTTATTGCTCATTAGTTTAATTTCTTGTAAAGAGAGTTTGCTATTATCTAGTAGATCCAGATGAAGATCACCGTCACTACAATATCCAGCAGGGTGAAAAAAGAGATTTATCAGTATATGCTTATTCAATCATATCATTTCCGTATGTAAGCGGAAATACAAATGCGATCTGTTAACCTATATAAAGCATTAAAGACCAGCTGCTATATAAAGAGTCGGCCCCATAAATAATATAGAAAAATGAAAAAGAAAAAAGAGGAGTTAGGTATGAATAGTAGTATTTTCAAGAAGATAATGGTTGCAACTGATGGTTCAGAACTAACAAAAAAAGCAGTTGATTCAGCAATTGAAATTACAAAGTTAAACGAAGCAAAGTTGTATGCTGTACATGTAGTCGCTCCGGGAGATTTTTCGATAACTCAAAATGAGCCCAAAGCTTCGATAACTCAAAATGAGCCCAGAGATGCAGAATGGAAAAAGGAAATTAAAGAGCATCTTACAACACAAGGTAAGGAAGCTACGGCTTATGTCGAGAATGTTGGAAAAGCTGCAAATATTGAGGTAGAATCTGTAATTCTTGAAGGAAACCCTGCGGATGAGATTGTCGATTTTGCAGAAAAAAACGAAATTGATCTTATCGTTATGGGTACACTTGGAAAAACAGGGATAAAGAGGTTCCTACTCGGAAGTGTAGCCGAAAATGTGGTTAGACACTCAAAAAAAGCAGTCCTTGTTGTAAGGGGAGATTGAGGGTTTTACATGGGAATTGTTAATTTTAAGAAAATAATGATTGCTACCGACGGTTCAGCCTGCTCCAAGTTGGCTGCCGACAAAGGTATAGCGTTTGCTAGATTGAGTGGTGGAACGGTTTATGCAGTCTATGTATTGTCAAAAGCTTACTTATCTGCTATGGATGGGAGTGCCTATTCTGCTGTTGGTACGAATCCTTATTGGGAATCGATAAAGGAGGCGTTTCAAAAACATGGGCAGCAGGCTTTAGATTATGTAAAAGATTTAGGAAAGGTTAAAGGAGTTAATGTAGAATCTGTCATGCTTGAAGGAAATCCTGCAGACGAGCTGATCATTTATGCTGAAGAGAATAAAATGGATATTGTTATTATGGGTACTCTCGGAAAGTCAGGAATAGATAGATTTATTCTGGGTAGCGTAACAGAAAATCTTCTCCGCCACTCGAAAGTTCCTGTTATGGTTGTGAAGGAAAAGTATAAGCCATGGGCTGAGTGTAAGTAAACTATAACTTGTGGTGTAAGCCAAATAAGGAAACTAATCATCTAATAACTACCTAACTTAGTCATATCAGATGAAGTGATTTGAGGTATCAGATTATGAAATATAAGGCTCTTCGCTATTTCAAGTGGATAATTTAAAATCATTTTCTAAATGCTGCATAATAGATGTGATATTTGGAAACAGCTATTTAGGGAAATGACATTCATTATCGATGTTAATTTATTAGTGTAGTTACTTTTCAACTGAAAAATTATTTTCAACCCACACAAAATAGCGAAGAGCCAGATTATTGTTTATGTGTCAATAAACTCGATTATTCAATATCAGATCGAATGTACTTATTATGTCATGTTAATAGCTAAATAAATACAAAAAAAGTACAATCTGCAATTGAAGCACAAAATCAAACGCAATAGGATTGCAATCAAACTCTTTTTTAAACAATCATAGACTTAATGCAGTTGATTTTTCAATTCAACTGCTTAAGCCCTAATTAGGTTATGCTTGTTTTTTCTGCTACTGTGAACCTCATAGTGAATTCAGCCCTGTTGTTCCTTTTAAGTTCAAATTCTCCATCTAACTGATCCATAAGGGAAGCTACCAGCTGGAATCCTAGACTTTCAATATCTCCAAACTCAAGGTTTTCAGGTACTTCTACCCCCATCATCTGAGACTGTCAGAATGAAACTGGTACTATTATAATTTTCAAATTTTTAATAAAATTCAAATTGCATGGCAATAATTGAACTAGCTTGCAACTTTTTAGACATTTCTCCACATAAAAATATCATTTTTTGATGCTACTATGTATTATTTTGGTAATCTTCCCGGTGGGAGCAATCAATGATAATAGTAATTGGGTACACTGCAACAAAGTATCGATTACAGGATTTAGAACGCAATATAGTACAGGAACTATGCCTGTGAAAATAGGCTTTCTTGGATCTTTTACAGATTCATTATGATATAATCTTATTTGTTATAATTTTAAACGTATCCGGATTGAAAAACTAGAAAAAAAAGAAGATGGTATCTATGAATAAAAAATAATTTTAATGATGGCCTAGCTCCACAAAATAGAAGAATAACTAGTAAATTCTGTACAATAATAAGATTATTTATAAATAAGATATATATAAATAACAATACTTTTTGTTAATTTATGTACACTTCATTTTTTAATTGTATCTTGGCTTATTTTAGGAGAACTACCATATTTAAAAAGGAAAAAGTTGCATGATAATTAAACAAACTTTGTATAAAATCGCCTTAGTTTCAACAGCTATGATTTTAATGTTGGTGAATATCGTAGATGCAGTGCCATATGCATCTATTACGAACTCTGGCAGCAATACTATCTAATTTAGAGCCTATTCGAAAAATCATAGGGCATTTTGTAAAAGTTATAATGAGTCTATAATATCGAGTATCCATTCTTGTTTTAATATTGTAGATTGTAAAAGTTGCAAAGTAATTCACAAAACTTTTTGGATAGGCTCTAATTGGGGCTTCAGATTAGCTTTTGATTTCAGGACCTCAAAGTAAGCAAGGGCTTCAATACTATTCCCCTGCCTTTGCCGCCAATGTTTCTATGATGGCAATATTTTGTAGCAACTCCTGAGGCAAACCGTGTCGCTCCTTTATGTAGTCAGGGCTATTATACGAAACCCAAACTTTCCCCTTGCTATCTTCCCAAATAAGAATCTTCAAAGGCAGGTCGATGGCAATACTGGGAGTAGCCAGCATAAGAGATGTGCCCGCCTTGGGACTGCCAAAAATCAGCAATTTGGTGGGAAGCATGCTCATTCTCACTTTTTCCGCTTCTCCACTGTGGTCGACCAGCGCAAACAGAGTGATTCCCTTAAATTACAGAATATTCTTGAGCCTTTCCACTGTCTGCTCGACCGAGTGATTGCTCAGCTTGTTGATGATTCCGTTGTTTGTTGTCTATGTCATGTTTGGTACCTCCTCACTGATTTTTAAATACTTATTCACAGAACATTGTGATCATAGTTTCATCATTTTACGTTTTCCTGTCATCATGTCCAGCTTTTCCCACGATCCAAGCCAGATGTGGACCTCGTGCAATTCCGACTTCAGCGCAAGCACTCGCCTTTGATTCCACGGCCACACCATAGTGGCACCCCCCAGCATCCGGATGGGCTAATACCTGGCGCTTCCAACTTGATAAAAGGTGTAAAGCGCCTGTTGAGAATGGAGTGAAAATGAAGGTCACACTACCGGCGGAGCAATAGGATGAAAACTATTGACATTAGTCCCAGCAGAGTTACCAGCCCAGCTACGACCTTAGCGGTTTGGGTTGTGACCAGGAATTCTCCCGCTTCGATTTGCTTCGAATGGCGAATATATCGCCTAGCACCGTCAATTGTCATCAAGATTCCCGTTACAACCATGATGATTGACATGCCCCGCACCAGGGGCAGACCGCGTATGACTGCATCTAGAAACTTGGCTGCTGCCAGGCCAAGGCCGATTAAGGAAATTCCTGTCCGAAGCCAAGCGAGAAACGTTCTCTCATTTGCGAGATGAGTTCTTGCTCGGCTCTCCAGTGCGGTCCGCTGTTGGCGCTCCTCCATACTCAATATCTCATGCTCATTTTGTGCCACGTCTTCCACCTGCTTGCGGGGATATTTTTAAGCTTCAGCAAGCCTTTTTTTACTTTCCTTTAACGAGTTTTAAGATTTCTCAAGCTACTTTTTTCGCTCTCCAACTAATTTTTCTAAATCATCAGATGCCTTTTTTAAAATTTCCTCTGTTTCTTTGAGCTCGGTGATGTCTATGAATGCAGCAACAGAACCGTGCGGGTCATGAATGTTTAAATATCTCTCTTCGTGATATTCACAAAACAAAATTTAGGATCGTGTCCTTGAATCATTGATTGAATCTGAAAACTTAGTATATTTTCTATTTTTGTGGAAGTGTGGATAGAATCTTATGTTTGCGATTTTCAACATTATTTAGGCATAATCCATTCTATTTCAAGGACGATTTACTTTTTTATTGCCAATATATTTTAGAGGATTTCGATAAACCTCTGACTTTAACGAGTTTTCCATATAGTATTTATAAGCATTTGACAAAGTTTAGGTGCCTATTGAAATCCTCTTTAGACTCCAATATGCAATTACATACTTATTCAGTCGAATACCCCGCAGCTTGCTGCGGGGATGGAAAACTTCCCCGATAACCGTTGTTAAATAATAAATTTATATTTTTTGCTACATTTGTACTGTAAATGGAACTAAGACCTGCAAATTATTGTGTATATAAAATAAGATACCACATGGTTTTTTGTGTGAAGTACCGTAAAAATCTTTTTTTAGAGACAGAACTCATCAACTTTTTGAAAAACGTATGCTTTGAAATTAGTGAAAGATACTGTTTTGAGTTTGATGCAATTGGTAGTGATGGTGATCATTTACATCTTTTTGTTGGAGCTGAACCAAAGTATTCTCCTTCAAAAGTCATGCAAATTATAAAAAGTATTACAGCAAGACAAATCTTTAAACAATACCCTGGAATCAAAAAACAGCTTTGGGGTTGTGAACTGTGGAGTGATGGAGGCTACATTGGAACTATAGGAAATGGAACAACTTCAGATGTTATCAAAAACTATGTTGAAAATCAGGGAAACAAGGAAGAAAAAGAGGCATATCAGCAAATGAAAATATTCGATTTTTAATAGCCATTACAACCAACGCAACTTTGATTTTAAATTAATTATAAACAAAATATTTTTTGAATAAAACTTGTTTCCCAATAAAATGTTTTAAAACCACGCAATAATTTCATATTAATCATATTTTTATTATTTTCAGAGATCTTCACAAACTTAACATTGAGATTTTTTTATAAAAATACTGACGATTGATCTTGGATACAGCATGCATAATTTTCTGTAAAATTTGCTCACTTGCTCATACAATCAGTTTCAATCATCTGAATTGCGAGATCAGGGTTTATCGGGAATGATATATATAAAGGAAAAAAACGAAGGGAAGGCTCAAATGATACCATGGAATTTATTGGTGCATCATCTGAATATTTGGAAGTGCGCCTCACACAAGCAGTACTTGAGGAGCTTGATTTTGACATGAGATATCTACAAAATCTGCTTGAAACTGCAAACCTTAATGATATAGTACTTGAAGAAATGTGAAATGGAAAGGAAGTGAAAACTCAATA
>Ga0326728_10026761_pt1 | contig 10165 bp, 4 predicted proteins | sample MB3enrmetagenome_FD_207602 | JGI IMG/M metagenome (GOLD analysis project Ga0326728, IMG submission 207602) | Lab enriched peat soil microbial communities from McLean, Ithaca, NY, United States - MB31MN | ecosystem: Environmental > Terrestrial > Soil > Wetlands > Peat | place: USA: New York... | reverse complement strand
CGAGGCGCAGGTGGCGCTGCTGGCCATGGATCCGCACACCGGCGAAATCAAGGCCCTGGCCGGCGGCCGCAACTACGGCGTCAGCCAGCTCAACCACGTGCTCGCCAAGCGCCAGCCCGGTTCCATCTTCAAACCATTCGTCTACGCCGCGGCCCTCGATACCGCCGTGGATGGCTCGCCGCGCGTCTTCACCGCCAGCACCACGGTGGTCGATCAGCCCACCATCTTCTGGTTCGACGAGAAGTCTTACACCCCGGCCAATTTCAAGAACGAATACCACGGCACCGTCACCCTGCGCGAGGCGCTGGCCCATTCACTCAACAACGCCACCGTCAAGCTCGCCGAAATGGTGGGCTACGACAAGGTGGTCGAAATGGCCAACCGCGCCGGCATGAACTACGACATTCAGCCCACCCCCGCGGTGGCTCTCGGCTCGTATGAAATCACCCCGCTCGAAGCCATCGGCGCTTACACCGTCTTCTCCAACCAGGGCGATTACGTCAAGCCCAACTTCATCTCCCTGGTGCGCTCGCAGGATGGCAAGGTGGTCTATCGCAACCAGATCGAACACAAGCAGGTGCTGGACCCGCGCGTGGCCTATCTCATGACCAACCTCATGGAAGAAGTCCTCCGCAGCGGCACCGCCGTCGCCGTCCGCGCCGCCGGCTTCAATGTCCCCGCCGCCGGCAAGACCGGAACTTCCCACGACGGCTGGTTTGCCGGCTATACCTCCGAGCTGCTGTGCGTGGTGTGGGTGGGCTTCGACGACAACCGGGAGCTCGACCTCGAAGGCGCGCATTCCGCCGCCCCCATCTGGGCCGAGTTCATGAAGCGCGCCCTCGAATACCGCGAGTATCGCGACGCCAAACCATTCCAGGCTCCCGATGGCATCGTCTCCATCGATATCGATCCGCAATCCGGAATGCCCGCCACGCCCTACTGTCCCGCCAAGCGGCCCGAAGTTTACATCGTGGGCACGCAGCCGGTGGGCGCCTGCCCGCTGCATGGCGGCGGCCGGCAAGGCGTAACCAATGTGGCCGGATGGGAAACCCCTTCGCCCGCCAATCCGGTTTCGGCCGCCAATGCTTCCCCGCCCGTCACCGGATCCGAAGGAGATGTCTCCGAGGCCGCCGTGGCGCGCCGCGCCGCGCGCCAGAGCCGGTCGGGTCCCGTGGCCGCCGCCCCGCCGCAGTCGCCGCCGCAGCAACCCCAGAAAGAAGAGAAAAAAGGATTCTTCCGTCGTTTGTTGGGTGTGTTTAAATAGGTGTGGAGGCCCCCATGGTTTCCCGACCTCTGGCCATCGCTCTTGCGGCAGGCTTGATGCCCGCATTGGCTTTCGCCCAGGTGGCCGCCCCAGCCCCCAAAGCCACGCTCTCCGTCGAATCCCGCGGCGACATTCTCATGGCGCGTAAGATGTACCGCGAGGCCATCGATGTCTTCCGCGAGGATAAGTCCAGGAACCCGGTCATCTTCAACAAAATCGGCATCGCCTATCACCAGATGCAGCAGCTCGACAACGCCCGCAAGTACTACGAGCAGGCCATCCGCCTCAAGCCCGATTACGCCGAAGCCATCAACAATCTCGGCACCGTTTACTACGCCGCCAAAAGCTTCGGCAAATCCATCCGGTATTATAAGAGGGCGCTCAAGTACGCTCCCCAATCCGCCTCGATTTATTCCAACCTGGGCACGGCTTATTTCGCCCGCAAAAAATATAAAGAAGCCATGGAGACCTACCAGATCGCCCTCAAGCTCGACCCCAACGTCTTCGAGAACCACGGCAGCTACGGCGTCCTGCTCGAGGAGCGCAGCGTCGAGGAGCGCGCCAAGTTCCATTTCCATATGGCCAAGTTGTACGCCCAGGCCGGCCGCAACGAGCTCGCCCTTCAGTATCTGAGGAAGGCGCTGGAAGAGGGCTTTAAGGAAAAGAAGAAGATCGAGGAAGACCCCGACTTCCAGGCCATGCGCGACCTGCCGGAGTTCAAGGAGCTGCTGGCCCTGGAGCCGCGTGTCCTCTAGGATTGTGGGGCGGACCCCCCGGTCCGCGGCCGGCCCCCTGGCCGGCCTCTTGTCTTTCCTGCTCCTCTCCGCCTGCTCGCCCCAGCAACCCGCGCCGCGCGTCGAGCGCATCGCCATTCTGCGCTTCGAGAACCTCGGCCCCGCGGTTTCCGACGACTGGATGGGCCGCGCCTTCTCCGAGCTCATTACCACCGAGCTCGACGGCGCGCCGGGCATTTACGCCATCCCCTCCAACCGGCTGCACGGCGCGGATCGCATGCTCGGACCGCGCCCCGTCTCCGCGCCCGGCGTCTCCGCCGAGCGCAGCCTGGCGTTCGCTGCCGGCGCCACCCGCTTGGGCTACGGGGAATACTCCGTCCGCGGCGGCACACTCTCCGCGCGGCTCACCATCGAAGATCCGCGCACCGGGAAGATCACAGGGCTGGTTTCCGCCGGGCCCAGTGGGCACCCGGGCGACGTGTTCGCCGTGGCCTCGGAGCTGGCGCGGCAGATCTCCAGCCGCGTGGCGCCTTACGGCACCGCGAGCCTGCCGGCGCTGAAGGCCTACGTCGCGGCCAAGGAATCGGCCACCGCCGCCGCCACCGCGCAGAATCTCGAGCAGGCCATCGCCGCCGACCCCGATTTCGGACCGCCCTACCGCCTGCTGGCCCAATTGAAAGCTCAGCAGCAGGACCGCGCCGCCGCCGAGGATCTGCTCCGCCAGGCGCTGGCGCGCGCCGCCGCCATGCCCCCCGCGGAGCGCGCCCGCCTCCAGCTCGAAGCCGCCAACCTGCATGGCGATTCCGCCGCGCGCCAAACCGCCCTCACCACGCTGGTCGCGCTCGAGCCCAACGATCCCGCGGTTTGGAGCTCCCTCGCCGAATCTTCCATGAATCGCCGCGCATACCCGCAGGCTGTTCAGGCTTATCGGAAACTTCTCGAAGTGGAGCCCGAGGATACCACTGCGCTCAACCAGCTCGGCTATGCCGCCGCCTATGCGGGCAGCTTCGATGCCGCCCTCGACGCGCTGCGCCGCTACCAGGCGTTGCGCCCCGCGGAAGCCAATCCGATTGATTCGCAGGGTGACGTCAATTTGCTGGCCGGACGTTTGCGCCAGGCCGAGAACCTTTACTTGCAGGCCGCCAAAAAAGACCCCAACTTCGAGAACGGCGGCGATCTGTGGAAAGCCGCCATGGCGCGCCTCATGAGCGGCGATGTCGCCGGCGCCGACACCCTCGCCCAGCAGTACATCCAAGCCCGCGCGGCCGCTCAGGACCCCATCCTCGACTACCGCCGGGCCGAATGGTCTTGGCTCAGCGGCCGGCGCAAATCCGCCTGCCAGCGCCTCGAAACTTTCGCGCGCGCAGCCGAAAACGGCCCCTTGCGGGAATTCGCCTCCCGCGCTTATTCCCAGCTCGCCCTATGGAGCCTGGTGCTGGGCGACCGCGCCGCCGCCCCCCAACTGGCGCAAAAAGCCGCCCTCCTGGCCGGCCCTTCTTCCGCCGCTGCCGCCATGGTGGCGCGCTTCCTGGCCCAGCCGCCGGCCTCCTCGTCCGAGTGGTCCGTGCGCGCTGAGCGGCTCTTCCCCAACCCCTCCGAAAACTCCCTCCGGAGTTTCGCCCTGGCCTACGCCCTCCTGCTCGACCAGCAGTTCCAGCCCGCCTCCCTGCTGTTGCAGCAACTATATGATGCCGCCAACCCGGTGTCCGATCCCAGCCTGCCGGTCATGCTGGCATGGACCCGCCTCGAAACCGGCCGCGCCGCCGACGCCGCGCCCCTCCTGCGCCTCAACCCGGTTCCCTCCATCAGCGGTGTCAGCCTGTTCGCCCCCTTCTATTTCCCCCGCATCTACTACCTGCGCGGGTTGCTGGCCGACAAGCAAGCCAAGCCCGCCGAGGCGCGCGCCAACTACCAGTTGTTCCGCCAGCTCTCCGGCCCCGACCCGCTCATTTGGGGCGAGGAGCAAGAAGCCTCGCGAACCCGGCCATGAACCCCGTCCGGTACTGTCTGGCCCTGTTCTTGGCATCGTGCTAACCTAATTTCCAGCTACGCAATTTGCTCCAGGAGATGTTCCTAAAATGCGTCTGCCGCCTGCTCTTCTTCTCGCCTTGGTGATGTCCTGCTCCACATTCGGCCAGTCCTACACCATCTACAGCGTGGCGGGAAACGGGACGCTGGGCTACACCGGCGACAACGGCCCGGCCACCAGCGCCGAAATGCACGATCCCTACGCCGTCGCCACGGACTCTGCTGGCAACTTCTACATCGCCGACTCTGGTAACAACGTCATTCGCAAGGTCGCGAACGGGGTCATCACCACCTTCGCCGGAAACGGGACCATCGGCTACAGTGGCGACAACGGTCCCGCCACCAGCGCCCAGTTGAATGCGCCCTACGGGGTGGCCGTGGACTCTGCCGGCAACCTCTACATCGCCGACTCTGCCAACAACGTGATCCGCGAGGTCTCGAACGGGGTCATCTCGACCTTCGCGGGAAACGGCACCTCAGGCTACACCGGCGACAACGGCCCCGCTACCAGCGCCCAGTTGTTCACTCCCAGCGCGGTCGCCGTAGACTCCGCCGGCAATCTCTACATCGCCGACTTTGGTAACAACGTCATCCGCAAGGTGTCGGCGTCCAGCGGGGTGATCTCGACCGTGGCCGGAACCAGCGCCACGTATGGCTTCGGCGGCGACAACGGCCCCGCCACCAGCGCCGAGCTGTATCAGCCCGCGGGCCTCGCCGTGGATTCCTCCGGCAACCTCTATATCGCTGACACTGCCAACAGCCGCGTCCGCAAGGTGTCGGCCACCGGCGTCATCACTACCGTGGCGGGAAACGGGACGCCGGGCTTCGCCGGCGACGGCGCCGCGGCTACCAGCGCCGAGTTGAACGAACCCTTCGGCCTCGCCGTGGACACTGCCGGTAACCTTTACATCGCCGACTTGAGTAACAACCGAATCCGCAAGGTCTCGGGCGGCGAAATCACCACCGTCGCGGGAAACGGCACAGCCGGCTACAGCGGCGACGGCGGAGCGGCCGCCAACGCCGAGCTCAACGAACCCCTGGCCATCGCCCCGGACCCCTACGGCAACTTCTATATCGCCGACTTCGTGAACGACCGCATCCGCATCATGTCGTCGTCTTCCTGCACTTACTCCATCGGGTCCACCTCGCTGGTGGCTCCCGCCTCCGGCGCCTATTTCAACGTCAGCATCCAAACCGGCGCTTCGTGTCAGTGGGCCATCTCCGGTTTGCCGGCTTGGATCACGGTCTCGGGCGCATTTGCCGGCACCGGCTCCGGCACTGTTACTCTGGTAGTCCTTCCCAACACTTCTAACGCCACCCTCACCGCCACCGTTTTGTTTGCGGGCCTCTCCGTCAAGGTCACTGCGGCGGCCGCGACCGCCGCGCCCCTACCCCCTATAGCCGCGGTCACCAACGCGGCCAGCTTCGCTACCGGCGCCGTTTCCCCAGGTGAAATGGTGACACTTTGGGGCGCCGGCATCGGACCCTCCACCCCGGCGTACGCCGCCACCGACCCCTCCACCGGCAAGCTGGCCACCACCATCGGCGGCGTCCAGGTGCTCTTCAATGGCATCGCCGCTCCCATGATTTACGCCGGCGCCAACCAGATATCCGCGGTGGTGCCGTATGAGATGGCGCCCGTTGCCAGCCCCGGCGTGTGGATCAAGTCCGCGGGGCAGACTTCCAGTGCGTTCCAGTTGACCTCCGCGGCTGCGGCTCCAGGCCTCTTCACGCAAAACTCCTCCGGCAGCGGGCCGGGGTGTATCCTGAACCAGGATTACACCGTGAACGGCCCGGGCAACGCCGCGGCCAAGGGCAGCATCGTAATGGTGTACCTGACGGGCGAGGGCCAGACCACTCCGCCCGGAGTCACGGGCTCCATCACCACCGCCACCTTGCCGCCTCCGCAGGTGACGCCGGCGCCGGTACAGCCCATCCAGGTGTTCATCGCCGGCCAGCCGGCTCCCAATGTGGAGTACGCCGGTGAGGCGCCCGGCTTTGTAGCGGGGTTGATGCAGCTCAATGTGCAAATCCCCTCCAACGCCCCCTCGGGCAACCTGCCCATCGCGGTGTCGTTCGGCGGCAATCTCAGCCAGAACGGCGTCACCGTGTCGGTCCACTAGCCTCGCCGTTTTCGGCAAAAGATTTCTGCGACTTTCCGCCCAGGCTGGCCACGTAGTCTTACACCGGTCTGCCCATGCGTCCGCTGCCCGCCATCCTTCTCATCTCGGTCTTCTCCTTGTCCGCATCCGGCCAGACCTACACCATATCCACATTCGCCGGCGGCGCGCTGCCGGTCGACATACCGGGACCGTCCGCCAGCCTGGACGTCAACGCGCCGCAATCTGTTGCCGCCGACCAGGCCGGCAACGTCTTCTTCGTGGATCAAAACGCCGTCCTGCGGTTGGACGCCATCACCGCCCTCGTCACCCTGGTGGCGGGAAATGGCACCCCCGGCTTCAGCGGCGACAACGGTCCGGCTACTAGCGCCCAGTTGAACTCGCCGTCGGGAATCGCCGTGGACTCCGCCGGCAACCTCTACATCGCCGACACCAATAACCAATCCATCCGCAAGGTCATGTTCGGCGTGATCTCGACCGTGGCCGGCAGCCAGGCGCCCGGCTTCAGCGGCGATAACGGCCCCGCCGCCAGCGCCCAGTTGAACGGGCCAACCGCGGTCGTCGTGGACTCCGCCGGCGACCTTTACATCGCCGACACCAATAACCAACGCATCCGCAAGGTTTCGAACGGCGTGATCTCGACCCTGGCTGGCAACGGCACGCATGGCTACAGCGGCGACAACGGTCCGGCCGCCGGCGCCCAACTCGACAATCCCTGCGGCCTCGCCGTGGACTCTCTCGGCGGCGTCTACATCGCCGACTCCTCCAACAACCGCATCCGCAAGGTTTCGGCCGGGGTAATCACCACCGTGGCCGGAAACGGAACTCCGGGTTTCAGCGGCGACGCCGGCCCCGCCACCAGCGCCCATGTGGCCTATCCCCAAGGCGTCGCCGTGGATTCCGCCGCTAACCTCTACATCGCCGATACCAGTAACAACCGCATCCGCAAGGTTTCGAACGGGGTGATCACCACCGTGGCCGGCGGCGGCGCATCCCTCGGCGACAACGGCCCCGCTACCAGCGCCCAGTTGGCCAATCCTCAGGGCGTCGCCCTGGATTCGGCCGCCAACCTCTACATTGCCGACACTTCCAACAGCCGCATTCGCCGGGTATCGAATGGCGTGATCTCCACCGTGGTGGGCAATGGCACGGTCGGTTTCAGCGGCGACAACGGCCCGGCCGCCAGCGCCCAGTTGGCCAATCCCTGGGGCGTCGCCGTCGATTCCGCCGCCAATCTCTACATCGCCGACTATGGTAACAATCGCGTCCGCAAGGTCTCGGGCGGGGTCATCTCCACCGTGGCCGGCAACGGCACGCGCGGCTTCAGCGGCGACAACGGCCCGCCCACCAGCGCCCAGTTGTATGATCCCGGAGGCCTGGCTGTCGACTCCGCCGGCAACCTCTACATCGCCGACTATGGTAACAATCGCATCCGCAAGGTCTCGGGCGGGGTCATCACCACCGTGGCGGGAGGCGGCGCGTCCCTCGGTGACAACGGCCCTGCTACCAGCGCCCAGTTGGCCAATCCTTACGGCGTGGCTGTGGACTCCGCCGGTAACCTCTACATCGCCGATTGGGGTAACAATCGCATCCGCAAGGTCTCGGGCGGTGTAATCTCGACCGTGGCGGGCAACGGCACGCGCGGCTTCAGCGGCGACAACGGCCCGCCCACCAACGCCCAGTTGGCCAATCCCCAAGGCATCGCCGTGGATTCCGCCGGCAGCCTCTACATCGCCGACTTCGGCAATTCCCGCATCCGCAAAGTCTCCAACGGGATCATCACCACTGTAGCCGGCAGCGGCACGCCCGGTTTCAGCGGCGACAGCGGCCCGGCTACCGCCGCCCAGTTGGCCAATCCCTACGGCGTCGCCATCGACCCTGCCGGCAACCTCTATATCGGCGACTCCGGTAACAACCGCGTCCGCGAAGTCTCGGGCGGCTCCATCTCCACCATCGCCGGAAACGGGACTTTTGGTTTCAGCGGCGACAATGGCCCCGCTGTCAGCGCCCAGTTGGCCAATCCTTACGGCGTCGCCATCGACCCTGCCGGCAACCTCTACGTCGGCGATGCCGGCAACAGCCGCATCCGTGTTTTGATGCCGTTCTCTCTCTGCACTTATTCGGTCTCGCCAACCACCTTGCAGGCCCCCGCATCGGGCGGCAATTTGACCGTCGCCATCCAAACTCCCGGCATATGTCCCTGGACCGTCTCCGGCTTGCCCGGATGGATTACGCTTTCCGGCCCACCCTTCGGCCTTGGCGCTGCCACTCTCACCCTCGTAGTCGCCCCCACCTCAGGCTCGCCTCTCAGTGCCACCATCCTCATCGCCGGCGTGCCCGTCACCATCACCATCAGTCAGGCCGCCCCGCTGACGGCGCTGCTGCCCGTCATCAACGCCGTGGTCAACGCGGCCAGCTACATCGGCGGCCCGGTTTCCCCAGGCGAGCTGGTTACCATCTTCGGCGCCGCCATCGGCCCGGTCATCCCGGCATACGCGTCCATCGTCCCCTCCACCGGCAAGCTGGCCACCACCATCGGCGGCGTCCAGGTGCTCTTCAACGGCATCCCCGCTCCCATGATCTACGCCGGCAGCGGGCAGGTATCGGCCGTGGTGCCGTATGAAATGGCGTCCATTTCCAACCCCTCGGTGTGGATCGTCTACGCGGGCCAGGTTTCCAGCGCCTACCAGTTGAACTCGGCGGCTACGGCCCCGGGCCTCTTCACCGCCGCCTCGTCCGGCAGCGGGCAGGGCGCCATCCTCAACCAGGACAACAGCCTCAACGGGCCCGCCAATCCCGCCGCCAAGGGCAGCGTCGTGCAGCTCTACCTGACGGGCGAAGGCCAGACCACCCCGCCGGGCATCACCGGCGCCATTACCGTCGCCACTTTGCCGCCTCCGCAGGTGACGCCCGCCCCGGCGCTCCCGGTCACGGTGCTGATCGACCGCCAATCGGCCTTCTACAAGTTCGCCGGCGAGGCCCCCGGCCTGGTAGCGGGGATGATGCAGCTCAACGTGCAGATCCCGTCCAATGCGCCGTCCGGCAACCTGCCGATCACGGTGCAGATCGGCACGAATGTCAGCCAGAGCGGCGTCACCGTGTCGGTCGAGTAAATCACTTCAGCGTATACGTCACCCGGTTCGCCGCTGGCCGCGCAATCGTCAGTGTCGCGAATACAACTCGCAGATCAGGTGATGGCGGCTGGGTGTATACTAAGTCGGACCCGGGAGCCCAGGGTGGAAACTCCCGACCGGCTGACGACGAGGAATTGCAGGTTCCTGGGCTGTCAGACGTCACGCCATGATCTGTTTGAAAGTTTGAAAGGGGGCGGCCCCGTGTCGATGAGGTCTCTCGTCCGGACTTGGACCTTGATCCTGGCCTGTTCCGCGATGCTGATGGCGCAAAGCGGACCGACCATAACCACAACCAGCCTTCCATACGGAATCGTGGGAGTTCCGTATTCCGCAGCCCTCAGCGCCACGGGTGGCACGCCGCCGCTGCCTCTGGTCGTCTACTTTCCCTTAACGGTTACCCCAGGCTCTTTGCCGCAAGGTGCCGTTGGAACACCATATACAGAGTGCTTCACGACCTGGGGCGGCACACTTCTTTATGATGCATCGGCTACGCTAACGATATCCAGCGGTTCCCTCCCGACAGGATTGCAACTCGTCTCCTTCTAATCAGAGGGCTGCAACGGTTCTTCGATCAATGGAACTCCAACGCAATCCGGCACTTTCCCCCTGGTGATCTCCGCTACAGATGGTATTCAGACCGTTACGAAGAGCATGACACTCGTCATCGCTCCGGCGCCCGCACTTGTTGTTTCACCGAGTTCCCTCGCATTCCAATACCAATTCGGTGGGACGGCCGCGGCTGCCCAGACTGTCTCCCTGACCGTACCTAGCCCGGATTTCTCACCAAGCTCGCCTCGCGTGAAGAGGAGGGCAAGAGGGGGGTTCCCAAAATCGCGATTGATCGCCGATGTTCGCATCGCCGTGCAGACTGGCCATCGCAGCGCC
>Ga0326728_10026760_pt1 | contig 10165 bp, 4 predicted proteins | sample MB3enrmetagenome_FD_207602 | JGI IMG/M metagenome (GOLD analysis project Ga0326728, IMG submission 207602) | Lab enriched peat soil microbial communities from McLean, Ithaca, NY, United States - MB31MN | ecosystem: Environmental > Terrestrial > Soil > Wetlands > Peat | place: USA: New York... | reverse complement strand
AGTTCTGAAGATACGCGAGCAACTGGTCGCCTCTGGGCGTGCCATACCCGGTGCAAGCATTCCAGCCTTTGCCGGCCTTATAAAACCCGTTGTCGCCTTTGAGCACGGGACGCAGCGCCTTCTTCGGTCCTTTGCCGAGCCGGTAGATATGGGTATGAAGATGCCCGCAGCGCTGTCCCAGTGCCTGATTCAACCGTGCCACCAGTGCCGCCCACAGAGGCGCCACGGCGCTGGTTCCAGCCGACACAAAGACCCGGCCGCCGATCAGCAACTCGCTTCCATAACGAGGGTCCGCAAGCCCGGCTACATCCGGCACACCGCGTCCAACCTTGCCATCCGGAGCGACGGGTACTCGCGCATCGGCCTGCCAAACGGGCAGCGGGAAGCGCCGGCTGACTCCACCACCGGAAGCGCCTCTGATTCCATAGTGCGTTGCGTTCCAAACCACTTCCTTCAGCGTCTCTGTCAATTTCATCGTTCCGCTGGTACCCCCGCAGGCAAGGCAGTGGGGACTGCTTGCCGGATAGTTGACCGAGGGCTTTCCATCGACCGATCCGTTGAGCGCGCCGTTGTCTCCCGAAGAGGCGCATACGGTGATGCCGAGGGATGCTGCCTCGCGAAGCACACCTTCGATAGCATGCAGTTCGGAATCTGAGATCTCCTGCTCCGGCACGCTCCAACTAATCGAAAGAATGCTGGGGCGCTGCCGCCGGTCGTTTACTGCGTGGCTAATCGCATGGAATAGGCCCACCTCGTCTTCGCATGCGAAATAGACGACAATGTGCGCTCCCGGCGCCAGCGCAGCGACAATCTCAATATCCATCGTCACCTCGGCGGTACTCTGGGCGGCCAGAAACGTATCGTTCTGCTCTGCGCTTGCGTAAAGCGCCAGAGTTCCGCTGACGACATCGAGAAACTCATCCACTGCTCGGCGGCTTGCAGGTCGATTCGCCCCGCTACCGATTTCAACCACAGTGATTCTGGGCATGGCAACTCCTGCCCGCGAACAGAATTGCTCAATATCTTCAGGACGGAACCCCCCTCCCAGCTCGATGAGAGCAATGGTTTCGCCGGACCCATCAAAGCCGGGCGGAAACGCGTAGGAGCGCGCAAGCAAATTGAGGGGTGCCGGGGTTCCCCGACCGTGCACCAGTGAGCGACGTCTTAGCCGTGAACGCGGAAAGCTCTGCAGTCCAAGCACCGCCTCGACCGCCCCGCTCCAGTCCGCCGGAATGGCGGGCGGCGTGGAAGGAGCAAAGAACCTGTGGCCATCGAGTTCAAACTCATCGAATCCGGTTTGGAAAGCCCGCTCAAAAGATGCAACTCGACCGCCGAGCCGTACGTTTCGACTGTATGGCGAGGCCTCCACGATCTCCAGGCCGAACACCCGCGCGAATGATTTCACAACGCACTTGCCCAGAACTGTCGCTCCGTGCCGGCGCCACAGTTCCGCATGGGTCAGGTAAGGCGATGGAGAATCTCTACGGTTCCTGCTCTTGGAATGCGGCTTCGAGGACAGGATCGCTGCATCGGGAATCGTCCTTGCCGGCGCGAGCACGACCGTAATGCCGATGCGGCGATTGGCATGCAACCTGCCCACCCGCGACGCATTCTTGGGTACCGCAAGCGTAGTAAAGATCAAACCTCGTCTCGCTTCCTAGAGGCGCTTGTACTCGAAGGCGCTTGTGCTCGCCGCTCCTACACCTCAAACTTTTCCCAAAGCCGCCTAACTCTCTGAAGCAAGGCCGCGAAATCCGGGTGGCGCCGAACGCCTGCCAGCAGCGGATCCCACCGCCCGATCATCGGATAGTTGAGAAACCCATTGTCAATCGCTCTTCCGAGCCAGGATATGGCGAGCTCCGGATTGCCCATCAACGAATAACACTGAGCCAATGCCCAGGGATAGTGCGGATCGCCCGCTGTGATGCTCTCGAACCCCGGCTCGATTCTTAGTTTCGCGGCAACCGCGTCTCCACGGAGAGCTTCCATGGTGACGGCCGCAAGCTGGCAAAAGTAGTCGTCCGCGCGGTGGCTCTGTAGGGACTGGAGCTGGAGGATCGCTTCGTCTGTCTTTCCGTTCAGCGCCAAGCCCTGTCCCCGCAACCAAAGCAGCATGGTGTTGGTGGGATCGAGCCGAATGGCTTCGTCGAAGGACGGAATCGCATCTTCGAATTCACCGGCCATTAGGGAGAGATACCCAGGAACAAATCTATAGACCGGGGTGAGCGGATCGATTTCAAGGATCCTTCGCGCCAAGGGCATCGCCGCGTGCGCCTTTCCGCTTAGTCCACAAACCGCCGAGTACCAGCTCAAGCTGTCCGAGTCGTTGGGGTCGACCGCGATGGAGCGCTTCAGGAGGAGGACGGCCTGCTGGGTCTCGCGCTCAAACAGGCTGATGAGGCCCTGCAATCGGAGGACATGCGCCGATTCGGGCTCCAGCAGGGCAGCTTCGGAGGCACACTGCTTTGCCCGCACAAGATACTCCGGGTCCGCGCTGATACCGGCATTCACATACTGCCAGTAGACCTGTCCTCGTGCGGAAAGCAGCAAGGCATTGCGGCCCACCACATTCTCCCCCATCGTCAGATACTCGAGCGCTCTATCCAATCCTTCGCGGGAATAGTTCAGAATCTCGTGTTTGGCCTTGACGTAAAACTGGACCGCGCGCATGTCGGGCAGCGGTCGCGCCTGCAACTGCCTGTTCTCCGCGGGGCTGAGGGTTACCTTCAGGGCGGCTACGATTTGCCGAGAGATAGTCTCCTGGATGGAGAACGCATCCTCAACGGTTCCTCGATATTTATCGCCCCAAACCAGCCGGTGATCCTGTGGATCGATGAGTTGTGCGGTTACCCTGATCGGCCTCCCTGTTTCCCCTACCGGTCCAGCAAAACCATCGATAGCAGGCGGTCCGAGCCGCACCGTGCCACGGAGCACATAGCGAACGCCGAGTTCTTTGGCGATCTTGCTGGGCGATTCGGTGGAACTCTTCAGCCGCATGGAGGATGCGCTGCAGATGGTGCGGATCGAGTGCACGCCGGAGAGGTCGGTGATGATCTCGTCGGTAAGTCCATCGCAGAAGTCCTGGGCCTCATCATCGTCGTCCGCGCTGGTGAAGGGCAAGACGACCAGCGAACGGTCCATCGCGGCGGCGGCGAAACCCAACTCCCCGGGAGGGAATGTTTTTTGTGTCGTTGGGAGGAGATGAGTTTCAAGGGGCGCTCGCAGCGCCTCGATGAACTCCGCTGCGCTCTGAAAGCGTCGCAGCAGCTCTTTATCCAGAGCTCTCTCGATCACAAGTTGCAGATGGGACGGAGCCTGAGGCACATGGTCGCGGAGCCGCTTCGGCTGGCTTTGCAGGATGGCCTGCAACACGCCGTAGGTGCTTTCGGCGGTGAACGGCAACTGGCCGGAGATCATCTCGTACAACACCACTCCGCATGCCCATAGGTCGACGCGATGGTCGAGGGTCTTGCAGAGGACCTGTTCCGGGGACATGTAACTCACGGTTCCGGCCATGCCTCCGGTTTCGGTAAGGCCTTCGCCGGCGTCCGTCTTCTTTGCCAAGCCAAAGTCCACGATCTTCAACACACCGGTGTCGCACAGGATCAGGTTCGCTGGTTTCAGATCGCGATGGATCACGCCTCGCGCGTGGGCATGATCGAGGCCCGACAGAATCTGCACCGTATGATCGACGGCGATATCGGGATTGAGCGGGCCACGGCGCAACCTCTCGGCCAGCGTCTCGCCCTCGTAAAAGGCCATCACGATCACGATCTCATTGCCGGGTAGCTCTTCGACCTGATAGATATTGCAGATATTGGGATGGTCGAGTTGCGAGGCGGCCCTGGCCTCCTGGATCAGGCGCGACCGGTGTACGGCGTCGCCACTCTTCGCTGTGGTCAAGGACTTCAAGGCAACCAACCGCATCAGCCGAGTGTCCTTTGCCTTCCAGACCTCACCCATGGCCCCGGCCCCGACTTGTCCGAGGACCTCGTAATGCGCAATCCGAGATCCTTCAAGCGCGAGCATACAGCGGCTCCCTTGGAGATCGGACGGCAGCTCGATCCATATGCCTCGCAGTCAACTCTTCAAAAAGGTCTGCGAGAGATTCGATCGCGGAGAACGCGCATAAGCCGACCACGCGCGTCTGCGCGGCACTGAGATCCATGCGGTCCAGCGTGCCGTTCAGGTCCGCCAGATGCGATGGATCGTCCTCCGCGTGCGATTTGAGGCATCGGAAGGCGGTGGCGGGCGCGCCTGTTCTCAATCGAATCTCTTCAAGTTGGTCCGCCAGCGGGGCATAGCCTTCCATCAGGGTCAGATAGCCCATAACCGCTACCGGATGACCATGCATGATCCAGAAGTATTGCGCTCCGACCAGTTGCACCAGCGCGGCGCAGGGTTGGGCCTGTAGGACCTCCTGCTCGCTCAATCCAAGCGTCAGAATATCGTCGAGCATCCACTGGTCGTGGCCCAGTTCCTCCTCAAGATGCACCCGGAGATAGGCTGCTAGATCGGTCGCGACGGTGTCGTTCGATCGACTGAGTGCGCGTTCACGTGCAACCGACATTAACGAAAATCCGCAGCGCATCGACAGAAACGCCTGCACTAAGAACTGAGGCAGGAGGGCGCCAATGTCCGGACGATTCCAGAAAGCGTCAGTGGCCGCAAAGAGCCGACCTTCGGCGAGGTGAATCTTGCCCCAGAGCAGGTCGCTGTTCGTAGGATCTTTCATCGATCGCTCCAATGACCCCATACCTTGCGCGCCCCAGGCTTGCGATACACATAGTCTCACTCAAGTTCGAAACAGCCGCCTCTTAGCCCGGACCAACCCATTGCAACGTGCCCCTACGCCTCGCTTGACGGCGCCCCGGGGGCATCCATCAACGACGGTCAACGAGCGACGCCTGCCACTCAGCAGTTTCACGGCGGTCTCAGACAGGCATGTTTGGCCGCATGTGTCCCTTCCCTTCAGGGACCTCGCCCATCTTCTTCTTCAACTTGATTAGGACGTCCACTTCCTCGTCGGTAATCTTCTCGATGATCTGTTTGTCGCTCGCAGAAAACTGTTGGCCCACGATGATTCCCGCATCCTGTAACCTCTCGAAGTTAGTCTTGCTGGCGGCCATCTGCCCTCCTGGGTATGCGATACGCTCACAGATTCGCCTCAGCCCAGACGGCGCCGCATCCTGCTGAAGATTGTATATGAATTCCGGTAGCCTCATCGTGGCTGGACTATGATACTCGTCATGCCGGATTCCGTCCCACGAACGTTTACATTGCTTCTCGCGCATGACGGAAACGAAACGAAAATCGCGGCGCAGACACCTTTCACCATCGGGCGATCTCCGCAGATGGATCTGGTGTTGCCGTACCCCTACATATCCCGGCAACACGCTGAAATTCAACTCGACCCCACCGGGCAGAACCTTCTATTGGTCTGTCTGGCGCGCGAATGCTTCGTCAATGGCGGTCGCGTCGCTCGGCACACGCTCGCACCCGGGGATGAGATACGCCTCGGCTTTCCAGATGGGCCGCTGCTTCGTGTATCCGAAGCTGTCGCCGCCCGGTCTTCGCTGCGCATGGCGTTGCAGCACATCAAAGAACCCTCTGCGGCTGACGCCGATCTGGTGAAGCTCAGTTGGTTTATCGAAGCCGCGCGACGGCTCAACAATGTTGGTGCGGTCCAGGAGATTCTGGCGGCGTTGATCGATACCACGCTTGAACTCACACGCGTCGAACGCGGCTATGTTTTCCTTAGGGACCCGGCGGGACAACTACAGCTTGCGGCCGGACGCAGTCTCAGCGGCGAATCTCTTGAGGATGTCTCCACCATCTCCCACAGCGCTCTTCAGCGTGCCATTGAGAGCGGCTCTGAATTTATTGTGACCGATACGCTCTCGGACGAAGAAACAGAGCCGTCGGAAAGCGTCGTCGCCCAAAGTATCCGCGCCGTCATCTGCATCCCTCTGCGCAAGCGTTCCTCTGAGAATAGTACTAAAGACCCCCAGGTCATCGGCGTCCTCTACCTGGATAGCCGGCTGCAGGAAAGCCAGCTCACTCGATTGGATAATGACCTCCTGCGAACCATCGCTACCGAGGCCGCACTCTTAGTAGAGAATGCCGCGCTGGCGCAGGCGGAGGCCGCCGCACTCCGTTATCGCGAAGAACTTCTCATCGCCTCCGAGATCCAACAAGGCTTAATGTCGGTCAGGACCCCCAATCCTTCCTTTGCACAGGTCGAAGCGCATAACGTTCCATGCACAGGGATCGGAGGAGACTTTTACGACGTTCTATGCCACAACGGCGCCCTCTATGTTGTCGTCGCCGACATCTCCGGCAAGGGCGTCTCGGCCGCCGTCCTTGGGTCGACCCTCCAGGGCCTCATACACGGCCAGATACTCTCCGGTCTCCCGCTCTCCGAGATCGCGCTGTTCGCCAATCAATATATCTGCAAAAAGAACATCCGTAAGTATGCCACTCTTATTCTTCTCCGGCTCACGTCGGATGGGACTGTCGAATACGCCAATTGCGGCCACGTTCAGCCCCTAATTTATACCCATTCCGGCGGATCGCCGGGCACGGTCTCGCCTGCGACAAACTGCAATCTGCCAGTCGGCCTCTTGGCTGAAGCCACCTATACCTCCGAAACTCTGTATCTCACCCCTGCGCAGCGGATTTTCGTCATTACGGATGGTGTCACAGAGGCTGAAGACTCAGCGGGCAATTGCTTTGGCGAAGGCCGTCTGCAGTCGCTGGTAGCCGGTGGATCGACGCTCCGCCAGATCTTTGCTGAAATCGCAGCGTTCACCGCTGGGGCCGCCCTCCAAGACGACTGCACAATAGTCGAAGTACGCTATCGTCCACACACAACTTCGTTAGCCTCTGACGCCCCGGGCTCCTAGAGCGGAACCAGAATAGGTATATCCGGGGCCAACGAGTTTAGCGCGGTTTTCTCTCAAGGAAAACCGCCTCGCATACTCTTCGCCAGGTCACGGGAACTCTGGTTCCGCTCTAGCTGTGGAGGCTCACGAGGTTGTTCCTGTTCAGGCCGAGGGTCTTGACATGCGATTTTGCTGAGATTTTTGGGGAAAGAAAATGCGCGGTGAGTTGGGGCCAGGACCCACATCTCAAAAGTGAGTGTGGGGCGGCCGGCGGAATGACAAACAAAAAGTGCAGAAGCAGATTCCCTTCGGGAATGACAAATTTAAGGAAACGCAAATATGGGACCGCGCGGCTCTATGGGTTCTTGCTCAGCCGGCGGTAGTACTCGGCGACCGAGTCCTGATATCCCGCGGGAACTGCGTCCGGCTTGCCGGTGCGTGCTTCAGTCGATGCATCATCGTGCTGAAGCTGGAGTTCTATCTTGTCGACGGAGCTAAGCACTTCGCGATGCATCTGCTCCACCATGGCGGGATTGCCTGGGAAGCGGCTTGGATCGAGTTGCTGCATCTGCCGCGTCAGGTCCGATATCTCTTTCTCAGTCTGCGGGTCGCCCTGCACCAATTGCCGGAGCTGGTTCAGCTCGCGCATCCCCTGCCGATAGGTGGCCTCGGTATCGGCGGGATTGCCTGAGGCATTGGTGGGCGCAGTCTGTTGCCCGGCCTGGCCGTAGTGGTTGTTGCCGGTGTTGTAATTGCCCCACACGGTGCCACCGCCACCTCCGCTATTGCGTATATCGCCGCTGCGCCCGCCCAGGTTCCGGTTGCCGACATCGCCGCCGAATGGGGCGCCGTTGCCGCCGCGCTGACCTGGGTTATTTCCAGCTTGCTGGCCTAAGCCACCACCCTGTTGCTGGCCACCCTGACCGTTACCGCCCTGTCCGTTCCCGCCCTGTTGCTGGCCGTTACGGCCTTGACCGCGACCATTGCCAGCCTGCTGCCCGCTCCCTTGGCCGTTTTGTCCTTGGCCATTCTGACCTTGACCGTTTTGACCTTGGCCATTTTGGCCTTGCCGGTTCTGCGCTTGCCCGTTCTGGTTTTGCCCGTTCTGTCCGGGCCTGCCATTGCCGCCGCGCGCGGTTGCCATGGCTTCAATCTGGTTGCGCAACCGTTCGACCTGATTGAGCGCCGCGGTCTGGTCGCCCTGCTGTCCTGCGCCGCGTTGACCGGGCTGGCCCTGTCCCATTCCCTGCTGCGCCTGGCGGAGCTGCTGGCTCAACTTCTCCAGTCCCTGCGCAATCTCTGTCTCCGTGCCATTCGAATTCGGATTGATCCCGCTGCGCAGCCAGTCCGCGGTTCGCTGCACATGGTTGTCCAGGTCGGACTCATCCATCCCGGTCAGCGCATCGCGCAACTTCTGGGCAACCCCAGGTTGATTGGGTGCCATCTCGCGAGCGGCATCGCGGATATTTTTCTGCAGGCTGGACAATTCGTCGGAGAGCTGTTGCCGCTCCTGCGCAAGCTGATCGCGCTGGCGGATGAGGGCCGCCATGTTGTCCATGTCCGTGGCGCCGGCATTACCCTGCTGGCTGGCCAGCTTGTTGATCCGGTCGGCCTGCGCATGCTCTTCCTGTGTCAGTTGACCGGCCTCGCGCGCCAGGGAGTCAACTTTGCCGGATGCGAGTTGCTGTTGCGTGCCGGCGAGCAGGTTGGTGGCATCGCGCAAACGGTCGGCGGCCTGCTGCGCGGCGTCTGTACCCTGCTGCGGCGTGCTGCCGCGCTTCATCGCATCGGTTGCCTGCTGAAGACGGTTGAGCGCCTGTTCAATCCGCTGATCTCCGGACTGGCCGGAAGACTGGCCGCCCGCTTGCCGGCGTGATGCCTGCGAACCATTCTGGCCTTGGGACGCTCCCTGCGCCTGTGAACTCTGCTGGCCGGAGGCCGATCCGCCAGACGCACTCGAACTTTGCTGCCCCTGCTGGCCTTGTTGACTCTGCTGCCCCTGCTGGCCTTGTTGACTCTGCTGCCCCTGCTGACCCTGTTGTCCCTGTTCGCCTTGCTGGCCTTGTTGGCCATTGTTGGCCATCTGCTCCATCTGGCGCTGCAGTTGTTCGGCCTCGCGCCGCAGCATCTCCTGTTGCCAGCGCTCCTGGAAACTTTGTTGCGGATTGGGCCGCTGATTGGCCAGGTCTGCCTGCCGTTTCGCAAGCGCATCCAGCTTCTCCAGCGCGTCCTCCACATCCTTCTCGTGCTGCTCTTGTGGAGATGCAGTCTGCGCGGTCTCGTACTGGTTCTTTGCCGTGTCCAGCTCCAGGTCAAAGAGGCTGGCCAGGTCGCGCCCTGCACCGCCGCCGCCTCCGCCCCCACCACCGCCGCCCCCGCGCTGGCCAAAGGCCACCTCGATCTGGCGGAAGGTTGCCTCCGCGCGCAACAACGCCTGCAGTGCCTTCTGCTCCACTGGCATCGCATCCTTCCACTGCATGTCCTTCAACTTTGTCTTGGAGAGGTCCATGGCTGCGGCTGCAGCCTGCATGTCCTTGTCGAAATCGGTGAACTCCTCATTCGCTGCGGAGATGTCGCGGCTCTGCATTCGAATGGAAAGGGCCATCACCTGGTCGCGCAGCTTTTGTTGCGCATCGGACAGGAACTGGCCTTGCGCCGCTGCATCCTTGGGTGTGGCAGTCTTGTCGTTTTGCTGTTTCCATGTTGCTGCGATCAGCTCTTTTTCGCGTTTGGAAATCTCAGTCTGGTTGTTGTTCTGTCCGCCGCCACCACCGCCACCGCCGCCGCCGCCGCCGCTCTGCTGCGACTGGGAAAACTCACGCTCAAAAGGATCCACCTGGATGAATCCAATGTCGGTGCGTGCTTCGCTGTTGCCGTCTTTCGCGGTGGCATAGACGCTCACCAGATCGCCGGGCGTCAGCTTGTAGTCCTCCAGCGGCAGCATGTACGAACCATCGGCAGCCTTCTCGCCAGGCGTCTTCAGCAGGTTCACATCGCGGTCCGGCCCACCGTTCACCGAGTAGTGAAGGTGCATATCTTTGAGTCCAAACTGGTCGGCCGCCTTCACCCCGACCGTGACCTCCTCGATCGGACTGGCCCGGTAGTCGCCTCTGGGGCGGTTGATGGAAACCTGGGGCGGCTGCGCCTTGTCGGTCGCGATAAAGTAATCTTCGGAGAGCCGCACCGGCTGACCTTCATCGGTGGCGGCCACATGGTACGCGCCATCCTTGTCCATGTGGATGGTGCCCTTATATCGATTTCCCTCGCCGCCTGTGAGATGA
>Ga0326728_10026759_pt1 | contig 10165 bp, 10 predicted proteins | sample MB3enrmetagenome_FD_207602 | JGI IMG/M metagenome (GOLD analysis project Ga0326728, IMG submission 207602) | Lab enriched peat soil microbial communities from McLean, Ithaca, NY, United States - MB31MN | ecosystem: Environmental > Terrestrial > Soil > Wetlands > Peat | place: USA: New York... | reverse complement strand
TGCCAATATGGATGAGAGGACACCTTTCGCGGAAGGTACGACTTGCAAAAACAATAGAGGGTACTAGCCAACGTCTCCGGGAGGCATCCCAGCTTGACAAGTTCGTCGAACGCGGCGGCGAAACGCTGTTGATCGTCCCCCGGATCAACCTTGTCCTGAGCGAACTTTAGGCCCACCCGATTAAGCTCAATCAAGAATTCGCGGTGATCATATCGTCTCGTGCCAAGCAAGAATCTGGCTGCGACTTCCTGTTCAAGGGCCGTCGAGATTATCTTCTTAGACATCTATGATTGCGCCCCGATCCTGTGTGCTGACATCGACCCTTTCGGCGTAGGTCGCCACCTCTCCGCTGCCACAAAGCCTAAGCCGTCGTTTCCAGCAATATTCTACAGCCCCATCTCGCGTGAATGATCGAGGGGTAATGTCTTGCCCGATTTGGCGTCAGACATTACCTATTGCCCTAAACGCATCTGTGCGAACGTTTCATAAGACCCGCTGCTGCTGAGTCGATCAGCGGGAGGCGGCTAAAAAGGAAACAACATGGGTAACATCCGTATCAATAAAGACACCGCGGCGATAAGTAAGCCGATCAGTTGGACGGATTGCACTCTCAACCCCTGGTCGCCCAGCAAGAATGTTGCGGTTGACCGCGCCATCTCACCAGCGCCGGAGATTGTGACCCCTGTGGCACCACCCCCACCCTCGCCCCTAGTGCAGGCGGAGAACTTCCTATCCGCCCGGGCGCACTTCGCGGAGGATGTGAGCTATCCGCTGGTGCTTTCGCTGTTCGCGACCATGACCCACTGCTATCAGCAGTGCGGCTTCGTTATCCCCTATCTGGGCATCCGCGCCAACACCGAATCCGCTGGCAAAACTCGGCTGATGCAGTTAGTCGGTTCGCTATGCGAGCGGCCTAGTCCTCTGTTGACAAATCCTAGCGGAGCAAGCCTGCTCCGCAGGCTTGACCGTGATCATCCGACTCTATTAGTCGATGAGAGCGAGGAACTGCAAAAATCCGGCACAGACACGCGGGAGATTTTCGACAGCGGTTATAAGCCGGGCGCTATCGTTTCCCGCGCGCTGGGCGCTGGAGAAATCACATATGCAATCTACGGTCCCAAGATTTATGGAATGATCGGCGACCCCGACCGCACCATTCGCTCGCGCTCCATCATGGTCTTGATGGAAAAGGGCGACATCGCCATTGACGACAAAGAGCAGGTGTTCACGCCGCTGGGAAACGCCATCGGCCTAAGGCTTGCTGCCCTAGTCAATCAGCATCCCAAGAATACGGGGACTGAACCTCGCAGATGTACCGGTATGATGTGCAGCATCGAGTCCACCTATCTCGGCTTCGCAAATGAACTCCAGAAAATTCTGCCGGTTCAAAGAGACAGGGAGATTTGGGAGTGTCTGTTTGCAATTTGCACGCACATCGCTCCCGGGCGCTTGACTGAACTCACCTGGGCGGCTCAGGCGATCTCCACCCTGAAGACCCGCCCCGCACGCCGCTACGCCGATCTCGCCGGCGCAAGCGCCGACGCTGACACCTATCAATACGCCCAGCAACTCGCCCGGGACAGCTATGAGATCGCCCGGGCTGCAGGTGGCACCAACATTCATACCCACACGCTTATCGCCGAGCTAATCAAATCGCCCATGTGGAAATATTTTACGAACCCGAAGGGCGTCAGAATCGGCGACTCCGATGGGCACTACGTTCTGGCGACGATGTTGCAACGCGCCTTGGGAAATCACACCTGCCCCAAGCCTGTAAAAGTGCAGGGTCTACTGCTTCGCGGCTACACATTGGCGTGGTTGCAGGGGCTCCCCGACCCGGACGGTAACGGAGTTACGGAGTTGCCGACCCCTGCCCCTCTTGTGGATCGTACGCCCGAACCCGACGCCGTTGCCCCCGTGACTACCCCTGACAACTCCGTAACTCCGTTACCTGTCACGCGTGGTTACGGAGTTACGGCTTCGCCGACCCCAGTGACCCCTGATGTGGTTTTCAGTCCCGGCTTTTTGACTCCTGCGGAGGCGGATGCGCTGTTCGCCGCCATCCTCGCCAACCGGGACGACCTCAAACAAAATCACATTCAACTGTATGGCCGACGCGCCCTCCCTCGCCTTGAAGCGTGGTACGGTTCGTGGGATTACAACTACTCGAAAGGCATCATCTTAAAGGCCGCGCCGATTCCAACCTATTTGCAAATCGTATTTAGACAACTTGAGGCAGCGGGATATGGCGAGTACAACGCGGTTTTGATCAACTACTATCGCGACGGTCGCGACCATATCTCCCCGCATAGCGACGCCGATTACGGCGACGATGAGCCCACGATTCCCAGCTTGACACTGGGCGCGGCACGACCCTTTCGACTCGCCAAGATCGTGGGAAAGAACAAGTTGGACAAAACGACCACGGTGGAATATCTCCCTGGGCACGGCGATTTACTGGTGATGCATGGCCGAACGAATTTGGAGTGGCAGCACTGGGTGCCCAAAACAACCCAGCCCGTGGGCGAGCGAATCAACCTCACCTTTAGGCGCAACTTCGCGGTCGAGCCGTCGACGAAGCCGCTGGGGGGACCGTTTGAAATACTTCAGCCAAAGCCCGAGCCTGAGCCAGAGGTGGATAGTAAGTCAAAGGTAGCCATCTCCGGCTGCTGCATTTATGCCCCTGCGGGGCAGGCGGGCGAGTACGCTCCGTTAGCAGCCAATTCGTACGTCGGCTGCGGCATGTGTTGCGCTTACTGTTATGTTGCCCGCATGCGCTTTTTGTGGCCTGGGCTGACCCTTGTTGAAGCCCGCAAAAAGTTCAATGCGGGCGCGGTCCCCAAAGTAGGTTGGCTCGAACGCTTACGCCGAGATGCGACAAAATATCAGGCCGCTGGCATTCATGAGCAAGTGATGCTGAGTTTTACTTCGGACATGTACAACCCTTATGACATATCGCTCACGCGGCCAACTATCGAAACTCTGATCGAATTCGGCCTTGGCTTCTGCATCTTAACTAAGGGCGGAACTTACTCCCTAATGGACCTCGATCTGTATCGGCCTGAGCGTGACGCTTATGCCTGCACCTTGACTTGTTTGGACGATTCTTTCAGCAAAAAATGGGAGCGGCTCGCCGCCCTCCCTGCTGATCGAATCAAGGCGCTGCGAACCATGCACGACGCAGGGGTTTATACCTGGGTTTCATTGGAGCCAGTCGTGGACACCGAAGCCTCGCTGGCGCTGGTGAAAGCTACCCACAAATTTGTGGACTTGTACAAAATCGGTCGGGCAAATTATCTGCCCTCAACCCACACTACAGATTGGGAGACTTACACGCACCGGATGCTTGATGCACTTTCGCATTACGGCGCAGCCCACTACATCAAGCGTGATCTGCAAAAGTATCTGCCTTCGGGCTACCACAATCCAATGCGGGTGCCGCAACATCATTAGACAGTTTGGATCGTACGAACCAAGGATAACTATGAAAACCGCCATGAAAAGAGAGGAGAAAACAACCCTGCAGGAGTACACGGGGTTTCAGGTCGCGTTCGACTTCTTCAACGAAGAGTTGTTCAACGGCAGCTTACCGCAACTGCTCATCGTGCTCACCTCCGACGCAAAAGCAAAGAGGCGAGGTCACTACTGTCACGATAAGTTCGAAAGCAGAATCGGGAACGCCAAGGTACCTGAACTGGCCCTGTATCCCAACACGTTCGGCGACCGCACCGATGAAGAAATCCTTTCCACGCTGGTTCACGAAATGGTTCACTGCCAACAGAACCATGGTGGCAAGCCGGGACGGCGGGGCTACCACAATGTCGAGTGGGGCAGAATGATGAAGGCCGTGGGGTTACACCCTTCTGATACAGGAGAAGCCGGTGGCAAAGAATCGGGGGAGCGGGTTAGCCACTATATCGTCGAGGGCGGGCTCTACCAACAGGCGTATCGGAAGTTGGCGATCACTGGGTTGAAACTTCACTGGCAGTCAGGTATGGCCGGTAAAGGCGGGGTTGGCAAGCCCAAGCCACCCAGCAGCAAAATCAAATACACCTGTACGTGCGGCCTCCGCGCTTGGGCGAAACCTGGAGTCAGCCTGATGTGCGCCGAGTGCGAAGAGTTGATGGAGGAGACAGCATGATGGCACCAATCCAGTATTTTGAAAACTTCATCCAACACGCCACAGAAGTTTATGACGCCCTTCTGCGGCTCCCGTGGCAGCGGCGTAAGGGGAGTTTCGGCTTCCCCGTCCCACGGGATGGTATGCGTACGCGGTAGGCACCAAGGCGACATCCTCGTGACGCGCAAGCACGACAGAAAGGTAAACCCGAAATGAAAATGGAAACCGTGCATGTTCATGTCACCCTCGATGCAGCAATGATCAACGCAGCCCTGTCAAAAATTATCGAGACCAACCTACTGTGTGCGGACTGCCTCGCCAAGATAGAAGCTGCGGAGAAGTGGACGCAGTCCGACCTCTGTTCCAACTGCCGAGTCCAACTCGTGATCAGCACCTTCCTCGATCAACTGATCGAAGCGAGGTTGCAAGCTATCAAGACGGTGTAGCCGTGAAACTAACTCGGGAGCCCGGTTGTAAATGTTTTTCGACCCTCAATTATTACAACCGGCGGCCCAAAATGCGGCCTGATTTGCAGTATTAGGGTCTAGCGGCCCCCATCGTGTTAGCACCGCGGGCTGCCATCTACAGGAAGAACCTGATGAACAGCCGCCTCGTTGGTCACATCCCCAAGGTGATTGAGTTCAAGGGGAGGACACAAAACATCCACATCGTTGACTCGATCGTCGCCAAGATTCGAGCCGTGATGGGGGAGAAGGCAACTGACCAAGTAACATCATCCGAGCCCACCGTGGGCATCGCAATGACTCAACAGCAACTCTCAACCATCATCGACTCGCTCTATTCTGCAACCGCCAGCTTCAATGCCCGATAATGCAGCCTGCTAGCCCAACTCTTCGGCTCGAACGGGGGACCGGATCATCCCGGTCCCTTTCACTTTTTGGAGCACTGTCGAAAAAACACCACGGGCCTACGGCTCCAGGCCTGGGTTAACCCCCGACGCATCTCAACAAACCCACGAGTGTCTCCGCGGACCGTGGTACGCATCGCGACCGAGTCCGGACTCACTCGCACACAGGATCCCCAGCCTGGCCGCGATAACTAAATCATAGCTAAATGCGACAATCAGACATTTTTTGACTACGGAAGCACCTATTAGAAGGGTCTTGTGGTTGAGCAACACGTAAATCACGTCATCCGTCTGAAATCCAAATTTGATAAAGAACAGGAAACTCAAATATGCAAATCAACAAAGACGACGTCCACTTTTTCCAGCCCGAGGTTTCTCAATCCGGCAATGAGGACATCACTCAATCCGACGACGCGACTACTAGTTGCGCCCATCCCCAACTCCGGCATTTCACATTCAGCGACAACCTTGTAATTTCCTTGTGCCCAGACTGCTCGGTTCCGTTCACGTCGAAGACGGAATCGCTCACGACGATAGACAAGTTGCGCGGCTGGATATTGCAGGGAAGCTTGCCGCGTTAGCCGGTTCTCCTTGAACGAGCCGTTGTCATTGCGCAAAGGGGTCGGATTACTCCGGCCCCTTCCGCTTTTGGGGGTACTGGCGGAGAAGCACTACGAACCCGCAGCGACAGGCCGCTGCCATGCCGGCAAGGCAACTAGCGAAACTGGCTAGCTTTCAAACTATGGCCTCCATTTATAGGAGCAGCTATGACACAAATGAAAACGCGACCTGGGTCCCTCCCCCTGACCCCCACAGAAGCAATTCACGTGGCCAGGCGGGAGTACGTGCAACGGGTACTGCAACTGCTGCAGACAGACGAAGGTCTCCCCTATTTGGCGGTCGCACTCAGGGCCCGTGTGTCGCTGAGGACCGTGACCAGGATTGCGGCCGACGCTGGAATCCGACGTAAGAGGGGCCCCAAGCCCGGACGGCGTTCATAAGCTAACAAAAATAAATAAACGTCAGTGAGACACATTTGTCGACTACCGAGCCCAAAGGTAGGACGGGCTGCTGGTTCAGCAAAACGAGAATCGTGCCATCCCGACCAAATTCAAACGTTAAGGAAAAACTCTTATGAATGCTGATAAACAAACCGAGGAGCTCTTCACAGCCGAAGAAACATCTCACAACGAAAACGATGACGCACTCCCATCCGACGACAACCTAGAAGTCGAGTTCGGTGACCCGCGGTTGATGGGCGACCTGTTCGACTTGTTTGTCGACGCCGCTCTGAGCCAGTTCAACGAGGACCAGCTCGTTGACTGGGTTGCGGGGCAGTTACGCATCGCCGACCAGCGGGTGAAAGAAGCACAAAGGATTAAGGCAAAAGCGGCCAAGCTGCGCCAGAGCCTTGAAGAACTTCGTGACATTCTGCCGGAATCACCTTCTCAAAACTCAAATCTAACAACTCACAACTAAATTGGAGCCCTTATGAAGAATCTAAAAAACGATGAACTCATGGATGTAAACACACAACTGACAACCGCTGCTACAGCCATAGCTGCCGCTGCTATTGTTCAACCCACAACTCCTACAACCGATGATGACGGATGCGTCGACCTCATAGCCAATTACGAGGACCTGAAGGCTAAGGCCACTCTGACAAGCGTTCTTCCCAAGGAACAGAATCGGACAGTACGCTTCGCGCTAGTCAAAGGTGCCAAATCCTTCGCAAAGCCCACGCACTTCCTCGCCGACGTCAATGGCAAAGGGTTGACAGTTATTTGCCCAGGCGCTAATTGCCCCGAATGCGCAATAGGTGGAGACCATGCCGCACGCCGCAAGGTTATTGCATTGGCAGTCAAATACGAAACAGGCAACGATGGAAGGTTTGCAGCAGGGACGACCAAGCCCTCGCTCTCTATCGGGTATGTAACCCTGTCGCCAACTGCCTATAGCGAGGCGTCAGATTGCCCGAGCGAAGGTGAGGACATCTACGGCATTGATTACAAGGCCACCAAGAAGTCCAACAATATCGGCTGGACCTTCGGTCGCATGTCTGCACCACCCGCATACTTGAAGGCCCACATGGAAGATGAAGTTGCAGAACTCGTCGCGCCTTACCTCGACGGCAGGGTCCTCCGGTCGCGCCTCGGCAAGCAAGTGTCGGTCATCGAGATGAAAGTGATGCTCAGCGGCAGTGCTGCTGATACATCAGCGACGCTCGATGACATTGAAGGGCTCTGAAGCCCCTAACCAGAAGGGGGCCGGAAGGCCCCTTTCGACTTGAGGAAGCAATATGATTGAAATCCAACTCTCTGGAACTCCAACGAAGCGGCCCTGGCTGGCACAACTCTGTGGGCTCGAGGTTACCGAGGACGACAAGACGCGGTTCGCTCGCGACTTCAAGAGCACGACTGTCTCCATGCGCATCGGAGCCACGGATGAGTACGTTGGCTGGATCTACAACGACGGAATCTTCGAGGCGTGCGAAGCTAGGTGCCGCTACTTCGTTGTGGTGTGCGGCACTCGCAAGGCTTTTCTCTCGAATCACGAGATATTTCCCGGCAACTGGGGCCAATACATGCGCGAGCACGATTGCTCATATGAGGACGTTTGGGCACATGCATGGGAGAAGCTTCACAACACTTACGAACGGATGCAAGAGAAGATGAAATCGCTGGCTTAACAGCCGCTGCTAGCGCCAGCCCAGATGATGAGACTATCAATGACCGATAACATACTGAATACGCTCAATGCCATGTTCGAAGAGAACGAGACCGTTGCTATCGGTCTCCTCTCCTCGCAGCGCATGATTCATCGGTTCGCAACGAACAAGCAGAAGATTGCGGAGTTCGTTGAAGGGAGCGACGAGGGAGGTCAGTACGAAGGCATCTACCTCAACCTGCAACATCACAGCGGCCGGCGCAGGAGCATCAAGAAGGAGGATATCGACCGGTACAAGTACCTTCTGATTGACATTGACCGCCGAATAAAGACCGGCTTGACCGCGCAGCAAGACCTGGACCGAAAAGCAGAGAATGAACTCCGCCCTAAGGATGCAAAGCTTCCCCGGCTACCGTACCTGCCGGCCTCCAATGATGACCTCGAGCAACTGAAGACAGTGCGGGACCAGGTAATCGACTATCTGTTCGAGAAGATTGGGGCGATGCCTACCATAGTTGCGTTCACCGGTAATGGCTGGCACGTACTTTACGCACTAGAGGGCATCCTGCCCGGCGACAAGCCCATTCTGAGCATCTGCCTATCCCATCTGGCCCAGCAGTTCGACACTCACGAGGGTAGCGGGGTAAGTATCGACCGCAGCACTGCGGATGAGCCACAACTCGCGCGCCTGTATAGCACCTGGAACCGCAAAGGCATCGCATCAGTTGAGCGTCCACACCGGCAGTCGTACATCAGGAAACACGAAGTGCAGCCGCCCGTAACCAAGGAGCAGCTTCAGGCTTTGACGATAGACGTACAAGAAGATGAAGCAACTCCAGCGCCGGCCAAGGATGGTTATCCCGAACTCGACGAGGACTTCGACTACAACCACCTCGTGGACTGGGTCCATGAGCACCTTCCAGAGCATCTGGCGGACCTTTTTGAGGTCGAAAAAGAATACGACGAGGGTGGTATTCGCCACGTCACACTGTCTGGTTGCGTGAACGCCGGCCACAAGCACCGCGGCGATAACGACAAGACCCAACTTCTCGTCGGGCGAACGCTGGGAGTGAAATGTTTCAGCGACGACTGCGCAGATTTAACAATTGGGCCGTTTCTCAAGAAACTTTGGGATCTGTGTGGAGAGATTTATCCGTATCCGATATGGAAAAGGAAAGAAGGCCACGGCCTAGACATCGCGGAGGAAGACGATTGCGACCTCGATACAGATGCAATGCCGCTAGTCGCGGCTAGTGAATCCAAGCCCAAGCCAGTTACCTGGGGCCGGTATGCCAAGGCACTCGACTTTGTTAGGGAAGGCAAGGAAGGATGGACTGATGACCAAGGCAAAACGAGGACCCGTAAGAAGGCCAAGCACGTCGTCGAAGAAGAAATCCTTCAGTTTGTTCTCAGCGAGGTTTTGAAGCCGAATGCAAAGCTCTACTTCGATGCCTACGGGTTCGTATTTGTTCCTAACGACAACCGGATTTACAACTGGTCGAACGATATGGATGCATACGAGTTCCTTGCTAACCTGCATTTGCGGATGACGCAGCCAGACGCCAAGCTGGTTCGTGAGAATCTTAACTTGCACATCTTGACCCACGGCGAGAACGTCCGCATTGAAAAATATGGAGGGATGCATGCTGACGCCGTTTACCTGAACACCGGGCGCGGGGGCATGTTCAAGATAACGGCCGAGGCTATTGTTGAGGTCCCTAACGGCACGGATGGTGTGCTCGTCTCCTCGCCGGATGTTAGGCCGTGGCCGGCGCTCGAAGGCAAGGAGCACCGGCTGGCGGAGCTCGCCGCCAGGCTGGACCACCAGGGTGGCAAGGTTTGCGACACACCGCTGTGCAAGCACTTTTTCGGCATGTTCGAAGAAGGTCAGTTAACTTCCGAACAGTACCAGCAGCTCATTCTTCTTCGATACCTCAGCCTGTTCATGGGCGACAGCCTGTTATTGCATCCGATGATGATGAGTCTGGGCGAGCAAGGCTCAGGAAAGTCGACGCTTTGGGAAAAAATCATGTGGCTCTTGGAGGGCCCACAATACGAGAGCGGAGCCTTGCCCACCAAAATACGCGACTTTGTGTCCTGCGTGACGAACTCAGCCATTCAGATTTTTGACAATATTGATGGTGTAAATTTCAACCGCGGGGATTACCAGAGCTACATCGACATCCTCTGTAAATGCTGTACGGGTGGCAAGCTGGACATCGCCCAACTTTACGAGACCAACGTCAACCGGAGTTACAGCTTGCGGTGCCACATCTTCCTGACATGTCGGGTTAACCCGTTTCCCTCACACCGTTCAGATGTATCGCGGCGTATGCTCTTTTTCCCAATCCGCAAGCCGGAGCAAGACGAGTACGTGACCGTTGAGCAAATGAAGGCTCAGTTGGTCGCCGACTCTGAGGACATGAAGCTCGAGACCTTGCTGCGGCTACAGCTCGTCGTCAAGGCGTTAGTGGCGAATCGCGATAGAGAATACCCGCCGATTTCCGAGA
>Ga0326728_10026758_pt1 | contig 10165 bp, 8 predicted proteins | sample MB3enrmetagenome_FD_207602 | JGI IMG/M metagenome (GOLD analysis project Ga0326728, IMG submission 207602) | Lab enriched peat soil microbial communities from McLean, Ithaca, NY, United States - MB31MN | ecosystem: Environmental > Terrestrial > Soil > Wetlands > Peat | place: USA: New York... | reverse complement strand
TCATCCCGACCATCACGGCGATCAGCCGGGACGCGATCGCCGCCGTTCCCATTCACCAGAAGGAGGCCGCGCTCAGCCTGGGGGCGACGGACTGGGAGGTGACGAGGAACGCGGTCATACCCTACGCTCGCGGGGGAGTGTTCGCCGGGATCATCCTCGGCCTCGGGCGAGCGTTGGGAGAAACGATGGCGGTCACGCTCGTCATCGGGAACAAGAACGCGATTCCGACCTCCTTATTCTCCCAAGGGCAGACGATCGCGAGCCTATTGGCCAATCAGTTCGCCGAGAGGAGCGGGCCCCTCGAGCTCTCGGCGCTCATGGAGGCGGGTCTCATCCTCCTGCTGATCACCCTGGCGATCAACGTTGGGGGCCGCCTGGTTCTCTCGCGGCTTCAGCGCGGCCAGGGAGTGGGTCGGGAATGAAGTTCGACCGACACGGCCGCCGCAAGATCTTCAGTCACAGCATGACCGTGCTCAGCGGTCTTGCCGTGGTGGTGATTCTCGTCCCGCTCGTCGCGGTCATCTACGAGGCGGTCGTCCAAGGGGGCGCGGCGTTCTCGGTGACCTTCTTCACCCAGAGGCCGGCCAACCCCTGCGTCGCACACCCCGGAATCGCGTGCCCGCTCGGGGGAGTGTACACTCCCATCGAGGGAACGCTGGAGCTCATTGGGCTCGCGTCCCTCGTGGCTGTGCCCATCGGCATCGGGGCCGCGGTCTTCACGGTCGAGTACGGGAGGAACCGCGCCATCGCGCGCGTGATCAGCACGACCGCCGACGTCCTTTCCGGCGTTCCCTCCATCCTGGCGGGAATCTTTGCCTTCACCCTCTTCCTCCAATTCGACAAGGCCATCGTTAACAGCACTCTCGATGGATCCCTCGCGCTCGCCGTCTTGATGATCCCCATTGTGACGCGGACCTGCGAGGAGGCGTTGCGGACCGTGCCGGAATCCGTGCGCGAGGCCGCGCTCGCCCTCGGGATTTCGCGGTGGAAGATCTCGGTCCGAATTGTTCTGGCGGCCGCCTTGCCCGGGGTGGTCACCGGGGTGCTGCTCAGCGTCGCCCGGGCTGCAGGGGAGGCGGCTCCGCTCTTGTTCACGGTCGGCAACGGATGTCTCCATCCGCTGCAGGGGATCAACCAGCAAGGTTGTGCGCTCCCGCTCTGGATCTACTGGGGGGCCACGAGCGCCACCACGAACTGGACCACGCTCGCCTGGGGAGCCGCGCTCCTCCTGATCCTGATGGTCCTGGCCATCAGCGTTACGTCCCGGCTCGTCCTTAACCGGTGGGTCCGACGGACGCAAGGGGGCTAGCCGTGGCGGCCTTGGAATCAACCAAGATGTCGGTGGACCACTTGAGCGCCTATTACGGGGAGGTTCGCGCCGTCGAGAACATCAACCTCCAGATCGCGGAGCGCCAAGCGACCGCCATCATCGGCCCGTCCGGTTGCGGGAAGTCCACGCTCATCCGATGCCTCAACCGGCTGCACGAGACGCTTCCCGGGGCGCGCGTGGAAGGCAAGGTCCTGCTCGACGGGGAGAACCTGTACGACCTGGACGCGACCCTCGTCCGGCGCCGGGTGGGGATGGTCTTCCAGAAGCCGAATCCGTTCGCTACGATGTCGATCTACGGCAACGTTTCCGCCCCGTTGCGCTTCAACAGCCGGCTGCCGGGGGAGGAAATGGACCGAATCGTACTCCATTCGTTGAAGCGCGCGGCGCTGTGGGACGAGGTGAAGGACCGGATCGACGCCCCCGCCACGTCGCTCTCGGGAGGACAGCAGCAGCGTCTGTGCATCGCGCGATCGCTCGCGGCGGATCCGGAGGTGCTGCTCATGGACGAACCTTGCTCGGCTCTCGACCCGATCGCGACGGCGAAGATTGAGGAGCTGATAGCCCAGCTCAAGACGGACTACACGGTGGTCATCGTGACCCACAACATGCAACAGGCTGCCCGTGTCGCCGACTATACCGCATTCATGTACCTCGGCAAGCTCGTCGAATTCAGCCCCACCGAGGACCTGTTCGAGCGTCCGAAGGAGCACCTGACCGAGGCCTACATTACGGGGAGGTTCGGATGACCGAGGACCCCCTGAGCCCCTCCGAAGCGCCCCGGGGGTACGACCTCGAGGTGCGCCACCTCACGGACCGCGCGGCGAGGATGGGCGAGTGGGCGCTTCAGATGGTCCACGACGGCTGGAGAGCGTTCGACCAGGGGGATCGCCAGCTCGCCCAGAACGTCCTCGACCGCAACGGGAGGCTCGATCGACTCGACGACGAGATGGAACACGCGGTCATCGCCTTCCTGGTCCTTCGCCAACCGGCCGCGGTCGACCTCCGGACGGCGGCCGGTCTGCTCAAGATGACGACCCACATGGACCGAATCGGGCGCCTCGGCTACGACATGGGCCGCCTCACGACCCCCGTCACCGGTCCGCGCGAGTCCCCCGAGCTCCGGGCGCTCCTGCAGAAGATGGACGACGTGGTGGAGTCCATGGTCCATCAGGCCTTGGAGGGTCTCGAGCAGGGCCGGGTCGATCTCGCCCGCGACCTCTTTCACCGGGACGACGAGGTCGATCGCATGAACCGCCAAGCCCAGCGCATGGTGATCGGCGAGATCGGCACGAACCCTGCCGCCGCCGCGCGCTTGGCCAACCTCGTTCTGGTCACTCGACATTTCGAGAGGGTCGCCGACAACGCCTGCAAGATTGCCGAGAAGACAATCTACGCCATCACCGGGCAACGGCGGACGGAGTACCTTCCCCGTCAGGCTCCTCGACTGCTCTACGACGAAACCTCCTAACTTGGCCTCGCCGCCCAGGCCGGGGGCCACCTCCCGAGCGCGCCCGACCCGAACCGCGTGCTCGTGACCGGCCCGGTGAGCCGGTTGACCTCCGTGCCCCTAGAGCCCGGGACCGCCCCCGGTCGACCTCTTGAGCCATGTGGCCGGCCCGCCTGCTCCGCCTGAGCCTAGTGGCTCCCGACCCAGCCGATGCTCCCGCACGCTAGTCCGGTCGAGAATGCGGGGGCTTAGACCGCGTAACGTGGGTTCGCATCCCGCCGGGCGTATCCCCCGGCTCTCCGCGTGGTTTCGGTAGGCCTCTACGTCGAATATAGTCTATAGTTCGAATCCTTAAGCCTCCGTAGGCGCTCGTACGAGGTCGCAGCGGGATTCCCGTGGAAGGGCGGAAGCTTCAACTCGCCGGTAAGTCGACGTTCCTCGTATCCCTGCCGAAGCGCTGGGTGACCAACGCAGGCCTGAAGGCCGGTGACACGCTCTTCGTCGACACTGAACCGGACGGCTCGGTCTCAATCCGGGCACGGTCCGGGATTCGGCCCGCGATGCGACGAAGATCGTTCGTCGAACGAGGCGAAGAGACGCGCGAGCATCTGCTGAGGAAGTTGATCGGGGCCTACGTCTCTGGGTTCGGGCTGATCGAGGTCCGCTTCTCGCCGTCACGCACCTCGTTCGTGCGCAAGGTCGCGCGCGAGTTTTGCCACCTCGTCATCGGCCCCGAGGTGATCGAGGAGGCCCAAGGTTCGATCTTGATCCAGGACCTCTCCGACCCGTCCGAGCTGAGCTCCGAGAAGTGTCTCCGCCGGATGCATCTCACCGTGCGCGCGATGCTCGAGGACTCGATGGGCGCCCTGGGGACCACCGACGAGGCGCTTGCGCATGACGTCAGCCAGCGCGGCCAGGATGTCAACCGGCTCTACTGGATGGTCGCAAAACAGTACCACCTCGCCCACTCCGGACCCACCGACGGGGCGGGAGTTCTCGCCATCCACGGCCATCGAGTCATCGCGAAGCTCTTCGAGAGGATTGGCGACCACGCACGGCGGATCGCGACGAGCGGCTCCGCGCTAGCCGGCCAACGCGGGCTCGACGCGGCCCTCCTCGAGAAGCTCGCCGAGGCCCGGGCCTCCACGGTGTCGATCCTCGACAAAGCGTTCCACGCCCTCGTGACGAGGAACATCGAAGCCGCGAACGAGGCGATCGATGCGCGAATCGAGCATCAGAAGCTGATCGACACGCTCGCCCACCACGTCGCGGCGCGACGCGGGCCGGCGCTCCTTCCCTTGGGGACGGTCATCGACAGCCTCGGGCGAATCGCGGTCTACGCCGCGGAGATCGCCGAGGAAGCGATCGACCTGGCCGTCTTCACGGACCCCGAGGCGACGTAGTGACCGCTCCGTGCGACCTTCCCTCGATCACCCCGACCTGGCCCAGGTCGCGGCGGTGGGACCTGGGGCATAGGAGGGTTGCCGGGATTCGCGCCGGGGCGTGGAACCTCCCGTCGCGCGGACCGAGAGAAACGGCGCCACCCCCGCCCATCGCGTTACGGCTTGTTCGCCAACACCGTTCGCGACCCTAGGTCGGCGGGAAGGCGTTTCGACGGCAATCCGAACAGCTTCTGAGCATTCCCGCCGAGGATAGCTGTCTTGTCGGGGTTGCTGAGGGCGAGCCGCGCGATCAGGCCGGTCGCGGTGCCCAGTTCCTCGAGGGGCCAGTCCGACCCGTAAAGAAAACGGTCGGGTAATCCGGAGGCGACGACCGCGCGTTCCACCCTCTCCCGGCAGTGGTCGAGCGCCCGGTCGAAGTACGGCGACGACGGGGGTCCGAGAAGCCCGGAGGTGTCCGTGTAGACGTTCGGGTTCTTGTAGACGACCTCCGCCGCCTCCTCGATCCACGGGTTGCCGAGGTGACAGAGGACGAATCTGACGTCACGGTAGCGGGCCGCGACCTCGTCGACCTCGATCGGCCGAGCGAACTTCAGGAGGCCGACCCCGTCGAGCGTATCGCCTTGGTGGACGAGGATCGGGAGGTTGCGTCGGTGGGCGAGCTCGTAGACCGGTTCTAGGCGCCGGTCGTGAGGGTAGAAGGGGCGATAGCCGGGGAACAGTTTCACCCCGACCAGGTGCGGCTCCTGCGCGATACGCCGCACGCTGGCAGCGACCGCATCCTCCCCACCTGTAGGATCCACCGTCGCCACCGGGAAGAGGCGGCCGCCGCTCTCCTCGAAGATCCGCCGACCCTCGGCGAGCGCCTCCTCGTCGGAGGGTGCCTGGAAGAGCTGGATCGTCAGCGCGAAGTCGATGTGGTTCCGATCCATCTCTCGAATCAGGCCCGGGACCGTGTAGTCGAGGTCGGACCGGTAGCCGGTCCGTCGGATTTCGGGCCACCAGGTGCTCAAGTGTACGTGGGCGTCAATCCGAAGAGGGCGACCCGCCGGGTTCGCCGGCCGACCGGCCATGGGCTAGGGAGGGCCGCCGCCGCTTAACGGGTGCGGCGCGGAACCTCCTTACCTAGTCCGGGGTCGCCCTCGGCTAGAGGCTTGATACGCCCGGCGAGCCTCTCCCGCTCGAGGCCCGGATGACCCGCGATGGGGAATGGCTCAGCTTCCCGGATGCCCCGAGGATCGTCGTCCCTCCGCCGGGCCCCCGGTCGCGGGCCCTGCTCGCCGAGCAGGCGAAGCTCGAGACCGACGCGGTCGGCTACCCCCACTACTTCCCGATAGCTCCCCGCGTGGCGCAAGGCTCGACGATCGAGGACGTCGACGGCAACCGCTTCATCGACTGGGTCTCGGGGATCTCCGTCCTCAACCTCGGTCACCGCCATCCCCGCCTGGTCGCCGCCCTCGAGGCCCAAGCCAAGGAGATCTGGCACGCGCTCGAGCTTCCCACCGAGGCGCGCATACGCTTCCTCAGAGCGCTCGAAGACGCCCTTCCCGGCAGCCTCCGCGGCCACGCGCGGATCTTCCTCACGGTCACCGGCGGGGACGCGGTCGAGACCGCAGTGAACCTCGCCGACCACGCCCAGGGCCGCCACGGCACCGTGGCGTTCTCGGGAGCCTACCACGGCGTCCATGGGGGCGCCGCGAACCTCACGAGCGGCCGCCGCTATCGAGCCACGAACGCGTTCCCGGGCGGAGCCGTGATCCGGGTCCCGTACCCGGACCCCTACCGGCCGGTCCTTGGCGCCGACGAGGGGGCTGCGGGGACGATCTCCTACCTCGAGCATCTCGTCGGCGACCCCCACTCGGGGGTCGACGCGGTCTCGTCGATCCTGGTCGAGCCTATCCTCGGCGAGGGCGGCTACGTCGTGCCTCCGGACGACTTCCTGCCGTCCTTGAGGGAGTTCTGCGACCGCCACGACCTTCTTCTCGTCGTCGACGAGGTCCAGACGGGTCTCGGCCGTACGGGCCGGATGTGGGCGGTCGACCACGCGAACGTCACCCCCGACATCATCTGCCTCGCGAAGACGATCGGAGGCGGCCTGCCCCTGTCGGTCGTCGCGTACCGGAGCGACCTCGTCCGCGAGCTTCCCCGCGGTTTTCACCTCGGGACGTATCGGGGGAACCCGCTCGCGCTGGCCGTCGGCGCGGAGACGCTCAAGATCCTGGGGGAAGGGGACCTGCTCGACCGGAGCCGGCACCGCGGCGCTCGGGTCCTCGAGAGGCTTCGCACGCTCTCCGGTCGCCACCCTACCCTAGGGGACGTCCGGGGCCGCGGGTTCATGATCGGCGCCGAGTTCGTCCGCGACCGCAAGAACCGCAAAGCGTGGGGCGAGCGAGCCAAGGCGATGCGGGCCGCCTTGCTCGCCCGGGGGGTCCTCATGCACACCGCCGGGGCCTGGGATCAGGTCCTGCGGTTCATGGCCCCGCTCGTGATCGAGGACGAGCTCCTCGAGCGAGGGTTGATGGCGTTCGAGGAAGCGCTCGAGAGCCTCGAGACCGGCCCTGACATGGGCCGGTCCTCCGGCCGGCTGGGCCCCCGGTCGGGCGCGGGAGAGCTACGCCGTCCCCCGGAGCATGCCGTGCCCGTCCCCGGCGTTCCACCGCTTCCGGGCCCCACGCTCGAGAACGTCTCCGATCCCGGCGGCTGAGTAGGGCCTCCCAGGTCCGACGCGCCCCAAGAGCCGTGGCACAGGAGATCGGCCAATGCCGACAGTCATGATCGGTCGGGGAGCGGGGTGGAGGGCAGGGCCCTAGGACAGGCAGGGGGCCGCTAGACGGACTCCTCCATGCCGCCGGCGATAGGTCTTCCCTGGAGCTGGGGAGCCACGGCGGCCAGCACCTCGAGATGCCGGTCCACATCGGCCTCGGTGTGCTGGACCGAGATTGTCCACTGCTCGTCCGGGCCGGTCCCGGCAGGGATCAGACCGCGATTGAGACATAGGAAGTAGTAGTGCATCGAGCGCCAGCCGTCGACCTTGAGGAAGTCTCGCCAGTTCCGGACCGGGTGGTCGGCGAAGTAGACGGTGCCCGAGACGCCGTCGGCGACCACGGAGGCGGTGACGCCCGCCGTCTCGAAGACCTCCCGGTAGCCGGTCGCCAGCCGCTGGTTCAGCCGAGCGGACCTTTCGAGGGCGCCCTCGGTGATGATCTCGTCTAGCGAGACACGGCAGGCGGCCATGGCGAGCGGGTTCGAGTTATACGTCCCGGCATGGGCGACCTTCCGGGGGCCTACTTCGTCGAGGATCCCCGGGCCGGCCGCGATCGCGGAGAGGGGGACCCCGCAGGCGATCGACTTTCCGAGGGTGATAAGGTCGGGTCGGACCCCGACACGACCGGCACCCCCGTGCGGGTACTTCGCCCCGGTCTTGATCTCGTCCAGGATCAGGAGGGCGCCGAGCTCGTCACACAGCTCCCGGAGCCCCTGGAGGAAGCCGGGGTCGGGCAGGACGAGCCCCATGTTCATGGGGATCGGTTCGGCGATGACCGCCGCGAGGTCGTCCTTGTGCTCGAGGGCGATCCGCCGGGTGGCCTCGAGATCGTTGAACGGCGCGACGAGCGTCCGCTCGGTGACCTCGGTCAAGATCCCCGGGGAGGCGGCGGACGAGGCGGGCCGCTCGGGCGGCCCCGCCGCTTCGATCGAGGGCTTCACGCCGACCAGGAGCTCGTCGTGGGAGCCGTGGTAGGAGCCCTCGAACTTCAGGACGAATCGGTGCTTCGTGTACGCCCGGGCGAACCGGACGGCGTGGAGGGTCGCTTCCAGGCCGGTCGTGCTGAAGCGGACCTTCTCCATGCCGAACCGCTCGCAGATCCGCTCGGCGACCTCCGGGGTTCCCTCGGACTCGTAGCCGTAGACGGACCCGTTCTCGAGCTGTTGGCTCAGAGTCTCGACCAGCTTCGGGTGGGCGTGGCCGCTCTGGAGCGAGCCGAACCCCATGTTGAAGTCGAGGTAGGGGTTCCCATCGACGTCCCAGATGGTGACGCCTTTCGCGTCGCGGATGTACAGCGGGTACGGTTCGGTGTACCGGTAGTTCGAGTGCACTCCGAGCGGGGTCCGTCGGCAGGCGGCCTCGAACAGGGCGAGCGATCTCGGGGTGAGGCGCCGATAGACCTCGTACTCGGCGGCGAACGTTCGATCGACCACACCGACCTCTCGGGCCGCGCCAGCGGGCGGCCCGCCCCGTTGCAGCAGGCCAACCTAGAAGAGCCGAACGGTGCACGGTGGTCAGCGGCTCATCCGAGCGGCGGAGCCGCGCCGCGACGACCGTCCGGCGGGACCTACGGGCTCGCGTAGTTGACGGAGATCAGCTTGACCTCCGTCATCTCCTGCATCGCGTAGCGCACGCCTTCCCGCCCGAGCCCGCTCTCGCGGACCCCGCCGAACGGGAGGGCATCCCATCGCAGGGTCGTGGGGTCGTTCAGGTGCACCCCGCCCGCTCGGATCCTCTTCGCGAGAGCGAACCCCTTGGACAGGTCGCGGGTGTAGACCGCCGCCTGGAGGCCGTAGGGGGTCGCGTTCGCGATCCGGACCGCGTCGTCGATCTCCGCGAAGCGCACGACCGGGGCGATGGGACCGAACGGCTCCTCCTGGACGACCCGGGCGTCCGCAGGAACTTGGTCGAGGACCGTGGGGGCGTAGAATGTCCCCTCCCCGATCGCCATGCGCTCGCCACCGGCCAAGACCTTCGCGGAGCGGGAGCGCGCGTCGTCGACCAGGCGGTCGAGCCGGTCGAGGGCCTCCCGGTCGATTACCGGTCCCACCTCGGTCGATTCTTCCAGGGCCGGCCCCACCCGGAGACGGCGGGCGCGCTCGGCGAGGCGGCGGGCGAACAGGTCCGCCACCGTCTCCTGAACGAGCAGCCTCTTCGACGCCGTGCATACCTGGCCCGAGTAGGTGAAGATCCCTCGCGCCGCCGCCGCGGCGGCCGCCTCGAGGGGAGCGTCCTCGAGCACCACGAACGGGTCGAGGCCGCCCATCTCGAGGATCACCCGCTTCGCGTGACGCCCGGCCTTGCCCGCGATCGCCTTGCCGACCTCGGTCGATCCGGTGAACGTGACGAGCCGGGTGCTCGGGTGCTCGACGAGCGTGTCCCCGACCGTGCTGCCCGGCCCGATGACCACGTTGAGGGCGCCGCCCGGTAGGCCCGCCGACGCCAAGTGCTGGGCGAGGCGGAGGGCGGTGAACGGCGCCGCGCTCGTCGGCTTCGCAACGACCGGATTCCCCGCGGCGAGCGCGGGGGCGACCTTGTGCGAGAGCAGGTTGAGGGGAAAGTTGAACGGACCGATCGCGACGACGACGCCGATCGGATCGCGGACGGTGAACAGGAAGCGGCGCTCGTTCCCCGCAGGGCGCTCGTAGGCGTCCGCCGGGTAGCTCTCCCCTCCGAGGTGGCGGACCTCCTCCGCGGCGAGGGCGAAGACCCCGACGGCCCGGTCGACCTCGACCCGGGCGTCGACGATCGGCTTGCCGACCTCGCTCGCGATCAGCCGAGCGAGGACCTCTCGGTCGGCTCGGAGGCGCTCGCTCGCCGTCCGCAGGATCCTCGCGCGCTCGTGCCCCGGGACCGCGCCCCAGGCCTCCTCGACCGACGCCGCCGCGTCGACCGCCGCGCGGGCCTGGTCCGTGGAGGCGACCGGCGCGTCGGCGAGACGGAGGCCGGTGGAGGGGTCGACGACCGGAACGTACCGTCCACCGTCCGGCTCGACCGAGGCGCCCCCAATCCAGAGGGAACCCTTGCCTCCCGGGGGGAAGCCCTCGATCACGTCCCTTCCCCCTCAGGACGGGTCCCCGTACACGGTGTAGTGCCAACCCTTGCGGGCCTGGCCGGTGAGGTCGACGTAGACGTTCTTGACGACCGTGTAGTCGAGCAGGGAGTCGGCGCCGAGGTCCTTGCCGAAGCCGGACCGCTTGAAGCCCCCGTGCGGGGTCTCCGAG
>Ga0326728_10026755_pt1 | contig 10166 bp, 8 predicted proteins | sample MB3enrmetagenome_FD_207602 | JGI IMG/M metagenome (GOLD analysis project Ga0326728, IMG submission 207602) | Lab enriched peat soil microbial communities from McLean, Ithaca, NY, United States - MB31MN | ecosystem: Environmental > Terrestrial > Soil > Wetlands > Peat | place: USA: New York... | reverse complement strand
GATGCCGAGAATGATCCGTCCCGACGAAGGCTGCGTCTGTTCATAGCAGTGAGAACGCGCTTTGCCGAGGACGCCTTGACGGCTGCTGTCGCACGCGGTGTCCGTCAGTTGGTAGTGCTTGGTGCAGGCTTGGATACTTATGCTTACCGCACCACCTTGGGGACGAATCTGCACATCTTCGAGGTGGATCACCCAGCGACTCAAGCTTGGAAACAACAACGGCTCGTCGAAGCGGAGATCCCCGTTCCCGGTACGCTCACCTTCGCTCCGGTCGATCTCGAAAGGGAGACCTTGAGGGATGGTCTGAGCAATGCCGGTTTCGATTCAGCGCAGCAAACGTTTTTCACTTGGCTGGGCGTCGTCCCCTATCTGACAGAGCAGGCCGTCTTTTCGACCCTTGGCTTCATTGCCAGTCTGCCGGGAGGCGCTCACGTTGTCTTCGATTACAGCAATCCTCCGGCTTCGGGCCCCGGCCAGGATGAACACGCGACTGGCCACGAAGCACTTGCCGCGCGCGTCGCCTCAGTGGGAGAAGCCTTCAGAAGTCACTTTGAAACCAGCGGGCTGCATGCCAAACTGACTGACCTGGGCTTTTGCGAAGTCGAGGATCTGGGTCCGGCGTTGATCCGGGAGCGTTACTTTGCCAACCGGGGAAGCTCCTTGCCTGACAGGGGCGGCCATATAGTGCGTGCGACGACGGTTTGTTGCCAAGGGTGCACGAAGAAAGCAGGTCCTTCGCCGCGCTCAGGATGACGACACCTTCGTTTTTCGTCGATTTTGCTGGGCGGCAGGCCCATGTGCCACTCGGATGACAGAATTCTCAAGACCAGCTACGAAGCGAGAGCTGGCGCCGCTGCAAGAAACTCACACCCCTCGCGACATGACCGGCCGAATTATGGCTCAATCCTGGTTCCGAGCACCTTCAAGAACTCCGCCAGCCAGGCGGGATGCGCCGGCCAGGCGGGGGCGGTCACGAGTTTGCCATCCACGCAGGCTTTGTCCATAGCGATATCGGCGAAGGTTCCTCCTCCCGCGGTTAGCTCCGGCGAGCAGGCGGGATAACAACTGCAAGTGCGGCCGCGCACCACTCCCGCGGCGGTCAGCAATTGCACGGCATGGCAGATGGCGGCAACAGGTTTGTCCGCCTGGGCAAAGTGGCGAACCATCTCCAGCACCTTGGGGTTCAGACGCAAGTATTCCGGCGCCCGGCCGCCGGGCAGGACCAGCGCGTCGTACTTGGCCGGGTCCACCTGCGCGAAGGAAGCATTCAGCGCGAAGTTGTGTCCCCGCTTCTCGCTGTAGGTTTGATCGCCTTCGAAGTCGTGGATAGCGGTGCGCACGAATTCCCCGGCCTTCTTGCCGGGGCAGACCGCGTTCACCGCGTGACCCACCATCAGCAGGGCCTGAAAGGGCACCATGATCTCGTAGTCTTCGCCGTAGTCGCCCACCAGCATCAAGAGGTGTTTCTGCGCCATGTCTTTCTCCTAAGCCATTCAGGCCGCAAGGCAATTAGATGCGCGGCTGGCCGGCGGCGGCAAGACCGACGAGGATCGGCCTTGGCGTAAGTGCACAGCGTAAGTGCACAGCGCAACTGTCATCCTTAAGTTGATCCAGAGAGCATGTCTTGGATGAAATCCTGCGATCCTAGCACAGAGGACGCGGAGGACGCAGCGGAGAATCAGAGCAAGCGAAGCCAATCCCTTTGTTTTCCTTTGTTTTCCTTTGTTTTCCTCTGCGCCCCTCTGTGTCCTCTGCGGTAAATCCGACTTGGAATCTCCCCTCACATGTCCCTGCCGGAAGGCGCCAGGGTCTCTGCGAGCACTCCGGCAGAGATTTACTTTTGTCTTTTCTTCGCCCCTATGATAAAGTGTTTGCTCATGAAGCGCTCTGGCTTTGCCGATCTGCCCTTGCACGGCGGGCATGTGCCGGCTTGGCTGGCGGAGCGCATGACCAAGCTGGGCACGGCCATTGCCGAGAGTGTCCTTTACTCTTACGGGGTTTCCGAACTCTTCTCCCGCTTGAGCGATCCTTACTGGTTTCAGGCCCTGGGATGCGTGCTGGGGATGGACTGGCATTCCTCCGGGATCACCACCTCCGTGCTGGGATCGCTGAAGCGCGGCCTGAATCCGCGCGCGCAGGATTTGGGGATTTATGTATGCGGTGGCCGCGGCCGCCATTCCCGCCGCACTCCCGACGAATTGCGCGCCCTGGGGGACAAAACCGGGTTGGATGGCGAGGCCCTGGTACGCACCAGCCGGCTGACGGCGCGCGTGGACAACAATGCCATTGCCGACGGATTCCAGATCTATCAACACAGTATTCTGGTCAGCGCCCAAGGCGAATGGGCAGTCGTTCAACAGGGAATGAACCAAGCCAGCGGCTTGGCGCGCCGTTACCACTGGCACTCGGCCACGGTGCGCGATTTCACGGCCGCGCCGCATACGGGGATCGCCGGCGAGCCCCAGGGCACCATCATGAACCTGGTCGACGGGCAAGCCGGTCCGGCCCAGATGGCAATGCTGGCGGCGGTGCGGCAGCCGCCCGAGACTACCTTGGGCGAATTGCGCGCGCTCACCCTGCCCCGGCGCCACGAGGTGCAGGCGATGGACGTGGATTCCAAGCGCTTGGGCGCGGTACTGGCTACCGCGTATGAGCGGGACTTGCGCGACTTCGCCTCTTTATTGTTAGTGGAGAAACTCGGGCCGCGCACCCTGCAGTCGCTGGCGCTGATCGCCGAGGTGGTGCACGGCGCGCCGACGCGCTTCTCCGACCCGGCGCGCTTCTGTTTCGCCCTGGGCGGCAAGGACGGCCACCCGTTTCCGGTCCCACTAAAGACTTACGACGAGTCGATGGCCGTACTCCGCCGCTCCCTCGACAATGCCAAACTGGAGCACGGCGAGAAGCGGGACGGCTTTGCCCGGCTCGACCGCCTGGTGCGCGCCGTGGAAGCGCGCTATCAACCGTCCGCGGACGTTGCAAGCGTAATTGCCCACGAGCGCACTATTTCCCCACAGCTTGGAGGCAGAACCGTTTTCGACGATTTGGGAGCCAAGGCGGCAAAACTTTCCCCGGCGGCTTCCGCTAGCGGCAGCCAGCCATCACGGCAACTGGACTTGTTTGGTCACTGAAAGAACTCCGTCATGGGGGCGGCGGCGGCATTGCCTAGATTACCGTCGATTCCCAGGTAGGTGGTCAACATCTTCAACAGGTTCTGGTGCTGGTAGAGGGAGTTGCTCTGAAACCCGGTTCGGACGGTTGATCCCACCACAATCAGGGGAACATGGCCGCCGCCGTGGGAATTGGGTGACGGTTGGTCTAAGAGTCGGAGCTGTTAGAATCCGCAGAGACGGAAGGCTATGAACCCAAATCGGTCGGAAACGGTCGTGACCCGCTTTGCCCCCAGTCCGACCGGGTATCTGCATGTGGGCGGGGCGCGTACGGCTTTGTTCAATTGGGCATATGCGCAGAGCTCCGGGGGGCGATTCATCCTCCGCATCGAGGACACGGATCAACTGCGGTCTACGGAAGAGAGCACGCGTAAGATCGTGCACGACCTCAAGTGGCTGGGCATCGCTTGGGACGAGGGCCCGGACCCCGACGCGGCCAATCCATACGCCACGCAAATCGGCGAGCATGGTCCGTATTTTCAAAGCCAACGCCTGGCGATTTACCGCGAGTTCGTACAGCGGCTGCTGGAGCGCCGGCTGGCCTACGAGGCTTTTGAAACCGCCGAAGAACTGGCGGCTCGGCGCGACCGGGCGAAGCAGGCCGGAGGCCAGGACCGGTACGATCCTGCGGCTGCCTTAAGTCTCACGGCGGAGCAAGCCGGCAAGCTTAAGGCTGAAGGCCGGCCCTATGTGGTCCGCTTCCACGTGCCGGAGAAGACGTTTGTGGTGGAAGACCGCATTCTGGGCACGGTCTCGATTGCCAGTTCTGAGATTGAGGACTTCGTGATCCAGAAAGCCGACGGCTTCCCCACCTACCACTTCGCGGTAGTGGTGGACGACATCTTGATGGGCGTAACCGACGTTTTGCGGGGACAAGAGCACCTGATGAATACCCCCAAGCACCTCGCCCTGTACGAGGCGCTGGAGGTCGCGCCGCCGCGGTATGCCCACCTGCCCCTCATCTTCAATCCCGACGGTTCCAAAATGTCGAAGCGGGACAAGGCCAAGGTGGCGCGGGACGCCGCGCGCAAGTGGCTGGCCGCCCCGGGGGCAACGCCGTTGCAGCTCGCAGAAAAAGCGGCCCTGACCGTTGAAGCAACGACTGAGTTCTTGCAAAAGCGCAGCGATGCCGGCGAAATCGCCACCGCGCTGGCGCAGGCTACGGGAGTGCACTTGCCCGAAATCGATATTCACGACTTTCGGGTCAGCGGCTATCTTCCCGAGGCTTTGGTCAATTATCTGGCGCTGCTCGGGTGGTCGCCGAAAGACGACGCCGTAAGGGTCGATGCGGCCGCCCTGGCCAGGATGTTCGATATCCACGGGATTGGGCGTTCGCCGGCGCGCTTCGACCGGGTCAAGTTGCTGGCGTGCAATGCCGACGCGATCCAGCAGCTTCCGGCGGAGGAGTTTTGCTCCCGTCTGCAGGCATACTTTGCGGATTTTTGTCCTGAGTACTTGGCGGCGCTGCCCGCCGATCGGTTTGCCACCTTCGCCCGCTGTTACCAGGAACGGGCGCACACTTTGGCCGAGCCGGCCGAAAAGGGAGCGTTCTTTGTCGCCCAGGATGAGCTTCTTGCCTATGACCCGGCGGCCGTTCGCAAGGTACTGCTGGCCCACGATGCCGAAGGAGTTCGCATGCTGGAGGCGTTGTTGCCCCGCTTGCAGCGGCTGCCGGTCTGGTCCGTTGAGTCTCTGGAGCAGGAAATTTCGGCGGTGACCGCGGAACTGGGAGTCGGACTGGGGAAAGTGGGGCAGCCACTGCGGGTGGCGGTCAGCGGGGGAACGGTCACTCCGCCTCTCTATGAAACCCTGGCCATTTTGGGTAAGGAGCGAGTGCTTCGCCGGATCGAGATCTGCCTGCAACGGCAGGGACGCGGAGAAACGGTGCGCTAGGTCTCTGACCGCACTGTTTCGAACCTTTACCCAAGGTGGAAGCACCGGGCTTTAGCCCGGTGATGAGGCCTCTGTTGAGGCAGGGGCCTTTAGGCCCGGTGTATGCCATTGCACGCCACCGGGCCTAAAGGCCGGAAATTTAGGTCGTTTTGGTCGCCGGGCTAAAGCCCGGTGCTTCCCCCTTGGAAAGGAACATATTCAACCGGTCAAAGACCTAGCGCTTTTCCCAGGTACGTTTCTGGTAGATGGGGCGAAAGCCGTGCTTTTGCAGGTTGCGTTCGGAATCGCTTCCAGGAATGGCCGTGGCTAAGGCGAGATTGCAATTCTGTTCTCGGGCATGCGTGAGCCGGAACTGCAGGAGGGCGGCGTGCAGCCCCCGGCCGCGAAAGCGGGGCAGCGTGCAGGCGCCGAACATCTCGGCAATTTCCCCGGGCGGCAGTCTCAAAGAGCCGGTTCCGGCTAACTCTCCCTCTACGAAGACCAGCGCGTTCAGCGATTGGCAGACGTGAAACATGGCTGTCAGCGCCGCGCGCCGGGACGGCCCCGGTTCCATCTGGAAAAAACCCTCGGCCAACAGCTCGATCCAGGCGGCCTGATCGCCGCTGGCCGCCCAACGCAACGCGACCCCGGGCGCCACTGGGGCCAGGTCCTCGAATTCCCCCCTCAGGTCCCGGCACAGCACCGAGATGATTTCTCGCGGCCGGTAGGCGCGCGCCCACAGCAATTCGAGCAGGGAGGGATGGGTGTACGGGCAGACATCTACCGCCGGAGGAACCCCGCGGCCAAGAAAGAACTCCTCAATCCGATCAAGTTCCTGGACACGGATCGGAGCGCGCATGGCAGTCCCAATGGCGAGCGTAAACGGGGAGGACGCTCCCGCGTAAATCGCATGTCCCCCGGCAACTTCCAGCCAGGCGGCGCCCACTTCCGGCTGCAGCCGTTGCGATACCTGGGCAAATTCCAGAAGGGACCAGGCGTGGGCCGCCTCCAACCGCTCCGCCAAACCCCCGTCATCATCTCGAGCCCAGGCTTGCGCCGTCGGGTTCTGCACCCCAGCACATTACCCCGGCTGCTGCCAGGGCGCAAGGGAAAGAAGCGGAGAGGCGCGTACCCGAATTCAACGGTGCGCAAACGATGCCCTGATCGCGAGGCCGCGTCCCTGGGCCTTGCTTTTTCCAGGGTCATGCTGAGAGCTTATGACTTTTCTTGCCGCGGCGCCGGTTCGTGTGATGTTGACTTGTCCTTGAGAGCCCTGTCATTCCGAGCGAAGCGAGGAACCTGCCCCGCCGCTCTAACGGAAAGACAGAGAAGAGCGTGGCGCCCCCAGACCGTGGCGGGACAGTGCTCTCGCTAAGCGACCGATTACACTACGTCGAGACCGAATTAAAGGATGGGGTAGACCCCCCGCCCGCTTTCAGCCGCAGGAGCTGACGAGATCTTCTATGCTTCGGTCGATTGGAAGCGGTACACCGCCGAGCGCGAGTATCAGCGGCACGTTGACACGGAACACCGCAAACTGTAGGGCGGGCGTTTCTTGACGACATGCAGCGCCGGAGCGGACCGGCGCAGGTTGTCAACATTGCGACCCGGCAGCCGGTCTAATCCTGTCTCACAGAGGTTAAGTTTTCAGACGCCCGGCCAGCCCACGAAATCAACAGCTTGCAAGTCTCATAAGTCTGTCTCAGAAAGAAGCGGGACGCGCCCGCCTTGTAACGCGCTTGTGCCCTCGCGCCACAGGGTGGCACATTGTCAGCAGACGTGCGGACGGCCAACACCCTATTTTTTTGCACTAGGTTTGTGACCGCCCGATTTGGTACCTGTTGCCGAAGGTGGAAGCACCGGGCTTTAGCCCGGTGTACTCGGGCCGCCCGATTCCAGCGGGCTTTACCCCCGGGTGCACAAAGATACGTTATCAGGCGGTCAGGGGCCTAGGCTTTCTGGTCTGGTCTCGGATCATGCCGCGCAGCAACATTTGCGCGTTTTCGTCGGCCCTAACCATGACAGCCTGAGCCATCTCAGAGGTTTTGTCGCTGCCCGCATCACAGACCATTCCGTCGATGTATCTGGGATTGCCGTTAGTTTGGGGAAGCAGGAAGATCACAGCAGCAGCGGTGCTGGCATTGTTTTGGTTCTTGGGTTCGCCGGAATCTGTCTGTTGCTCTGAGATGGTCATAACTCGAATTTCTAGCAATGCCACTTCGTTATCTTCCGCGAGACGATACATTCCGGAGCGGGCGATCTCCGAACGCAACCTGTAAACGAAGCTCTTCCCAGCATCATCGGGGGCGAATGCCGATAGCGATATTGGCCATTTCTTCACGGGCTCTCGCGCTTGGCATGGAGACCAGGGCGGAAGCAGCAGGGTCAACATCAGCGCGAAAAGAAACAACGCTCGGCGCAGAGGCATGTTTTTTCCTAGAAAGCAGATTTGTATTGTCCTAGCTAGGTTGCGAATCGATCAATGATGCTACCGCACCCGTGCGGAAATCGTTTGCACAAATCTAAACGTCCGTTCAGATTATGATCCGCTCGACCTCGTCCAGGCTCACGTCGTCGCCGCGGCGATCATAAAGCCCCGTTGTGCGCGAACTTTCATGAGCGGCGATCTGCTGCGCGATCTCGAGGCGGCCGCCGTTTTTCAGATAGGCGGTAATGCCCGTGGCGCGGATAGTGTGGCAGCCGATTTTCGTCTTGATGCCGGCCGCCGACGCCCGGCGCGCGATCATGCGGTAAACGTTGGACTGGCTCGTGGGGTTGCGCGTGAGCCTGTCCGCTTTTCGTGGCGAGGTGCGGAACAGCGGTCCCTTGGGGTCCGCCGCCAGGCTCGCGCCTTCGATGTACGCCTCAAGGTAGGTGTCCAAGTTGTGGTTGGCCGGTACCTCGTGGCGCTTGCCGCCCTTTTCGTGTAGCCGCACCCATCCCCGCCGCCCCTGCACGTAGCAATCCTCGACCCGCATTCCGACCGTGGCGCCGACGCGGGCGAAGGTGTAGACCATCAGGCCGATGAGCGCCCGGTCGCGCAGGCCGACCAACGAGCCGGTGTCGATCGCGTCCAGCAGTTCCCGCGCTTCGTCGGCGTTCGGCACCGGCGTCTTGCCCTTTTTCACGGTGTAGCGGGGGCCGCGTACGGCATGGGCCGGGTTGGTGTCCAGGACGTGACCGACCACCAGCCAATCGAAGAGCATCCGGAGCGCGGCCAGGCTCTGGTCATCATGGCGCCGGCCGGTCCACCCACCAATCCCCATGGCACGCCCACCGGAGTTGGTTCGACACTACGGTTTCTCTGCGAACCCGACCACAAGATCGAGCGCGGCGGCTTCGGCGAAGGCTCGAAAGTCTCGATCCCGCGTAAGGAGCGGAATCCCGCGATCAATGCAGCTCTGCGCGATGAGAGCGTCACCGAGGCGCGCCTTTCGGCGCTTGGCCAGCACCTTGGCACGCAGTGCGCCTGCCCGCTCCCAATAGCCAAGGCCGATCTCGATCAGGGGTAGTTGCGCGAGGGTTTCAGAAACCTCGGGAGGCAGCTTCGGGTCGCTCAGCAGCTCGGTTAGCACCACTGGCGTCATCAGCACCTGCCGGTCCTCCAGCGCCTTATCGAGTAGCTGAGCGTCTTCGCCGGGGTCTCCTTGCAGGAAGGCAATCCAGGTACTGGTATCGGCAGCGATCATCGATCGGCCTTTAGCTCAGCCAGCGAGCGAGAAAAGCGAATTCGGCCCCGCACCTGGCGCAGTCGCGCGTAGGCCTGCGACGACGCTACCAGTTGCAGCCCAGTGCGGACGGTCTGGGTAATTCCAGATCCGGTGGCCGCTTGTGCTTTCTCGAGAAGCTCGCGTGGCACCTCAATCGTAATCTTGCGCGGTGTCGCCATAGCACCCAGCACTATACCATATGCAGTACCAGCATCCACTATGGGGCGAAGGGCGCGAGTGCGAGGTCCCGGGAACAGGACGGCTGGAACTTGGTTCGTCAGCGGGGCAGTCATCGCCAGTTTCGCCATCCCCAATTCTGTTGGCACAATACCCGGCCATGGGGCGGGCCTGAAGCGAGCACTGTCCCGCTACGGTCTGCGAACGCCAAGTTCTTCTCTGTTTTTCCGTTAGAGCGGCGGGGCAGGTCCCTCGCTTCCGCTCGGGATGACAGGGTTCTCCAGCCAAGCCAGCACCACGAACCGGCGCTGCGGCAAAAAAGTCACAGCCTTTCCGCGCGCCCAAAGCCGGTGCGCGCTTCGCTCAACATGAAAGGCACTTTCGCGGAATTCTGTGGGCTGCGCGGCCACCCTTTTTGCCCCTCAGGATGACCCGGTATGCAGGGGGCCCTGTGGCGGCAAGCCTTGCTGATAGAATGAAGAAGCAATGGTGCTTCCTTTTGTCCGCGAGCTGTTCGCGGGCGTGGAAAAGTCTCCCTCTCTGGCGCGCATGGTCCCCCACCTTAAGGCCGGCACGGGGCGATTGCGTGTCTCCGGCCTGACCGCTACTGCCAAAGCTCTGGTAATTGCCCTGCTCCAGCGCATGGCCGGACGGCCCCTGATCGTGGTTACGGCAAGCAATCGGACGGCAGAGGACATGCTTCCCCTGGTACAGGCTTTCTGTGAGCTGACGGGCGGAGCCGAGGCGGATACCGTCCTTACCCTTCCGTCGCGGGATGTGCTGCCGTTTCAAAACCTGTCGCCGCATCCGGAGATCCAGGAGGCACGCGCCACCGTTCTATGGAAGATTGCAATTGGCGCAGCCCAGATTGTGCTCACCCCGGCCATGGCCTGCAGCATGCGTCTGCGTTCGGCCGAATACTACGCGGACCAGGCTCGACTGATTCGGCGAGGCGAGCCCCTCGACCTTGAGGCTCTGATCCAGCACCTCAATAGCGTGGGCTACAGCGCCGTCGATGTGGTGGAAATGCCCGGGGAATACGCCTTGCGTGGGGGCATTCTCGACGTCTACTCGGTGGAGGCGGATTGCCCGGTACGCCTCGAGTTCTTCGGGGACGAGGCCGAGTCGATTCGCAAGTTCGATCCGGGCACCCAGCGTTCGCAAGCGTCGGTAGAGGATGCCCTGCTGCTGCCGCTTACCGATACTCCGGTAACCGCAGAGGTGCTGGCGGCGGTCCATG
>Ga0326728_10026754_pt1 | contig 10167 bp, 8 predicted proteins | sample MB3enrmetagenome_FD_207602 | JGI IMG/M metagenome (GOLD analysis project Ga0326728, IMG submission 207602) | Lab enriched peat soil microbial communities from McLean, Ithaca, NY, United States - MB31MN | ecosystem: Environmental > Terrestrial > Soil > Wetlands > Peat | place: USA: New York... | reverse complement strand
CAAGGCCGGCGCGGAGCTGGTCAAGCAGGCCGAAGAGCGCTCCCGCTCCATGCTCGCCCTGTCCGACAAGGGCAAGGAGCTGGAAAAGAGGCTGGCCCAGCGCTTGGCGCAATTCGAGAAGCAGCTGGCCAGGGCTGACAGCCTGTACGGCAAGCTGGAAGCCCGCATCCCGGCGCGAGCGCCGCGCACGGCCCCGGACGCCGGGCCCAAGGCAGCCAAAGCCACTCGACCAGCCCTATCCAAGACAAAGGCTCCTGCGCGCGCGCCAGGAGCCTTTGTGCCTTTGGAGCCAGCGCTTAAGCCGGCTTTCCAGCCCGCGGCGGAAGAAGAGCCGAGCCCTGAGATCGAGCAGGCTGAGGGACCGCAGCCTGCTTCAGCGCCCAAGCCAGCCGGCAAGTACGCCCATGTCCAGGAGATGGCGGAGCAGGGGATGAGCGTTGAGCAGATCGCGCGCCAGGCTCACCTGCTTCCCGGCGAGGTCGAGCTCATCCTGCGGCTGGGTAAAAAGCGCTGAAATCGGCTTAATCCGCCGCGCTTGTGGACGATGAATAAGGGGAACCCCCTTGGAGGCTTTCATGGCCGTCAATGCGCTTGGCCAGACCCTGCTGCTGTCGCTCTCCCCTCAACAGGTCTCAGACCTGACCGATGGCCTAAAGACAGGCGACCTCCTGCGCGGCCGGGTGGTGGAGACCCTCCCTGACCAGGGGCAGGCCATCGTCAACCTGCGCGGCATCAACGTGCTGGCAGAGCTGCTGGGCCAGGCGCAATCCCTGGCCAAAGGGGACATCCTGCAAGTGCAGGTCAAGGGCCTGCCCGCGCCTCAGGCCGGCGACACGCAGGCCCCGCTGACCCTGCAGCTGCTCGACATCAGCAAGCCGGCAGAGGGCGCACCAGCAGCCCCGGCCAGCCTTGCTGCCTCAGCCGACCCGGCCGCCAGCAGCAGCCTTGCCAGCGCCGAGGAATCCCTGGCCTCCCTGCACATCGCGGTCACGCGCGACACCCTGGCCGCGGCCAGAGCCTTGCAGGCCCTCAATCAGCCGGTCACACCGGACCGCATCGCCAATGCCCTCAAGACCGCGGCCCAGCTGCTGCCAAGCGAAGCCAACACAGCCACGGACAGCTCCCAGGCCCTGCTCAGCGCGCGGTCCGGCATCCTGGCCCAGCTGGCCCAGGGCCAGCCCCCCCTGCGCCAGATGCAGCTCCAGCAGGCTGACAAGCTGCTGCTGCTGGCCAGCAGCAGCAGCGCCCAAGAAGTGCCGGACTCTGCCGCGCCCCTTTTGCGCTCAGCCGCCCTGCTGGCCTCTGCGCCGCCCCAAGAGCTGGCCCCGCTCATCAGCACCCTCAAGCAGGCCATCCAAGCCATGGAGAGCCCTTCTGAGGCCTCCCAGGCCGCGCTGGCGCCCTCTTCCCCGCAGGCTGGCTTATCTCCCGGGGGCCTTGCCGTGCTTGACCAAGCCTTGGCTGGCCTGATCAACGCCAACCCGGGCATGAGCCTGTCCAGCGCCAGCCAGGCCCTGCTCAATCAGCTTCAGCTTCCTCAATCCACCCTGGCTCAAGGCCTGACACAGCAGGCACCGCAAGACACGATTAGCCAGGCCCAAGCGCTTTTATCTCAGATTGCGGAACAAAAACCAGCTTTGCTCATAGCTCAAGAGGCAATCGTTTCTCCTGGCGATGTGCAAGCAAGTTTGCAAACTCAGGGCTTGTTGACACAAACCTTTGCCAATCAGCCAAGGGAGCAGGTGCTCAATTCCATCGTTTTCCTGCAAAGCCGCCAATTGCCTGCCACGCCTGCCACAATTGAACCGGTTCTTAGCACGCTGACGAGCACCCAAGAGCTTGCCCCGCAGCTTCATGGCTTGCTTGAAGCGTCGAAGAATATAGCTGAAGCAGATGGAAATTTCTCGACGAGCTTCAAGCAAAGCATTAGCCAATTCGAGCAGAGCTTTTCCGGCTTGAGCGTGGATCCTGGGGCTGACCAGGTGGCGCAGCAGCTTCAGCGCAGCCTCACTTTGAGCGGCATGGATCTTGAGTCCCAGCTGGCCAAGGCTCCTCTAAGCAGCGCGGATGGAGCCCAAGCGCAGCCGCAAGCAGCGGCCCACCAAGCCCAAGCTGCGATGCCTGCGGTGGACTTGAAATCCTCCTTGATTGACCTGCAGCACCAGGCCAACCTTGAGCTCAAGAGCCCTTTGCTGCTGGCTGACCAGCGCCAGCAAGTGCAGAATGTCTCTGACCAGAGCCGGCAAGCCCTCAACCAGCTCACCACCCTGCAGCTTGCCAGCCAGCCCGTGGCAGGCCGGGATACCGCCTCGCTGCAGGTGCCGGTCTGGTTCGGCCAGGACCTGGTGCCCGGCAAGCTGAGCGTGTACTGGAAGCAGGGCAAGGATGCCTCCCCCACGGATGCCGACCCGGTGCAGGTGGTCTTTCTGCTCAACACCCGGGCGCTCAAGGATGTGAAGGTCTCGCTCTCGCTCTATTCCAAGGACTGCCTCTGCCGCATCGATGTCAGCGACCCTGAGGTGCGCGACTTCCTCAAGCCCAACCTGGCCCAGCTCAAGGAGGGCTTCAGCGCCAACACCCCCTACCGCCTGCGGAGCTTGGACCTGGGCCTGGCCCAATCTCCGGCCCAGCCCAGCCTGGCCAGCCTGGCGCCTGAGCCGCCCACGCCGCAGGGCCTGTACTTGAGCGCCTGAGCCCATGCCCGAAGCCAAGCCCAAAACCCAGCATGCGGTGGCCCTCAAGTTCCAGATGGGCAAGGACTCCGCGCCTCAAGTCCTGGCCAAGGGCAAGGGCAAGATCGCTGAGAAGATCCTGGAGACTGCCCGCGAGCACGGCATCCCGCTGTACGAGGATCCCGAGCTGGTAGAGATCCTGGCCAAGCTGGACCTGGGCAACCAGATCTCGCCCGAGCTCTTCCAAGCCGTGGCCGAGGTGCTCATCTTCATCTACCGGATGAACATGAAGAAGATGGGCAGGATCCCGCAAGCCACCATCATCCCATTGCCCAAGCGCTGACGCGCCAGCCAGCCGCGGCCCAAGCCGCCCCTTCCCGGGGGCGGCTTTTTGCTATATAAGTGCAGGGTATAGAACCGCCACACCCAGGATCTTTTGAGGCCTTGATGGAGACTTTCCTGCTAGGGACCACCTTGGCGGCCGCCGTGGCGGCCGCGCTTTCCAGCGCCCTCTGCTGGCGCTCGCTGCGCCGCGCCGCGGCCGAGCCGCAGCGCCTTGAGCAGATGCTGGAAAGCCTGCGCCGGGCCCTGGCCGATGAGCAGGCCAAGGGCCGCGAGGAAGCAAGCCGCGCCGCGCGCGACTTGCGCGAGGAGCTGGCCCGCAGCGCGGCCCTGGAGCGGGCCAGCAGCGCCGAGGCCCAAGAGCGCCTGCGCCTGGCGGTGGAGGGCGGGCTCAAGGAGATGCGCGCCGGCAACGAGGCCAAGCTGGAGCAGATGCGCCAGACCGTGGAGGAGAAGCTGCAGGGCACCCTGGACAAGCGGCTGGGCGAGAGCTTCGCCCAGGTCTCGGACCGACTGGAGAAGGTGCATCAGGGCCTGGGCGAGATGCAGGCCCTGGCCAGCGGGGTGGGCGACTTGAAGCGGGTGCTCTCCAACGTCAAGACCCGCGGCATCTTCGGCGAGATCCAGCTGGAGGCCCTGCTCAGCGAGACCCTGCCGGCGGAGCGCTATTACCGCAACAAGGCCACCAAGCGGGACAGCCGGGACGTGGTGGAGTTCGCCCTGCGCCTGCCGGGCCGCGGCGACGGGCATGAGGTGCTGCTGCCGCTGGACGCCAAATTCCCCATGGAGGACTATCAGCGCCTCAATGAGGCCTTGGAGAAGGGGGACCAAGCTGCCTGCGAGGAGGCCCGCAAGCAGCTGGGCCAGCGCCTGCGGGGCATGGCCAAGGACATCCGCGACAAGTACCTGGACCCGCCCTACACCACCGCCTTTGGCATGCTCTTTTTGCCCACCGAGAGCCTGTATGCCGAGGCCCTGCGCCTGCCCGGGCTCTTTGACCAGCTCAACCGCGAATCCCGCGTCAGCCTCTGCGGGCCGAGCACCTTGCTGGCTTTCTTGAGCAGCCTTGAGATGGGCTTCCGCACCCTGGCCATCGAGCAGAAGACCGGCGAGGTCTGGCAGGCCCTGGGCCTCATCAAGGGGGAATTCGGCAAGTTCGGCGAGATGCTGGAGCATGCCCAGAAGAAGATCCAGGAGGCGGGCAACAGCATCGAGATGGCCAGCTCCAAGAGCCGCGGCATGGAGGGCAAGCTCAAGCGGCTGGAGGCGCCCTCCGCGGCCCCGCTTCTCAAGCCTCAAGAAAGCTGATAAGCTTCAGCATGCTCCCGCGCCTGAAGAGCCGCGATGCCCTTGCCCCTGCCAGCTCGCTGGCCTGGCCGCCCGGCCTTGAGCCGGCGCGGCTGATCTGCCACCCGAGGGCGCGCAGGGTGATCTTGCGCCTTGATAAGGATGGCGGCCTGGTGCTCAGCCATCCCCCGGGCTTTTCGCGCCAGCGGCTGCCCGAGATCGTGGGCCAAAAGCGCGCCTGGATAGAGCGCGCGCGGCAGGCCTTGCTGGCCGTTGCGCTTGCCCGCGGGCCGGCCAGCCTGCCCGAGCGGCTGGAGGCGCCTGGCCTGGGCCTCTCATGGGAGCTGGAGCAGGACCCTCAAGGCCGCGCTCAAGCGCGTGAAAAGGGGGCCCGGCTGCGGGTCGGGGGTGAGGGAAGGGCGGCCCGCCAGGCGCTCAAGCGCTGGTGCCAGCGCCGCCTGGGCCCCCTGCTCAAGGCCCGCCTGGATGCGCTGGCCGGGCGCTGGGGCCTGCCCTATCAAGGCTTCCGCGCCGGGTGGCAGCGCAGCCGCTGGGGCAGCTGCTCGCGCCAGGGCCGCATCAGCCTGAGCCTCAAGCTCGCCTTCTTGCCGCCCGAGCTGGCGGAATACGTGATGGCGCATGAGCTCTGCCACACCCGCCACCACCACCACGGCCAGGGCTTCTGGCGCGAGCTGGAAGGCCTGCATCCCGGCGCCCGCCAGCGGCCGCGCCAGCTCCGCAAGGCCCAAGACCTGCTCCCTGCGTGGATCGACGCAGACCTTCAAGGACCCTGATGACCCTCAAGATCCGCAATGCCGCTGTGCTGGCCAACACCCAGCATCCTTCCGCCCGCGCCCTGCTCAGGCGCTGCCTGGCCGCGCTCAGGGATCTGGGGGTGGGGCCGCTCTTGGATGCGGACACTGCCCGGCTGCTGCCCAAGGAATCCGCGCCGCGCATGCCGCTGGACCTGGCCGTGGCCCAGGCCCAGGTGGTGGTGACCCTGGGAGGGGATGGCACCCTGCTCAAGGCCTGCCAGCCCGCGGCGCCCCTGGGCCGGCCGCTGCTGGGCATCAACCTGGGCCGGCGCGGCTACCTGACCGCCCATGGGCCCGAGCACCTGGAAGCCGCCCTGGCCGCGGCCGTGCAGGGGCGCCTCACCCAGATGCGCTTGTGCATGCTGGAGGCGCGGGTGATGCACCGCGGCCGGCTGGTGACCAAGCGCCTGGCCCTCAATGACATGGTGCTGGCGCGCGGCTCCTGGGGCCGCCTGGCCGCCCTGGAGGTGCGCCTGGACGGGCATCCGCTGACCCATTACCTGGCCGACGGGCTCATCGTGGCCACGCCCACTGGCAGCACCGCCTATGCCCTGGCGGCCGGCGGCCCGCTGCTCGAGCCCGGCCTGCCCTGCCTGGCCCTGGTGCCCATCGCCCCCCACACGCTGTCGCACCGCCCCCTGGTGATCGCCAGCAGCTCCAAGATCGAGCTCAACATCCCGGCCACGGCCAAGAACCTGGGCCTTTCCGCCGACGGCCTGCCGCCGGTGCGCCTGGCCGCCGGCGACAAGGTGCAAGTGGCCCGCTCGCGCTTCCAGGCCCTGCTGCTGATGCCGCGCGGCCATGACTGGCGCGAGACGCTGCGCGACAAGCTCGATTGGCGGGGCTATTGATGCCAGGCCCCATCGCCCAGCTCCGCTTTCTGCCGCGCCCGGCCCGCGTGCTGCTGGGCTTTGGCGTGCCTGCCCTGGCGGGACTGCTGACCCTCGAGCTGCGCCACATCCGCGGAGGCTTGCCGGCCCTGGCCATCTGGAGCGCGCTCTGCGTGGCGCTGGCGGCCGGGCTGCACCCCATGTCGCAGGGCCGGCGCCTGCGCATCTACATGGTGGCCTGCACTGGCCACCTGCTGGCCTGGGGCCTGCTCATGCTCTTGAGCGAGCACGATGTGATCCTGGGCTACGCCTCTTACGACCCTGTGGCCTTCTCCAAGATCGCCGCCGTCTCCGCCGCCCCCTTCTTCCTGGGCCTGGCCTGGGACCTGGACCGCGCCGGCAGCGAGGACTGGCCCTGCGCCCTGGCCGGCCTGCTGCTGGGCCTGGGCTTGGGGCCTTTGCTGGCCGGCGGCATGCCCGCGGGCACTGTGGCCCAGCTGGCAGCGCCCGTGCTGATGCTGGGCCTGGCCAGCTCCTTCCTCAGCCAGGATGGCCGCTGGTGCATCGGCTTTGACGCCCGGGCCGCGCTGAGGGGCTTGGCCTTGCTCAACCTGATAGCCCTGCTGGAGGCCTGGCATGGCCATCGCGTGCCCGAAGCCTGGACCTGGCTCTTCCCAAGCCTGCGCTGGCTGGCGCTGGCCTGGTCCATGGCTCCCGGGCCAGCCAAGCGGCTCTGGCTGCGCGCCCTGCCAGCCAGCCTGCTGGCCCTGGGCCTGGGCTTTGGCGCCAAGGCCTTGGGCGGCGGATTCCCTGGCTTGGCCCAGGCCCTGACCCCGGCGGCCCTGGCCCTGGGCTGGTCGCTGGCCGCCCCGAGCCTGCCGAGCCTGGCCCTGGCGCTGGGCCTGGGCCTGCTGGCGCCCCTCTTCTCCCAGGCGGGCGCGGGGCTGGCCCAGGCCTTGAGCCAGAGCCTGCTTCGCGAATGCCTCTTTCTGCCTGCCATGCTCAGCCTGAGCTGCCTGCCGCAGGCCCTGGCCAACCACTGCTGGAAGCGCGCCTAGATGCTCAAGACCCTGGACATCAGCTCCTTCGCCCTTTTGCACCAGCTCTCCCTGGAGCTGGTGCCCGGGCTCAACTTGATCACCGGTGAGACCGGGGCGGGCAAATCCATTTTGGTGGATGCGCTGGGCTTTGTGCTGGGCGGCAAGGCAGGGGCGGATGTGGTGAGCGCTGGCGCCGAGGCCTGCAAGGTGGTGGCCCTCTTCGAGGTGGCCAAGGGCCAGCAGGCCCGCCTGGCGGCCCTGCTGGATGAGCGCGGACTGCCCGCCTGCCAGGATGGAGAGCTGGCCCTCAAGCGCGAGCTGAGCGCGTCTGGCCGTAGCCGCTGCTGGGTGAACGGCGAGCCGGCCCCGCTGGCCGCCCTGGCCGCGGTGGGGGACCTGCTGGTCGACTTTCAGGGCCAGCACGAGCATCAGAGCCTGCTCAAGCCCCAGGAGCAGGGGCTTCTGCTGGACCTCTACAGCCAGGCGGGCGCCGAATGCCAGGCCGTGGCCGGCGCCTGGCAGGCCTGGCAGGGGGCGCTGGAGCGCCTGCGGGCGCTGGACATGGATGCGGCTGAGCGCGAGCGCCGCCGCGAGCTGCTGCAATTCCAGGTCAAAGAGCTGGCGGACGCGGGCATCAAGGCTGGCGAGCGCGAGAGCCTGCTCAAGGAGCGCGGCCTGCTGCAATCCGCGCTCAAGCGGGGCCAGGCCGCCAATGCCGCGCTGGCCGCGCTGGATGGCAGGGACGAGGGCGCGGGCGGCGCGGTGCCGGGCTTGGCCACGGCCCTCAAAGCCCTCAAGGAGCTGGCCGGGCTGGACCCGTCTGCCCAGCCCCTGGCCGCGCGCCTGGAGAGCCTGTCCATCGAGGCGGATGACCTGGCGCGCAGCCTGGCCCGCTCTGCCAGCGCCATTGAGGACGACCCCGGCCGCCTGGAGGTGGTGGAGGCAAGGCTGGCCCTGCTGGAGGCCCTGCTCCACAAGCACAAGCGCGATGAGGCCGGCCTGCTCTCCTTCCTTGACGAAGCCCAGGCCCAGCTCAACGACCTGGTGGATGTGGACGCCAGCCGCCAGGCCCTGGGCCGCGAGATCCAGGCAGCGGAGCAGGCTTGGAGCCGCGAGGCCGCTGGCCTCTCCGCCAAGCGCCGTGCCGGGGCCCTGGCCCTGGCACGCAAGGTGATGGAGCGCCTGCGCCGGCTGGGCATGGAGAAGGCCGAGTTCAGCGTGGCCCTGGCCGCCCAGGCCCCGGGCCCGCGGGGCGGGGAAGCAGCCGAATTCATGCTGGCCGCCAACCCCGGGGAGGGCGCCAAGCCGCTCAGCAAGGTGGCCTCTGGCGGCGAGCTCTCCCGCCTGATGCTGGCCATCAAGGCCGCGCTGAGCGACCTCGACCCTGCCGACACCCTGGTCTTTGACGAGGTGGACGCCGGCATCAGCGGCAAGGTGGCCGAGGAGGTGGGCAAGGAGCTGGCCCGCCTGGCCAGCCGCCGCCAGGCGCTGTGCGTGACCCACCTGCCGCAGATCGCCTGCCTGCCCGCCACCCACCTTCAGGTCAGCAAGCAGGTCAAGGCTGGCCGCACCAGCACCCGCGTGGAGCGCCTGGATGAGGCCGGCCGCGTGGAGGCCCTGGCCTCCCTGCTGGGCGGGGCCCAAGCCAGCGAGAGCGCGCGGGCCCACGCCCGCCAGCTGCTGGCCTCCGCGCTGGCCCAGGCATGAGACTCATCCGCGGCCCCAAGTACCAGCACGCGCGCGCGGCCAGCCTGCTGGCCACCCTGGCCGCCTGGCTGGGGCTCATCCTGGGAGCCCTGCATCTGAGCTTTCTGGCGAGCATGGCCATCCATCAGCCCCAGGCCCTGGCCTGGGGCTGGGCTGCTCTGGCGGCCTTGGGCCTGCTATTGATGCTGCTGGCCATGGCAGCCCTATGGCGGGCCAGGCTGGCGCGCGGGTTCCTGCGCCACTTCGGCGGGCTGCCCCCCCTGCCAGCCGAGCCCGAGGCCGGGCGTGAGCTCACGCTCAAGGGCGCGCAGGCCGCCTATGAGCAGGGCGACATCGCCCGGGCCCAGCGCATGCTCGAGCGCTGGCTGGAGGCCCATCCCGGCGACCAGGGCGCGCGCGAGTGGCGGCTGGTCTGCTGGGCGCACAGCAGGGAGATGAGCGGCCTGGTGGCTGGCCAGCTTGAGCTGGATGAGCCCGGCTCCCTGCGCCAGCGCTGGGCCCAGAGGCTGCCCAAGCGCGGCCCGGCCCTGCACCAACTGGAGAGCCCGCTCGCCTTGTGGGCCGTGATGCTGCCCTTGCTGCTGTGCCTCTCGCTGGCCGGGGCCGAGGCCTGGCATCTCAGCGGCAAGCTGGGCAGCCAGCTCAATGCCGCGCTCAGCAAGGCTGACTTTGATTTCTTCAGCTCCGAGGGCTTCGACCGGGCTGAGAGCGAGCACTTCATCTACCGCTACCACAGCCAGGACCAGGTCTTCCTCAACTTCGCGCGCTTCCATGCCGAGCATGCCCTGGAGGCGGACTGCGCGGCCTTCGGCATGGACCCCTCGCAGTTCACCAGCCCCAAGACCAGCCTCTTTTTGGCGGACAGCGAGGGCGAATTCCTGGCCCGCTCGCCCTACACCAAGAGCTGGGAGGCCGGGGTCACGGTGCCTGAGCTGCACGCCATCTACATGTTCCTGCCGGACAAGGGGGACCAGGCCCTGCAGGTGAAGAACATCCTGGGCCATGAGATAGGCCATGTGCTCTTCAGCCGCCTGTTCCCGGACCTGACGCGCGACACCTGGCTCAACGAGGGCCTGGCCATGTACCTGGGCACCCACTACGCCCACCAGGGCTCCGCCATCTCCCAAGCCTACCTTCCCTGGGTGGATCAGCACTACTTTCAGGGCCTGCGCCAGCGCCATCTGCCCTTCAGCACCTTCCTCTCCGCCAGCCCCCAGCGCATGGGCTCCCTTGGCGACATCAGCACCTTCTACATGCAGGGATTCAGCATCGTGGTGCTGCTGATGGACTACCTGGGCAGCGACGGCGGCCCTCAGCGCTTCATGGCCTTTTTGCGCAGCTATGGTCGCAGCAAGGACATGAACCAGGCCCTGGCCGAGGCCTACGGCCCGCGCATCAAGGGCATGGATGACCTTCAGGGAATCTGGTTGCTTTTCATGACCTGAGGGGGAATAATCGTTTTTTAAGGCCGCGG
>Ga0326728_10026752_pt1 | contig 10167 bp, 9 predicted proteins | sample MB3enrmetagenome_FD_207602 | JGI IMG/M metagenome (GOLD analysis project Ga0326728, IMG submission 207602) | Lab enriched peat soil microbial communities from McLean, Ithaca, NY, United States - MB31MN | ecosystem: Environmental > Terrestrial > Soil > Wetlands > Peat | place: USA: New York... | reverse complement strand
GGTGCATAGCTGCCTGAACGAGGTCAAGCAGTTCGGGCTCTGGGCCTTGAATCACAACTACCGGAAACTGGCCGCAGTGTAATCGGGCATCGTTTGATACAGCACCAGGAGGCGCTCATGGTGCCGCGGTTCGGAGGGGTCTGACCCAGCCGCCAGTCTCAGCGTGACTGTGCCGACAGATGGTTAAGGGCGTTAACCAGCGGCAGGTAGATCGCCACGCCGCTCGGTAGCGTCACGAACAACAGCGCTACCCTCGCTGTGGCGAGAAACGCCACCCCGGAGTTGCGGTTCTCCCCTTTCCTAGTCCACGCTGTGAGGCAATAGGCCGTAGCCACAATCGGCAGCACCACGACTATCCACGTCCCCAGGCCAATGCAGAACCCTGTGCAGGCGGACAATTAAAGCGCCTGCCCCGCAACCCGATCTTTGGTGGGAATGGCCCTCAGATAAGGAATGCGGGTTCCTCCCTGCGTTCAGGGTAATAGCGGCCCGCTCCTGTGCCGCACGCGAAGCCCCCGGGAGAATCGCCGTAGTACCCTCGTCGGCTAACGAGGGTACTACGGCGAGTCTCCCTTGATATCCGCGGGAGGCGCTGGTGAGTGGCACGGGAAGAACTCAAGCGACTGGGCTGGCCTGGGGAGGAACTGCGGTGCCGGGCCAAAGGACACCCCGGGAAGGTGGCGGTGGCAAGCCGTCTCCGCCAGCAAACGACCATGAGCTTGAAGTGGATTGCGCAGCGGTTGCAGATGGGCAGTTGGACCTACGTCTCCAACCTGCTGAGTCGAAGACCAGATGATCAGGCCGCTCAAGAAGTGCTGCCTTTGTGTCAATAGTCAGAACTGCACGCCGTTCATGCAGGTCGTAGTCAAACCGCGCTGCCAGCTTTTCGCGCACCGGCCAACTTTCCTCAACGAACTCGTCTTTCATGATCCCGGTTGCATCTATCGCGTGGAACGCCTTGCGGGACTGGTGTGCCCACGCAATCAAGAGGGGGAACGCATGTGCCCGATTTGGGGATTGAGGAGGGCGGTTCGCTGCGCCGACCGGACGCTGCGGCGCGGCGGCCCTGCCTCAGGGCTGCGGCACGAAGTTAGCAACCGGCAGGATGGCCTCCTGGAGTCGGCGCAGGTCGGCCAAATCGGCCGGGCTCTCGACCCGTTTCCAGTAGCTTTGCTTGTGCTTGAATTGCTTGGGCCATCTCCATTTCCAGCTCTCGACGTGCCCGTCCGCAAACGAGAGCACGCCGGCCTGCCCGTGCCGGTCCGCGGGCATATTGACCCATCGGTCGTCGGGGGCCGGCCAGGTCAGGAAATGGGCGTCATCAATGCTGTCTTCGTTCTCGTCAATGAACACGAAGAGTCGCGCTGGCTGCGGAATGGCCGCCGCGCGCAGCACTGTGTTCTGCACCTCGTTGGTCCGCCCGCCCAGGCACCCGCTCATCGAGCAACTGCGCGTGCGGGGGATGCCGGTGTCCTGCCCGTTGAGCCGATGGACGGTGGACTTGTCCGCCAGGCAATGGTAGATCGCGACCGAGCGGTTGTAGTCGTACTTGAAGAGCAGCCCCTGCTGGATAGGGAGGAAGGTCTCGTCGTAGGGCGCGCTGCTCGACCCGATCCAGGAGTCGGGCGTACTGCGCCATACCCCGTCGGCGAACACGGACCGGTTGGGCGGGACCATGCCGTTGTAGTCATCCACGTAAAGCTGCCAGCAGGTTTGGAGCTGCTTCAAGTTGTTGAGACAAGCCACTCCGGTGGCCTTAGCCTTCGCGCGGCCCAGAACCGGTAGGAGGAGCGCTGCCAGGACGCTGATGATGGCGATGACGACGAGCAGTTCGAGCAGGGTGAACGCCGGCGGGCGCAGAGCGGGAGGGGGGGAGCGTGGAGCGTGAAACGTGAGACGTGATGCGTGACTCATAGGGTCCTCACTTCGCTGGAGCGGGGTTGAGGGCGAGGGCCGCATATTCCCGGCGGCGGAGCTTGCGGTAAAGGCACAGGATGCCGCGCAGGTCGGCCCAGGCCGTGCGGAGGATTTTGACCCGGCTGTCCGGGTCCTCGGTCCATCGCACTGGCAGATCAAAGATGCGGTAGCCGCACTTCTCGGCCAGCACGAGCAGCTCCGTATCAAAGAACCAGCCGGTGTCCTCCACCGCCGGCAGCAGCCGGGCTGCGGCCTCCCTCGTGATAGCCTTGAACCCGCATTGCGCATCCGAGAAGCGGCTCCGGAAGACGATCTTGACCAGCGAAATATAGCAGCGCGATATCGCCTCCCTCCGCCAGCAGCGCGCGGTAGCGGACTCGGGCCGCAAGCGGGAGCCGACCGCCAAGTCGAAGCGGCCTGAGGCAAGCGCCTCGACCAAGGGCCCAAAGGCCGCCAAATCGGTGGATAGATCAATGTCCATGTAGCTGAGAACATCCGCCTGGCTCTCCAGCCAGCCGTGCTTGAGCGCCCCGCCCCGCCCCTTCTTATCCAGACGCAAGACGCGCGTTCCTTCCCACTCGCGCGACAACTGACGCGCTATGTCCAACGTTCCATCTGTGGAAGCGTTGTCCACTATGACGACCTCAAGGGCGAAGCGGCAATTCTCGGACAGGAACCGGCGCAACCGCCCAAAGCCATCGGGCAGGCGTGCCGCCTCGTTGAAGACGGGGAGCGTCACGTTAACCAGCCGGGTGCCGGGGCTCGTCATGGCTGGCCTCCTCCGGACCTGCCGTGCCCCTGCGGGGCAGCCGCGCTCACCACATCAAGCGCTGAGTGTCTTGGCAACACGCTCGCCGTCGCTCCGAAGCCCCAATGCCTTCTGCGAGGCCCTATACCACGCAGCAGCGCAAAGACGGGATAGACCCAGCGGCCCGGCAGCAGCAGCACCACCACGGTCTGGCAACAGGTCACCAGCAGCCCCGTCAGCGTCGGCCAGTAGCCATAGGCGAATACGGCCTTCAGCCGCGCCCTGAGCGTCAGGATGAACGTCTTCTTGGGATGCCGCAGGGAGACGTTGTTTCCGTGGAGGCGGTACTCGAGCACGGTCTCCTCGAGGTTGGCCAACTCCCCGTGCTCAAGGAACCGGAAGAGCAGCTCCACCTCCTCGGCGGTCGTTGCCCCCGGCCGATACCAGGCGAAGTCCCGGGGCAGCCGCCCGCGATGGATCAGCATCGCTCCCTGCTGCAATGGCATGCAAGAGAACATCATCCTCCGGATTGCCTCCGGTTCGGTCGGAAACCGCTTCTGGCTGATAACGTCGCGGAAGCGGTCAACCATAACCACCTGTCCCCCAACGGCCACCGCAGATGGGTGCGCGAGAAGGTATTGGACTTGCCGTTCCAGCCGGTCGGGCTTGGCTACGTCGTCGGCGTCCATGCGGGCGATCAGGTCGCCGTGGGCCTGCAGCAACCCAGCGTTGCACGCCGAGGCCACCCCGGCGTGCGCCGGGCTCCGAATCACCCGGATCCGCCGGTCTTGGGCCGCCAGGGATTCCAACACCTCGGCGGACCGGTCTGACGAGCCGTCGTCAACGCAGAGCAACTCCCACCAAGGGTAGCTCTGGTCCCGAATGCTCGCAACCGCCTCCTCGACGAACAGCGCTGCGTTGAACACCGGCATGACCACCGAGACCAGCGGGTGTTGGGTGCCTGCCTCGTTGTTCACGGGATGCCTCCTTGCCTCCCGCCCCGCTGGATGCCCGCCAATTGAACCACGCGGATGGCGACGCACTCAATGGCCAGGAGCATGGCTGCCGCCAGCAACATCCGCGGCACTGGGTCCCAGCCAAACAGGTACGGAAAGTACGACAACAACGACGCGAACTGAACCACCACCGCAACGTACCACCGTCTCGGATCGTAAAACGCATACACCAGCGCCAGCACATCGGCGGCGAAGAAATACCTCTCATGCACGCCCGGCAGCAGGAACGGCGGGAACAGCGCCGAGAGCAAGGCCGCAGCAACGAGCCAGGAGGCCGGGGCGGGAGGCGTGAAACGTGATCCGCCTTCGTCGGACTTCGGCGCGTCAAGTGCGTGAGGCGTGATTCGTGATTCGTGAACCGTGAGGCGTGAGACGTGGTTCGAGGGAGTGGCTGGCCTGGTCCGCCACATCCACCAAACCAGGGCCGTCGTGGCCAGCAGGGTCAGGAGCACCCCAGCCGCATAAGGCCCGGCGGCCACCTCGGGCGAGATGAACAGATACCAGTTCGGCGCTCCCAGGACCAGCGCCATAGGCTTGACCGCATACCGGCCCCAGCACCCCAAGGCGTAAAGCACCGGCTGACCGGCGAGCATGGCTGGTACCGCGCAAGCGACATAGACCGCTGGCGCGATCCACAACTGCCGCCAGGGGAGCCTGCCGCTGGCCAGCAGGCCGGCCAGGAACGGGCACCAGACGACCGCCTGGGGCTTCACTGAAATGGAAAGCCCGAAAGCAACGAGCGCCGCAGCGGTCCTCCCCTCCAGCACGTAATACAGCGATGCCAACAGCGCGCAAGCGTACAACATATCGCACTGGCCCCACAGGGCGCTGTTGAGGACGACGGTCGGCAGAAAGAGGACCGCGGCGAGCAGGCCCAGCGAACGGGCCGGCGAAGACCCAGCCCGGCGCGCCAATTTCCAGGCATACCACGCCGCCACGTAGTCCGCCGCAATCGAGATAAGCTTGATGGCATACAGCTTCGGAACCGGCAGGAGGGTGCTTAGGCTGATGAGATACAGGTAGAGCTGCGGGTAGCAATAGCTCGGCAAATGGGTCGCCGGTTCTCCCAGACCGTGCCAGCGCCCGTTCTGCACGAACGAGTCGTACCAGTTGCTGAGAAAACCCCGGTAGTCCCCGCTCTGGAAGTCAAACAGCGAGAACCGCAGTGCCAGTGATGCCCCCACGATTACCCAGAGTAGGGCAGGCGTCTCGCCTGCCCCAGCCAGGACTGTCTCGCCCAGGGAAGGTAGGCGAGACGCCTGCCCTACTTTGTGGTCCATGGAAGGCTCAGGTTGCATAGCTCCCAGGTGTTTCCGCAGGCCGATTCGAAGCGCCGCCTGCGGCTGGGTCCGGGGGTAGCCGCCGCCACAGCCACCCGATGCCGCCGCACAGAACCGCGTAGAATACGACCACGGAAAGCCAGGGTGCAAGGCCGCACACTGTCCCGAGGTTCGGCGCAAGTTGGCCCTTGAGCAGCATCGGGAGGTGGAGATCAAAGAGCGGGTTGGGGTGGCCGGGGAACGGGGGAGAGGCGTTGGTCAGCGTGGCGACGGTAGTGATGAGTACCGAGTAGCCGGCCAGGGCGATGCCGAGGCGGGGAAACCGCTGGACCCCAAGAGCGCACGGCAAGGCGAGCAAGGGCAATATCGGCGCCAGATACCGCGGCCCCAGCGTCGGCCCCGCCGGCCAGTCCCAGGTGCGGCCGGAAATCACAATGATGTGGAGCAGGGGTATGCCGTACGTCAGGCAAAAGAGGCGCCAGTCCCTACGACCGAGTTTCAAGTATCCCACGCCGGCCATGATTAGGAACGTGGTCCAGAAGAAGAGCCCACGCGCCGGCGAGAAGAGGAGGTTAAAGGCTGTGTCGGGGTCGGGCCATTTGATGGCGTAGAGGCCCTCCTTCATTTGGGGGAATGACGCGTTCAGGCTGTAGGGCAGGATGAACGGATTGCCAAAGCAAGCCCAACTGTAGAGCGGGATGAGCGACAGCGGCGGCACAGCCGCCAAGCAGAATGGAGCAGCGCGGCGCCACCCCAGCGATACCAGCCAGAGCAGGAGTCCCGCCAGGACGATGCCAGACGTGTATTCGCTGGCGAGCGCCCAGCCGCTCGCGAACCCCGCGAACAAATCCCACCGATGCGCTTTCAGCCAATGCCCCGCCCCACACCCTGCCGGCTCGAATCCACAAGCGCCTTGCCGCGCAATGGCCCAGATCGCGATGGATAGCAGCCCAACCACGAGCGCGTGTGAGAACATCATCGTGGCATACGGCAGGGGCGCGCCGCCCAGGAACAGGGCCAGGGTGGTTATCAGCGCGCTCCGGGGTTTTACATGCCGACACAGCCAGGCGAACAGGGCAACTCCGCCACACGCCGTGATGATCCCTATTGACCCGGCGCAAGCCGCCCAGCTACTGAATAGCCACCCCGCATCTGAATCCAGCCCGAACCGACTTACCTTCATCAGCCCTGCGGCCAGCAAGAAGGGGCCGAGAGCTAACGCTGCCGTCCCCGGTGGCTTGTCGCTGTAGTACCTGCCGTCGAACACTGCCTTGTCCGGCGTGTTTGGCTCGTAAGCGTCAATACAAAGCGTCCTGTGGACCAGCAACGCGTGCAGCACGTCGAGCCTGGACAGGGCCGTCGGCGCCTCCAATACCCTCTGGTGCGCGTAAACCACGCAAAACCCCAGGAGGACGAGAACGCCAAGAGCGGCCCTATTTGGCACTTGCTTCACAATTACGGTAACGGCTGAGTCTGAGGAAAGGGGATCAAACCGTAGATCGCAATTCGAGCTTTGCAGATTGTTCGATGCCTTTCGCGGCTTTGCCTGGGAGTTGTTCACGGGCTGGCTAAGCGAATCTACGGTTTGACCCCGTCGACGGTTTGACCCCGTCGAAGCAACTCGACATGCCGCCTGTTGAACTCCGGCCCGACCCCATGTTACCTTTTTCACGCATGCGTTCACGGTTTCTCGCTGCTAGAGCACGCCTGGGACAGCTTCATGAAATCAGCCAGCACGGCCAAGATCACCAGGCCCATTGCCGCTGCGAGGAGCCCGGGCGCGACGGGGGACTTGCCGAATAATTGCGGCACATAGGTCAGGGCGGAGGCGAGTTGGATAAGGCACGGAACCCACCACTTCGGCGGGCGATGTAGAACGTATACAAGGGAGAACACCTCTGCGATGAAGAAACAGCGGTCGGGCATGGCCGGCAGCAGGAAAGGCGCCAACAACACGGACAGCAGGGCGCCGCATACCAGCCACGCGTCGCTATCCGCTGGGGCGTGGGCCTTGAGACCACTTCTCACGAAAGCGACGGCAGCCGCCAGCGCCAGCAGGAGCCCTACCCACCAGAGGTCGTTCGCAGGTAACCACTGAAACAAATTTGCCGCTCCTGGCGTCGGCGCTGCGGGAGACGGGAACGGGGCCCAGGCCATCAATGCATGCATGGGCGACCGTCCCGCGACAATCACTGGCAATCCCGCCAGGGCGTAAACGCCCGCCGGCACCCACGCCCACTTCCAGGCTAGGCGCCCATTGAGGAACAGCACCGCCAGAAGGGGAGTGAGGAAGACCGCCTGCGGCTTGAAGCTGGCCGCCAGGCCGAACGCGAGCAGCGCGCCCAACTGCCTGCGCTCGATAATACAGTCGAGCGACGCAAGCATCGCGGCGGCAAACATCGAGTCCCATTGCGCCCAGAGAGTGCCGCTAATGACCAATGTCGGCAAAAAGAGGAATGCGGCCAGCCCCGAGAGGGAACTGTGGCCGGGGGGTAATCGCCGGCGGAGAAGGCGCCACACGAACCAAGCGGCAGCGTAGTCCCCCAGAATGGGAGACACCTTGACTGCATAGGGTAGGGACAGCGGCAGCAGCGTCGAGAGCACCAACAGGTAGAGGTAGAGCGGGGGATAGTTACCCGTCCTCCCAACGAGAGACGCCCACTGGCCGTGTATAACGATGTAGTCGCACCAAACGCTCAGAAACGTGCGATAGTAGTGGCTTTGAAAGTCCACCAGTGCCAACCGCAGCAGCAAGGACCCGGCCAGAATCGCATAAACCCACACCCACGTGCTCTGGACCTCCCCGCCAGCATGTGGGCTGGCTGTCGCCCGTCCGCCGGGGGCGACTGCCTCGGGCAGCCAACGCCAAATCCGCCAGATGCCGCCGGCCAGCAGAACGTAGAAAACGGCGACAGATGCATAAGGCTGCAGGCCCAGGACGGTCCCAAGGTTTGGAGCGAATGAGCCCGCTGCCAGGAGGGGAATGTGCACCTGTGCCAGCGGGTTGTGGATGTCGCCTGACGGGCAGGCGTTCGTGAGTGTGGCCAGGGTCGTGATGCCAATCGAGTAGCACGCCAGGCCCGCACTTACGAGTGGGAACCGCTGCGCTCCGAGCGCGCACGGAAAGGCCAGAAGCGGAAGGATTGGCGCCAGGTACCTCGGTCCCAAGCTCGGCCCTGCCTGCCAATCGCAGGTCCGCCCCGAGATGACGACCAACTGGAGCAGCGGTACCAGGTGCGTGAGCCAGAACAGCCCGCGATCCTTTTGGAAAAGCCGGCGCCAGCCCACGCCGGCCACAGCCAAGAAAGGCGTCCAGAAAAGCAACCCTCGGGTTGGACCGAACAAGAGCTCGCAGGCAGTCTCGCCGTCGGGCCATTTGATGCCGTAAAGACCTTCCCTCATGGGCGAAAAAGACTGGTTCAGGCTGTATGGCAAGGTGAACGGATGGCCAAAACAGAGCCAACTGTACAAAGGAATCAAAAGGAGGGGAGGGACCGCTGCCGCCAAGAAAGGCACCATCCTGCGCCTGCCTCGTGAAAGCGTCCAGAGGAATAAACCGGCCACAACGATTCCGGCGGTGTACTCGCTCGCCAGCGCCCAACCGGACGCGAACCCTGCCCACAACTCCCACCTTTTGGCGCGCACCCAGCCCCACAGGGTCCCGCCATGTGGGTTATGGGCCTGGTCGGTTGGAAAGGCGCTCGGTGCTGGAGGTTGGAAAGAGGCAGTGGCGGGGTTCGCGCCTGCGTCTTCGGTCGCCATCCGTCCCTGCGCAGGAGATCCATCCCCCTCGGATCCGGACCTGAGGATGGCCCACATCGCGATGGCAATGAGCCCGACCACCAGTGAGTGGGAGAACATCATGGTGGCGTAGGGCAACGGGGCAGCCCCCAGGAAGATGGCCAGCGTGGTCACCAGCGCTGGCGCCGGGGCGACCCGCCTTGACAGGCAGCCGAAGAGCGCTCCCCCACCCAGGGCGGCCACAATGACGACCGACCCCAAGCATGCCCCCCAACTCGAAAACAGCCACCCCGCCGGCGAATCGAGACCAACCCGGCATACCTTCAGGGCCGCGACGCTCGCCGCGAACGCAGGCACGGCCAGCACAAATGTTCCGGGGGCCTTGTCGCTGTAAGAATGGCCCCCGTAGGATGCCTTGTCCGGTGTGTTGCCCTCGTAACGGTCGATCTTGACCGTGCCACACACGAGGGCGTGCAACAGGTCCAGTCTCGACTCGGCGGTCGGACAGCGGGCAATGGGTTGGTGGACATAAGCTGCCGCAAATGCGAGCAACGCCACTATGCCCACGCCGCAGGCGCGCAATCCTCGTCCTGAGTTGCCTGACGCAGTCATGGCCAATGGTCCAGGCCGCTGCTTCGGCTCATTGGCCCGCCCCTGTCCCACTGGTACCCCGGCGAAGCCTTATGCGGCAGCTTCTACTCGCTGATCCGCGGGTCTCAGTATGCAGAGGTAAGCGCCCCCGCCCACCCGACCGATGCAAATGTGCCCTGCCTGCCGCAGGACCGGAGACTCCCCGGCGTCAGGGGTCATGGCTGGCAACTGTCGAGGAACTCGTTGCTATTGTGGCACGGGAAAGGTCCCACCAGCACGGCCTGCGCATTATTCATGTTGCACGTCCAAATCTTAGTGTACTGATTGATCTGCACCCAGACCGCTGTGCCTTGTTGCCCCCAGATCCAGAGGGTGTACGGACTATCGTCGCAGAACAGATCCGTTTTCGGGCCGCTGCATTTATAATCATCGCCCCTCGGATATTGTATGCAGGCTGGCGGGGTCGCGGGGCTACCAGGAGTGCATGGCGTTGCGTTCGTCGTGACCGACGCGACGCATGGGGGCAATGGGCCGGGAGCGCTCGCCACCCGTCCAACGCCCGGGGGCAGCAGGAACGCTGCCAACAACGTACCAACAATGGCTATTCTTGATTTCTTGATTTCTTGATTTCTTGATTTCATGTCTATCCTTTCTCTTTGATGGTTCTTATTCTAATTCGCTTCCAAGATGAGCCGAACAGTGGTAGAGTTTTGGCATGGCAAGACCACGCCGGATTGATCCACTCGTTGTTAAGCATGCGCAACTGACCGTCGCCGTCACCACCTCTGTCCAATCCCTGCGACAATGTCAGGCGGTGCTGCTGCCGGCGTTGTTCGGGGCCACTCTCGAACAAACCGCCGCCGTTCTGGGCGTT